>Ga0210398_10000199_pt1 | contig 74875 bp, 63 predicted proteins | sample IncBWC4OmetaG_FD_161047 | JGI IMG/M metagenome (GOLD analysis project Ga0210398, IMG submission 161047) | Forest soil microbial communities from Barre Woods Harvard Forest LTER site, Petersham, Massachusetts, United States - Inc-BW-C-4-O | ecosystem: Environmental > Terrestrial > Soil >... | reverse complement strand
CCCAGCTGGATGAGACCACCGCCGGCCTGCGCGACACCGTCAACCACGCCCAGGCAGGCGTGACCGCTTTCCAGGAAAACATGGAAGCCATGAAATCGAATTTTATGGTGCGCGGATTCTACAAGAAGCGCGGCTATGAAAGCTCCGCCGATCTCGAAAAAAACGAAATCCCGCAGCTTCCTGAAACCACACCTCTAAAGACGTTCACTTTCGACTCCAAACAGCTCTTCGACAAACTAGATAACGCCAAGCCGAAGAACCAGAAATCCTTGCGCGCTGCCGGCCAGTTTCTGACCGACACGGAGTTTGGCGTCGCGGTTGTCGTTGTTTCTACCGGCACGACCGGGGACACTCAGAAAGATTTGGTGCTCACCCAGGCTCGCGCCATGGTCGTTCGAGACTACCTGGTCGGCAATTTTTCTTTCGATGATTCACAACTCAAAACCCTGGGACGCGGCAAAGGGACTGGCAACACTCCTGATTCCGGCTGGGGCACGGTAGAAATCATCGTCTACCCGGCTGACGCCGAAGCTCCCACACAAACCAGTACGGCAAATCCGAAATAGGTATAAAGTGCTCGGCCGCTTCGCCGACCATGTGGTTGAATGTCAATCCAGGCTGAGCCGGAGCGCCTCGCATGAAGACATCGCCGACTGACCAAATTCGGACGAATCCAACGCAGTTTAACATCGCCGCCATCGCCAAGCTGGAAGAAGAGGCTTTGGATCGCAGAACTCGTACCGAACGCCAGAGCGATGCCATCGTAAGATTCATCGGCAGCCCCAAGTTCCTTCTGTTGCATCTAATTCTGGTTGGCACCTGGATCAGCGCAAATCTCAACCTGATTCCCGGCGTGAATGCTTTCGATCCTTTCCCGTTTGGTATTTTGGCGCTTTTTGTTTCGACGGAGAGTGTTTTCCTTACCATCTTCGTGCTCATCAGTCAGAATCGCATGGCTCGCCAGGCGGAAAGGCGCTCGCACCTCGATCTTCAGGTAGGTATGCTGGCCGAGCAGGAACTAACCATGGTGCTGCAGATGCTACAAAAGCTCTGCCAACACTCCGGCATAGACATGAAATCAACAACCCGGCAAGTCCAGGGCTTCAGCGAGACCACCGACGTTCAAAAGCTGGCCAGCGAACTCGAAGAAAAGCTCCCGGACCAGTAGCCAGCGCGGCTCGCTCGCCGTCCGTCACCGGCCGTAAACCAGCACGTGAAACGTGCCTTGAATTGGCACGCGGTTGGGGTGCGGCCGGTCTGCGGTGGGCGCCGGCGCCGGACCAAAGTCCGCCGTGTCCAGGAACAGATTATGCGTCTTGGTGTCCAGACCCATGGTCTTGGCACCGTATTCCGTCTTGATCGTTTCCGCTTCGCTGAACTTATCCGGCGAATCTTCGTGGAATACATGCACCATTCCATCGCGCGTGGAAACAAATACCATCCCGGTTTCCGGATCGTACGCGGCTGCATCCACTCCCGCGGAAATCGGAAATGACTGAATCACTTTCCCGCTCTCGGAGTCCAGCACAACCATCATCTGCGGATTCCGCCCCGCGCTGAACAATCGGTGATGCCGAACGTCCATCGCAAGCGCTGTAGGCGCACCCGCGGGAGCCAGCGGCCATCTTGATTTGATCTCGAGCGTTGCGGCATTGACGGCCACAAGCTCGCTCTTATCTTCCAAATTGATGTACACCGTCCCCTTACCATCGGCCACGGCAAACTCCGGCCCGCCTCCCAGCGCAATCGTCCCCACTACGTTTCCGCTCTTGGCATCAATCACCGTCGAGCTGTGCGGATCGCCGTTCATCACGAAGACGTGTTTCGAAGAAGGATCGTAAATCACGCAATCGGCGTCATTGTCCGCCTTGGCTTCCCCGGTCACCTTGAGGGTCTCCAAATCAAAAATGATCACTTTGCCTTGAGCGCCATCGCTAATGAATCCGCGCCCAAACTCGCTGGCCACAGCAACACCATGGTCCTGCTTTAAACCGGTGATGTTTCTGATGAGCGCGCCGCTGTCGGCGTCGATCACCTTGATTTCCGTGCCGTGCGAAAGATAGACGCGCCGCGCGGCTGAATCCACACTGACGTAGTCGAAGTACTCACGAGTGCTCCCCTCGGCTGCGCCAAAGCTGTATTTCTTCAGAAGGTGATAGCCGTTTGTCGCCGCCATCACCACCGAGGCCGCACCCAGCACGATCAGTAGGCTACCAGTAGCAAAACGTCCGAATCCCTTACCGCTCATGAGAATCCTCCGTGCGAGACAAATCGAGTCCCGCCTCTGTCAGAAAAGATGGGCTTTTCATCTCCGAGGTAAACTAGCGCGTCGCGTATAAACAGAAGATAAATGGTGGCGGCCTAGGTATGATTTCCGTGCTTCTCACGCGCCTTCGCTCTAAGGCGCTACGCCACCAAGCACAATGCGGAACGCGTAAGCGTATTTGCCACGAGCCTCGGCCGGAAGTTCGATCCGCAATCCATCCGCTTGTTGCTCGAACGCAACCTTGGCTTCCGGTCCAAGCAAAGTAACCGATAGAATGGTTTGCCCATTCATCGCGCTGCTCCCAAGCGAACGTATAACCGCCTCGCCTCCGGAAGGCCAACCAAGCTCAATCGCGTACAGCGTCTTCCCCTTGACCGTAAATCGAAAATCTTGTGCGGTGTAGCCAGCTGTGTCCGTATCGTGAAACGATCCCGCTCGAACTTTCGTCGGTCCTTCCCCAAACGTCTTCCATGGACGCGTCCCATAAATCGCTTCTCCGTTGACTTTCAGCCACGAACCCACGTCCCGCAACACCCCCTGCACTTCCTCCGGTATCGTGCCGTCAGACCGCGGCCCAATATTCAAAAGCAAGTTCCCATTTTTGCTCACGATATCGATCAGCTGCTGGACCACGAACTCCGCCGTCTTGAAGGTATCGTCCTTGATGAATCCCCACGACTTGTTGCTCACCGAAGTGTCCGTCTGCCAGTACAGCGGACGTATCTCTGCCAACTGCCCGCGTTCCAAATCGAGCACCGCGCTGTGTTCCTCGATCGCGTAGTCCTTGTAGTTGATCACTCCGACGTGGTCGCCGTAGTCGAGCGAGCTGTTGTAGTAAAACGCAGCGAATCGCGTTAAATCCGCCCGCACCGCAGGCTGCCCTATCCACCAGTCAAAATACATAATATCCGGATGATATTTCTGGACGATCTCCGACGAGCGCGCCAGCCAATCCCGAGTCCAGGCCGCCGATACAAACGTGAAGTCATTCGCGAGTGGCGTCCCCTGCTTGGCCTCGATCCAGTTATGCGCCGGCCCGTAAAATGCGGCGTACTTCGGATCATTGATGTCAGACGCAATGCGCCGGCCAACGCCTAAAAAGAAATTGTGCTCCACGCGATGGGACGACGCGCCAAAATGAAGCCCCTCGGTCCTCACCGCCTTTGCCAGTTCCCCAATCACATCGCGGTGCGGCCCCATCTTCGCCGCCGTCCAGTCACTCAAACCGCTGTCGTACATTGCAAACCCGTCATGATGTTCCGCGACCGGCACTACATATTTGGCTCCCGCCTCCTTAAAGAGCCGTGCCCACGCCCCCGGGTCAAACCGTTCCGCCCTGAACATCGGAACAAAATCCTTGTACCCAAACTTGTCCACCGCCCCATACGTGGCGATGTGGTGCTTGTATTCGTCCGATTCCTCTCGATACATATTTCGTGGATACCACTCATTTCCAAAAGCGGGAACCGAATAGACTCCCCAATGTATGAAAATCCCAAACTTCGCGTCCTTATACCACTCCGGCACTTCGTATCTCGCAAGCGATTCCCAATCCGGACGGAACGGCCCCTCCCCACTCTTGCGATCCACTTCTTCGAGGATTGCCGCTCGTGCCTCATCGTATTTCGCGCTGGCGCGCTGCCAAGCCTGATCGATAACCACTGGTTGTTCGGAGGCCGTTCGGGCGCTCGCACTAGAAGAACCCCCAGCCTGCGCGTCCATGGCCCTGGGAACAACCGCCAGAACCCCGCAGAGTAACGCCACGACGGCAACCCAACGACCGAAGCACGGCGCCTTCACCGGAAACATGTATGTATGTCCATTCACGAACAGCTCAATCCTGTCTGCCAACTCAAGAAAACCGCAGGACACAATCGCGAACTACATACCCAGAATCTCGATCGCCGTCAACGCATAAATCGCACCGCACTCCACCACTCGTCGCAGGTCCACATATTCCTTCGGCCCGTGTGCGACCGAAAGCAACCCCGGCCCATAGGCATACGCCGGCAATCCCCGCGCCGCATAAAATCGCGTCTCCAAAAGTCCCGGGCACATCTCAAAACGCGGCGCCTCGCCGGTGACCGCTGTAACGCTTCGAGAGAGCGCCTGCCCCAACTCCCGATCTCCGTCAGAAGCCCCTGACCGCCCCTCCTGCAATACCTCCCACCTCAAAGGAATTCCATCACGTTGGCACTCTTCGAAAACCCTTATCAGCCGGGCCTTCTCCAGTTCCAAATCTTCCTCAGGATTAATCCGGCGGTCCACCGTGAACCAGCACTTCTCCGGCACCACGTTGAAGTTCGTTCCGCCTCCGCTTTGCCCACCCACCATCAAAATCGAATTGCGGGCCCGTGAAGCTAGAACCTCGCTCCTGTCCGTCAAATCGGGTTCCGCGCCAATGTTATGTTCCGTCGACCGCGATTCAACTTCCCGCTTCAGCACCAACAATCGTTCCACCACGCGATGCATTCGTTCAAACGCGTTTTCTCCCCGGTGCTGCAAACCCACGTGCGCCGCCTTGCCCTCGACTTCCACCCGCAACGAAATCGCTCCACGATTCGCATTCCAAACCACGCCGCTAGTGGGCTCCGCGGTCAGCATCCCGATTCCCCCGCGCCCCAAGAGTCCTTCGCTCGCCAACCACGCCGATCCGCGTTCTCCTCCCATTTCCTCATCCGGAACCAGCACCAATCCAATTTTCCCATTGAGCCCCGCGCCACATTCCTCAAGGGCCCGCATCCCATACAGCATCGCCACAATCCCGCCCTTCATGTCACAAGCGCCGCGCCCAAACAAAAAATGTTTCTTCCGCATCGGCTTGAACTGCTCCACGGACTGTGCGGGCACCACATCGTAGTGCCCGTGAAAATAGAGCGTGCGCTCCCCTCGGCCATATTCCCCAAGAAGACAAGCCGGAGCTTCCTTCCAGTTTCTTGCCTTGGTTTTAGGTTTTAACCGCTTGAAATCAAAGCCAAGCCTGCGGATGTAGTTCTCAAGGATTGTTGCCACGGCCCGATAATTTTTCCCCGGCGGATTTTCGGAGGGGATGGCCACCAGCTCCGCGACCGCCCGCGCCATCTCCTCCTCGTGCGCCCGCATCCACTTCAAAATCGCGCCGACCCGCCGCGCCTCTCTGCTTTTCCGAGCGCTCATATGCGCTGAGGCTATAACGCCGCCACTCCAACCGAGAGCTCCATTTTGGTTTTAACCGGCCACTCAGAAGACCTCTTGGACGTTCCCCGGTGCGACGGATCGGAGGTTCACACGCCAGCAGAGCTGGCTACCCGTGATGGTGCAAAATTCTTTACGCTATCGGCGATACCGTGGTTCAATCGCAATGCCAGGCGCACTTGGCCACCTCTCGGGAGGAGGAAGATGGAAAGCATCATCGCTCGACTATTGGACGATTTTGAACGTGGCAGAATGACGAGACGCCAGTTGATCAAGAGCATCGCTGCGGTCGCAACAGCCGCCGCCGTTCCAGGGCCCGCTGCGGCAGAGAACTCCAAAGGCTTCAAGGTCGTCGCGGTCAATCACATTTCCTACCAGGTCAACGACTACGCGAAGACCCGCGACTTCTACGCGGATTTGCTGGGAATGAAAGTCGTCGCCGATACCGGCAAGCAGTGCAACCTGGTCCTCGGCGACACCAACACGTTTGTGATTCCCCGCAACGCGCCTCAAGGCAGTGCGCCGCCGCGGATCGATCATGTCGCTTATACGATTGAGAATTGGGACAAGAATGCGGTAAAGGCGGAGCTGGATCGTCGCGCCCTTAATCCCCAGCCCGACACCGAAAACAGTTTTCACATTAAGGATCCCAACGGCTTCGACCTTCAGATCAGCGGCAAGGATATGAAGCCGGCCTAGCCGGCTGTACTCGGCACGCCCTATTCGGTCGCGTTCGACACCTACAACCAGACGACAGAAAGCAGCGAACACATCCCTTACCCCGGCGGACAGCCACCCCGAACCCGGCGCCAGGTGCCCTCTTTTGCGTCTCAAGTCCAGTTCCCACAATAGCCTCAACTCCATAAAGTGGAGGCTCCTCCAGCCCATGAAAATCTCCACACCGGGGTGCATCCGTGAAAAAGATGACGTCCGTTTTCTTCCTTGCACTTGTGTTTTTGAGCATTGAACGGTCCCAAGCGAACGAAAAACGAGGAGCGGTGCCCGAGAAAGTACTTTCCGCCAAAACAATCTACGTCGATAACCAAACCACCGACGCCGAACTTCAACACGACGCCTACATGGGTCTCGACAAGTGGGGCCGGTACGAAATTGTGGACTCTAGGCAGAAAGCGGACGTCGTGCTGCGTCTCGAAGGGAGCAGCATCGTGAAATTCGCCCCGGGCGGAGATTCTTCCGCTACCCACAATCCAACACCGGCCAGCGAAAAGTCCGCGGCAGGAGAAGAACTCGCCCCGCCGGGATCGACGCGGATCACCCTGATCGAGCCGAAGAGCGGAACCACGTTGTGGTCAGAGCTGAGAAAGACGTCCAACGCCCAAGAGAAGGGCAGGCTCCTCGACGGGCTGCACGAAGCCGTCGATCATCAAGAAAAAGGGCACGGCAAGTAATTAAGGGAGAGGCATCTGCTAATGTGTAAGATGGAGCGCCGGGAGCGCAGCAAAATCAACCGACGCGGTTTTGCTGCCATTTGCCGGCTTCATCGAGCCAGCGCTCCAAAACCGGCTGGTACTCCGGCGAGTTCTCCAGGAAAACGACGCCCGCGCCCATATTTGGCTGGGAATAAACGATTTTTGATTTGGCCTCGAAGAAAGCGTCCCCGGCGGAAATCTTCACCAGCACAAGGGTCGCTACAGGGAACGGATTCATCATATCCAGATAGCAGCCGTGGAGGCTCAACTCGCTGACGCGCGTGGCAATGCGCACGTCCGAGGCCTCCTCGATAAGCTCGGCACTGGCAATAAATGTAAATCTAGGTGTACGACGCCGTTCTGCTCCCAATGAGTAGCCTCCGAAAGAATGCCCCTCTGCCCCTTCGTATGATGGTACGACGGATTGCGAAAATGTAGTTCGCCATTCGCCCAAATCATAACTAGGGGAACTCCGATTACATACCGATTTTTGGGCCGAGCGTTCTCGGGAACTTCACCCTGAAGACAGCTGGCGACGAATCAGGATTCGCGAACCCGCTCGAGATGAAAAAGAGCTCGATCTGTTGGCGACACGCTTTTTTGGGGCGAGCCGTGTCGCGATGAGAGCTGTCGCGACTGTCGCGATGGAAGAGTGGCAGGTTTCAAGGAGAGTGATAGGATACCTGCCTTCAGAAACCATGCGCGCAGTACAGCTGAAGCTCGGCACGCGTTTTGGACGGGTCTGGCCTGAAACAACCGGTTCGCGAAGAAAATCGCAGAGGAAAGCGGGTGACACTCAAGATGAAAAGACTGATTTTGCTCCTCCTGATTTCACACCCGATGGTTGCTCATCGCGTGTTTGCGCAAGAAGCCGCAGAGAACAAGGTTCAAGCGGGGGAACGCCATGAGTTCACGATTCGGAACTTCAAAACGGAGAGCGGCGTTGTTTTGCCTGAGGCACGCGTGGTGTACGGAACGTATGGGAAGTTGAACGCGGCGAAGGACAACGCGGTTTTGCTGCCCTCGCACTACATGGCGAATTTCCACGGGTATGAGTGGCTGGTCGGAGCGGACAAGGCGCTCGACCCAGGGAAGCTGTTCCTTGTGGCGACCGAACTGTTCGGGAACGGAAACTCTTCTTCACCGAGCAACACGCCGGAGCCGTTTCACGGGCCGCGCTTTCCGGTGACGAGCATTCGCGACAACGTGGAGGCGGTGCACCGGCTGCTCACCGAGGAACTGAAGATCACGCATTTGCGCGCGATTGTCGGTTTTTCGATGGGTGCGCAACAGGCGTTCCAGTGGGCCGTGAGCTATCCCACGATTGCGGACCGCATTGTCGCAACGTCGGGAACGGCGAAATGTTACCCGCACGGCATCGTGCGGCTCGAAGGACAGATCGCCGCGCTCACGACCGATCCGGTGTTTGCGAAGGGAGACTATAAGGAGCAGCCCAGGAAGGGGCTCGAGGCGTTTGCCCTGGTTTGGACGGGGTGGCTGTTTTCGCAGGAATGGTGGCGGAAGGAGTTGTGGCGCGAGGGAGCGAAACCCGGAACGACGTTCGAGAGTTTCGTGAATGATTTGCGCACGAATTTCATTCCCGGGGCGGATGCCAACAATCTCATTCTGCAGATGCGCACCTGGGAGGTTCACGACGTTGGGACTACGCCGGGATTTGGCGGAGACGTGGAGAAGGCCTTGCGGTCGATCAAGGTTCCGTTTTTGTACATGCCGTCGGAAACGGATTTGTATTTTCCGGTGGGGGACGCGAAGTATGAAGCGGGCTTTATGCCGACGGTGACGCTCGAGCCGATTCCATCGCTGTGGGGACACACGGCTGGCGCAGCGAGCAATCCCGCGGATGCCAAATTCTTGAATGAGAACATTGGGAAATTTCTGGCAGCGAGGAACTAACTCATGACCACGAGCAGCGATCGGCGGAGAGCGCGGGAGTTGGCCGCCGAGTATGCCGGAAAGGGCGATCCCACGGGCTGGTTTGAGGTGCTTTATCAGGAGGCGGAAGAGGGGAAAAGCATTGTGCCGTGGGCGGATCGCGGAGCAAATTCCAGTCTCATCGAATTTTGGAGCCGCGACCCGCAACCGACAAACGGAAAGCAGGCCTTGGCGATTGCGTGCGGACTGGGGGATGACGCGGAGCAATTGGCGGCGTGGGGATTCGAAACGACAGCTTTTGATATTTCAGAGACAGCGATTCGAACTGCCCGCAAGCGATTTCCGAAGAGCGAGGTGAGCTATTGCGTCGCGGACTTGTTCGAGCCCCCGGCGGAATGGGAAGGCATGTTTGATTTCGTTTTCGAGGCCAATACGGTGCAGGCGCTTCCTCGAGGCATTCGAGCAAAAGCGATCGAGAGAATCGCGGGGTTCGTGAAGCCCGGCGGCAAGCTATTGGCCATTGTCCGGGGCCGTGAGCTGCACGAACCGGAGGGAGAGTTGCCGTGGCCGCTGACGCGGGCGGAACTTGGGGAGTTTGTGCGTGCCGGGCTCACGGAGCGAACCTTCGAGGAGTATTTTGATACGGAGGAACCGCCGGCGCGGAGATATCGCGTTTTGTATGCGAGAAAAAGGGAAGACATGAAGTAAGGAAAGAATGAAAAACAGCAAAGAAAGGGCGATCTTAAAGATGGGAGGGCAAAAGGATATGGGCTTGGGGATGGCTTCCGGACGAGTTGGGGCTTGGGCGGCGTTTTTGATGGGAATTGCGATTCTAACCGTACTTCCCTCATGTGCAACGGGGCAAGCCGCGAAGACGGAGAGCGACTTTTCGGGAACGTGGAAAGGCGAATTGGGTGCGGGGGAGAAGAAGCTGCGTATCGTGTTGACCATCGCGAAGGTTGCTGGCGGCGAATTCTCCGGGCAGCTGGTGAGCGTAGATCAGAACGCAACTCTTCCGATGGAAAACATATCGGTCGAGGGCGACGCGGTGCGGTTTGAAGTGAAGGCGGTGGGCGGGTTGTACGAGGGGAAGCTGAACGAGGCGCGAACAGAGGTCGCGGGGACGTGGGTACAGGCGGGCGTGGCGGAGCAACCGCTTTCGTTTACGCGCAGCACCGAAGATCGAGGCGCGAAAGACAGCGCTCCCGAGAAGGCTGCGGAGGGTCCGAAGACAAAACCGATTTCTACGTTTGTGGACGTGGTGGTGCCGATCGCCCCGACGGCGTTCAAGGCCGACGGCAAATGGCACATGGTATACGAATTGCACTTGAACAACATGGACCGGTGGGATTATCGGCTGACGAAGGTGGAAGCAATCTCCGGGGATTCGGCTGGGCGTTCGCTCGTGGCGTACACCGGAGCGGAATTGGAAGCGGCGATCTCGCGGCCCGGCCAGCCGGGCGCATCGGAAAAATCGAAGCTGAGTGGCGGGACCATGGCGGTTGTTTATATGTGGGCGACGGCGGATACGGCAGATGCGGTGCCGGCGACGATTCGGCAACGGTTGAGTGTGAAGATTGGAACTTATCCGGATGAGATGACGGTTGAAACGGCGCCGATTCCTGTGGGGCGTGGAGCGATTGCCATTAGCTCGCCACTGCGCGGAGATCACTGGCTTGCGGGAAACGGGCCGTCGAACAGTTCGGGCCACCGGCGCGCGCTACTCCCGATTGACGGGCATGCGGCGATCGCACAGCGGTTTGCGATTGATTGGGTGAGATTGCGCGACGACGGAAAGACCTTTCACGACGATGCGAAAGACAACAAGAACTATCTCGCGTACGGAACGGACGCGCTGGCAGTCGCGGACGGTGTGGTTACCGAAGTTAAAGACGGGATTCCTGAGAATATTCCGGGAATCGATTCGCGAGCCGTGCCGATTACGCTCGAGACTGTGGGCGGAAACCATGTGATTTTGGATATCGGCGGCGGGCATTTTGCGTTTTACGCGCATTTGCAGCCCGGGACGCTGCGCGTGAAGCTTGGGGAGAAGGTACGGCGCGGGCAGGTGCTGGGGCTCGTGGGGAATTCGGGGAATTCCACGGAGCCGCACCTTCATTTTCATATTGAGAACGCAAATTCGCCGTTGGGGGCAGAAGGGCTGCCGTATTCGCTGTCGTCGTTTGAAGTTGTGGGCCACGGTTGGGGATGGAGGGCTACGGCCGAAAAGGGGGCCGCAGAGGTACATAAGAATGAGCTACCTCTCGAGAACGAAGTGGTGAATCTTGGCGCAAATCCGTGACTGCTCGGCGGCCGCTGCCGCAGTCAGGTTTTCACGGGTACGCCAAGCTCATGCAGGAGGAAAGCATAGACGTCGACGGTAGACTCGATACGCGGCCGGAGTTGTCAGCTGGTGCGCAGTAGGACAGGCAGACCCCGAACTTGTGGCGGCCTCCGCGGCGGTCATTTTTCGCGAGTGCGCACAGATTTCGGAAAAACCTCACGCCATGGGAAGAGATTCTCCCAGGCGTGAGGTTGGCTCAAGCGAAATTACTTTGCCGGCTCCTTTTTGTGGAGCGTGGAGCAAGCGGATAGCGCGGTGTTGGGGTCGACGGCGCTGTCGCCGGCTTCGATGAGGCGGACGACGCCCTCCTTGTCGATGACAATGTTGGCGCGCTGCGCCCATTGGTAGGTTTCCTTCTGGACGTCATAGCCCTTCAGAATGCCGTAGGAGGTAAGCATCTTGTGGTTCATGTCGCTGAGGAGGGGAAAACCGATATTGATTTGCTTGGCGAAGGCGGCATTGGCGGCGGGACTGTCCATGCTAATGCCGAAAACTGCGGTATCGGAGGTGTCGATCTTACCGGAGGCGATTCCAGCCTGGACCGCCTGAAGTTGTTTCGTTCAACCCCCGGTAAAGGCCAGGACGTAGACGGCGAGAAAGACGTTTTTCTTGCCGCGAAAGTCGCTGAGCTTTACGTTTTTCCATTCGTCGCTGAGCAGGGTGAAGTCCGGAGCGGTATCACCCACTTTCAGCGATACTTTTGCCATTTCCGGTTTTTGCACCTCCTGCGCGAGCGGCGGAGCCACCGGCGCAGCAGCTAGCAAAACCATTAGAGCTAAGGCGCGTTTCATTCGCACTCTCCTCGTACAGGTTCAGTCTTGGGGAACAGCCAGCGAATACACACTATCAAGAGGCCAGACCGCTGAACAACCCAAAATATTCCCTGGTGGCCCTATGGGATGGCGAGCAAGTTAGAGCTTTTGCCGGGCAAGAGTGGGAACATCAAGGGTGCGCCGTTCGTATCTAAAGGGGACGGGCAAATTCACTCGGGAAACAATCGCGGTGGTGTGTCGTCCTATAGTTATGAGACGCGTATGAGGAGGGTGGGATGAAGAAACTTGGGTGGGGTCGGCTGGACGAACTAGCAGTTACAGGTGGGCGAACGGCGTTGCTTGGCGCGGCTTTGTGCCTAGCGCTGATTCTGGCGGCGGTTGGTGCTGCGGGGCAGGAGAAGGACAAGAGCGGCGTGAATGTGACGGTGACGGGTAAAGACGGAAGTGAAGCGGGATTGATTTTTAGCGCGCAGGCTACGGCAAAGGAGGCAGGGTTGCCGTTGTATCCTGGGGCGCGGCCACATAAGGACGAGAAGGACGATTCGTCTGGGGCGAAAATGGGGCTGTGGGGAAGCACATTCGGGTTCAAGCTGGTGGCTTTGAAGATGGAGTCGGATGACTCGCAGGAAAAAGTGGCGGCATTTTATCAGAAGGCGCTGGCGAAATACGGGACAGTGCTGAATTGCAACGATTCCTCGAAAGCGCAGAGCGACAAGGACAAGAGCGAGTCTTCGAAAAAGCTTACCTGCGGAGATGACCATCCGGATCCCGGCGGGATGCTGTTCAAAGTCGGTTCGAAAGAGAAGCAACATCTCGTTAGCGTGAAACCGAATGGGAGCGGCTGTATTTTTCACATCGTTTACCTTGAGGCGCGCAGCGAAGATAAAACTCCCGCCTGATGCGGCGCAAAAGTCAAATGGGATTGCCCGCTCGCAACTGCCTGCTCGTGATGGGGCTTGGAATATGGATGCTGGGCGCTACGCCCGGCTTCACGTTCGGCCGAAGCCAGGAACCGATACGAGTCAAAGTAAATTTCGTGACCGTGGCGTTTGTGGCGCGGGATGCGCGTGGGGCGCTGGTGGATAACCTCACCGAGGACGACGTGGACGTAGTTGAGGACGCCATACCGCAGAAAATAGCGTTCTTTTCGCGCAGCGCGGATGTGCCTTTGACGCTGGGTTTAGTGGTGGATGCGAGCGGAAGCCAGGACCATTTTTCGAAACAGCACAAGAATGACTTGGAGGTTTTTTTCAAGGATGTTTTGGGTCCTAAGGACCGGGTGTTTTTGGTGGGGTTTGGGAACCACATCCGGTTGGTGAGCGATTTCTCGCAGTCCGGTGGAGATTTGCTGGAACAGTGGAAGCAATACCAGAAGTCGACGGGAAAATTTCCGGAGCTGGGGCCGCGCGAGAACCGCGATCTGGGGACGGCGTTTTATGATTCGATTTTTTATTCGGTGACGGAAAAACTGGCGCGGGAAGACGGAAGGCGGGCGATTTTGCTGTTTAGCGATGGAGAGGACAACTCGAGTTCGCACGACATGATGACCGCGATTGAGACAGCACAGAGGGAAAACGTAGTGGTGTATGCGATTCGCTACACGGATAAAGAACACGGGAAGCTCACCGCGCGGAACAAATATGGGATCAGCGTGATGGAGCGCGTGGCCCGAGAGACGGGCGGAGCGCATATTGATGCGGAGTCGACCGACGCGCATGTGTATTTCCGGCAGATTGCCGAGGAGTTGCGGACTTCTTATGAGTTGGGGTATTACCCGACGGATCCGTTGAAGGATGATAGCTTTCGGAAGATTGTCATCAAGCCGAAGCGCGAGGGTGTGAAGGTGCGGGCCAAGACTGGTTATTTTTCCAGATAAGACTCGGAACTGGCTGTGTTGAAAGCGGACCTCGCCTGTTTGATGTGGGAGGCAGCACGGACGGAAGTCTCGGCCACTCGCGGCGGGATTAGCGGAGATAGCCCCAGTTGTGAAGTTTGTCGGAGTCCTCGACCCAGCGGTCGCCGATGTCGGTACGGTAGTACATGTTGGCGATCATGATGTTTTTTATGCGGGAGTACACCTGGGCTTGGGCTTGCAGCATGGTTTGGCCGGTGCCAATTACAACCAGGACTACGCCGCTTGTGCCGGCGATCAGCCATTGGCCTTTGACTTCCTTTACGTCTTCGATGTGGATGCCGTCGAAGTTGGGTTTTTTTAGCACGATGGCACCGTTCTTGGAGAAGGACTCGAAGGTCGGTTCGTCATCGAAGGGGAACGGCGGGACGACGATGCGAACCCCGACTTGGAAGCCGCTGCGCGTGCGCCACTTGGGGTCGGCACCGGTGGCTAGTTCCCAAAATAGATCACTGATCGGTGTGAGCATGCCTTCTTGCTGGATGCTGATGGTGGGGTAGCCGAAGCGGCTGGTGAACTCGAGCGGGTAGATGCCGTTGTTGTTGACGATACAGTTCAAATCGATATAGCCGACATAGCCCTCTTCGGCGAGCTTGGATTCCATTTTGAGGAGCGTCTGATTGAAGAGGCGATTGGGTTCGCTCCAAAACATGGAGGTGCCCATTTCGCCGGTCGGCGGCCCGATGTTGCCGGGGAAAAGTTTTTTGTGTTCGAAGTTGATGTTGACGGGCGTGATGAATTTTTTGCCGTTGAAGAAGGCGCCCACGGCGACTTCGACGCCGGTGACGCGACGCTGTAACTGGAAGACTTTGATTTCGTCGGAAAAGGCGCGCTTGTAGGCCTCCAGCATTCGAACCACGTCGTCGCCGTCTTCTTCCTCGCCAACAAAGAGGCGGCGCTTGATGTTCTGTGCTTCGCCGCTGGGCTTGATGACATAGCGGTCGGGATTTTTCATCACGAATTCGATCGCCGGGTCGAAGGAGTCAAAATCCTGATAGGGGATGATGTTAACGCCGGCTTTCTTTAGCTCTTCCTGGCCGAAGGAACGATCGTCTTCCAGGCGATCGGTGTATTCGCTGCCGCCGATTACGGGCTTGCCGCTAGCACGGAGGGCGTGGGCTTTGGCACCCTGGCCGAGGGTGTCGTCGAAGACGAGAATGTCGGCCCACTTGGCGTCACGTTCCCAATCTTTGGATTTGGGGACGAAGCCATCGGCGATGTCGCGCTCTTTTTCGGCTTCGATGTAGTAGCGGACGTCGTGGCCTTCTTTGAGAACTTGCCAGGCGATGTCACCGATAAGGCCGGAGAGGGAGACAAAGAGGAATTTGCGTTTGTCCATTTAGATGAGTGGGCGGGTGGCCGCGGCTCCTCGGAAGCGTAAAGGTATAGTAGCCATGGTGAGCGGGGACATTGTTACATTTCGTTGAAAATAATAGAAGTGCGGGAGGCCGGCTAGGCAACCCGGAGGGTTCGAATTGTGCATCACAGAGGGTGGAGCAGGGGTGCTCGGGACCTGGCCGACAGGGCAAAGTTCTTGCTCCACCTGGCCTTTGGTTCAAGGTATAATCCCATGACCTGCGGGACTAGAGGCTCAGAGGTCCAGATTCGAACCGTTTTTGATCGAGGGTTGCGGCTTGGGACCCGAAATTCGCGAGAGAGGTGAAGTTTGGGCCAAACTGTAAATAGTGCGAAATCAAAGCTACAAGTAGCCGGCAAGAGTCTGGCGCTCTGCGTTTTAGGGGCGCTATTTTTGCTTGCGTCGACGACGTCGAACGCCCAGATCTTCCACAAGAAGAAAAAGGTCAATAAGTCAACGGCCGTGGACAACAACGCACAACCGGACAAGATTCTGTATGACAAGGCCATGGACGACGTCAAGCATGGCCGGCAGGAAGTTGGGCGGCTGAATATGCAGACGCTCATCAATACGTATCCGGACAGCGAGTATCTGGCAAAGGCGAAACTGGCGATCGCGGACTCGTATTACAAAGAGGGCGGGACGTCGAACCTGGCGCTGGCGGTCTCGGGCTACAAAGATTTTGAGGTGTTCTTCCCGTTCCTGCCGGAAGCGACGTATGCGCAGATGCAGGTGGCCATGACGCACTACCGGCAGATGGATAAGCCGGATCGGGACAGAAGCCACGCCATCTCCGCGGAGGAAGAGTTCCAGACGTTTCTGCAAAAGTATCCGAATGACCCGCTGGCACCGCAGGCGCAGCAGCACCTGAGGGAAGTGCAGGAAGTGCTGGCGGAGGGCGAATACCGGATTGGCTACTACTATTACGTGAAGGGCGATAAGCGCGCAGCCGCGGCCAGGCTGTTGGCAGTGACCAACAGATATCCGTTGTACAGCAAGTCGGACCAGGCGCTATGGATGATGGGCGATATCCTGGAGAAGAGCGAGCATAAAGAGGTGGCCGCACTGTATTACGGGAGAATTGTGAAGAATTACCCGTTGTCGGGCATGGTGCCTGGAGCGAAAGACAAGCTTAAGGCGTTCGGAGCGCCGGTACCGCAACCCGATCCCAACGCAGTCGCATGGATGACGGCGGAACAGAATACGCCGAGACCGCACACCAGCCTGGTTAAGAAGCCACTGGCATTGGTATCGAACGGGCCCAAGGGAGAATTGAAGGTGGCGGCGAGGAATGGGGCGCCAAATTTGCAGCCCGAATCCGAGAGCGTGTCCCCTATGGACATACTGACTCCGGGAGGGTCGAAGGCGCGCACAGGACTCATAGCGGTGGTAACACCCGGAGTGGGCGGGACGTCTGAACCAGCAGCGACATCGGAGAGCGTGGCACCGACGGAAAGCGAAGGCACGACTGAGCCGCCGAAGGATGCGGGCACGGCGCCGGCAACGGCCAGCCCTGCTGCGAGCGATGACCCGGCGAAGAATCCGCCAGCGGCGGAGGGTGCAACAGAAACGCCGGCGAAAGCAGAAGCGCCCGCGACGGGCACCGAAGCGAAGAGCGATGGGGCGGTCGCAGGAGCAGAGTCGAAGAGTGACGCAACGGATGCGGCGAAAACAGACGACTCGCAAAATAGCGGCGACCAGAAGAAGGAATCGACCAGCAAGAAAAAGAAGGGATTACGCAAGCTTGTTCCCTGGTAGTTATTTCTAACCAGGAACGGGGATGGGACAGGGGGTGCGGCTCGAGCCGCACCCCCTGTTTTTTGAGGCTGTAGGCCACCAGGAAGGGTCGTGGACGCCATATTCATTTCCGACACACTGGTCGTGCGTGGAGATTGACGGCCAATACGCTGGATGCTCCAATACTCTGGAGTCTCGATGAACGCACGACCGCAAAGCGGTTGGTGTTCAGTGCGACCGCAAAGCGGTCGACTCGCAAAACACGGGTGAAGTAGGTCCGGAGGACGTTTAGTGGCCAGGATCCTCGTTGCCGACGATAACAGCAACATCCAGAAGATGGTGGGGCTTGCCCTGAAAGATCAGGGCATCGACGTTGTTGCCGTGGGCAATGGCGAAGCAGCCGTGCGAAAGATTTCCGACATCCGTCCGGATCTGGTGCTTGCGGATGTGTTCATGCCGGTGCGCAACGGATATGAGGTTTGCCAGTACGTGAAATCCGACCCCACGCTTGCGCATATTCCGGTGATTTTGTTGGTGGGTGCATTTGATCCGCTGGACGAACAAGAGGCGCAACGTGTTGGCGCGGACGGCGTGTTGAAGAAGCCGTTTGTGCCGCCTGATCCGCTGATTTCCATGGTGAAGTCGGCGCTGGCTCGGGCGGGAGTATCGATTGGCGGAGTGGCACCTCCGCCGCAAGTGAAAGAGGTGCCGGTACGCGTTGCGGAAATGATAACACCGCGAACGGCGACGCCTAGCCTCGCGGTACCGAGCATGAGTTCACTCGCGCCTGTTCGGGAATTCCCGTTGGTTGACAGCGAGCCGGTGCAAGAAGAGACGCCCGCGCCACCGGAACGGGTGAAGATTAACGCAGGATCGCAGCCGCTGGCGTTCGGAAACCTCCTGGAATCGCCTGTGACGGAGCCGGAAGAAGAGCTCGGGTATGCAACAACGGCCCGGCCGCAGCTCGAACGCGACTGGAAGTCCGGTGGCAAGGAAGACGAGGTTGTCGAAGAAGAGGAAGAGACGGAGAGCGCTTCGTGGCGGCGGGATGGCGGCGGCGAAGCGATGGAAGAGAGCGGCCCGGCGAAGGATTGGCGCGAGACGGCCTTCGCGGATGCGCCGGCGCGGAAGATGAGAAACGAATCGTGGGCGCCGCCAAAAGAGATTTCCACATTTGAGGAAGCAGCCGAAACAGAACAGAGCGTGGGCGCGATAGTGACGGATGCACTGATTACGGAAACCAGGGTGCCGCCTCCGGCGACTGCTCCATACGCCGAAGAGGCTTGGGTAACCGCTCTGCGACCTAAGATCGCCGTGGAAGCGGCAATGATGGAGGCGCCGGCGGCAGAGCCCGCGGTACCAGCGGCATATGAGCAGCAAGTTGCGGCGCACGTTCCGGCAGAGGTTCACCGAGAGATTCCGGTAATCGCGCCCGCGCCGGAAGCAACGGTCCCGGAGCCCGAAAAGCTTGCGGCGCCGGCGACGAGCTCGTGGTTTTCCTCTGTGGCCAGCCCGTGGGATGAGGAAGTGCAAAAGGCAAGCCGGCTCGCATCGACGTGGGATGCTCCGGTAATGAGTCTGCCTGCGGCTAGCACGGCTTCTGAGACGGTGGTTTACGCTGGACATGAGGAGTTACAGGAAGAGGTCCTAAAGGGAGATCCTGCTGCGACCGTCGATGCGCTCACACCGCTTTTCGGCGAGGACATGAAGGCGAAGGCGGAACGGGCGGCGTTGCCAGAAGCGACCGTGGAAGCGATTCGCGAAGAGGCCCAGCACGTTGCGGAGGCTGCAGTGCAGCAGACGCCCGCCGTGGATACGAGCGCAAAGGCCCCGGAACCGAGCATGGAGGACCTGGTGGCCAAGGTGCTCGCCAAGATGAGCCCGGATATGTTGCAGGCGGTTACGCGAGACATCCTGAAGAACGTTGTGGAATCAATGGTTCGCGACGAATTGAACGCCAAGAAGCAGTAGTTCCCTCCCCCAAAAACGAAAAGGCTTCCTTTGGCGCGTAATTGACGGAGCTGCTTTTCCCCCCGTATAGTCGAAGATCACCTTATTCTCTGGAAAGCACACCCGGACGCGTGCGGGTGCCGAAACGTCAGGAGTTAATTGACGAAATGGCTCGAGAAATCGCTAAAGCGTACGAACCGCAGCAGATAGAGCCGCGCTGGGCGGAATACTGGGTTAAAGAAGAGCTTTTTAGGGCGGACCCGAACGCTCCGGGACCAGTGTTTTCGATCGTGATTCCGCCGCCGAATGTGACGGGTTCGCTGCACATCGGGCACATGCTCGAGCACACCGAGATCGATATTCTCACCCGCTGGCATCGCATGCGGGGATACAACACCTTGTACCTGCCGGGGACGGACCACGCAGGCATCTCGACGCAGCGCGTAGTCGTGAAACAGTTGATGGACGAAGGGATTGACTATCACAAGCTCGGCCGGGAGGAGTTTGAAAAGCGGGTTTGGAGGTGGAAAGAGGAGGCCGGAAGCCAAATCACGGAGCAGATGCGTGCCATAGGGGAAAGCTGCGACTGGTCCAGGGAGAGATTTACGCTTTCACCGGAAATGTCGCGAGTGGTGCGCAAGGTTTTCGTCCAACTTTACCAGGAGGGGTTGATCTATCGCGAGACCCGGCTGGTGAACTGGTGTCCGGTTTGTTTAACGGTGTTGAGCGATTTGGAAGTGAACCACGAAGATCGCCACGGAAATCTGTGGCATATCCGCTATCCGGTGGCGGGGACAAAGGAATATGTGGTCGTGGCAACGACGCGGCCCGAAACGATGCTGGGGGATACGGCGGTGGCGGTGCATCCCGAGGATGAGCGGTACAAGCAGTTGGTTGGCAAGAGTGTGCTGCTGCCGCTCGTGAACCGGGAAATTCCGATCATTGCGGATGCCATGGTGGACCGCGAATTCGGGACGGGGGCGGTGAAGATTACGCCGGCGCACGACCCCAACGACTTTGAGGTGGGCAAGCGGCATGGGCTGCCGGAAATCGACGTGATGACCGATGACGGGCATATGAGCCGAGCCGCTGGCGCTTATGCGGGTTTGGAACGCTTCGAGGCGCGCAAGAAGATTGTGGAGCATTTGAAAGCCAGCAGCTTGCTGGAAAAGGTGACGGAGCACGCGCACTCCATTGGGATTTGCGAACGGAGCAAAACGATTGTGGAGCCGCGAATATCGACGCAGTGGTTCTGCGCGATGAAAGGGCTGGCGGCTCCGGCGATCAAAGCGGTGCGGGAATACGAGCCGGGGAAAGAAAATACCATCCAGATTGTGCCAGACAACCGGCGGCAGGAATTTCTGAACTGGCTCGACAATATACGCGATTGGACACTGTCGCGGCAGTTGTGGTGGGGACACCGGATTCCGGCTTGGTATTGCGGGGACTGCAAGGAGATGATCGTCGCCGAAGAGGCGCCGGAAGAGTGTGCGAAATGCGGATCAGCAAACCTGACCCAGGATCCGGATGTGCTGGATACGTGGTTTAGCTCGGGGCTTTGGCCGTTTTCGACTCTGGGGTGGCCGGAGAAGACGGCGGATTTCGAAAAATACTATCCAACGAGTTTGCTGCTCACAGGATATGACATTTTGTTTTTCTGGGTGGCGCGGATGGCCATGCTGGGGATTCACTTCACAGGGAGAGTGCCGTTTCGAGCGGTGTATTTGCATTCGCTGGTGCGCACGGGCAGCGGCGAGAAGATGTCGAAGTCCAAGGGCACGGGACTCGATCCAGTGGTGCTGAATCAGCAGTATGGAACGGATGCGATGCGCTTTTGCCTGGCATCGATGGCGGCGCCGGGGACGGATATTATTCTGTCCGACGACCGGCTTGGCGGTGCGCGGAATTTCGCGAACAAAATCTGGAATGCGGCGCGGTTTTTGTTCATGAATCTGGATAAGTTTGAGCAAGGCGGGACGGGGCTGGAGGAGTTGGCCGCTCCGGCCGTACGCGCTAAGGCGCCCTATGCGTTTAACGGAACGGTGCCGCTGGTGGACGCCTGGTTGTTTTCGCGGCTCGCTAGCATTACGGAACAGGTGAATGAGGCGCTGGCCAATTACAGATTTCACGAGGCAGCACAAGGGGTGTACCAGTTTTTCTGGGGGGATTTTTGCGATTGGTATATCGAGTGGGTGAAGCCGGAACTGCAGAATGCGGACCGCGAGCGGGCGATTGTTGCGTGGAAGAATCTGTTTGCCGGATTTGATGCGGCGCTGAAGCTCTTACATCCGTTTATGCCGTTTTTGACAGAGGAGTTGTGGCACCAGTTGCCGCAGCCCGCCGGCGCGAAGTCGATTGCGCTCGATAAGTATCCGGAAGCGCGGAAGGAATGGAAGAATGCGCGGGCCCAGGAGCAGTTTTCGCTGATGCAGGAGATCATCAAGGCACTGAGAAACATCCGAACCGATATGAAGCTGGATCCAAAAAAGAAGATGGGAGCGGAGTTTTCGAGCGAGGACCGAGAGACGCAGAGCTTGGTCGCGGCGAATCGCGACGGGATTCTGCGTCTGGCGATACTTTCGGAGTTGAAGATCTTAGGCGAGCGTCTGCCGCAGTCTGGAGGCGCGGTGCGCTCCACTTCGCAATTTGATGTACGGATCGCCTATTCCGAGGCTGTCGATGTGGCAGCCGAGAAGGCGCGATTGAAAAAGGAAATTGACGGCCTGCAGAAAGCCGTGGCATCGAAGGAAAAACAGCTGGCTGATGAGACGTTTCGAAGCCGAGCGCCTGAGAAGATAATTCGAGGGCTAGAAGCGACGCTCGCAGAGCAGCTCGTCGAGCTCAAGAAAAATGTGGAGCGATTGGGGCAGCTTTAGGAGAAACGCGGTCCGCCCCGTAAGGGCGGAACGTGCCCCGCGTCGTGGTTAAGCCGAGCTGGCTTGTGGACAAGAGCGAGGGAACGTAAGCTTAGGCGGCGCGGATGCGCGCGGAGCGACCTCGATGGCTCAAGAGACTCTTCCAGGTGTAACCGACCGGCGGCTGGCGGCTCTGCTGACGATTTTGGCGGAGAACGCTACCATCGTGACAAGCGGGGTGCGGATTGCGCGGGAAATGGGTGTGGCGCCGTCGACGGTGTGGGAGGGGGTGCGACAATTGCGCGGGCTGGGCGTGCGGGTGAAGGCGCAGCTCGGTGCGGGATATTTTTTAGAGGGAGTGCCGGATATTCTGACTCCGGGCATGTTGCGGCAGCGGTTGAAGGGCAGTCTTTTCGGGAAACATATCTACCATTTTTTCAAGACGGATTCGACGAATCGCGTGGCTTTGGAATTGGGGCACGCGGGCGAGCCGGAAGGCGCCGTGATTTTGGCAGAAGAGCAAACGGCGGGCAAAGGGCGCGCGGGACGTATTTGGCAATCCGAGCGGGCGGCGGGAATTTACGTGAGCTTGCTTTTGCGCCCGCGGCTTGCGCCGGTGCAGGCGCCACTTTTGACCATGATGGCTGGACTTTCCGCCCGCACGGCGATTGAAGCGCAAACGGGACTTTCGACGGACCTGAAGTGGCCGAATGACTTGCTGGTACGCGGGAAGAAAGTGGGCGGAATTTTGACGGAGATGCACGCGGAACCATCGCAAGTGCGATTTGTGATCGTAGGCATCGGATTGAATGTGAATCAGGAAAAGTTCCCGGGGGAGTTGGGGACGACGGCAAGTTCGCTGCGCATCGAGACGGGCAAGCAGGTTTCGCGGCTGGAATTGCTGGTGTGGTTGCTGCGGGAATTCGAGAACGACTACAATCGTTTTTTGCACGAAGGGCCGGCTCGGGTGACCGAGAAATTTGAGGCCGTTTCGAGTTATGCGCATGGAAAACGCGTGCGCGTGACGAATGGTACGACGAGTTTCGCAGGGACGACGGCGGGGCTCGGTCCGGAGGGATTGCTGCTGGTGAAGCGCGACGACGGCCTGGTGGTGACGGTAATTTCTGGAGACGTGGAGGCGCGGTAGATGTTGCTGACGATCGATGTCGGAAACACGAATACGGTGCTGGGTGTTTTTCGTGGCGAAGAGTTGATTGCCAACTGGCGGTTGACGACGGCAAAGCAGCAGACCATCGACGAGTACGGAGTGCTTACGCGAAATCTGTTTACCTTGGCGGGGCTCGATCGCGACTCGATTGGCGGCGTGATTATCAGCTCGGTGGTGCCGCCGGTGAATTGGACGCTCGGGGAAATGTCGCGGATTTATTTTGGGCAGAAGGCGCTGTTCGTGGAATTAGGCGTGAAAACGGGGATGGCGGTTTTGGTGGATAATCCTTTGGAAGTTGGGGCGGACAGGATCGTAAACGGTGTGGCGGCGTTTCACAAATATGGGGGGCCGTGCATCGTCGTGGATTTTGGCACGGCCATTACGTTTGATGCGATTTCGGCGCGCGGTGAGTATCTTGGTGGAGTGATTGCGCCGGGGCTGGGAATTGCTTCGGAAGCTTTATTCGCGCGGGCTGCGAGATTGCCGCGTGTGGAGATCAAGGATCCCGGAAAAGTGATTGGGACGAATACCGTCACACACATGCAGGCGGGGCTTTATTATGGCGCGGTGGATATGGTAGACGGAATGCTGACGCGGATGAAAGCGGAGATGGGCGGCGATGTGAAAGTGGTTGCTACTGGCGGGCAAGCGAGACTCGTGGCGAAGGGTTCAAAGCAGATTCAGGATACCGATGAGTTTTTGACGTTGACGGGGCTGCGGCTGATCTGGGAGAAAAACCAGCCTGCGGAAGTGGCGAAAGGGGCAGCGACGAATCGCGGGGCGAAGGCTGCGGCGCCGGTGGCGGTTGCAGCGAAGAAAGCCGAGCGATAGATAGGCGCTGGTGCGCTTCGGACCTTTAAAAGGGCACGCGCAATCCGCATGCTCGTCACGTCGCTCACGATGACCAATCACATGGATGGCTGGAACCACTTCAACTACTTCACGGAAATCGAGACTTATTTTTGGAAGAAGCGCGGGACGCATTTGCTGGTGTCGCCGCTGGACTGGGCGATCATCGAGACTTGGCAGAGAGCAGGCGTGCCCCTGGAAGCGGTGATGAAAGGGATTGATCACGCGTTTGAAAGCTATCGACGGTCGCGGCGCGGCGGGGGAAAGCCGCTGACGAGCTTGGTTTACTGCACGGACGCGGTGCTCCAAGCGGCAGAAGAACAAAGTGAGGCGGCGGCGGGGAGCGCGCCAAAGAATGGAAACGCCCGGGCGAAGGAGCCTTTTTCACGCGAGGAGTTGCGAATCTATATCGCGAAGAATGCCGCGCAGATCGGGAGCCTGGCGAAGGACAAGGGACGGGCGAAGGCCGGTCTGGCCGAGCGTCTCGATGAGGTCCGAGAATCGTTAAACGGAATGGCCACGCTGCTCGATTCGCCGGGCTCACTGGATTTGGAAGATTTGGAGAGGCGCTTGACGGTTTTGGACGACAAGCTCGAGGCCACATTAACGAGCCATGCTAGCGAAGAGATGATGCTCGAGATTCGACGCGAAATGGACGGGCAGCTTAGGGCCTACCGGCGGAAGATGAAAGCGGAACAGATCGCCCTGGTTGAAAAACAATATCTGCAGAGGCGGCTGCTTCGGGAGTTTGGGTTGCCGCGGCTGAGCTTGTACTACTTTTCCTGAAGCACGCTTTCCGGAAGCAATCGCCTTTTCTTTCCACGCGAACAATCGCAGAATGGGGTCTTCGAGATATGCCTGACGAGTTACGATTATCGATTGAGAAGCTGGTGTATGGCGGCGACGGCCTGGGGCACGCCGACGGGAATACTATTTTTGTGCCCTACGTGCTGCCTGGAGAAGAGGTGCGCGCGGCAGAGAAATCGAAAAAGAAAAAGGTGGTTTGGGCAAAACTCCTGGAGGTGACCTCCGCGTCGGCTGAGCGCACCGCGGCGCCCTGCCCGCATTTCGAGACCTGTGGAGGGTGTCACTATCAACACATCACGGCCGGAGCGCAAGTTCGGTTAAAGAAAGACATTTTGCGGGAGACGCTTTCCCGGCTGGGCGGAATTTCCTGGACCGGGGCGATCGAGGAGCACACCCGGGAACCCTACCACTATAGGAACCGCGCGCAGTGGGCGGTGCGCAGCGGCATGCCGCGGGCCCTGGGATACTTTTTGCCAGAGAGTTCGTTCATTGTGCCCATCGACCAGTGTCCGGTGCTTTCACCGCGACTGGCCGAGACGTTTCGTGCTTTGCAGGAAATGGCCAGGTCAGGCGTCCTGCCTGACGGGATTCTCGAGATCGAAGCGTTTGCGGACTCGGCGGACGAAAAGATTGCCCTGAACGTGGCTTTCGAGCGATTTCCGAAGCCTGCCGCGGAACTTGCCGCGCTGCTGCGAGAAGCGATTCCGCAAGTCGATAGCTTGCTGCTTCTGGACCAGAAGAAGGACAAATTCGAATTGACTGGACCGGGGTATCTGGTGCACGAGGCGGGCGGATTCAAGTTTCGCGTGAGCCACCTGTCGTTTTTCCAGGTAAATCGGTTTTTGATTGGGGATTTGCTGGAGACGGTGACGGCGGGCGCGAAGGGCCGGTTGGCGCTGGATATGTATTCGGGTGTGGGATTTTTTACTCTTCCACTGGCGCGGGCATTTGAAAAGGTGGTGAGTGTGGACGCCAACCTTGCGGCTACGCGTGACCTGTACGCGAATGCGGAAGCTGCCGGAGTCTCCGTTATCCATCACAACGAACACGCGGAAGATTTTCTGAAGAAAACCAAGGAGAAACCAGAATTCGTCGTGCTGGATCCGCCGCGGGCTGGACTCGGTCGGGAGACCGCGGCGAAGCTGGCCGATCTGGGGGCCGCGGAAATCGTCTATCTGTCGTGCGATCCATCCACTTTGGCCAGGGATTTGGCGGTGCTGACGAGTTCGCCGCGGAAACCGAAGGAGATTGCCGGGCCGAGCGTGCGGTACGAGTTGAGCGAGATGCACCTGTTCGATCTGTTTCCGCAGACGTATCACATCGAAACGCTGGTGCGGTTGAGAAGAGTTCCGTGAGTTTCGGGAGACCTCGCCGCGGTATTCGCTCGAGAGACCGCGACGGCCGAGTCCGTATCCTGACGGACGGAAACCGGACTCAACTGCTTCGAGTCATGTCCGGATGCATCCCCAGGTACGGCTCCAGCACCGGCACAAATCGCCACATCAAGAGGAGCAGCGCGAGCAAGAGCAAGAATCCGATAGCGGCTTGATATTCGTGGTTTTTCTTGTACAGCGCAAAGGAAAACGCACCACCGCCGGCGACAGAGAGCCTGACGGGTGAGAGCCGCGGAAAAAACAGCGGCACGGCCTTGGCATACTCGTCGAACGCTCGACCGTGATGCTGGCGAAGCTCTGCTTCTTCTCTGCGCATGACGATCGAATAAAACAGCGCAAAATAGCCGCACAGAATAACCGCCGATATCCAGGAGTGCGTGGCGATGGAGGCTGCCAGCGTAAGAATGGCGCTGCCGAAGTATAAAGGATTCCGCGTGTAGGCGTAGGGCCCGGTTACGGTCAGAACTTCCTGCTTGTGAAGATGGCCGGCGGCGCTGGCGCGGATGAACAAGCCAAGCAAACCGAGAAGCGCTCCCCAAAGAATGGCGCGCGGAGTTGGCCGCGCGAACCACAGAACCAGAATGGCGCATGGATAGCTGAGGCGCACGCGCCAGCGAGCAAAAAAAGCGCCGGCGGACTTCAACCTGCGACCCCTATTCGGCGGCGAACCGCGTCGAGAACCTGAGGCACCTGGATTTCGAGCATGGCAGGGTGAGCTTGGTCATGGCGGCGGTGCGTTGTGATGACGTTGGTGGCGCGCAAAACGATGTCATCGGTCCGGTAAGGGCCGTTGCGCCGAGGATCGGTGGGACCGAACAGAGCGACGGCTCGAGTGCCAAGCGCGATCGCGAGATGGAGCGGACCGGTATCCCCGCCCACGACGCAAGTCGCGTTGCGCAAGAGCGCCATCAAAGGACCCAGCGGACCATTGTAAGGCACGGGGTCGGCGTCGCCGCTGCATTCCCGGACGGCAAGGGCAAGGTCGTCTTCGCCGGGACCGTAGTTCACGACACATCGCAGGCCAAGAGTGTCTCGAATCAACTGGCTTAGTCGACCAAAGCGTTCGGGCGGCCAGCACTTTGAACGCCAGCCGCCGCCGGGACTTAGAACCACGTAACGGTCCAGACCAAGTTTCATCAGATAGTCGCGGATGCCGCAGTCATCTACTTGGGGAACGCGCAATGTAAAGGACGCGACAGAGTTTCGCGCCCCTGCCCGTCGAGACAACTCGCCGTTCTGATCGGCAATGTGGATTGCGGAGCAACGAACCTTATCGGTGTACAGGACGGGAACACCAAATTCGCGAATGGTTCCCGAGGAAAAGCCGATTCGGCGTCTGATGCCACCGAAAAAAGGCAGCGCGGCCGATTTCCATAGGCCCTGATAGTCGATCGCCGCGTCCCAGCGGGCACTTCGCAAATCCTCGATGGTCTTGCGCAATACATGAAATGAGCGAGTTTCGGTTGTACAGACTTCGGAGGCCAGAGCGCTGCTTTCCACCAGAAGTTTCCAGCGTGGATGTGTGAGCCAGACGATTTCCGCGTTTGGAAACGTTTCGCGCAATCCAGAGACAGCGGGAAAAGTGTGCACGATATCGCCGAGCGAGCCGAGGCGCACAACCAGAAAGCGCGAATCAAGCATGCGGAGCCTTGCGCACAGATTCAAGAAGACCGCGCGTGGAATGCTCTTTGGGATCGCCGACGATGGCAACTTTGATGCCGAGACGATGGGCCGTAGCTCGCTCTGGCACCGTTTCGGTTGTGTAGTCGGTGCCTTTGGCGTGAACGTCCGGGCGGAGGTCTTCGAGCAGAGATTCTACGTTCGGTTCGCTGAAGAGGAGGACGTAGTCGACGGCGCGAAGCGCGGCGACCAGAAGGGCGCGGGCGTGCTCATCAAGAATGGGGCGCCCGGGGCCCTTTAGGGCAGCGACGCTCGAGTCAGAATTGACGCCGACAACCAGGAGGTCGCCTTCGCGGCGGGCTCCTTCGAGATAGCGGACGTGGCCTACGTGAAGAGTATCAAAACAACCGTTGGCAAAAACGATTCGCTCGCCGAGCCGCCGGTGCTCCGCTAATTTGCCGCCGAGCAATTCGCGCGTGACGATTTTGGATTCCGCCTGGCGCATGAGTCAGGAGGCAGCCCCGCCGGCCTGGTGGCGAATGGCGGTGAGAAGCTCATCGCGCGTGATGGTGGCCGTGCCGCGCTTCATGACCACCAGGCCGCCAGCGATGTTTGCGATGTGCGCGGCTTCAAGAGGAGAAGCGCCCGAAGCTAATGCCAGCGTATATGCCGCAAGAACCGTATCGCCCGCTCCGGTGACGTCGACGGCCTGGTCGCTTCCGTAGACAGATATTTGCGTCTGGCGGCCCCCTGGCTCGAAAAGCGCCATGCCATGACGCCCGCGCGTGACAAGAAGGGCGCGTAACTTCATTTCTGCGAGTGTAGCAGCGCCACAGCGCGTCAGTTCAGCGAGATTCTGGCCGATGGAAACATGATGTAGGGCTTCGAGCTCTGCCTCGTTGGGCGTGGCCGAGGTAATGCCGGCCCTCGAGTAGGCGTCGAGATTGTGGCGCGCATCGAGCGTGACTGGCGGCGTGCTCTTGCGCTCCGAGATGGCCTGGCGGACCAGAGCGGGCGCGGCGACCCCGAAGCCATAATCAGAGACGGCCAGGGCATGCGCGGAACGAAGCTTGGCGCCGAGTTGTGCTTGAAGTTTTTTGTGAACTCGCTCGGGTAGCGGTGATTGCGGCTCGCGGTCGACACGGAGAACTTGCTGGCCCACGGTGTGGGCCCAGCCGGCGAGGATGCGTGTCTTGGTGGGAGTCGTCCAACCTTTGACGCGCAGGATTCCGGAGACGTCGACACGTTTGCTGCGGAAATAAGCGATGAGCGCATCGCCGGCGGGATCATCGCCGACGGCGCTGATGGGAAGGACCCGGGTGCCGAAGGCTGCAAAATTGTTGGCGGCGTTGGCACCGCCGCCTGGAACGAGATGCGTTTCTCGATGGCGAAGGATCAGGACGGGGGCTTCGCGCGAGACACGCGAAATCTCGCCAAACTGAAACTCATCAGCGACAAAATCTCCGAAAAGAACGACGGTTTTCGACGAGAATTGCTCGACATGGTCCGCGAGGGCGAGAAGATCGACGGACGATGACGGCGCGCTCTTCTTTCGGGCACGCTTCATTTCGTTGGCCTCAAGATCCAGTCAACGGCATCTCGAAGATCGGCGGCGACAAAATCAGGCTGAAACTCCCATTTTGGCGCATTCCAGAGATATTCGCCTTCGCCGTAACCGCTCAGCACGAGGATACTTCGCGCGCCCGCACGACGGGCCAGCTGGATGTCGCCATGGCGATCTCCGACAACGAAGGATCCATGTAAGTCGATGGCGTGCTCCCGGGCTGCGCGCTCGAGCATGCCTGTCTTTGGCTTGCGGCAATCGCAGCCATCGACAGAATTGTGCGGGCAGTAGTATACGGCGTTGAGATGGGCGCCGGCGGCTTCGAGTTGCCGGGTCATGAGTTCATGGACTGTGTGTACCAGCGATTCCGGAAAATAGCCGCGGCCGACGCCAGACTGATTTGTCACCACAATCACGGCGAGCCCCGCCTGATTCAAGAGGCCAATGGCATCAGCTACACGCGGCAAGATACGAAATCGGCTGACGTGATTCAAGTAGCCGACTTCCTCGGAAATGGTGCCGTCGCGATCGAGAAAAACCGCTGGGCGGAGCGCGCTGCTTTCAGACAGGACGCACCCCCACGAGTGAAATCCAGTGTTCGGCGGCGGCTGCGACAGCGTCGGGAGTAACGCGCGTCATGCACCGGTGGTCGGTCGGGCAGCGACGCAGAAAACACGGGCTGCAGTACGGTTTTTCCTGGATGATGCTCGAACGCGGCGTAACCGGAGAGGTTCCGAACGGATCGGTTGGCCCAAAGACGGCGACGACCGGGAGACCGACTGCCGCGGCGACGTGCATGGCGCCGGAGTCGTTGCCAATGAACAGGTGGCACTGAGATAGAAGGGCGGGTAAATCGCTGATTTCGGTTTTTCCGGTAAGATCCGTCGGCGGCCGGTGCATGCCCGCGGCAATGGCCGACGAGACCGGCGCTTCCGCGCGCGTGCCGAAAAGAATCACCTCAGCGCCCGATTGCGCCTGAAGACGATTTGCTAGTTCGGCAAAACGATCAGGCGGCCAGCATTTCGCTGAACCATAGGAAGCGCCTGCGCCAATGGCGATTCGCAAGCTGCCCGGTTCGACGCCGCTTGAAGCAAGAAACTCGCTAGCGCGACGGCGATTTCGCTCGGGGACAATGAGCGAAATCAAGGAGTTGACCGGCAGAGAATCCAACCAGCCTTGACGGCGAAGCAATTCGAGATAGTAATATTGCTCGTGAGATGGAATCTCACCGGGCCCGGGTACGGGCACCGCTTTTGTGAGGAGAAGGCTGCGGCCGTCGCGCGCATAGCCGATTCGTTCCGGGATTCCGGCACGCCAGGCAAACCAGGCCGCCTCGAAGGCGTTCTGAAGCAACAGAGCGACATCGAATTTTTGCGCCCGCAGTTCTCGAAGCAGGTCGCGTTTCGAATCCACAAACATCATGGTGTCCGACACCTGCTGATTCTCGTAGATGGAGGCAACATAGCGCCTGGCCAGAATCGTTATCTGCGCTTCCGGGAAGCGCGCGCGAACAGCCCGCAGCGCAGGCAGCGCCATGATGGCGTCGCCGACCCAGTTAGTGGCGCGAATGAGGATTTTCACGCGGGCGCTCCATGCGGCGAATGTAGTTTTCGTTCCATAGAGGCAAGGAATTCGCTCTCAGCAGCGAGTACGAAATCGATGGCCGCGACGAAGATGGGAATCGCCGGGGCGCTTCCCTCCGCCAGGTTTTCAGCATCCTTTTCCGTAGTCACCATCGCTATAGCGCCCGAGCGTTGCGCAGCCTGCTCCAATCGGCGAAGGTCAGCTGGCGTGTACCGATGGTGGTCTCGAAAAATGCTTTCCCCTGCTACGGGAACATGCCAGCGGCTGAGATCATCAAAGAATGCCTGGGGATTGCCAATACCACAGAACGCGAAAAACGGACCGTGGCCGATCTCGCTCAGATACTGGAGGTCGGCCTGGCCCCCGTGGCGACGAAAGCCCAACAAACGGGTGTGCGCGTAGAAGATGCAATATTTGTGAGCATCGCTCGCCTCGATGTCCGGGCGCTCGGTTTTGCGTGTGACCACGAGGATGTCAGCCCGGCGGCAGGCGGAGATGGGTTCGCGCAAAACCCCCGACGGGAGAAGCCATTGGTCTTTGAGTTTCCGTGAACCGTCGAGCATCACAATGTCCAGATCGCGTGTCAGTGGGAGATGCTGGAAGCCGTCGTCAAGAAGGAACACGTCGACGGGTTGTTGCTGCTCGATGCGATGGCCTTCGGCAAAGCGATCTTTACCGACGCCAAACGTGACCCGGCCCTCGAGACGATGCTTCATCAGCTCGATTTCGTCGCTGGTGCCACCAGAACCGCGATAGCCCCGGCTCAGAATTGCGACGCGCTTCCCTTCCGCGAGAAATTTTTCTGCGAGCCACAACACCATGGGCGTCTTACCCGTGCCGCCAACGGTCAGATTGCCAACGCTAATGACCTTCGCGCCGAGGCGCCGCTGCTCGAGCCAGCCTTGCTCGTAAAGCCAGGCGCGCATCCGGACGTAGCCGCCATACAAGACAGAAAGCGGCCAGAGCAGGATTCGCACCGGCAGCGGAAGATTCATCCCTTCTCTCGCGCAACGACTTCGAGGTGCCGGGCAATTTTCGCGATGGCACGGTCGGTAGCGCCGCGGCTGCTTTCGACAAGGTTACGCGCGGTATCGCCCATCCGCGCCGCCCGCTCGGGATTACGCATTAACTCGATCCAGGCAACGCCCGCGTCTTCGGGGCTCTCCACTTGGACAGCCGCTCCGGCAGCAGTGAATCGCTCGGCAATCTCGGCGAAGTTTTCCATGGACGGCCCAAACACAGGAATTTTTCCGAACGCAGCGGGCTCGAGGATGTTGTGGCCGCCGCTCGGAACCAGCGAACCTCCCACAAATGCGCCGTCGGCCACACGGTAGAGCGAAGCCAGCTCGCCGATGGTATCGAGCAGAATTACGGTGACGTCATCGGGAATCGAAGGCTCGCCCGTTTGGGCGCCATTTTGCGAAGGCCCAGGAATCGGCAATTGCGAACGGCGAATGAATTTGCGATGGGATTCGTCGATGAACTCGGCAGCGGACGCAAAGCACTCCGGCTTGCGAGGGGCCAGCACCAGAAGCGCTTTGGGATATTCGCCCTGCAGCGTGCCGAAGGCGATCAGGGCGTGGGGCTCCTCGGTCGCGACGATGCTTCCGGCGACTATGATGGGCGAGCGTCCACGTCGCTCGGCTTCCTTTAGAAGCCAATGGGAGATCGGCGTGGCCGGAGGAAGCTCCAAATCGTACTTCAAGTTGCCGCTGACTTCGACGCGCTCGGCCAGCGCGCCGAGTGCGCGAATCCGCTCGGCATCCTTTTCGCTCTGCATGAGAAAAGAAGTCGCACCCCGAAGAGCATGCCGAAGAAAAGGCCGAAGGAAAAAGCCGAAAACACCGAGGAAGCGCCCGTAACGAGCAAAGGAACGGTCCGAAATGCGTCCACTGACGAACACCACCGGAACGCTTCTGCGCCGCGCTTCGCGAAGGAAGTTGGGCCAGATTTCCGTCTCGAGAACAATGACGATCGCGGGTCGAACCGCGCGCAGAGCACGGCGAACGCAAAACGCCCAATCCAAAGGAAAATAGAAAATCGCATCGGCGAAAGGCAGGCGTTCTCGAGCAAGCGCCTGCCCGGTCAAAGTAGTGGTGGAGATGACCAGCGGACGGTCAGGATAGGCCTGTTTCAATCGCCGCGCAAGGGTGATGCCGGAAAGCGCTTCACCGACCGAAACAGCATGAATCCAGATAGCGCCGGGCCGGTTTTCTGGCAGTTTGCCGAGCGTCGGAAACGAAAAACCGAGGCGCTGGCCAAGATTCCGAAAGTATTTGCCGTGGCGCAGTCCCTGGAGTAGCCAATAGGGCGTAAGCAGTACGACGGCAAAGCCCATAAGCAGGCTGTAGATAAAATACACTTAACGTGGCTCCGGTCTATCTTCCGCACCGCCACGAGCCTGCGGTGCGCGGTGCGGGCAACCTTGCACTTCCCCCAGGAATCGAAGGCGTCGAGATGAGAAAGGACTATTATAACCCGATGCGAAACCTAGCCATTATAGTTCCCTTTCTTGCGGCCACACTTTTTTCTGACCTGCCGGCCGCCCAGCAGCCGGCCACTACGCTGAAGGCCGCAGCGCTCGAATCGCACGAGGGCGTGACCATTTCCGCCCAGCCCTGGACGGACGCCGCCACTTATAAAGCAAAATTTCCCAAGAAGTCTCCACTGGCGGCAGGCGTTGTGGCCATTGACACGATCATTCGCAACGATTCGGATGACAGCATGAAGGTGGACCTCGAGCAAATCCGGCTGAATGTCGCGGTGTCTGAGGACAACCGGCAAGCGCTGCGCTCTCTGACGGCCGACGACGTAGCCGACGTGGTGACGGAATCAAGGAAAAAAGATCCGACGGCATCGCGCAGATCTCCCATTCCGATACCCACCGGCCCAAAAGCGGGCCGCGACAAACATTGGACGGAAATGCAAAAGGCTGCAACCGAGGCTGCCATCGGCAGCAGCATCGTTGCGCCGCATCATTCCGTCGAAGGACTTCTTTACTTCGACCTCCAGGGACAGTTCGATTTGCTCAACGCCGCGCATCTCTACATCCCGGATGTGCGGGCGCTCGAGAAGAATCACCCGCTGGTGTATTTCGAGATTGACCTGAGCCGGCCGGGAGGGCACTGAACTGGAGACGGCGATTCTCGTCCGGCGCTTTCTTAGCAGTGCTTGATAAGAATCCGGCAAGAATCCGGTAATTTGCGCGAGCGCGCGCAGTCGGCTACCATCACAAGGCACGGAATCTTCGGCCACTACAGGTTAATCTTGAATCTCCTCGACGAACTGAATCCGGAACAGCGCCTCGCGGCAGAAACCGTCGAAGGGCCGGTGCTTATCCTTGCGGGCGCAGGAACAGGTAAAACTCGCGCCATCACCTTCCGCATGGCCAACTTGATTTCCCAGGGCGTGCCCGCCGAAGCAATCCTTGCCGTCACTTTCACCAACAAGGCCGCGGAGGAGATGCGCACACGGGTGTCCGATCTGCTGCTGCGCTCGGGCGTGCCTCCCGCACAGCCCTGGCTTTCGACATTTCACTCCCTGTGCGCTCGGCTCCTGCGGCGCGAAGCGGCGAGCGCCGGCTTGCCGCGAGATTTCGCGATTTACGATGACGACGACCAGCTCGCGGCGGTAAAGCTGGCCATGAGCAAGCTCGAGATTGACGACGAAGACCTGACGCCGCGAAATATCCTCAGCAGCATCAGCTACGCGAAAAACCATGGAAAGACACCGGAGATGATGCGCGGCGAGGCCATTCTCGAAGACGGGCGGCGCACCGCAGATGTCTTTCGGGCTTATGAAAAGCTTTTGCACCAAAGCAATGCGCTGGATTTTGACGATTTGCTTCTGCGCTCGGTGCGCCTGCTTCGCGAAGTGCCGGCGGTACGCGAAAAGTGGCAAGCTCGTTTTCAATACATCCACGTCGATGAGTATCAGGACACGAACCGCGTGCAGTACGACCTGCTGCGCCTGCTGACCGGACCCCACCACAACTTGTGCGTCGTCGGAGATGAAGACCAGTCTATCTACCGCTGGCGGGGGGCGGACGTTTCGATTTTGCTGAGCTTTTCGCGGGACTTCCCCGGCGCGCGCGTCGTAAAGCTGGAGCGGAACTACCGATCCACGCAGAATATTCTGGACGCGGCCGGTGCTGTAGTTGCGAACAATCCGGAGCGCCTTGGCAAATTGTTGACCGCGACAAAAGGCGCAGGCCGAAACCTCCGCTATTTCGAAGCGCGCGATGCCCAAGCGGAAGCGGAATTTGTCGCTGGAGAGCTGGAACTGATTGTGAACAACGACTCCGCCGAGACCTGCGCGGTCGAATACCGGACAAATTTTCAGTCGCGCGCGTTTGAAGAAGTATTTCGCCGGCGCGGTTTGCGCTACAAACTGGTTGGAGGATTCAGCTTCTACAACCGGGCCGAGGTCAAGGATGCATTGGCTTACGTGCGACTGGCCATGCACCCGGAAGATGACATTTCGCTGCTACGAGTGTTGAATGTGCCACCGCGCGGGATCGGCAAAACCACCCTGGACTCCCTGCGGGAGACGGCGCGCGTGGACGGGTCTCCTCTCTGGGCGGCGATTGAAAAATTTGTCTCCGGAGCAACCGCAGGCCGCGCCGTGACGCCTCTGCGCTCGTTTCAAGAGTTGATAGGCAAACTCCAAGAAACCCTGGCGACGAAAGAACCGGCGGAGTTTCTGCGCACTGTCCTAGTAGAAAGCGGTTATATGGACATGCTGAAAGACCGCAACACTCCCGAGGATGTCGCGCGGCTGGAGAATCTCGAAGAACTGACGCGCGCAGTAGCCGACAGTATGGAAGCGGGGGAGACGTTCAACGACTTTTTGGATGCGGCGGCGCTGGTGAGCGATGCGGACTCGTTCGAGGGCAAACCCGGCGTCACACTCATTACGCTGCACAGTACCAAGGGACTGGAATTCGATCATGTTTTCCTGACCGGGATGGAAGAAGGCGTCTGCCCCCACGGCCGCTCGCTCAATGAAGAAAAAGGAATTGAAGAGGAGCGGCGCTTGGTTTACGTCGGCATGACGCGCGCGCGCACGTCGCTGACGCTTACGCGGGCCGTCTACCGGCGCATTTTTGGCAACGAACAACAGATGCGCGCTTCCCTCCCATCACGGTTCCTGGCCGAGATTCCTGGTGAGTTGGTCGAGACCGTCCGCGGCTCGCTGGCGGAAATCGGCGAAAAGCGCCGTTACGAGCCCGACCCGGAGTATTCCTACTCAGCGGACGAGTTTCTGCGGCGCGTGCGCGGCAAACCGGAACCCGCAGTGGCAACACCCAAGCCGGCCCGAACGGTAAGCTCGTTCGGCAGGCCGTCTGCAAAACGCGGCGCCAACGCAGATCCCATGCTTGGCCGTAAGGTGCGCCATCCGAGTTACGGCGTTGGCACCGTAGTCGGCGTAGAAGGCGACGAAGAAGACCGCCGCGTCTCTGTGAGTTTTCCAGGTCGTGGCACAAAAAAATTCGTCGAGCGCTACGCCCAGCTTGAGCCGGCTTAACCTCTTCGAGAGTCGCTCCCGACGGTGCGCGGCACGCTTTGTTGCGAAACGCAGCATCTCAGGGTAAATTGAGCCAGGCAATTCTCCCTGAACGGCGTATCCGGTAATTCCAGGCTTCCGGCTTGCCCCGGACGCGATCGGAGAGCATGGGTGGGATCACATCTCCTGCGCTGCAAGAGTATCGACCAACTTCTGTCGGACTCGGAAAACCAGGAAACCCGATTAAAGAAATCCCTCGGATGGATCAGTCTGACTTCGCTAGGCATTGGCGCGGTGATCGGCTCCGGAATTTTCACCATCATTGGAACCGCGATTGCCGGACAGAAGATGCAAGCCAGTTCCATCCTGAATGCTCCCCTTCTGGAATATCTGATCTACCGTTCGCCTTCGTTTGGACGGCCGGGCGCTGGGCCGGCGATTGCGCTTTCCTTCGTATTGGTTGCCATCGTCTGCGGGTTCGCTTCGGTGTGTTATGCGGAACTTGCGGCCATGATCCCCATCGCGGGCAGCGCCTACACCTATACTTACGCCACGATGGGCGAACTCGTCGCCTGGATCATCGGCTGGGACCTGATCCTGGAATATGCGGTGAGCAACATGGCCGTGAGCGTGGGTTTCTCCGCACACATGGTGGACCTCCTGGATTGGTTCGGCATCCATCCGAACCCTCGTTGGATCGTTCCGGCGTATCTGCCAAGCGGCCTGTCCGATTTCCAAGGCAACACGCTTTACGGGCCGGGCTGGCACTTCGGCTTCAATTGGCCTGCATTCATCATCGTGATGCTGTTAACCGTCATTCTTGTCCGCGGAATTCGCGAGTCCGCGGAAGCCAACAACATCATGGTGTTGCTGAAAATTGTGGCCATTCTCGTTTTCATCACCTTCGCCATGCGCTTCATCCATCCCGCCAATTGGCATCCTTTCGCCCCGAACGGCTGGCCGGGTATCTTAACCGGCGGCTCCATCGTTTTCTTCACCTACATTGGATTTGATTCCGTCTCGACGGCCGCGGAGGAATGCAAGAATCCGCAACGGGACTTGCCCATCGGCATCATCTCGACACTCATCATCTGCACGATCCTCTACATCGGCGTTGTTGTCGTGCTGACCGGCCTGGTGCCCTACCAAACTCTGCTCGATGATGCCGCTCCGGTCGTAAACACCATGAAGAAGTTGCACTTCGGCGGCGTGCGTCTGGTCGTCCTGGTGGGCGCTCTGATGGGCATGATCTCATCGCTGCTGGTCTTTCAGCTCGGCCAAGCCCGCGTGTGGTTCGCCATGTCTCGAGATGGCCTCCTCCCGCGAATCTTCTCGCGCGTGCATCCGAAGTTCCGCACGCCGGATTTTTCGACCTGGATGGCGGGCTTCGTGGTCGGCATCCCGGCGGGACTGCTGGACATCGGCACGCTCGCTGACCTCTCCAATATCGGCACACTCTTTGCCTTTGCGCTGGTCGCCGCAGGCGTGTTAATCCTCCGTTATCGAGATCCAGGCCGCCATCGCGCCTTTCGTGCCCCTGGCGGGCCGCTGGCGCCTATAGTGACTATCCTGACGTGCCTTCTGCTGATGGCCGGGCTGCCGATTGTCAACTGGATTCGCTTCTTTGTCTGGATGGCCATCGGCCTCGTGATTTACTACAACTTCGGCCGGAAGCGCAGCACGCTCCGGGCCGCCAACGCGAGGTAGCGGAATTGAAGATACAGCCGGGGATCGTCAGAAAAGCGCAGATTTGGGCAGGCCTTCTGCTCGTGTTTGCGGCTATTTCTGTGCTTCTCCCGCAGCGCGCCGCGGCTTGGGGGCGCAACGCCCACAAGTTGGTTGTCAACCAAGCCATCGACACTTTGCCGCAGGACATTCGTGGTTTCTTTGAATCCTATCGCGGGATTCTTCTCCAGCATGTCATCGATCCGCTGGATAACGTCGCAAAAACGCCTGCTGAGAAGCGCAACAACCATCTTTATCTCGACAAGTACGGCCGCTTCCCCTTCGATGCTCTCCCGCGGAGCTACCGGGCAGCGGTAGCCAAATACGGAAAATCAAAGGTGGAAGCCAACGGGGTGCTGCCCTGGCAAATCGGTGTCTACAGCCAGAAACTGACCGAGGACATGAAGACCGGCCACTGGGACGAAGCAAAACTGGACGCGGCGATTCTCGCGAATTACGTCGCTGAGGCTCACGACCCCTTCAGCACCACGGAGGATTTTGACGGAAAGCTGACTGCGCAGGCAGGCGTCAACGAACGATTTGGCACGGCGCTGATTGACCGCTATTCTTCTTTCTTCCCGATGCGGCCAAACGACGCCGTCTTAATCAACGATCCGACCGATCACGCCTTCGAGGCCTGTCTCGGCTCTCACAGCTGGCTTGAGACCATCCTCCTCGCGGATCGCAATGCCTACATCGCCGGAAAGTCTTACTCCTACAACGACGAATACTACGATCGCTTTTACAATCAAGCGGCCGCCATGTTGATCCGCCAGCTTTCTGAAGCATCCACCGATGTCGGCTCGTATTGGCTGACCGCGTGGATCAACGCCGGCCGGCCGCAGCTGCCTCATTGATGCGCCTCGGATGAATTCTTCTCTCCTTCCAGCCACGATCGCTGCCCTTCCCAAAGCCGAGTTGCATCTGCATCTGGAAGGTTCGATTCAACCGGCAACGGTGTGCGCGCTGACGGCTCAGCACAATATTCTTCTTACAGAAGACGAGGTTCGAAGGCGCTACACATATCGCGACTTCGCCGGATTCATCGATGCCTTCAAATGGGTCACGTCGTTTCTGCGCGAGCCCCGCGACTATGCACTTATCGCGCGAGATTTAAGTGAGCATCTCGTGACGCAAGGCGTGGTCTACGCCGAGATCACGCTTTCTATAGGTGTGATGCTGCTCCGCAAACAACAGCCAGAGTTGAATTTCGAAGCCATTTTGCGGGCCACCGAGCCGTTCGAGAGCAAGGGGCTTCGCGTAAACTGGATTTTCGATGCCGCACGGCAGTTCGGCGCCGAGGCGGCCATGGAAGTGGTAGATTCGGCGAAACGCTGCCAGTCCAAAGCGATTGTGGCATTCGGCATTGGCGGCGACGAAATGAGCGTCGCAACCGAAGAATTTCGTCCCGTCTACGAGCAAGCCCGAAACCAGGGGCTTCATCTTTTGATACATGCTGGAGAGGTCGGAGGCCCGGAAAAAATCCGCGAGGCCATCGAGTTGTTGCATGTGGAGCGCATCGGGCACGGCATCGCCGCAGCCCAGGATCCTCGGCTCGTGGACTTGCTCGTCGACCGCCGAATCCCACTGGAAATTTGCCCGCAAAGCAACATCCGCACCGGCGCCCTGGCTAAGCAGTTGCGCCTGCCTCGAGCACGAATCGAAGATCACCCGTTGCCGCAACTATGGCGTCAAGGCGTCCCGGTAGTCCTCTCGACCGATGACCCCGCGATGTTCCACACGACCTTAGAAGCCGAGTACCTAAATGTGGCTCAGATGGGGCTCGGCGAAAGCGAACTCGCTCAGCTGGTGAACATGAGCTTCCAGCACGCCTTCCTCCCGGAAAACGACAAGCTCTCCTTCAGAAAAGCCCGTAATTGGTGACCCCTCGCTCGTCCGCGCATCCCCGCCCGGTTGGGCGCTTGCGTCCGGCACTCTAAGGCGCCGCCCGCAATGTTATACTTAGCCCATGAAAGCACACGTCTGGGTGATGCCGAAACGCACGGTACTCGATCCTCAAGGGCAAACGATTCAGCACGCGCTCTCCGGGCTGGGCTACGCCTCGGTCAAGGACGTTCGCCAGGGAAAATTCTTCGTCCTCAACGTCGAAGGCTTGACCCGCGACGAAGCGGTGAGCCAGCTTGAGCGCATCTCCAAAGAAGTGCTCACCAACCCGGTGATTGAAGAGTCCCGCTTCGAGATTGTGGAGTAAGCCGGAAGCGCCATGATCCGCCGCCCGAAATCCACGTGCCTGCGGGCTGCCCTCCCGCTTTTACTGTCGACGGCCGGCGCAGCCCTTTTCCTGGCGTTCTCCGTCTGCGGATGCAAGAGCAACGCTCACACGTCGGACTCGCGCCTCGAAAAGATCGACGAGATGCTCAACACGCAACTCCCTCGGGGCACGCCGAGGTCGCGCCTGGAGTTCTTCCTGAATTCGCACGGCTATAGACTGGAGGATGCTCCCGACAAAAACTCCGTGGTCGCCGTGGTACGCCAAATCGATACCGCCACGCTGCAACCTCGAACCGCGCGAGTCACGTTTCACTTTGATGAGCATGACAAACTTGTTTCCTACGAGCTCGAAGCCGCTCCAGACGCTCCGCTCGGGCCTTGACCACGTTTCGCTACAAGTCCCCGAGGAACCAACTGGCACGGAGCCGGTCCGTGCTAGTCTAACGAAATAGCATCGAGGAGACCCCACGCATGTGCGGAATTGTCGGTTATATCGGGCCGAAGAAGGTAGTGCCGGTGATCATCGAGGGCCTGCGAAAGCTCGAGTACCGCGGCTATGATTCCGCCGGTATCGCGGTGGTCACCAAAGAAGGAAAACTAGAGATTCGCCGCGCCCCGGGAAAGCTCCGCAACCTCGAGGAGGTGATTCACAAATCGCCCATCGAAGGCACCTACGGAATCGGCCACACCCGCTGGGCCACGCATGGCCGTCCGACCGAAGAAAACGCCCACCCGCACCGCGATTGCACCGGCCAAATCGTAGTGGTCCACAACGGCATCATCGAGAATTATCTCGAGTTGAAAGAGCAACTCCAGCGCGCGGGCCACAAGTTCGTCACCGAAACGGACACCGAAGTTGTGGCGCATCTGGTCGAGAAGAATTCCGAAGGTGGCGTTCCTCTGGAGGATGCTGTCCGCAAGTCTCTTAAGGAGCTCCGGGGCATCTATTCCCTGGTGTTTCTTTCAACGCGCGATTCGCACAAGATCGTCGCCGCGCGAATAGGTCCCCCTTCCGTTATCGGGCTTGGTGACGGCGAATATTTTGTCGCCAGCGACATCCCTGCTCTGCTCGAACACACCCGGCAAATGTTCTTCCTCGCGGATGGCGACATCGCCGTACTGACGCAGGATGGCGTCCGCGTTATGGATCACGATGGCCGCCCGGTCGATCGCCCCGCGCACCACGTCGCCTGGGATCCGATCATGGCCGAAAAGGGCGGCTACAAGCACTTCATGCAAAAGGAGATTTTCGAACAGCCTCGCGCAGTGCGCGACACTCTTCTCGGTCGCATCTCCCAAGACACGGGAAAAATCTTCCTGGACGAGATGAAAATCTCGGAACAGCAATTCCGCGAGTTCCAGCAGGTGCGCATTGTCGCCTGCGGAACCAGCTGGCACGCCGCGCTTGCCGGCAAATTTATGATCGAACGGCTGGCGCGCACGCAGGTTGAGGTCGACTACGGCAGCGAATTCCGCTATCGCGATCCCATCCTGGATTCCAAAACGCTGACGGTCTGCATCAGCCAATCCGGCGAAACCGCGGACACCCTGGCGGCGCAGCGCGAAGCCAAAATCAAAGGCTCGCCGACTCTCGCCATTTGCAACGTCATGGGCTCGATGATCACCCGCGAGGCCGCGGGAACCCTTATCACGCACGCTGGTCCGGAAATCGGCGTGGCCTCGACAAAGGCTTTCACCGCACAACTGGCGGCACTCCTGCTCCTGGCGTCCTACCTCGGACAAGTTCGCGGAAAGCTTGCTCCGGCTGCTGCCGTGTCCCTTATGCAGGAAATCACGCGCATCCCTCACAAGATGGAGAGGATTTTACAAGCCGATGAGTCTGGATTTTATGAACACCTCGCCCGCCAGTTTTTCCGCTACACGGATTTCCTCTATCTGGGCCGCGGTATTCACTATCCAATTGCCCTCGAAGGGGCTCTGAAGCTCAAGGAAATTTCTTATATCCACGCCGAAGGATATCCCGCGGGGGAGATGAAACACGGCCCCAACGCGCTCATCGATGAAAATCTTCCTGTAGTCGTTCTGGCGACACGCGACGACACCGACCCGGAATCGGTCACGCGCTATGAAAAGAGCGTCTCCAATATCCAAGAAGTCAAAGCTCGAGACGGCATCGTCATTTCTATCGTCACCGAGAAAGACCATCTCGCTCGCCAAGCTTCCGACCATATCATCGAGCTGCCCCCGGCGCCCGAAGTCCTCAGCCCTCTGCTGGAAATCATTCCCCTGCAGCTGCTGGCCTACCACATCGCAGTACGCCGCGGTTGCGACGTCGACCAGCCACGCAATCTGGCGAAATCGGTAACGGTTGAATAGCAGAAAACCCCGTCGGCCGATTCCCCGCGCCAAGTTCTTGGTTCCGCCTCTCGAGCACGTAGGCCCAAGAACCTTTTTCCGCTAAAATGAAAATATGCCTCGACTCGTCGGGTCCTGCTTGGGAAACTCCCTTCTTTTCTTGCTCCTTCTCTTGCTTCCGGCGCCGGCGCAAACGCCCGCACCAGCAACCGCCACTCTCCATGAGATTCGCACGGATGGCCTGAAGACTCTCACAGAAGCCCAGGTCACGGCGCTCTCTCAGCTGGAAAAAGGCTCCCAGGTCGGAAAACCGGATTTACAGGCCGCAGCAGACCGCCTGCTGGAAACCGGCATGTTCGCCAAAGTAAACTACACCTTCCAAACGCGCGGCGACGGCCTCACGGTAACATTTCAACTGGAAGAGGCCCCGCGTGTTCCTGTTTATTTCGACAATCTTCCCTGGTTTTCCGACGGCGAACTTAGCGACGCCATCCGCAAAAAAGTCCCGTACTTCGACGGTACGCTCCCCGAAGCCGGCGCCGTCGTGGAGCAGGTTGGTGACACGCTGAAAGAATTGCTGGCATCGCGCCAGCTCAACGTAACCGTCGAACACGAGTTGCTCGCAAATCCTCTGGCAGAAGGCAACGTCCAGCAATTCCGCGTCCAGGGCGCTTCGTTCTACATTGCCAGCGTTGACTTCGGCGATCCTTCGCTCTCCTCTTCCCACCTCGTCCAGCAGCAGCTTGCCGAGGTGCAGGGCAAACCCTTCTCGCGAATGACCATCGATCTCTTTCTCTCCGAACAACTGCGGCCGTTCTATCTTCAACAAGGATTCCTGCGTGTGAAGCTCGGCCCACCCGAAGTTCGCTTGACCGGAAATCCCAATCAGAAGTTGCCCGAGCAAATTCCCGTTTTCGTCCCGATAACCACCGGCGGGATTTATCACTGGAAGGAAGTCCGCTGGTCCGGCAACTCCCTCTTGTCGTCCATCACACTCTCTGGTGAACTCGGACTAAAGCCCGGCGATGTAGCCAACGGCATGCAAATCGAAGCAGGTTGGGATCGCGCCCGCGAAGAATACGGACACCGCGGCTACCTCGATGCCAAGATCGATCCCGTGGCCTCTTACGATGACCAGGCACACACGGTCTCCTTTGCTGTGACCGTTTCCGAAGGGACGCAATATCGCTTCAATGCCATTGTGGTGACCGGGCTCTCGCCTGCAGGCGAGCGCCGTCTCCGACAAATGTGGGGCACGGAAGCGGGCGCTGTGTTTGACAAAATTCAATTCGAAAAGTTTGTGACCAGGTTGCAGTCCCAGCCGGCTGACATCTTCGGCGACTTGCCGGTGCACTACGATACCGTCGGACATTGGCTGCGCACGGACCAAGACAAGCACTCCGTCGACGTGCTGCTCGATTTCAAATAACCGCTCGTCGAAACTCGAGCCGCCAAACATAAAAACGTTCGCGGTGCGGTATACTCTCGGGTGGAAATGAACACACTCGTGCGTATCCACGTGGCGGATCAGGAGCAACTCTCGGCCGAAGCGAAAGAATCGCTGCTGCTGAAGGAATTAGCCAAACTCCCTTCGGTGATGGTCGCGCTTTCCGGCGGCGCCGACTCCGCCTACCTCGCCTGGGCCGCCGATCGCGCGATTGGCGATGGTGCCCTGTCGCTCACCGCACTCTCGCCAAGTTATTCCGCACACGACCGCAACGTCGTGGTGGAATTTGTCCGCCAGCTAGGTGTGCGCCATGAATTTATCGAAACGCACGAAATGGACAATCCCAGCTACCGCGCGAACGCGGCCGATCGCTGCTATTTCTGCAAAGATGAACTGTTCACGGTCCTGGATGTGATGGCCCGCGAGCGGAGCTTTGCCGCCGTTGCCTATGGCGTCAACGCCGATGACACTTTGGATTTCCGCCCAGGCCACCGCGCGGCAACCGAACATCGCGTCCTGGCTCCGCTTCTCGATGCCGGATTACACAAGGCTGAAATTCGTCTCCTTTCCCGGCGCGCGGGCCTGCCCACCTGGGACCGCCCCGCCTCCGCGTGCCTGGCGTCGCGCCTCCCCTATGGGACAGAAGTTACGCCCGAGCGGCTGGCCCTCGTGGAGCGCGGCGAAGCCGCCCTGCGCGATCTGGGCTTCCGTCAATTCCGCGTGCGCCTCCACGAAAAGCTGGCACGAGTAGAAATTGCCCCGGAAGAGATGCCGCGCGCAATGTCGGCAGAAATGGCCGCTCGAATCGCGGCAGCCCTAAAGGCAGCAGGCTTCACCTACGTTGCGCTGGATCTCGAAGGCTACCGGCAGGGTTCGCTAAACGAAAGCCTTCTGAAGTAGAGCAAGCGCGGGTAGGCCATGCAACCGGAACATATTTCCCCGTAAGTACGTATATTGATTAGAGAAGGCGAAAGAAGCGCCGCTCCGGGCGCTGGAGGAAGCGATGACGCGACACCACAAGCTGGCCGCACCAATCGCGTTGCTCACTCTGGTCGTGGCGCTCGCTGGCTGCCAAATGGGCCCCTCTGTTTCCGGCAGCTTCGACCGCTCGCTGGATGTCTCCGGCCCCATACGTCTCGAACTGAGCAATGTCGCCGGTGACGTTTCCATCGTCGGAAGTGCTGACGGCAAGGTCCACGTGCACGGAGATGTGCGTGTCTCCGGATTTGGACTTGGCAGTCCGCAGAACCGTCTGGACGATATCGTTGCCAACCCGCCAGTCGAGCTCAAAGGAGACACCCTGCGCGTCGGCAAAGAAACCGCGCGCCTGCGCAGTGTTGCCATTGCCTACTCCATCGAAGTTCCCCGTGACACGGCTGTCGATTCCGCGAGCGTTTCTGGATCGCAATCTGTTCGCAACTTGCGAGGCCCGGTACAGGCAGCGTCAGTGTCCGGCGCCGTCCGCGGCCAGGACATCGGCAAAGACGTCAAACTGTCCTCGACGAGCGGGGCCGTCATCGCCGAGAATTGCGGTGATGATGTTCGCGCCGCAAGCGTCTCCGGGAGCGTAACCGTCTCGAACGCCAAAGGAGACGTTTCGGCCCACTCCGTCTCGGGCGATGTGGAAGTGAACAAACCAGGCGGCCGCGTGGATGCCGACACTTCCAGCGGCTCGGTTGACGTGCGGGGCTCGAGCGGCGACGTGAAAGCTCATGCCACCGCCGGGCGTGTGATTGTCCAGGGAGACCCCAGCGGAAACAGCTATTGGGATTTAAAAACCGTCTCGGGACCAGTGAAAATCGCCGTGCCCTCGAGCGCAACTTTCCATCTTTCCGCCGCCGCCGTGACCGGCCAGATCCGCGCGGAGATTCCTATCATGATTGAGGAACAAGGCAAGCATTCGCTCCGCGCCCACATGGGCGACGGCGGCGGACGCGTCGAAATTCACACCATTTCCGGCGCCATTGAAGTAAACGGAAACGGCGCCGAGTAAACCGTGCTCCAGGCGCGATGTGCTGCGGGCCATTTCCCCCGCCATCGGCAATTTTCCCGTAAACAGTTTAGAATCTTAGTCAATGAACGGCATGCGGCAACGATTTCTGCTGGTGGCGGCCCTGCTTGCGATCCCCCCTGGGTGCCTCGCGAACCGCCCGGCCTTCGTCCAGCAAACGGAAAGTCAGACTGCGACTCCGCAAGGCACGAAATCGGCCGCTCCCAAGCAGCCTCTTGCCACAAAACCGTTATCGGAAACCGAAGAGCTGCAACAAGCCATCGACCGCGCTGGCAATGACCGCGCCGCTCTGGTCCGCAATCTCGAAGATTTCCTGAAGAATTATCCGGAGTCGCGACAACGCCCGCAAATCTATCGCGCGCTGGTCGAAGCAAGCCTGCAGTTGCGAGACTCCCCGCGCGCCACAGACTATGCCGAGCGCATCGTCGCCCTTACGCCCGAAGACATGTCCATGACCATACTCGCGATTCAACTCCTGGAGCGCAATGGAGACGAAGCCGCCCTGCGCCGCGCACTCAACTATGCCACGCGGGTGCTCGACTACGTCGACCGCACTGCGGCCGGAGACAAATCTCCTAAAATTTCGAAAGAGGAATGGGCGGCCGAACAGAAGCGCGACAAAGTGAACATCCTCACGCTTCGCGCGAGGCTGGCCTTCAAACTCCGCGACTACGCTGCTGCCGAAAAAGATTCTCGGGCAAGCATGGCGCTCTCCCCGAGCGCCGCGGCGGGAGAACAACTCGGTGAAATTGCCGAATTGAACAAGGACTTGCCGGCCGCTATCAAGGAATATGCACGAGCCTTCGCCCTTGCGGACGCCTCGAGCGGCGGCGCAAACCGCCGCGAACTCCGCCAAAAGCTTGGAAATGTCTGGCGCCTCGCCCACGGCACCGAGGAAGGTCTCGGCGATTATCTCTTGCACGCCTACGACGACAATGTTGCGTCCGCCGACCCTCCCAAGCCAAAAAGGAACGCCAACGCGAAAGAACCCTACGATTTCACGTTGCGGAAAGCTCCCGATGGCTCTCCCTATTCGCTCGCCGAACAGAAAGGCAAAATCGTCGTCCTGAATTTTTGGGCCACCTGGTGCGGCCCCTGCCGCGCGATGGAGCCCCACTTCGAGCGCGTGGCCACGCAGTTCCAAGGGATCGCGGACATCGTTTTTCTTGCCGCGGATTGCGACGAGGACGAAACCCTGGTCCCGGCCTATCTGGAGGAAGAAAAGCCGCGCACCACGGTGGTCTTTGCGGATGGCCTCGATCGGCTCCTAGCCGTCAACTCCTTCCCCACGGTAGTCGTTCTTGATCGCACGGGAAAGATTGCCTATCGCGCGGAAGGATTCGATCCGGAGGATGGGGAAACGGAACTCAGCAACGCGGTCCGTCATGCGCTCGCGGCACAAAAGGAAAAGGCGGAAAACTCCGCTCCCGGAGTCAAGTCTGCGCCATAGCCCGATAGAAATTCCCGGAAGTCCAGAACCTTGTCGATGTCCTTCGGCACGAACGGATTGAGTTTGTATTTCGGTCCAGCCTCAGTCTAGTTCTGCCCTGCCGCAGAAACCGAAGGAAACGCCACGGCAACTTCCCGGGCAGCAACAATCGTATTCACATGGATCCGAATGGTGTCTTCGATGCGCCGCGCATATCCCCCGGCCAGGGCGGTCGCAACAGGAATCCCGCGCCGCCGCGCCTCTAGAAACACTCTGCGGTCACGCGTCTTCAATCCGGTCTTGGTCAGCGACAACCCACCGAGCTGGTCCTCACAAAACGGATCCGCCCCACCAACATAAAAAAGTATCTCCGGCTGAAATTCATCGAGCGCCGCCTGGACCGCCGGAATCAATGCTCCAAGATATTCGTCATCATCCGCGCGGTCCGCCATCTCAAGATCCACATCCGAGGGCGGCTTATAAGCCGGATAATTATTTTCCTGATGGATCGAAAGCGTAAAAACGGAAGCGTCGTCAGCAAAAATCGCCGCCGTCCCGTTCCCCTGATGCACATCCGTATCAACAACCATGGCCTTGCGAATTGCTCCATCATGTTGCAGCCTTCGAATGGCTACCGCGACATCATGAATCGCGCAAAAACCTTCGCCATGCCCCGGATAAGCATGATGAAACCCGCCGCCCAAATTGCATGCGAACCCATCGCGCAAAGCCGACTGGCCCGCCAAGATCGAGCCCCCTGCAGCCAGCCAGCAGGCTTCTACGGCCTCCCGCGAATAGGGAATCTCCAACTTCATGACCTCGCTGGCAGTCAAAGCTCCGGTCTTCAGCTTCTCGACCCACTCCGGGGTGTGCACGCGCAGAATGTCTTCGTCGGAAGCGGGCCCCGGCGTAAGAAAATCCCCCCGAGCGCCGATGCCCTCCTCGAGAAGCGTCTCGGCAATCAATCGAAATTTTTGCGAAGGAAAAACATGCTCGCCAAGGTTTAAGTCGTAGCCTCTGTGGTAGACCAGTTTAAAAGGAAGCATGGAATCGAACGCTGGCAAATTCGTCATCAGGGCACGGCACGCCGTGAGCGGCTCGAGAAGCCCTATCCGCTAGTTCTCGCGCTCCAGAATAAAATCCGGCAAAGTCAGTAGCGCTCGCGCATACTCGGAATCCCCGCGCCCCTCAAGACATGCCTTGGCCCGCCCCGCATACTCATGGGCAAGACTCCGCGCCCGACCCAGCGCCCCGGAATCCTGCACCAAGGAAACAATCGTCTCCGCGCGAACCGAATTAAACCCTTTCTCCTCAAGCACTCGCGCCACCAGCCCGCGCGCATCCCGATGCCCATTATCCATGGCGTAGATCAACGGCAAGGTAACTTTCCCTTCCTTCAGATCGCTCAACACCGGCTTGCCAAGCTGCTCGGTAGACGCCGTAAAATCCAAAAGATCATCCACCAGCTGAAACGCCAACCCCGCATAACGCCCGTAATCGGCCAGCGCTTCTTCGTCAGCACCTTCAAAGCCGCCAAGCACCGCACCCAATCGCGCGCAGCCGCTAAAAAGACACGCCGTCTTGTAAGTTGCAAGCCGTAATGCATCTTCTTCCGTTACATCGATCCGCCCAATTTTGGCCAGCTGAATCAGCTCGCCTTCCACCATTTTCTGAGTAAGGTCGATCAGAACATCGAGGATGCGAAACTTTCTTTCTTCGAGCGCCATCTGAAACGATTGCATGTACAGCCAGTCTCCAGCAAGAACGCTGCGATGATTCCCCCAGCGCGAATTCGCGGAAGGCCTCCCCCGCCGCGTGTCCGCACTGTCAATCACATCGTCGTGAATCAAGGTAGCGCTATGCAGCAACTCGACGACCGCTGCGAGTCGAATCGCTCCCGCGCTGCGTCCCCCGGTGTACGCATTGCAAAGAAGCAAAAGCGCCGGACGCAAGCGCTTCCCTCCTCCGCCAAGAAGATAGCTGGTAATTTCCGAAACCGGCTCGAAGGCGCCAGCGCTCTGTCGCGCGAGTTCTTCCTCAACCAGCACCAAATCGTCTCGCACGAGATCAAAAACCTCTTTGGCAGTAAGAAGCGCGATAGCCTTCCTCCCTTGTCCGGCAATCATCTTTGGGACTCCGCAGCCGCGGACACGGGCGGCTGGGACAGGTGGAAGAATCGCCGGAAATTCCCTGCTGTCCTGGCGGCGAACTCTTCCGCGGGTAAGTCTCTCACACTAGCGAGCGTGCGCGCCACTTCCCCAACATAAGCTGGTTCGTTGCGCTTCCCCCGATGAGCCTGCGGCGCAAGATACGGAGAGTCCGTCTCAATCAAAATATTCTCAAGCGGCAAAGCTTTCGCAACGTCCCGAAGATTCTGCGTTTTCGGATAGGTCGAATTGCCTGCAAACGAAATCAGAAACCCCATGTCCAGGCCGCGCCTGGCGTCTTCCAGCGTGCTCGTGAAGCAATGCAGAATCCCGCCAAGCCCGGCAGGGCGCCAAACCTCTTCGAGCAGCTTCAGGCAATCAGCCCAAGCATCGCGACAGTGAATAATGATTGGCAGTCTCGCCTCGCGAGCCAGCGCCATCTGATCCCTGAACGCGCGCTCCTGCACATCGCGCGGCGAGTGATCATAAAAGTAGTCGAGCCCAATCTCACCCCAGGCAATCACTCTTGGATGTTTGGCCAAGCGAGCCAATTCATCGAGATGCGCCTCGGTCACCTCGCGCGCCTCATGCGGATGAATCCCGACGGTCGTGTAAATCCAATCGTGCGCTTCGGCAAACGGCAGAGCCGCATCCAGTTTCTCCGGCCCCGGCCCGGTGCCGATCGCAAGCAAGGCACATACTCCGGCAACCCTGGCCCGCGCGAGCATCGCCTCGCGATCCTCCGCAAACTGCGGAGCATCAATATGCGCATGTGAATCAATCAGTTCCATCGTTTCCGAGTACGGGCACTCCTGCCTGTGCCGTTCTGTTCTGGCGCGCCCGCAACGCGCCGAAACAGCATGGTCTTCGGTCTACTTGAGCCGCGCGCCGATTTCTACGTCTTCGTCGGGGAAGCCTGCAAGCACCGGTCGCCCCTCAGGACCAACCGAGGCGGCAACAATCATGCCGTTGGACTCGACACCACGCAGCTTACGCGGCGCAAGGTTCACGACCACCGCGACTTTGCGCCCGATAAGCTTCTCCGGCTCATAAAACTGCGCAATCCCCGCGCAAATCTGCCGAATCTCGGTGCCGATATCGACGGTGAGCTTCAACAACTTGTCTGCGCCAACGATGCGCTCGGCGGTCTTAATCTGCCCGACGCGCATCTCGACCTTCGCGAAATCCTCGATGCCAATCTTCTCCGGCACTGCCGGTGCGGCCGCCGCGGCACCCGAAACAGCCGGTGCACTTACTGGAGTACTTGCCGCGGCGGGCGAAGGTGCGTTCTGTGCTTCTTTTTCCATGGCTTCCATCCTCTCGATTGCTTCTGCTTTTTCAATGCGCGGAAATAACGCCTGAGATTTTCCAAGCGCGATGCCGGATCCGAGTTGCCCCCACTCGAGACCGTTCAAATCTACCGTGCTTGGGTTTCCCGATTGCCCAAGCAATGCCCAGACTTTTGTCGTGCTTTCGGGCAATACGGGATGCGCAAGCACGGTGACCACACGCAAAACTTCAGCCGTGGTCCAAAGCACGGTAGCGCGCCGCTGCTGGTCCTCGGCCGATTCTCCGAGCGACCACGGCTTTTCGAGCGTCAAATACTTGTCCGCTGCGGAGATCAGCGACCAAATCATTTCGAGCGCCCGCGAGAACTCCAGCTTTTCGTAGTGCTCCGTCACTTCGCCGATAGCCGCTTGCGCTTCTCTAGCCAGCGCATTGTCCGGTGGCCCAAGTGTGCCGGGATTCGGAATCTTTCCGGCACAATTCTTTTCAATCATCGCTGCCGTACGGCTGGCAAGATTCCCCAGCCCATTCGCCAAATCGCTGTTATACCGCTGCACCAGCGCGTCATAACTGAAATTCCCGTCCTGCCCAAAGACCGTCTCGCGCAGCAAATAGTACCGAAGCGCATCCATCCCCAAAACATGCACAATCGGACGCGGCCGCACCACGTTGCCCAGCGACTTGCTCATCTTCGCGCTGTCCATCAAAAGCCACCCGTGCGCCCAAATTTGCTTTGGCAACGGCAAGCCCGCAGCCATGAGGAACGCTGGCCAGTAAACCGCGTGAAAACGAATGATCTCTTTGCCTACCAAATGAAGATCAGCCGGCCAATACCCGACTTTCTCGTAGTTCGGTCCACCCACTGCACTCAGATAGGCGGTTAGAGCGTCAAACCAAACATAAAAAACGTGCAGCTCTTCGCCGGGTACGGGGATGCCCCAGCGAACGGTCGTCCGCGTGATGCTCAGATCCCGCAACCCGCCTTGGACAAAACTCAATACCTCGTTCCGCCGGGCCTCCGGCTGAATAAAACCCGGATGCTTGGCATACCAATCGAGCAGCGGCTTCTCGAACGCAGAAAGCTTGAAAAAATAATTTGGCTCCGTGACCGTCTCCGTCGGCCGACCGCAATCCGGGCAATTCTCGCCAGGCTTCACGTCCACATAGGCGTTGTCGTAAATGCAGTATTGGCCGGTGTAGTGGCCCGGATAGACAAAATCGTGTTCGCGGAACAACTTGAAAAGCCATTGCACCGTGTGCGCATGCTTCAGGTCGGTCGTACGAATGAACTCGTCGCCCTGCACCCCAAGCTCATCCCAAAGCGCTTTCCACTGCGCCGCCATCCTCGCGACAAACTCAGACTCCGGAATCCCCGCTTTCTTCGCGGAGCGTTCGACGTTGACGCCGTGCTCGTCCGTCCCGGTAGTCAATACCACGTCGTACCCGCGCATCCGCTTGTATCGCCGGATCGTGTCGCACACAATCGTCGAATACGTATGCCCAATGTGCGGCAATCCGTTCGTGTAGTAGATCGGCGTCGTTAAATAATATTTCGGTTTTCCCGCTGACATTCTGCTCCGTTCTTTTCTGTGACCTCTCGGACCTTTATGTAAAGTTTTTCCTTTTTCATTTTGCTTGGTAATTCCGCATGGCCTCCGCAATCACCCGCTGCAAAGGCACATTCTTCTCCACCGCCAGTTTCCGGCAATCGTCAAATTCCGGCGCAACGTGAAGTATTCGCCCGTCGACGCGCGACACTTTGATCCGCACAACCCCATAATCCGTAACCACGTTCACCCATTCTCGCGGCAACACGCGCCGCTGCGCCCGGTAGCTGCGCGCACCAAACGTCGTGGTCTCCGCAAAAATCAACGACATAAGCGCATTCGTCTCTTGCGGCTTCGACAAAACCGTCAACAACGTCCCCGGCCGATTCTTTTTCATCTGCACCGGCGTCGTGTAAACGTCCAGCGCCCCCGCCGCCAGCGCTTTTTCCAAAAAGTAACCGTAAATTTGTGGGTTCATGTCATCAAGGTTGGCCTCGATGACGGCGATTTCTTCGTCGAACCCGACAACGTTTTCGGCGGTCTCGCCAACCATGATGCGCACGACATTCGGCTGCCCTGGAAGGTCGGCGGTCCCCGCGCCATAGCCAATCGCCGACACGCTCATCGCCGGTTGCGGCCCAAAGCTATCGCAAAGCGTGGCGACAATGGCCGCTCCGGTAGGCGTCACGAGTTCTTTTTGCACGCCGGTCGAATAGGTTGGCCTGCCCAGGAGCAAATTCGCGGTCGCTGGCGCGGGCACGGGCAAGATACCGTGCGCCATCTTCGCCGTCCCGCCGCCCACGTTCAGAGGCGAGCATCGAAACCGCTCGACGCCCAGCGCGTCGAACCCAATGCACGTCCCAACGATATCCACAATGGCGTCCACCGCCCCAACCTCATGAAAATGAATCTTTTCGAGCGGCACGTCGTGGACGCGCGCTTCGGCTTCCCCAAGCTTAAGAAAAATAGCGGCAGCGCGCTCGCGGATCGTCGGCGCGAGGTGCGATTGCTGCAAAATCTCCAAAATCGCACCGAGGGATCTGTGTTTGGACTGATCCTCAGTCACCACCTGCACATAAGTCGCGGCCATCCCGTTCTTCCAAACCTTTTCGGCGGTCAATTCCCACCCAGGAACCTCTAAACCGCGCAATTCCTCGCGAAGATGCGCGACCCCGCAGCCCGCATCCACCAGCGCGCCCAGCGTCATGTCTCCGCTAATCCCCGAAAAACAATCAAAATAGGCCAGTTTCATTGGAATTCCGCCGCCGCGGGAGCTGCCCATTTTCGCAAGTTCCGTTGGAGATGATTCGATACTATCGGCGGTGTCTAAGCGTGTCAAACGAACCGCATTCCCCGGGGGTGGTCGGTTTCGATTGCCCCTGCCCAGGGACCCCGGTCTGGATCGCCGGCTGGCCATAGCGCCCGTAACCCCTTTGTTTGCCGCTGTTACGAGGCACCCCGGACCTAGGCCCTGAATCGCAAAAAATGACTTCCCATTGGCGCCTGATTCAATATCGAAAGAATTAGCCGGACAGCTTCTCGTCCGGCGCTAGGTTTCCGGGGCTGGTGTCGAAGGAACCGAAGTTACGAATCGCCTGCTCCCAAATCCCGCCATAACCTATCGAACGATTCCATGACTCGGGACCCTCGCAGGCCAAGCTATTGGTCTTCTTGCTTCCTGGATTGGCCTTCGAGCTCCGCCAAGCTTTTCCTCACCATGGCAGAATCAGGAGAGCTGGGAGCAGCTCTTAGGTAGGCCCGAAGCTGAACGGATGCACCAGAGAAGTCATGCTTGGCTCCGTATATCTGCGCCAACAAAAGGTGCGTTTGCGGCACGCGGTGGAAATGATCGGCGTCGATCGTCTCCAGCGCATTTCTCTCCGCCGCCGGCAGGTTACCTAGATGAAACTGGGCCATTGCGATGTAGAAATTTCCATACACATTCTGCACCGGATCGAGTGTGAGAGCACGATCCGCCAGATCCAGAGTCTCGTGCCACTGGTTCAGCTGCGCAGCAACGTCCGCAAGGCAAAGGTACGCGGGCACGTAACTCGAATCCGCACCTGATGCCTGGGAACACGCGCTCCGTCCTTCTTCGATTCGGTTCCCCGCTACCAGAACCTGACCCAGCAGGGCCCAAGCGGCTGCATATTGCGGATATTCCTGAACCGCCTTGCGCAGGTGATCCTCGGCACTCGCGAGCTTCCCGACCTTCAAATCACTGCATCCTTTCCTGTATTCACCTCTTGCTTTTCCGGGAACCTTTAGAGTTGCAGCGCTGATCGTGGGTCCTCTCACTTTCGCAACCGTCCACCGCGAGCATGACTCGTCCGTATCAGCAATATTCGGAGGTTGTAGGCCTACGGCATCGGGAAGCGCATGATCTGGTGCGGAGTTATGCAAGGGCCAACCAGGCGTTGTGTTTTGCTGGGCTGGGAGCGACGGCGTCAAAAAGACAACGGCGAAGGCGCAAACAGCCATTCCTTTTAGAAGCAACCTTGCCGCCAGCAGGCCGCGATATCCCAAGTTGCGGCGCATCGCGCCGGAAACACGGATGCCGGAAATACGGCGAGCAACTTGCTCGACACATAAATTAGCGGGCATTTCCATTTTGGCCTTCTGGTACCCGCGATTATACATCGGTTGGCATTCAACCAAGCCCTCAAGTTCTCTTCGGCTTGGGAGGAAGATCGGTTATAGAAACTGTCGTATCTCACAGCGGCGATGCATAGCGGGCCGTCCTCACACCGTGTTATCACGAGGTGATTTATATACTCTCGAGATGCCGGAAGAAATCGAATAGCGGCATGACGACCCGACAAAACAGAACCTATTTAGGAAGTACTCTTCTGCTTCTTTCGACCGGGACGATCCCTTCGCCTTCTTTCACTTTATAGAAGCGGTCGGCGGCCAAGTCAGTCATGATTTCCGTCTTGCCCGTGGGCCATACGATTTGGACTTTATCGACACGTTCCCTGCCGCCGAGGCCAAAATGAATTCGGAGATCATTCTGGGAGAGATAACTGCCCCCGCTTAAAACCTCACCCATCTGCACCAAATCTCCGGCGGTCGCTTTTACCCGCGCGTTCAAGGCAAGCCGATTGCTCTTCGTTCCCTCTAGTTCAAAGGTTATCCAATGATTCGAGGGACCCCCTTGTGGACGGAGAATCATAGGACCGCCTTTGAGATTTTCGACAACAATGTCAATCCGACCGTCGTTAAATAGGTCTCCGGTCGCTACTCCTCGACTGACTTCGAGGAGTTGGATGGCCGGGCCGACAAGCTTGCTTATGTCCTTGAACTTGCCATTTCGCTGATTCAAGAACAACAGCTTTGGCTCGCGGTACCTGGCTCCCGTTTCGGCGGAGTCCACCTGCGGGTAGACATGGCCGTTCACCAGGAACAGATCGAGCCAGCCATCGTTATCAAAGTCGAAGAATGCGTCGCCCCAGCCAACATAGGGAACCGTGCTGGGAGCAATTTGGGAAGCGTAAGAGACATCGGCAAAACTCATCTGCCCATCGTTCCGGAATAGTGCTGCGTATTCGTCACTGAAATGAGTCGCTACTATCGAAGAACGTCCGGTGTGCTGATAATCGCCGAGGGCCACGCCCATATTGGCTTGTTCGGTCCCATCTTGGCTGACGGCTACGCCCGCGGAATAGGCGATCTCGGTAAAGTGCCCATTGCCATCATTTCGCAGAAGATAATTCTTTTGGCCGTCGTTGGCTACAAAGAGATCGAGATGTCCATCATCGTCGAAGTCTTCCCAAACGACCGTCAATCCAAAGGAATTCGGAAGGTCAGAGACTCCGGCCTTCTTCGATACATCCGCGAATGTGCCGTCGCCGTTGTTGTGGTAGAGGTTATCCGGAGAACCCTTGAGCCCTCGAGGGCCGCATTGGACATCGATTCCACGATACTTGCAGGTCTTACTGGAACCGAACGCCGGAAGATCGTCCAGATGGAAATCCACATAGTGGGACACAAACAAGTCAGCCCAGCCATCGCCATCATAGTCGCCAAAGGCCGCTCCCGTCGCCCATCCTGAATCATTACCGAGGCCTGCTTGCTTCGTGACGTCCGTAAATGTTCCATCGCCATTGTTGCGATACAGGACTACGCCCCCGAAGCAGGTGACCAGCAGATCTGGCCACCCATCGTTGTTGTAATCCCCCACAACCGCACCCATGGCCCAGCACGGATAGCCCACACCTGCCTTATCCGTAACGTCAGTGAAGGTTCCATCGTGATTGTTGCGGTAAAGCGCGCTGCGTGCTTTCTTACCAGAAAGCGCCATGTCGACGCTCTCTGCGTTGGTAAAGTAAATATCAGGCCATCCATCTCGATCATAGTCGATGATAGCCACGCCGCCGCTCATTGACTCTACAATGTATTTCTGTTCGGGACTCGAAAGATGATCGAATTTGATTTCCGTCGAATCGGTAATATCTACCAGCTGAGGTAACGGAGCATCAGTCTCCGGTGGTGCCGATGGCTGCTCGCTGGAACGATTTGCCGCGAGAACCAGTAGAGCTGATTGGCTATCAGGTAAATCAAATGTGCGTCGATGGCTCAGGGAAAATGTGGAGAAGTCCGGAAGACAAACCAAAAGTGCCGCCACGGCCGCATAGGCGATTACTCTCCCGTACCAATGCATAGATTCCTGTGGCCCTGGCAAATAAGAATCCTCTCTATTCAGCGCCCTCTCGAACGGGTTTCGACGGCGTACAAGGAACTACGCGCAAGAATGAACAGAGTATGACCATCGCTGCCGCCGAATAACAATTGCGACGGCCGCTCCGGAATCTCAATGGTGTCGAACCGATGGCCCGACGGATCGTACACAAACACCTGGCCCGCGGCGATATAGACATTGCCCTTCTCGTCCACCGTCACATACTCTCCACCCTGCTCAGCGAAGAGTCTCAAGTTCGAGATTGCGCCCTCGACTCCGACGCTGCCGACATACGTTTTCTGTTCGGATTCATCGGAAACGTAGTAGGGCTGGCCCGCAACTGCGGCCGCCATGCCGAAAGCTCGCAGCAGGTCATTAAACTTCGACCCATAGTAGAGTTCCCCGGTCACAAAGTCCTTGCCTGCTGGAAGGAAAGTGCTTCCGTCCTGAGATAGGAACTGATAGGGCTTTTTGACGGACACCGCTTCGGCGAAATCGTTTTGGTTTCTACAATAATTGACGGGCAGAACCGGGGTCATTCCTGGGCGTGGCGTGGCTGGTACGGCTTCTAGCAGCGTTATATCGTCATCTGGGGAGCCCGGCTTAAAACTGTACACGCTGCCCTTTCCGGCAGAGGAAATCACCATCAGGTCGCCGGCCTTATCAAAAACCAGCTGAACCGGGTCCAGTGGATTATCGCGGACCTTCGATAACTGGCGAGTTGCGGCTGACCAGCGGTAGATGGTTTGCCATTTTGCGTCGACGAAATAGACGTTTCCGGAGCTGTCAACAGCTCCCCCGGAAATATTGAAGAAACCGGTCGCGACTCTCTCGACCTTGGCGCCCTCGGCGAGAACTGGAGAAGGCTCCTTCGGGCGGACCTGAGGCGCGCCGCCCGAAATCGTCAGCCAGGCGAATTCGCGTTGCCGTAGCTCCACGTTCGAGGTTTGATCGTAAACGGCGTTGTCGAAGGACACTTTGCTGTTGCTGTAGCAATGGACGTTTCGGAACCGTATATTTTTCGAGTTTGTAACTTCGATCGCATATGGGAAAGGCTGATAGCTACTTACGACGCGATACATGTGCAGATTTGCTACGGTGATGTTGCTCGAATCCCGGATATCGAACGGCAAAGCATAGCCACCCTCGCCCCGCTCCTCTTCCGTCTGAAGCGCAAAAATCTGCCAGTTGGATACATGGTCCAACACTACCTCGTTACGAACGTGATGCTCGCTGGACAGTTCGTAGATTCGCCCTTCTGTCGAAGTGTTCGAGATATACAAGCCCGCTTGCGCGAACGTGCTGGGCGTCCAGATGTCAACGAAAGTACCGCCGCCGGTGATCCATAGACTGGGATACTGTCCGTCCCAGCGGCGATCCAGATTGGAATCAGCGGTATGCGTATTGTTATAAATCTCCCTCCATACCTTGGAGCTCTCTTCCGCGGAGGCGTTCGGATCAACCGTACCGTGGCCGCCCAGGAAGCGAACATCGTTCATCATCGAATCCCGGCCGGCCATCCACTTCGCGGCCACCGCTCGCGGATTGATGCCGTTTGTGTATAGGCCGATGCCGGTCACTATATTGGTCCCATCTTTTGGAGTTTCCAGGAGCGGCTTGGGACTGCCAACGCCTTGAAAGGCTGCGGTTGAGTCGGCAAGGATAATCCGTGTGACGCTCGGATGTAGGCCGATGAGTACCGTATCCGGCCTCAGCGTAATGGTGTCCGTAACCCGATACTGACCGGACGGCAGGTAAATCGCGCGATGCTCAGCGATTGCTTTTCTAAATCCCTCGGTATCGTCTGTCGAGCCGTCTCCCTGGACCCCAAGGGTGCGGATATTCACCCACGTATCCATGGGCGGCAGATCTGGGATATCAGACTTGGCTGGTTTTGGCATGGTACCGACTGGTGCGGTCTCATAAACATCCTGAATCGCGGGAGCGGCACCCATCTCCTCAAAGTGAAGCCCATGAGAAAAAGTCTTCACCTCGTATATTTCTCCCGGAGCCGCAATTTGTTTTCCGCTTTCGCGGTAAGAAGCAAAAACAGGGACGTTTCGGCAGACGACGTTTTCCATGTTGATTTCGGTGCGCGCATTGTTCTCATTGCTAATGATCACAGCGGGGCCACTAACGTTTTCCAGGCGCCCATCTTTCAGCCAGAGTTCGTCGGAGTATTGAGAATCGATGGAAATTGCCGTGGGGACATTCTTGAATTGCGGGCGGATCAAGGTCAGACCGGCTTCGTGCTCTCTGATCGCCGCTTCGCGCTGGCCGTCAAACGTGGCATCGATCACGGTAAATTGCCATCCAGGGGACGGCTTGCGGGTCCAGATGCCGTATTGGCCGCCGTAAAAATGGACGTCTTCGGCGACGTTGCCGCCATCGTGAATGCCCGCAAGTCCCGAGCCGATGTGAAAATCCATATGCGCGAGGAAGCAATGCTGGGCATAGTGGGCGCGTACGCCTACAGCACCCGGATTTCCGTCTTGAATTTCGATGTCGATATTGCTGATCGCAGAATAGAACGTGCCGGGGTTCGCATCCGGTGGATTGACATTCGCGCCCGGTCGGCCGCCCGCGAAGAACACCATGTAGGCGGGCCCCTGCTGAAAGCCCGGCGTGTTTCGGGCAAGCACAAATGTGGGCCGCAGAGCGCCAAAACCGATCAACCGGATTCCAGGCCAGATATAGATCGTCTTGGTCAGACGGTAGCGGCCGGCCGGAACGAACAGAATGCCCTGGTTCGTCGTCTCCCGAACCTTGTTGATCGCCTGCTGCAAGACAGCAGAATCATCCGCGATTCCGTCCCCCTTCACGAGGAAATTATCCGCCGTCAGATAAACTGCTTTCCCATCGTTGGGCCGGGCCGGGTAGTATGAGGTTCCCAGCATGGGCACAGCCGATGACCATGTCGCAATCATTAGCAGAAGCATTTTCATCATGGCGATTTTCTCGAATCTCGCTTCAGCAATTCGTGGCGCGCAACAAGCCGGGCGCGTCGACTATCCGACAGTTCGAAGCACGGCGCCGCCCGCACCACGTCAGACCGAATCGCGAGGGCGTTCCTTCGAGCAGTAGCCTGACTATTTTCTAGGATCACTCTCGTCATTTGCTTTGGCGGCTGATGCCAGACGCATCTGGTGATAAATCTCCTGAAGTTGCTCCTTCATCTTTTTATACTTTTGGTATTCCTCTATTTCGTGTTTGGCATCCTCGGGTCGTCCCATCTGCCGATAGACGGTGCTCAGACGGAAGTGGGCCACGGCGCTGGTGGGGTCCAGCTGAAGGGCATGCTTCAGAAGCCCCTCGGCTTGTTCCATTCGATCCATGGACATCAATACCTTCGCAAGGCCGATGCTGGCGTCGGGGTCGCCCGGCTGCAGTTCGACGGCCTTCGTGTAACGCTCGTAAGCTTCCTTTAAATCGTTTCTCCGAGCCGCGATATCGCCAAGCCCGGATTCCGACTGTTCATCGAACGGATTAAGCTCCAAGGCTGCCTTGTACTCGCTCGCGGCTTCTTCCATGTTGGCCGCATCCGACGAACTGCGGAGCATCTCTGCGATCTCAAAATGAAGTCCAGGAAGTCGTGGGTCGATTTTGAGCGCAGCTCGGTAGTTCTTGATCGCTTCAGCGTTGTCCCCATGCTTCGCCAGTTCGTGCGCCATCGCCTGGTGCATGCGCGCAGAATTGGGAGCCACCACGGACAAGCTGAGCAGGGACTCGGAGGCAAGATCTGAATAGATTCGGTAAGCGGTGTACTGCACAGCTTCGTCCGTCGAAGCCAGTTCCCGAAGAGCGCTCACGACTGCTGCGGCTTTGTCCAGATCGCCCGTCCCGGAGTAGATTTCAATGAGCTCCATCCCGGTCTCAATTCGAATCTTCTCTTCCTGGACATTTGGAAATGCCTTTTGCAAATCGCCGAGCGCCGCTTTGACGTCGCGCGCCCGCTTTTCGGCGATGCCCAGAAGGGCCTCGATTTTCCACAGAGTGGGCCGCAGTTTCAGCGCAGCGCGGAGCTGCGGAATAGCATCCGTGTACGCCCCCTGAAAGAACAGCACCGCCCCAAGGTTGCCGCGGGCATCCACGTTGTTCGGGTCAAGGGCAATAATAGCTCTAAATTCGGGTATCGCCAGATCAGGTCTGTTCTCCTTCAGGTATTCCGCTGCCTGACGACTGTGTAATTCGATTTGCTGCTGGCGGTTAGGATTCGATTGGGAAAAGCACGGCGCCAAAGCTACACAGAGAACTAGCCACGGCAAGCCCACGACCTCTTTTGTGCTCATGTCCCGATTGTACGGCGGACCAAGCGCATTCTAAAATCTTGTTCCCCCCCAAGAACAGAGTTGAGGACGGCGGGGTGATGCCGTCCTCAACTAGTTGGTCGTCTCGGTTAGAACGTTATGCGCGCGCTGAGTTGACCAGTTCGAGGGGCAACCGCGATACCGCCGTTGGGGGCTGAGGAGTTGATGAGCCCGAAGTTACCTGCTCCCAGCGTAGAACTCGGAGGTCCGAAGCTCGGGTGGTTGAAGATGTTCACCCAGTCTGATCGCAATTGGAGCTGAACGCGCTCTTTGATGTTAATGGTCTTAGCCAGGGACATGTTAAAGACATTCAAATACGGCCCTCGCAGTGTGTTCCTGCCATTGTTGCCAAATGTTCCGGATGTAGCCGAGGCATACGCCGCGGTATTAAACCAGGAAATCGAGTTGACGGGAGACGCGGGAACGCCGGCGTTCGGACTGCCCACAAGATTGGGAAACCACGAGCAGCCATTACCGCAATCCGAAAAGCTGTTGTTTACATTGTTGGTTATGGTAAACGGATTGCCGCTCTGGATGACCATCGTTCCGCTGATCTGCCATCCACCGATGGCAGCGTCCACCGGCGCAGTAGTCCCGCTCATATACTTTCTTCCCTTGCCGAAAGGCAGGTCGTAAGCAACGTATCCCTTGACCGCGTTCGGGATGTCGAAGTTAGAGTTGGCATAGTTGGCGGCCGGGTTATTGCCGATTTGCCAAGCCTGTGTCCCTCCACGGCTGCCCCATCCGGACGAATCCTGATCATCCAGGAAATGCGACCAGACATAGTTGAAACTGAAGAGCAATCCGTTCGTATAACGCTTGGTGATCGTGGCTTGCGCGGCGGTGTAATTCGAAATGCCGTCGTAAAAGTTGCCGCCAAGGCTGCCCCAAGATGGGAACGGACGCAGAGCCTGGTTGCCTGCCACCATATCGGCCGGGTTGGTGACCTGGTTCAGGTCCGTCGGGAATTGCAGGTTCGATCCGTGGCTGCCTACATAAGCGACCGAGGCCATGAAATTACCCGCGAATTGATGCTCGGCGCTCAACTGCCACTCATTGATTCTCCCGGGTTGGACGTTATACGGAACATACGTCTCGTTTGAGAAGACACCCGCCTTGCAGCAGTAGGTTAGGGGTTCCCGTGCCGCCGGCGACCCCACCACGTAAGTGAGCACGGAATTAGCGGTAGCAGCGGACGCGTCCAGGTTAATCAGAGGCGTCGGGCCAGTCCCAGCGTTGGGGTCGGTGGTGTTGCCGGTACTGGTAGTGAGCGCCCCAGTCCCTATTCCGTTTCCATACGTGTCTTGGCTAAAGTTATACGAGTACATCCCAAAACCGCCTCTGATTACGGTATTGGGTCGGATAGACCAGGCAAAGCCGACGCGGGGCAGGAAGATGTCCCAAACCCCTTTCTGCAACGTGTTGCGGTTATCCTGACCCGCGAACCACATCGAACCGAGGGTCCCGTTGGCTGGGTTAATGAGATTGGGATCGAATCCGCCCAGACTATTTTTGGTCTCGCTGAAGCCCGTCGTCCCTACATAGCGCAAGCCAAGGTTCAAGGTGAAATTCGGGCGAAGCTTGATGTCGTCTTGCACGAAGGCTTGCGGGCTCTTCAATCGTGCATAGGACGTCGACTGATTGGTCGCGCCCCAGTTTTCAACGTCGCCAAGCAGGAAATCGGCGAGCCCCGCTCCAGTGCCGGTGACGCCGTTCTGCTGGGTGTATTGCCCGGTGAAAGAGAAATTGCCCGCGGTAATGTTGCCCCACGGCGTGGTGTTGCCTTCGCCCATCAGCACCTCGATGCCGAAGTGCAGAATGTGGCGACCTTTGACCAGCGTAATCACATCCGACGGATCGTAAAGGTTCTCGATATAGACGGCGTTCGTACCCGGGGCCAATTGCGTGCAGCAGACGCCGTTCACGTTGATGGTCGGGAAGACGGCCGCCTTGGCGTATTGCAAACCCAGTGAGCTTGCACTATCGAACCCCAGGGTCTGAGGAACGAACCAGTTGCCTTGCTTGGTATACCCCATGCGAAATTCGTTGACCAGCGTTGAACTGATCTGCCAGGTATCGGAGAGCTGTACGTTGTAACCGTCGATGTCCCCGGAAAAGCAGTTGAGCGGACAAGGCAACTGGTTGATATTCTGTCCATTATTGTTCTTCTGACTTATGGAGAAGCTAACGCGATTCTTCGAAGAGTAATCGTAATCAATGCGCCCAAAATATCGGAGATTCGGGTTGGGAGCGGACGACGTGAAGGTGAAGTTGTTTTGAATGTCTCCCGGGTAAACGACGCCGTTGACGGTCGCCGCGCTTCCCGTTGCGTTAGGCAGAGGGTAGCTCGCCAGGAGCTTCGCGGCCACAGGGTCCACCATGTTGGCCGGTATAATGTTGCCAGGGAATGCCGTCGCAGGCCCGCCCACCGTCGTCCGCGTCGCGGGGTTGTAGATGGTGGGATTGCCGCTGAAATCAAATTCGCCCGGATTGGCCGAGCCCATACCTCTCTCGGCAAGCGTGGGAACCGTACTGACGTGAACGCTTCCCGCGCCATTGTTATAGATCTTGTCCCGGACAAAGTAGAAGAACAACTTGTTCTTGAGGATCGGTCCGCCGACAGAGCCGCCCCACTCGTTGTATCGCAAATACGCCGGCGGCGGTTTCACAAAGCTACCGTTTGACTGCTGCACATTAAAAAATTGGCTGGCGTCCAGCATATCGTTCTGCCAATAGTCGTAAACTGATCCGTGGAAACCGTTGGTTCCGCTCTTGCTGATCTGGTTGAACACGGCTCCGCCAATGCCATACTCAGCCGAGAACGAAGACGTGGTGATCTGAACCTCCGAGACAGCCTCAAAGACCGTGTTGTCCACGTTGTTGCTAACCGGCAATTGAACAACGGCCCCGTCCGCGAGATAGTTCGCGTAATTGGGCAAATTGCCGTTAATGGAAATAGCGTCTCCCGCATTGTAAGCGCCGCTGCCTTCCGACATCGGCTGCGAAGGAGCTCCGGCAGCGCCGGGGAGGAGGATATTGAAGTTAGCCCAGTCGTTGCCGGTGATTCCGGCACCCACTTGGGGCAGTTTACCAATGGTTTCCTTCTCAAGAACGGTCCCCATGTGGCTGGTTTCGGTGTCGAGGAGGGGCACGCCATTCCCTTCCACCGTCACCGTTTCCGTTACCGCGCCAACATCCAGGGCTGCGTTCTCTGTGATTACGTCAACGTTGAGCGTGAAGGGCCCGCGCACAAGCTTCTTGAAGCCTTTAACCGTGAAGCTAATGTTATAGTTTCCCGCGGGCGTCGAAACGGTGTCGTAGATACCGTCCGCGTTGGTGACAAACTCCTTGGTCTCCCCGGTATCAATATTGGTAAGCGTCACGACGGCACCCGGCAAAACGGCTCCTGTCATATCCGCCACCGTGCCACGAATTTCCCCGGTATTTCTACTCTGGGAAAGTGCCGGTCTGGCCATCGAAACGACCAGGCAGCACGCAAGCGCGAATCGAACTAATCCATTCATTGCATCCCTCCCACCCCAAAAATTGAACATCCCCCCAGAAACGACTTTCCCGCTGAACGGCACCCCATGCTCTGTCTCGCTCCTAAGCAACTCCCAAGAAACACCCATCACCGTTTTTGCTCCGCTCGATTAGTATTTTTGTACTACCCCAGTGGCGTGATTAAGCTCCAAGTAGCTTGCGTTGTCAAGCGGAAAATACCGGTATTCTAAACTTTTCCGGGATGAAAAACCGGTATTCTACCTGTTTTTCTCTGTCGCCAATGCTTCTTTGCTGTGCGTCGGGGCCTCCATGGAGTAGAATGCGGGCATTTGGTCGAGTCGGCATGGTGCCGTTCTAAGCGCTATTTTTTGTGGAGTGTCAGGAGCGATTGCCGAATGACAGCCCAGAAGAGGAAGGGGCCCAGTAAGAAGAACCGTCTGGTTACCTTGAAAATGGTGGCCGAGCGCGTGGGTCTCACAAAGGGAACCTGCTCGGCGGTGTTGAACAAGACAGCTGCCTCGCGATCTGTTCCGCTGCAGACACAAGAGCGCATCCTCGCCGCGGCGCGTGAGCTAAATTACCGCCCCAGCTTCTATGCCCGAAATCTGGGAGTAAAACGCACTTATACGATCGGCGTGGTCACCCAGGAGATCGGGGACTTTTACGGCTCGCCGATCATCAGCGGTATTGAACGATACCTTCGACAGAAAAATTTTTTCTTCCTAACCGTCGCCCACCGACACGACCCTAAGCTCCTTGAAAACTATGAACACCTTCTTTTGGACCGCGGCGTCGAGGGATTCATCACCGTGGACACCCGGATCGACCATCCTTTGCCGCTGCCGACCATCGCCATCCCCGGGCACCGCCATCTGGACGGTGTTACGAACATGGTCTTGGATCACCGAAAAGGCGCCCGGCTGGCGCTGAGTCATCTGCGCGAACTCGGGCATACGGAAATCGCCTTCATGAAGGGGGCGGAGGTCAGCCCCGATTCCGAGGACCGCTGGAACGGCATCCGCGAGGTGGCCGAGGAACTCGGCATCCGCATGCGGGCGGAGCTCAACGTTCAACTTGAGGGTGACGATGCCACACCTCAGTTGGGTTATCCCTTCGCGAAAGCGCTGCTTGCCCGCAAACGGCCGTTCACGGCTCTGTTTGCGTATAACGATATCTCCGCAATTGGCTCGATTCGCGCGTTCGAAGAGGCCGGGTTGCAAGTTCCTGAAGACATTTCTGTGGTGGGATTCGACGATATTACCATTGCAGTGCATAACAATCCGAGTCTCACAACGGTACGCCAACCGCTCCAAAAGATGGGGGAGATAGCAGCGCGTACTCTGTTGAACCGAATAGAAGACCACGAAGACTGGGTACAGGAAATCTCGATTGAGCCCGAATTTGTCGTGCGTGAGTCGACCGCGAGGGCGCCGTCTCGACCATTAGTCGCGCGAAATAACGGAGGTTCTCTGCGAAGTGTTCCGATCGCAGAAAGTTAAAGACCAATTAGATCGAGCGTCGAGCTCGGATCGAACCAGGCAAGGTGACTCTCGGTGATGGCAAAGTCGTGCATGATCGATGGTCCCGGGCCTTCCCGGGGAAAAGTTCGCAGGTGCTAGTTCTCTGGCTCCCGCCATTCTGCGCTACTTAAATCTCTGCTAGAATATCGGTTATCTGCCTGGTCTCATCCGGACTGCCAGAGTCATTCGCGAGGCCTCCGTGCGTGGGCGAATCTTTGGGAGTTTCATGAGCGCGTACTTATGTCAACAAGCGGGCTTCTTGTCGATCCTCCACACCTCGGCATTATCGGCATGGAGCAGCAAAAAGATCCCCAAAGCAATTGAAAAATGCCGACACGAAACAACCGGCTCTCGATGCGAGCCACAGGCACGCTCGCGGAGGATCTTAAAATGAATCCGCAGCAAAAAAAGAAAGAGGGCTCTCGGAAAGGGAGCACTAAGACTACGCTGAAGACCATTGCGGCCTATCTGAAGATCACTCCTGGAACGATTTCCGCTGTGCTCAACAATTCTGCCGCCGCTCGCGTCATCCCTGAGCATACCAAGCGACGCATCCGGGCTGCGGCGCAAGAACTGAACTACCTGCCCAATTTAATCGCGAGAGGATTGCGGCTGAGACGCTCTTTCACCATCGGCGTTATCGCCGAAGAGATCGGCGACGTCTACGGCTCGCAAGTGATCAGCGGAATCGAGAAATTCCTCAGCCATCAGAACTACCTCTTCTTCACCGTGATTCATCGGCACGACCAGAGGTTGTTCGAAACCTATTCACAGATGCTCGAGGAACGAGGCGCCGAAGGCTTAATCACGGTGGACACGTCCATCCTGGCAGAACCGTCGCTGCCAACCGTGGCCGTCGCGGGACACCGGCAAATCGCCGGAGTGACTAATATCGTGCTCGACCACAAACGCGCCGCCCGGCTCGCTCTCGAGCATCTGAGAGACCTGGGGCATGAAGAAATTGCTTTTCTACAGGGACACGTTTTCAGCTCTGACTCCGAAGATCGATGGAATGCCATCTCCGAGATAGCGGCGGAGCTAGGAATTCGAATTCGCCCCGAACTAACGGCCCGCATCGAAAGCACGGATTCCACACCGGAAGTGGGTTTTCCCGTCACGAAGAAATTGCTGGCGAGAAGAGAGCCTTTCACGGCGCTCTTTGCCTACAACGATATTTCCGCGATTGGGGCGATATGGGCGCTACGAGAGGCAAGATTGCGCGTGCCGCAGGACGTATCGGTCGTGGGGTTCGATGACATTCCAGGGGCGGCATTTGCGAATCCGGGTCTTACGACGGTCCGTCAGCCGCTGCTCCGGATGGGCGAGATCGCGGCGCAAACGCTGGTCCGTCGCATCGAGGAGCGCGAGGAGTATGTTCCGGAGATCATTATCGAACCGGAATTCGTGATTCGTAAATCTACTGCCCGTTTGTCATCGCGGAGCGCTCGCCATGAAATTGGCGATACTCGTCTCTCGGCTCTCGACGGCTGACTGGTTAGCCGTGTCGGGTTCGCCTGTTCATATCCCCGCTCCGAGAAGAGTGCATTCGGAGGAAGCCCAACTAGAACGGGAGCTCTAGGCCATGTCGATCTTCAGCAAGTCTTCCTTGGTCCAAATGGCGCCGGCGCTGGACACTACATGTGGCATAGCAAAAAGCGCCCGGCTCTTCCGAGCCGAGCACTTTTTGCTCATGTTTTTCGTCCGTCGACCGCGTGGTCTCTTAGATCACGGCTGCGACGGCGGTTTCGCCTTTGCAGCTTCCATCTTGCTCTTCAACTCTGTCTGTTGATCAGGTGTCAGCACCTCGTTCAGCTTGGCTAGCGTGCCGGCATGGAGTTCCTTCATCTTCGCCTTTTTCTGGTCATCGCTGAGCGAAGTATCATTCGATACCGTCTCCCGCTTGGCTTTCGCATCCGCAAAGATATCCTTCACCTTTGCTTTCTGGTCGTCAGTGAGATTCAAGCTCTCTACTGCGGCCTGCAGTCCGCCTTGCATTCGCCCTTCTTTGCTTGCCGCTTGGGGCGCGGGTGCAGTGTGTGGTTTCGCTAGAGCCAGAGGTACGGCCAGCGCCGCAACCATGCCCAACGACACCAATCCTCCCAATATGCTTTCGATTTTCATTGTGAATCTCCTCAGTTTGATTTGCGGGCTGAGTTGAGGGCGGGACTCCTTAGAGTCTTACCACATTGATTTGCTCCCGGCGACAGAAAATTAACCATGTCCCTTGAGGCCTTTTCAAGGAGTTCCATAGACTCGATCCGTGGGGAGTCAGACAGACGCTGGGAAGCGAGCGGCCCGGATCGAAGGCTCGAGTCTTAACTGATAATTCAGCTATATAGGCTGCGCTCAAGCGGCATGGTGCTCAGGCCGGAAAGGCATAAACAGGATTCCAAGGGTAGGAGGTTTGCAGTTCGAAATCATTGAGCAGCGGTCGGTGTCTGAGCAGACGCTAGCGCCCAGCCCGTAACGGATCACAGGCGAAAGAGGTGCTCGATGCCCTGGCTTCCATGAGCGCCGGCGAAAAAACGACGGTCCGGGATAAGGAAAATAGGAAGTAGCCGCGAAGTGCAGAGGAAGTTGCGCGATAATGGATGCCAGCATCCGGATAGAAAAGGGGTGCTCCTATGAGGCGATTGATTCCTATCTGTAGCATTCTGGCCGTAGCCCTTTTCCTTGCCACGATTGCGGCAGCACAGACTACATCCATCAGCGGCCAAATTATAGCTCCTGACGGCACACCCTGGGTCGATCTAGACGTGGTCATCGAGAACATGAACACGGGCCAGCACTTTGCCGTAAGGACGGACAAAGATGGGCGGTACGCCCAGTGGGGATTGTCTCCCGGCGTCTACAAGATCAAGTTCTACGACCGCAGGAGCAAATGGTTTAACTATTCCGAAATACGCGCGCTACGCGGAACGCAGGAAAACGACGTTTCCACCAACTTCAGCAAAAGCAGTGAAAGTGCTTACGGGGAAGCGCAAAAGCAAACGGGGGAAGGAGATAACAAATTCAATAGTGTGAAGGCGCACGTCAGCGCAGGCCTCGGGGCCATGTACGATTCGAACACCCTGCGCACGCAACTCGCCACCGCGTCGGCCGATCAGAAGGGTCCCCTTCAGGATAAGCTGGCCTCCGATTACCAGACCGCCATCGGGGAATTCCAGCTGGCCGAGCGGGCCGATTCGCCAACCGACGTGAAAACTCGCGCCATGATCTGGGCTCACCTCGGTGAGGCCTATGATTACGCAGGGCAATATGATGACGCCACAAATGCCTATCAGCAGGCCGTTGCGCTTCGGCCTGAGGCTCTGTATTACCAGAACCTGAGCAAGGCGCAGGCCAGCTCTGCGCTGGCACAGACCGACCCGAAAAAGACGGAGCAAAAACTGGCCGACGCCGACACGACCTGCGACAATGCCGCGGCGCTCGATCCCACGGCGACGGCAAGGTGCTGGAAAAACATCGGCATCCTCCTGAGCAACAAAGCTGACATTAAGGGCGCCCTCACGGCATTGCAGAAGACGACGCAATTGGACCCCCAGGACGCCGAGGCCTGGTTCCTATTTGGCAGAGCGCTCCTCGCGATGGTCGAAACGAAACAGGAGGGCAATGTGATAGCCTCCGTCTTCCCTCCGGGGACCGCCGAAGCATTTCAAAAGTGCATTGATGCCGACCCGAACGGCCCTTACGCCTCACAGGCGAAAGAAGTGCTTGATGCCCTGGCTTCGGTAAGCGCCGGCGAAAAAACGACCGTCCGGGATAAGAAAAATAGCAAGTAGCGGCTAGAGTGATTTTTGGACTAAACCTTTTCGGCCTTCATTTCGTAATTAAGTTATCGCGCCCGGCGAGCGTTGTAGTTTTTACAGGAGCACGCATTGCGCGTGCGATGTCGAGGGGACGCTGTGATTTTCCGAGAAACGAGGAAAGGGCCCGTGAAGAGAATGTATCTTTCGTTCGCTGTGAACGTTCGCACCATCGGTGTGCTCCAGCTTATTCGCAGTGTGTGGGTCGCGGTGATTGTCGTGACGGCGGTGTTTTGCCTCAATCCATTAGCCCACGGGCAGGAGTTGCCTACGGTTTTGCCGACGAACGTGAGGATCGTACATTTCCCGAGTGTCACGTTGGCAGAAGAACGGACCATGTTGGTGATGCTGCCAGCCGACTACGACACAGCCGTGCGGCGTTATCCCGTGCTGTACCTACTGCACGGTTATGATGCGGATATCACGGATTGGGCGCGAGGCACGAATCTCTCGGACTATGCGACCCGGCACCAGCTCATTATCGTAACCCCGGACGCCTCGCACAGTTGGTATGTGAACAGCGCGTCGAATCCTAAAGCACATTATGACGACTACATCATGAAAGACGTGATTGCTCACGTGGACAAAAACTTCCGTACGATTCCGGAACCCTTTGCGCGGGCAATTGCGGGAGTTTCCATGGGCGGATTTGGTGCCATGTTTCTCGGGTTGCAGCACCGGGACCAGTTTGCGGCAATCGGCAGTTTCAGTGGCGCGGTTGGTTTCGGTCACGTCGCCGCGCATCCGCTACCGGCGAACGCTACGGAAGAGGAAAAGAGAGAGCGCCGAGACTATGTAGCGCTGATGGGGGCACCGGGCTCGAAGGAGCAGAAAGCCCGCGACGTGTTCGAACTGGCGCAGCAAGTGCCGGCCGAAGAAGTACCCATGCTATTTCTGGTTTGCGGGGGAGAAGATGGAGGCGTCGACCAGACCCATGCTTTCCTGCAGGTGCTGGCCAAACGCCGCATACCTTATGAATACCGCGAAATCTCTCCTCGTGGGCACGATTGGAGAATCTGGAACGAGGAGATCCCCGTGTTTCTGGACAAACTTGAAAAGATGGACGGTTTTGAACCGTTGCGGGAACAGGTAGAACGGCACAATCGTTAGGCAAAACCCGCCAATTCGAATGGTTTCGATATAGGTGTGAACTGGCCTTCGATGTACAAACGGGCGCTTACCGGAATTGGGCCGTAAAGCCCCGGCACTTCAGTCCCAGGATACAAGGCCTGCCGCTCTTGTGGTTTGGTCATAAATGCTCCGGCGTCCTGAAACATGGACCTGGGGCCGGGCCCACGCTAATCCCGCTTTCGTCCCAGCGAGCCATCAGGCGAACTAGTGAGTGGAGGGCGCGGAAGCTTCGCCGGTCGCGATGGAGCGCCCAATCCAGGCGAAGACGAACAGGGTCAGTCCGGCAACCCATGCGCCTAGACTGAACGTTCCTGAAAAATATTGTGCGATCACCACACCCGCGGCGATCAGAATTCCCGCGAGGAACAGGAACATGCGCATCCCGTAGAGCGTAGCGAACGGCAAATAGTGCGCGCCCAAAAGGACCATCAGAGCCGGAAAAAACCAGTTCAAGTTGTAGAGACCTACGGGCACAAGAAGCAGCATCGAAAACGGCAGCACAAACGCGATCTGCATCCCGAGGCTATGGAACGGATTCTCTCTGCTTACAGACGCGCGGCCGCCCGACACACGCAGAAGCATTTGCGTGAGCGGAAAGATGAAAAATCCCGCGATGACCACAGTCAGGATAGATGCTTTTGGAGTTACCCACGTGCCTAGCGCCGCGGACACCAGCCAAATCACGGAACTGACAAGCTGTCCCCAAAAGCCGCCAATGTAGACAGACTGCACTTCGCGCTGAGCATCCTGGATGTCCATGCAATCCTCCGAAACGGGTGGCGGCGTCGCGGCCCGCTACATTATCACGCGGCGCACCGCGCTCTCCAGGAGGGGGAGGCACTAAGTCCCGGTTATCAGTGCATGTGACGGCGCGAAGGCTCACTGATTTTTTCCAATGCGTTTCGCTTGTGGGATCAGGAACTCCTCGTCCAGCTTCTGGGTGCGGTCGATCTCACGAAGCTCCGAAGATGCCAATCGAGCCCAGATAGGAAGATGGGGCGGAGGCTCGCTGGTTGGACAAGTCCGGGCCCTTTTCTTTTTTTAGGTCGAGCCTTCCTAACCTTGCTTAATGGATATTTCGACCAGCGCAAATCCGGATTCAGGACTTGCCGTCCTTCCCGTACTTACGCGCGAGCCGAAATGGCCGCCCCAAAGCATCCAAAAACCAGTGGCGTTTGTTTCGATCGCCTTCGATCCAATCTTGCTCGGTAGGTGAAAACGAAAGTCGAAACAGATAGGCCGGGCCGGAAAAAACCCCGCCGCGCATGCGCATTCGAAAGATCGCGCGAGAGAAGATTCCTGGCGGCGCCGAACCTGCCGCGGGGAGCCACCGCATAATCTGGCCGACGAGCCGGCCAGCTGCTCGGTCTCGTCGCACAAGCGCGGCGACATTTTCCGGCAGAGCGGCGCCGAGCACATCCGCCGCCAAACGCAATCCAACATTCAGCATGCGTTCCCCGCCAACTTCTTCTGCGAACGATCTTACGCGCGCCCAGTCGAGCTCCTGTTTGGACACAAAAGCCGCCACATCGGCGATGTAGCTCAGCTGTTCCCAGAAATGCTTGGCCCCGTGAATCGAAATCAGGATGAGTTCATCTTCGGGGGAGAGAGCGGGAACATCGTGCGCGTCGATTTTTACACGGACTTGCCGCTCGAAGAGTTTTTCTATTGGAAGCGGCCGGGGATGGTAACGAAAGGTCAACTCCGTGTGAAACTCAACCAACAGCCTGGTACTCGACTGCCGGAAAACATACTCACCAGGAATTTTTTTCGCCTGAATCACTGCTGGCGCAACTCTCGGTTCATATCCGAGGCTCATCATCAATTCCGTCGAACGCAAAATATGCTTATCGCGCACAATCAAATCCAGATCGCCGTACTGGCGCAACCCCGCGTCGCCATAACAACGAGCCGAAAGGACTGGCCCTTTAATCACCAAGGCCTCGACACCGGACGCGGTGAAACGATCAAACAGCCGGAACATTTCCGCGGTCAAGCGCAGGGTGAAAAGCGCCTGCCGACGATGCCTCTCCCTAAGTTCCCCAGAAATCTCCGGCGGCACGGCTCCTTCAGCACTGTCCCCTAACCGACTGGCGGCGAGTCCGAAGACGCTGTGCTTTTCAGCGAGCTCCAAGAAAACGGCCCAGTCCCGAAGCCGGCGGAGCATCTGGTCGAGACGCTCTGTCCCTGGATTCGGGCGCGCGCATTCGATGAGCAGCGCCCATGGCGCGCCGGCGGTCGTGCTTTCGTTCATAGTTGCCTGGTGGATATTCTAGCGGCCTCGGCGATTTCTCGGCGCCGGCTTGGAACTTCCGGCTCGCTGGCGCTACTCGTCAGCGAATCTACGGTTTCTCGTCCAAGGAAACCAGACCATTTTCTTCTAATCTTCGAGCGAACCCTAGCATATCTTCCCATGGTTGCTCGCCTTTTCCAGTAATAACCATATGCGGCTTCCTACCCCGGTCTAGCCCGAAATACTCCGCGGTGTCTAGCTTGCAAAGAAGACCTTCTGCACTCGAAGAGTTCTGAAGGCGACGTCAGGGGAGCAAGACCTAGTTCTGCTGTGCTGGTTCCTGGCTTTAGATCCGCGCGATGCTGCCTATCCCGCGCACACAACCAAAAAAAAGGCCGGTCCCTTAAAATGGAACCGGCCCGATAAATCACACCGCGAAAACGTTCAGGACTTCTTTTTCTTGGTCACCCGGATGTCGATGCCTGGGGCCATCTGCTGCAATTGGGCCAGCCCCTCCTTGGCCTGCTGACCGAAGGGCCCGTTGGGGTCGAGCTCAACTGCTTTCTGATAAGCCTCGATGGTCCCTGGCGCGAACTCCGGCACATCCTTGTCCCCGACTTTTTTCACCGTCATTTTATAAACCAGGCAGGCTCCCAGCAGATACCAGGTCTGCGCGCTCTTCGGATCCAGCTCAGCAGATTTCTGCAGGGGCTCGATGGCATCGCCTCCGCGATTCGCGTTATATAGGCTGATTCCGAAGTTGCGCCACGCTGTTGCCGCTTTCGTCGGATCCAGCTCCGCGCTCTTGGTGTACGCCGCGCGGGCTTCCTCAATCTTCCCCGCGCGCGCCAGCACGTTGCCGAGATTATTGTAGTAGCCGGGATCGTCGGGCTTGGCCGCGACCGCCTGCTGATACGCTTGCGCCGCTTCGTCGTTGCGGCCCGCGATGTCATACGATTCCCCCAGCTTCGCCCACAGCAAATGCTGGTTCGGATCCTTTTCCGCAGCCGCCTTTTGTGCGGCCTGGAATTCGGCAGACGCCTTATCGGAAAGATCCTTGAGATTTTGTTTCGCCGCATCCCGCTGATCGGGTGTAGCCTTCGCCAAATCGTCTTTTGCCTTGCGCTCCTGCTCGAGAAGTGCGGCCCCCGCGCTATAGTGCGCCTTCATGCCCTCAAATTTCTGCTTATCCTCATCCTGCTTCTTGACTTTCTCCTGCGCGTCGACGCCCGCCTTCGCCATGATGTCTTTAAAGTTCATGTCCGGCGCTTTGGTTTCTTCCCCGCTGGTAACTTTCAGCTGCCCCATTCCAACAGGAGGTTGCTTTTCGTTCGGCGCCGGAAAGGTGGTAATCGTCAACGTGTACACCCCTG
>Ga0210398_10000197_pt1 | contig 75647 bp, 65 predicted proteins | sample IncBWC4OmetaG_FD_161047 | JGI IMG/M metagenome (GOLD analysis project Ga0210398, IMG submission 161047) | Forest soil microbial communities from Barre Woods Harvard Forest LTER site, Petersham, Massachusetts, United States - Inc-BW-C-4-O | ecosystem: Environmental > Terrestrial > Soil >... | reverse complement strand
CGGGCGGTTCCGAGAATTCCGAAGCGCAGCGGAGATGCGGTGGCGCCGGTCAAGAGCGCTCGAGCTCGGCGAGGTAGTCTCTCGGGCGCAGAAACTCTTCGTACAGCCTCGCCTCGGGGGAACCCGGCTCGGGATGCCAGTCGTAGTCCCATCGAACCAACGGCGGCATGGACATCAGAATCGATTCGGTGCGGCCCCGGGATTGCAGACCGAACAAGGTGCCGCGGTCGTAAACCAGATTGAATTCCGCGTAGCGGCCGCGCCGATATAGCTGAAAGCGACGCTCGCGCTCGCCGAAGGCCTGATCCCTGCGGCGTTCCAGGATGGGCACGTAGGCGGGTAAAAAGTGATCGCCCACGCTGCGCACGAGAGCGAACGAGCGCTCGAATCCACCCTGGTTGAGATCGTCGAAGAACAGCCCGCCGATTCCCCGGGTCTCATTTCGATGCGGCAGGAAGAAATAACGGTCGCACCAGGCCTTGTACTCGGCATAGACAGGCGCGCCGAACGGCAGGCAGGCGTCGCGCGCGGTGCGGTGCCAGTGCAGCACGTCCTCGTCATTGGGATAGTACGGCGTTAGATCGAAGCCGCCGCCGAACCACCACTGGGCCGGCCCCGCGCTCGGGGAGGCCACGAGGAATCGGACATTGCAGTGGGTGGTCGGCACATGGGGATTTCGCGGATGAAACACCAGGGAGAGGCCCATGGCCTCGAAAGGCGCGCCCGCAATTTCCGGCCGGTGATTCGAGGCGGACGGGGGCATTTTGTCGCCGAAGACATGCGAGAAGGACACGCCCGCCCGCTCGAACACGGCGCCGTCGCTCAAGATGCGGCTCTCGCCGCCGCCGCCCTCGGGTCTCCTCCAGGGATCGCGCCGCAACCTCGTGCCGTCGATCGCTTCCACGGCCGCGGTGATCCGGTCATGCAAGTCGTGCAAGTAGCCCTTGACCGCGGATGCGTCCATGAGGTTACGGCTTCTTTTTTGCCGAGCTCTTCTTAGCCTTGATCTTGCCGGTCCGGGGCTTGGCCGCGGGTTTCTTGGGTTTGGCTGCGGCGGCCTTCGCGGGCTCCTGCTTGCTCGCCGATGCGTGCACCACCTTGGCGGCGAGCGCGATCGGTGCCGGGGCCGCCGGCCCCTTGACCGTGCCGCTCCGCCCCTTGGGGGCCGCTTGCTTCTTGGCCGCGCCGTTCTTCCGGCCCCACTTGCCGAAAGTGCGCACCGGTGCCGCCGCCAGCAGAGATTGGCACTCCTCCAGCGTCACGCTCTTCGGGTCGCGGTCCTTCGGGATCTTCGCATTGCGGGATTTGTCGGTGATGTAAGGGCCGTAGCGGCCGTTCAGCACTTGAATGCCCGCATCGGGAAAATCCAGGATCAAGCGGTTGGCATCCGCGATTTCCTTTTCGCGGATGACCTCGAGTGCCCGCTCGTGAGTGATTTCGTAGGGATCGTCGGTCTTGAGCGAAACGTACTTCGCACCGAATTTCACATAGGGGCCGAATCGGCCCACATTGGCCGTGATCTCTTCGCCGGCCGCGGTCAGCCCAAGCTTGCGCGGCAGCTTGAACAGCTCGATCGCCTCCGCGTGCGTGATGGCGTCCATTTTCTGGCCCGGCCGCAGGCCCGCGAACCTCGGCTTGTCCTCGTCGTCCTTGGTGCCGATCTGCACGAAGGGTCCGAATCGGCCCATCCGCACGCTCATCGGTTTGCCGCTCGCAGGGTCCTTGCCAAGATCCCGGGCCTGGGCGACTTCCTCGCGGCTGACCGAGGTTTCCGTATGATTCACGAGCTTGATGAAGGGCTTCCAGAACTTGTCGAGCAGAGGAACCCATTCCTGCTCGCCGTTCGCCACGGCATCGAGAGAGTCCTCCATCTTCGCGGTGAAGTCGTAATCCACGTAGGTGGTGAAGTATTGAGTGAGGAACCGGCTGACGATCTTGCCGATATCCGTCGCCGTAAAGCGCCTGCTCTCGATATCGACGTACTGACGATCGCGCAAAGTGGAAATGATGGACGCATAGGTCGAGGGCCGGCCGATGCCGTACTCTTCCAGCGCCTTGACCAGCGAGGCCTCCGAGAATCGCGGCGGCGGCTCGGTGAAGTGCTGAGTCGGCACCACCCCGGTCAACCTGACCTGGTCACCCTCCTTCATCGGCGGCAACACGTGATCCGAGTCGTCCTGCACGACGTCGTCCATGCCTTCCTGGTAGACCGAAATGTAGCCGGGCGTCACCAGGGTCGATCCGTTCGCCCGCAGCACGGTACGCTTCGGGCCGTCGGCGCCCGCCAGCATTTCCACGGCCACCGTGTCGAAGATTGCCGGGGCCATCTGGCAGGCCACGGTACGCTTCCAGATCAGCGAATACAGGCGGAATTGATCCGACTCGAGCTTGCTTTCGATGTCGGCGGGCACCACGCTCGCCGCGGTCGGACGGATCGCTTCGTGCGCTTCCTGCGCATTCTTCGACTTGGTGCGATATATCCGCGGTTCCTCGGCAAGCCCCGCCTGCCCGTACAGCTGCACGATCACTTCGCGAATCTGGCCGATGGCCTCCTGCGATAGATTGAGCGAATCTGTGCGCATATAGGAGATGAGACCGACCTGGCCTTCGCCGATGTCGACGCCTTCGTACAGCTGCTGCGCGACACGCATGGTCTTCTGCGCGCTGAATCCCAGTTTTCGGGCGGCTTCCTGCTGCAAGGTCGAGGTCGTGAACGGCGGCGCCGGATTTCGCTTGCGCTGCTTGCGATCCACCGACAGTACCTTGAGTTCGCCCTTCGCCGCTTCTTTCAGCGTGCGCTCCACGTCGCGCGCTTCGAGTTCGGTCGTGAAGCTGAACTGCTCGACCTTGGCTCCCTGGTACTCGACGAGCTTGCCCGGAAACTTCTGCTCCGAATGTTCGAGCTCGGCGTCGATGGACCAATATTCGCGCGCGACGAACGCGGCGATCTCATCTTCCCGCTCGCAAATCATGCGCAAGGCCGGGCTCTGCACGCGGCCCGCGGACAATCCGGGGCGCACCTTCTTCCACAAGAGCGGTGAGAGATTGAATCCGACCAGAAAATCCAGCGCTCGCCGCGCCTGCTGCGCGTTCACCAGATCGACCGACAGCTCGCGGGGACTCGCCATCGCCTCGCGGACCGCGTTCTTGGTGATTTCGTAGAACACCACCCGCTGTACGTCCTTGCCCTTGAGTTCTCCCTGGGCTTTCAAGAGCTCGTGCAGGTGCCATGAAATGGCTTCGCCCTCGCGGTCGGGGTCGGTTGCGAGGAACAGCGATTTGGCCTTCTTCAGGGCGCGCGAGATGGCATCGACGTGTTTTTGATTGCGCTCGACGACCTGGTACTTCATCGCGAAGTGGTGTTTCGGATCGACTGCGCCTTCCTTCGGCACGAGATCCCGGACGTGACCGTAGGAGGCAAGGACTTCGAAGTCTTTGCCGAGGTACTTCTTGATGGTCTTCGCCTTGGCCGGCGATTCCACGATAACGAGGTTGCTGCTCAAAGTCGTCTAATGCAGCGCGTCGGAGCGCTCTTCGAAGACCAGGTCTTCCATCTGCGCGTAAGCGGATTCCTGTCCCGGTTGGCTGAACAGCACCATCAAGACGACCCATTTCACTTGTTCAATGTCGATTTCGTCGGCTTCGAGCGCCATGAGGCGGTCGATGACGAGCTCGCGCTCGGTACCCGAGAGTATGCGCACGTTCTCCAAATACATGAGGTAACCGCGCACGTCGGTGTCGAGTCGGAGCAATTCCTGGCTGCTGAAGACGCGCACGGCGCGCGCCGTGGCTTCGGCGACTTTGCCGAGCTGCTCGCCGGACAATCCGTCCAGCCACTCCAGAGCGCGCTCGATGTCGGGTTCGGCGAATCCCGCCTTTTCCAATTCGGTCTTGAGCACCTGTCGATCCGGCCGCGGCTCGTCGTCGGCGCTCATGTAATTTTCGAATAGATAGATGAGTAGATCGAGAACGTTATCTTTCACCTCCGGCTCCTAACGACTCGGGAGTAGCGGCCCCCGGGGGCGGCCTGAACGTGGCCTTCGAGCTCGAGGATCAGCATCATCGAGGACACGGCTTCTGCCTTCAATCCGGTACGAACGACCAATGCATCGAGGTCCGCTGGATCAAAGCCGAGCGCATCTAACAAGATTTTGGGTTCCTTGTCCATGGGGAGTTCATGCTGAACAGGCGGGTAATGGCCCGGCGGGGCCCGCGGCGGCGGAGCGGAAAACGCCGAAAAGTTCAATTCGCTCAATATGTCATGCGCCGTTTCGGTTAACGAAGCACCCCGGCGGATGAGTTCGTGACAGCCGCGGCTCAAGGGACTGTGGATCGAACCCGGAATCGCGAAAACCTTCCGCCCCAGCGCGGCCGCCAGCCGGGCCGTGATCAGGGAGCCACTGCCGAGGGCCGCTTCGACCACCAACGTACCCAGGCTCAAACCCGCGATGAGTGCATTCCGCCGCGGGAAATTCTCGCGTCTCGGGGGAGTGCCCAGAGGGAACGCGCTCACCAAGGCTCCCCGCCGGCGGACTTCCTCGGCCAGGGAACGATTGCTGGCCGGATACACCACGTCCACCCCCGAGCCCAACACGGCGAGCGTGGTTCCCTGTGCCGCGAGCGCGCCTCGATGTGCCGCACTGTCTATGCCTGAGGCAAGCCCGCTTAAGACGGTGAGACCGCGGGCGGCGAGATATTCTGAGAATTCATGCGCGGTGTCCCGTCCCTGCGCCGTGGGATTGCGGCTGCCGACGATGGCCAGTTGCGGATCGTTCAAGGCATCGGCGCTGCCGGCGACGTACAGCGCGAGTGGACGGCGCTTTGCCGCCCGCAGCGCGGCGGGATACAGCGGATCCGTGAACGGAACGACCTGGTGATCGGGATCCTCCAGCCACGCTCGCTCCGCCAAGGTCGTCTCGGCCCGCGCGTCCGACAAGAACTCCCGCGCGGCGGGCGATAACCCCGCTCGCCGGCGCGATGCGTCGGATGCCTCGAGGATGCCTTGGGCCGATTCCAAGAACTCGAGCGCCCGCACCAGAGCGGAAATTCCGAGCGCGGGCGCGCGCGTGAGCGACACCCAGGCAGAGGACTCTTTGCCCGGCAGCATCCGAGGATTATCGAGGTTGGAGTGCTCATCGCCTCCTCGGGATCGAGGCGGCAATGTTCAGATTTGCACGGCCGCGCGGGCTACGCGCGGCCGTGCCGCTGATTTTACGGGTTCTCGATTCGATCGCCGACGCGAATAATGTTGGTGGCTTCCATGATCAAGCCGTAACTCATAGTGTCGAAGGTCTTGAACACCATGAACGTGCCGTTGCGCTCATCGGGCAGACGCACCTTCTGCGAGGCCAGCCGCGACGTCGACAGGAAGCCTTTGTTCGCGGTATCGCGTATCAAATCGCCTGCTTGAAACACAGCCAGCACATTGCCCGGCACCAGGCCGTCGCGCGCACCCCGGTTGATGACCACGACCTCGTATTGACCGATGACGGTCACGCCGTTGGAGACGGCCATGATGCGGCCGTTGGTCTTGTTTTTGGGCGGCGCAGGAATGAAGTCGAGCGGTACATCGACCCCGCCGGCGAACAGCTTGTCTCCCGGTTCGGTTTCACGAGCGGATTCCGTCATGATGAGCGTGGCCGGATCGCCGATGCGGGTGATGTGACCTGCTCCCGTGAAGACGCCGTCGTAGCCGACGATACGATTGTCGTCCGGATCGCGTAGCGCATCGCCGACGTGCACCACGTTGAAGTGAGTGCCGAGCGCGGCCGAATCCGTAAATCCGCGCGCATACACGGTATCGCCTTCGGCCATGGCCACGTGCACGTCGCGGGAGGCGAGTACATAGGGCGCCGTCTTGATCTGCTCCTGCGACAGCACCGAGGGCTTGGACATGAAAGCAGCTACGGTTTCGTAGGGAATGGCGTTGACCGCTCCTTCGAGGGGTTGGCTGCGCACGCGCGGCTGTACCCGAGCGGCGTCGCCGCGTTGCAGCATGATCGTGGGCTTACCTTCGATATACACCAGACGCAGAGTATCGCCGGGGTAAATCAAGTGCGGGTTTTGGATGCGGGGGTTGACCTGCCAGATCTCCGGCCAATACCAGGGATCGCGCAGAAATACCTTGGCGATGCCCCACAGGGTATCGCCGCGCTTGACCACGTAGCTGTCAGGCGCGTTCGGGTTCATGTGCTCGGTGCCTGGAGCTACCTCGGTCGGGGGCGCCGCGGTTTGGCCCGCGTCGACCGCCGCTTCCATTGCGGTGCGGTCGTCGCCCACCACCGTGCCTTGTACCGGGTTATCGGGCTCAGCGGCGGCGGCCACGGGCGGCGGCGCCGTCATGGGCCGATCCGATTGACATCCGGCGAGCACAGCCGCCGTTACGCTCAGGGCAATTAATTTGGACCATCGCATTCGTTTCGCTCCCATGCCGCAGTCTGATGCCGCTGGCCGACTGATATACTGCCGACCTGCCGCCAAGACTGGGACGTATCGCCCGTTTTTGCCGTTTGCCGGTGCAAGTACGCGCCGCCAATGCAGGCATTAAGTTAAGCAGCGGCGGAACTTTATCAACATTCTTCAGCCAAAAACACGATATTGCTCTCATAACTCCCATGACAAAGCTCGTAATTCTGGAGTACCCCGATCCGCGGCTGCGGAAGAAGGCCGTAGCGGTGACTTCCGTCGATGACGCACTGCGGCAATTGGCCGACAATATGCTCGAAACCATGTACGCCTCCAAGGGTGTGGGGCTCGCGGCCACCCAAGTCGACGTACACAAGCGATTGATCGTGCTCGATGTCAGTGAGGAGCGTAATCAACCGCTGGTGCTGATCAACCCTGAACTGCTGCAGGCGGAGGGTTCCGCTCCCGCGGAAGAAGGCTGTCTGTCGCTGCCCGGCATATATGACAAATTGTCGCGCGCCACTCATATTCGCGTGCGCGCGTTAGGTCGCGACGGCGAGCCCTTCGAGATGGACGCGGACGGACTGCTGGCGGTCTGCATCCAGCATGAAATGGATCACCTCGAAGGCAAGCTCTTCGTCGATTACCTGTCCGAGCTCAAGCGCGAGCTGATTCGCCGGCGTCTGGCAAAAGAGCGTAGGCAACGATACAGCAAGCCGATTCTGAGCGCTTCCGCGCCGGCTCTTTGAGCCTTGAGCACCGGTCCTCGCCGCTTAAGGCTGGGTTTCGCCGGCACGCCGGAGTTCGCCGTACCGGCGCTCGATGCGCTCGCGGCGGCACACGGGATTTGCGCCGTCTTCACCCAGCCCGACCGCCCGGCGGGCCGCGGCCGGTCTCTGCACGCGAGTCCCGTGAAATCCCGCGCTGCGGAACTTCGATTGCCGGTGCATCAGCCGTTAAGCTTCAAGTCGCCCGAGGCGCTGCAAATTCTCCGCGACTTGAGTCTCGATGTGCTGGTGGTGGTCGCCTACGGTTTGATTCTGCCGCGCGCCGCGCTCGAGAGCCCGAGGCTGGGCTGCATCAACATTCACGCCTCGCTGCTGCCGCGCTGGCGCGGAGCGGCGCCGATTCAGCGGGCACTGCTCGCGGGCGATGCCAAGACCGGCATCACCATCATGCGCATGGAGGAGGCCCTCGATACCGGGCCCGTGCTCGCGGCTCGCGAACTTGAGATTGGCGCGCGCGACACGGCGCAGGTCCTGCACGACCGGCTCTCGCGACTCGGCGCCGAGCTCATCGTCGACACCTTGGGTGAGCTCGAGCTGGGCCGCGTCCATGAAACACCGCAGCCCCCCGGGGGCCATACCTACGCGGCGAAAATCGACAAGGCCGAGGCCTTGATCGATTGGCGGCTGGATGCGCTGCAGATCGGCCGGCAGATCCGTGCATTCAATCCCTGGCCGGTTGCCGAAACTCGTTTTCATGGCGCACAGATCCGCATCTGGGAAGCGGAGCTCTGCGAGTCGCCGGCGCGGATACTTGGCGAAGCCACCGCGGCCCCCGTGCCCGGAACGGTGCTCGCCGCCGCCGAGGAGGGCATCGACGTCGCGTGCGGCCGCGGAACCTTGAGAATTCTTCGCCTGCAGCTTGCCGGCCGCAAGCCGCTTGCGGCGCGGGAATTCATCCAGGGCCGCAAGCTCGACGGCGAGCGATTCGTGCACGCATGAAAACCACGGGCGCCGGCGCGCGATCCCTCGCCGCGCACGCGGTGGCGCGGATACTGCGAGAGGGAGTGACTCTCGATGCGGCGCTGAAGGACGCGCTTGCCGCGGCCGACCCCAAGCTCGCTCCCACGGTGCGCTCATTGAGCTACGGCGCGGTGCGCGGCTACTACCGTCACGAAGCGATCTTGAGGAGCCTCTCCTCGAAACCCGTGAAGTCGATGGATTTTCTGGTGCGGGCGCTGCTGTCGGTCGCGCTGTACGAGATCGAGGATGCGAGGACGCCGGAGTACGCAGTGGTCGATGCGGCCGTTGACACCGCAAAGTTCACCGACGCGGCGCGCGCCGGAGGACTGATCAATGCGCTGCTGCGCCGCTATCTGCGCGAGCGCAAGACCTTGGACGCCGAGATCGCGCGCAATCCCGCCACCCGTCACGCGTCGCCGGTATGGCTCGCGGACCGACTGCGCGCCGACTGGCCGGTGCGCTGGACTCAGCTGCTGGCCGCGGGCGACGTTCAGGCGCCGATGTGGTTGCGCATCAACACGCAACGAATCGCCACCGAGGATTATCTGGAGCAGCTGCGGGCGGTAGGTATCGGGGCACGCGCCGAAGCGAAGGTGCCCGGAGCGGTGGTCTTGGACGCGCCCCGCGATGTGCATGAACTCCCCGGTTTCGCGCAAGGCCTGGTCTCGGTCCAGGACCTGGGAGCGCAATGCGTCGCATTCCCGCTGGGGCTCGCGGCGGGTCAACGGGTGCTCGATGCCTGTGCGGCACCCGGCGGCAAGACTGCGCTCATTGCGGAGAGAGAGCCGCAGCTTCGCCGGTTGACGGCGCTCGACATCGATCCGCAGCGTCTCGCCCGGGTGGCTGAGAACTTGAAGAGGGGCAATTTGAGCGCCGAGCTCATCCACGCCGATGCCGGCGCGCCCGCTTCCTGGTGGGATGGAACACCGTTCGATCGCATCCTGCTCGACGCGCCCTGCTCAGCCTTGGGCGTGATCCGCCGGCATCCCGACATTCGTCTGCGTAAGTCCCCGTCGGATATCGACAAATTGCCGGAACTCCAAGGTCGCCTGCTGGCCGCCTCATGGCGTCTCCTGGCGCCGGGCGGGCGCCTGGTCTATGCCACTTGCACCGTGACTCGAAGCGAGAATCGCGATCTGCTCGCCGCGTTTCTGCGCGGCACCCCCGACGCCGCCGTTGTTCCGGCCGATGATTGGGAGGGTTGGCCGGGCTTCGGCGAAGCAGATGACTTCGGCCGGCAGATTCTTCCCGGAGAGGCGGGTGCCGACGGCTTCTATTATGCTGCCTTGACCAAACGATGAACGCCCCGCGAGCAAATCCACCCAGTGCCAATCGCCGGCCGCGTCCGCCGGTCGCGTATGCGCGGCTCGTCGGCGCGACACTTGCCGCGCTCGCCGCGACGCTGTGGGTGGAGTCGCTGCAAGCCGATGGCCTGGAGGGGCGCTTCGAGGTCCGCTCCGCCGACTTGCAGCTCACGGAGGGTGTCTATCACCTGAACGCGCATCTGGATCTGCCGGTGAGCGACGCCGTGCGCCGCGGACTCGAGGAGGGAGTGCCATTGGCGGTCGAGCTCCACCTCGACATCGAAAGGGTGCGCCAGTTGCTGCCGAACTCGCGCGTCGCCGAACTGACGCAGCGCTACCACCTGCAGTACAACGCGGTGAGCGCGCGCTACATCTTGCGCAACGACAACAGCGGCCAGCAGCAATCGCTGAGCACGGTCGATGACGCTATCGAGCAGCTCTCCGAGGTTCGCGGCCTGCCGGTACTCGACAAGGCTTTGCTCAGCGTCGGCCGCCGCTACGAGGCGAATGTGCGGGCCAAGGTCGATTACGGTTCGGTGCCGTTCAGCCTGCGCGTCGTCATGTTCTGGGTGAACGACTGGCATCGCGAAAGCGACTGGTACACATGGACACTGCAGCCATGAATCCCATCGGCACCGTGATCCGCAAATACGGTGCCACCGTGCTGGGCACTCTCGGCGTCGTGCTGTGGCTGGTCGCGCTCTACCTGCTGGCGTCGGCCGCCCAGAACTCCGCCGAGTTCAACCGGTGGCTGCCGTGGATACTGCTGATCAACATCTCCGGGCTGGTCACACTGGCTCTGATGCTGGCCGGCAAGCTCACGCAATTGGTGCGCGATTACCGCCGGCATGTCCCGGGCTCGCGCCTCAAAGGGCGCACCGTGGCGATATTCAGCGCGCTCGCGGTCGCGCCTATTCTGGTCGTCTACTACTTCTCGCTGCAGTTCATCAACCGCGGCATCGACAGTTGGTTCGAGCTGGAAGTAAGCCAGGGATTGAAGGATACGAGCGAACTGTCGCGCGCGGCGCTCGAAGTACGCGAGCGCGAGTTCCTGCAGCACACGCAGCTGGTCGCCCACACCCTGTCCGCCAGCTCGGACTTCGAGCTGATCGGCGCGCTGGACCGGGAACGGCGCGAGAGCGCGGCGCTCGAATTCACCATCGTCGGTCCGCAAGCGCAGATGCTCGCCACGAGTTCCGATCGACCCATGGACACGCTGCCGGTGCCCGCGACGGACGAGATGATGCTGCAGCTGCGTCGCGGGAGGCCCTACGTGAGCTTGGACACGGACTCGTTGGGCGGCTACTTGATTCGCGCGGCGGCGCCGCTCGATGCCAACGGCAGCGGTACCGCGCGGGTGTTGATCGCCTTGTATCCCGTGCCGCAGCAGTTGAGCCAGCTGGCCGACACGGTGCAGCGATCCTATACGCAGTACGCGAATCTCGTGCAGTTGCGCAGGCCGCTGAAGACGACTTTCGTGCTGATCCTGACCTTCGTCGTGCTGATGTCGCTGATCGCCGCGGTCTACGGCGCCTTCTTCGCGGCGCAGCGCCTGGTGCAGCCCGTGCAGGACCTGATCGCCGGAACGCGCGCCGTGGCGAAGGGCAACTACGACACCAAGCTGCCGCTGCCTTCGCGCGACGAACTCGGATTTCTGGTGACCTCGTTCAACGACATGACCAAGCGCCTCGGGCGCGCGAGGGAAGAAACGCGGCGCAGCCAGCAGGCGGTGGAAGCCGAGCGCGCCGGGCTCGCCGTGATCCTGGCGCGCCTGTCCACGGGGGTCGTGTCGCTCGAGGCGGATTTGACCGTGCGCACGGCGAATCAGGCGGCGAGCGCCATCCTCGGCATCGATCTCGAGGCCGCAGTCGGCAAGCGGTTCGACGAATCCATCAGCGGCACCACCCTGTTCACGCAGTTTCTGGCGGCGCTCAATTCGCATCTGGGCGAAGAGGATCTGGATTGGCGCGAGCAGATCGAATTGGTGTCCGACGCCGGCAAGCGCGTGCTCATGTGCGCGTGCACGGCCCTGCCCAACGACTCAGGCACGGCTCCCGGGGTGGTGCTGGTGTTCGACGACATCACGACGCTGCTGCAAGCGCAGCGCGACGCGGCTTGGGGCGAAGTGGCGCGCCGCCTGGCGCACGAAATCAAGAATCCGCTCACTCCCATTCAATTGTCCGCCGAGCGAATGCGGCGCAAGTTCCTCGGGCAGATGAACGAGCAGGATGCGCAGATCCTGGAGCGGGCGACGCATACCATCGTTGCGCAAGTCGAGGCGATGAAGCAGATGGTCAACGCCTTCAGTGAATATGCGCGCGCGCCCGACATGCACTTCTCGCGCTTCGATCTGAACCAGCTGATCACGGAGGTCGTGGACCTATATCGGGTCCAGGACTCGAGCGCCGAGTTCAAACTGCTGCTGGATCAGCACCTGCCGGCCATTTCCGCGGACCGGGTGCGAATCCGGCAGATACTCAACAATCTGGTGACCAACTCGCTCGAAGCCCTGGAGGGCCGGGCGGGGGCCTGCATCGAGATCGAAACCCATGTCTCCGAGGATGGTCCCAAGCATTTGGCGTCGGTGGCGATCGTGGTCGCCGACAACGGACCGGGGTTTCAACGGGACTTGATCGGTACCGTGTTCGACCCCTACGTCACGAGCAAACCCAAGGGCACGGGATTGGGACTTGCGATCGTGAAGAAAATCGTCGAGGAACACGGCGGACGAATTGAGGCGGATAATCAGCGCACCGGCGGCGCCCGCGTGCGAATTCTATTGCCGTTGGGCGACAGCGCACGCTCGTTGAGCGCGCGTGAACCGCGTAAGGGCGAACACAGGAGAGAACGGGTATGACCGCGTCGAGAATACTGGTGGTGGACGACGAGGCGGACATCCGCGGGCTGCTGAAAGAGATTCTGTCCGAAGAGGGTTATGACGTGGAAGTCGCGGCGGATGCCACTCAGGCCCGCTCGTCCCGCGCAACCCAGGTACCGGACCTCGTGCTGCTGGACATCTGGATGCCGGACACGGACGGAATCACCCTGCTGCGCGAATGGTCGCTGACCGACGGTTACGACTGTCCGGTCGTGATGATGTCCGGCCACGGTACGGTGGAAACCGCAGTCGAGGCCACGCGCCTCGGTGCCTTCGATTTCGTCGAAAAGCCGCTGTCGCTAACCAAGCTGCTGCGCACCGTGGAGCGGGCGCTCGATGCCGGGCGCCGCAAACGGCTGTCGGCGCGCGCGCAGAGGCCGACGCTCGCAGTACCCATCGGCAAGAGCAAGGTCACCCAGGCACTGCGCGAGCAGGTTCAGCATGCCGCCTCCAGCGCATCGCCCGTGCTGCTGCTCGGCGAATTGGGATCCGGGCGCGAGGCCTACGCGCGCTACCTGCACTCGCTCTCCGCGCGGGCAACGAAGCCGTTCTTCATGGTGGTGGCCGCGAGCTTGGGGAAGGACCCGGCCGCGGCGCTGTTCGGCAGCGAGCGCGACGGCCGCGTCGAGCCCGGGGCGCTCGATCAAGCGGCGGGCGGGTCCGTGTACTTGAACGGTCTGGAGGATTTGAACAGCGAGGCGCAGCGCGCCCTGGCGGGCGCCATCGAACAAAACGGCTACACTCGCGTGGGCGGGCGCCAGCGGCTGCCCATCAATGTGCGTTGGATCAGTTCCGCGCAGGATTCCTTCGAACTGCATGCGTCTCCGGAGCCCTTCCGCCGCGATCTCGTGGCGCAGCTGAACGTCATCACGCTGCGGGTGCCGCCGCTGCGCGATTACGCCGAGGACGTGCCCGATCTATTGCGCTACTACGTCGATCGGCTGGTCGACGATCAGCATCTGCCGCTGCGCCGCTTCAGCGTCGCCGCACAGAATCGGCTTCGAAACTACCCCTGGCCGGGCAACGTCGGGGAGCTCAAGAATCTGGTGCAGCGCGTATTGGTCCTGGGCGCGGGCGAAGAGATCCGGCTGGAGGAAATCGAGCGGGAACTGGCGGTGAAGCTGGCGGTGGATGAGCCCCTGGTGAAACAGGACCTGCTCGCGCTGCCTCTGCGCGAAGCGCGCGAGCAATTCGAGCGGGCCTACCTGCAGCAGCAGCTCCTGTTGTGCAACGGCAAGGTGGGCCAGCTGGCCAAGCGGGTGGGTATGGAGCGCACCCATTTGTACCGCAAGTTGCGGGCATTAGGCGTCGATTTTCGCCAATTAGGCGAGGATTGAGCGCGTTAGCGGCTATCGACTCTACAACCCGACATGAAATGCCTGATCGCTCTTACCTCGGCATTCTTCGTAGGATTGATTTCAAGTGCGGACGCTCAATCGGTGGGCAGCGCCACGACCGAAAAGGCTACGGCTTCTGATACAGAAACCACATATTGGATAGCACACCAAAAAGCCGACCCACGCTTTGTCACATCGATCGAGCGAAAGGGTCCCTGTAAAATACCAGGGCCTCCACTTTCCACCGAGGCCGTGCGCATTCCATGGCAAATATACCCTCAAGAGTCATTGCAAAACCACGAGGAAGGTAGGGTTAAGATGCAACTCATCTTCGATGCCGACTGGTGTGTTCGCAAGGCGGCGATTGTCGAGTCCACAAAGTTTTGGCGCCTTGATGAGGTGTCGCTGAAGTGGGCGATGACAATTAAATGGTCACCGAAAAAAACGCTCCTTACAGCAGAGGGAGAACCAACAGTCACCATCCCAATCGCCTGGGGGAGGCGACCGCATTAGCTAGTCGCCGACCCGGATCACCAGCACGTCGACATCGGCCTTGCGCAGGATTTGCCGCAGGCGGTTTAGTTCGTCGAGCTTTGAAATCGGACCGATGCGGATCCGGTGCCAGGTATTGTCGTCGACGGTCACCTTCTGAACCTTGGATTCGACGCCCTGCAGTGCGAGCTGCGCGCGCACGCGGTCCGCGTCGGCAAAATTCTTGTACGAGCCGGCCTGCAGCACATAGGTTCCGCGCCGCGTCTCGGGAACCGATTTGATGTCCGGCCGGACGTCCTTTTCCTTCTCCGGGATCACCACCTCGAATTTCGGCAACATGTCGTAGAAGGCATAGGACTTCGCCGAGCCCTCGGCGCCGGAATCGGCGGCATCCGTATCCGGCGGCTCGTTGCCGCGCGATTTGCGCCTGTCCATCTTCCCCGCCTTCGCGATCTGCGCGTCGGGTCGATGGTCCTTGATGTACACGACGGCGGCGACGCCGAGGCCGAGCGCGAGCCCGCATACAACCCCCGTCCAGCCGGAGAAGCCCGTGGACTTCCGCTTGGGTTTGTAGTCGCGTGCGGCCGCCTTCGCCATGGCGCCGTTACATCGTCAGGGGCGCGGAGACGCCCAGCAGTTCGAGACCGTTGCGGATCACGGTCTGCGCCGCGAGCGCGAGGTCGAGCCGCGCGTCCCGCAAGGCCGCGTCATCCACGATGAACTGGTGCGCGCTGTAATTGGTGTGAAAATCGTTCGCCAGGTCCCGCAGGTAGTGCACCAAGGTGTGCGGGGCACGCAGCACGGCGCACTGGCGCACGATCTCTGGAAAGGCGCAGAGGCGTTTGATCAACTGCTGCTCCTGCGGCTCGACGAGTTTTGCCAGGGCGGCGAGGCCACCGCTCAAGTCGTGGGCGATCCCGCGCTCCTGCAATTGCCGCATCACGCTCGCGACCCGCGCGTGCGCATACTGAATATAGTAGACCGGGTTGTCGTTCGATCGCGCGGTGGCGAGTTCCAGGTCGAAGTCCAGGTGCTGATCGTTGCTGCGCATGACGTAGAACAGACGTGCTGCGTCGTTGCCCACTTCCTTGCGCAGGTCGCGCAAGGTGACGAACTCGCCCGAGCGCGTCGACATCTGCGCCTTCGCGCCGCCGCGGAACAGGGAGACGAATTGCACCAGCCGCACCTCGAAGGCCTCGGCGGGGCCGCCCAGCGCTACCAGCCCAGCGCGCAGGCGGGTGATGTAGCCGTGATGGTCTGCTCCCCAGATATAGAGCAAATGATCGAAGCCGCGCTCGAGCTTGTTGAATACATAGGCGATGTCGGACGCGAAATACGTCTTCACGCCGTTCTCGCGCACCATCACGCGATCCTTCTCGTCGCCGTAGTCGGTGCTCTTGAACCACCATGCGCCGTCTTTCAAATACGCATGTCCCGCCGCCTTGAGCGCGTCGAGCGCCCGGTCGACCGAACCGTCGTCGGCCAATTGCCGCTCGGAAAACCAGCAGTCGAAGGTGACGCCGAACTCCTTGAGGTCCTCGCGGATGTCGTCGAGGATGCCGGCGAGCGACAGGTCGAGCACGCCGCGAAAGGCCGCCTCTCCGATTAGGCTTCGAGCGCGCGAAATCACCGCGTCGATGTACACGTCCTTGTCGCCCCCCTGCGGCTCGTCCGGAGGCAAGTCCTTGAAGACTTCGGTGCTGCTACGGCGCAGCGCAAGGCCCTGCGCGGCGAACAGGCGTTCGGCGATCTCCACGATGTAGTCGCCGCGGTAGCCGTTCGCGGGAAAGGTGAATCGCTCGCCGCAATGCTCCAGATACCGCAGCCAGGTGCTGGCCGCCAGAATTTCCATCTGACGGCCGGAATCGTTGATGTAGTACTCGCGCTCCACGCGGTAGCCCACGGCCTCGAGCAAGTTGGCGACAGTTGCACCGAAGGCGGCGTGACGGCCGTGACCTACGTGCAGAGGCCCTGTGGGATTTGCCGACACGAATTCCACCTGCACCGACCGCCCGGCGCCGATGAGCGACCGCCCATACCGCGGGCCCTCGTTCAGCAACTTGCCGATCTCGGCGTGATAGGCGTCTTTCGACAGAAAGAAGTTGATGAAGCCCGCGCCCGCGACCTCGACTTTGGCGACCGCCGGGCTCGGGGGCAGCACGCGCACCAGGGATTCGGCCAACTTTCGCGGATTTTGGCGCGTTGCCTTGGCAAGGCGCATGGCAAGATTGCTCGCGAAATCACCGTGCTGCGGATCGCGCGTGTTCTCGACCTCTACGCTCAGGTTGCGCGCATCCGCCGGTACTTGGCTCTCGGGCAGCGCGGCCATGGCCTGCGCCAGCAATTTTTCGATCAGGGTCTTCAAGGCGAATCCATGGCTAACAAAGGGTCGGCAGTTTAACGCAAACCTCTCAATCCACCTCCAAAGGATCCACGTCGATCGACCAGCGCAGGCCGGGAGGGCCCGGGAGGCTTTCCACCCGCGGCAGCCACGCGCTTAAGAAACGTTGCAACGTGGACCGCTGGACCGTCTCAATCAGCAGATGCGCGCGAAAGTGATCGGCCCGGCGGGCGATCAGGGCGCTGGCGGGGCCAAGAATTCTGACGGCCGTCTCGTTCAGCATCCGGCCGGCATCGCCTGCGCGGCGCAGGAATGCGTCCAATCCGCCGCTGTCCTTGGCCTCGGCGCGCAGCATGGCGAGCCTGGAATATGGGGGCCAGCCGGCCTCGCGCCGCTCTTCCAAGGCGCTGACCGCGAATCCCTCATAGCCTTCCGTGAGGAGTCTATTCAGCAAGGGATGCTCCGGAAACTCGGTTTGAATCAATACCTCCCCGGCTTTTGCACCGCGTCCCGCCCTTCCGGCAACCTGCGTGATGGTCTGGGCCAGGCGCTCCGTTGCGCGAAAATCGCTGGCGAACAGTCCCTGATCGGCATTCAAGATGACCACCAAGCTGACTTCGGGAAAGTGATGACCCTTGGTCAGCATTTGTGTGCCGATCAAAATCCGCGCCTCGCCGCTGTGCACCCGGCCGAGCACGGTCTCGACCGCGCCCCGAGCCGATGCCGTGTCCCGGTCCAGCCGCGCGAGCGGCGCGTTCGGAAACAATCGCTCCAGCGTTTCCTCGACCCGCTCCGTGCCCTGACCCACGGGATGCAGCGGCTGGCCGCAACTTCCACAAACCGCCGGGACCGCGCCGTGTGCGCCGCAGTGATGGCAGCGCAGTTGCTGCGCGCGGCGGTGCAGGGTCATTCGAGCATCGCAGCGCGCGCAGGGCGCAACCCATCCGCAGGCATTGCAGAAGAGCGATGGGGCGTAGCCGCGCCGATTCAGGAACACGATGACTTGTCCGCCGTCGTGCAGGTGTTGCCCGATCGCCCCCATCGCGGGGGTAGACAATCCCTGGTCGGCTGCGTGCTTGCGCAGATCCACCAGGCCGATGCGCGGTGCCCGTGCGGCCCCCGGCCGCTGCGGCAGCCGGTGCATCGAATAACGCGCGGTCGCCGCGTTCTCCAGGGTTTCGAGCGAAGGCGTCGCCGAGCCGAGCAGGATGGGCACCCCCGCGCCTCTGGCCCTGAACACGGCCAGATCGCGCGCCGAATATCGAAATCCCTCCTGCTGCTTGTACGACGCGTCGTGCTCCTCGTCGACGACGATGAGTGCGAGTCTCGGCATCGAGGTGAACACCGCGGAGCGGGTGCCGATGACGATCCGTGCATGACCCGTGTGGGCGGCGCGCCATGCATCGCGCCGCTCAACGCCGGTAAGGCCCGAATGTACGGCCACCACGCCCGAGCTGAATCGGCGGCGGAATCGATCGACTAGCTGGGGCGTCAGGGCGATTTCAGGCACCAGGACCAAAGCTTGGCCGCCGCCCGCAATGGCGGCGGCGATGACGCGCAGGTACACCTCCGTCTTGCCGCTGCCGGTGACGCCGTACACCAGATGCACGGCGAAGCTCGCCGGCGCCGCGAGGATGGCGGCGACGCAGCCGGCTTGATGGTCAGTGAGCGACACATCGCTGGGCCGCGATTCCATTGCCGCCACATCCGGCTCCCTGTCCTTGGGCAGAATCCACCCCCGCTTCGCCAGTGCCCGCCATAGCTCGGGCTTGAAGTTCTCACCGAGAGTCTCGCTCGTGGCGCTCCCGTGGGCGCCGAGCCAGGCCAGCAAGGCTCGCTGCTGCGGCGCGCGCCGGTCGCTGGGAGCCGCCAGTTCCAGTCGACCCGTCTCGCTCAACCCCCACGATTCGGTCCTTGTGTAAGCAGGCTGGCCCCCGCGCAGGCTGGCCGGCAACGCCGCCGCAAACACTTCGCCGATGGGGTGGTGGTAGTAATCGGCCGCCCAGCGCAGCAGGTCGAAGGTGTGGGGGTCGAGGACGGGTTGAGTATCCAGAATCTCAAGTGCCGGTTTCAGCTTGGTCGGAGGTACGTCTGATTGCGCTGCGATGCCGACCAGGACCCCGATCAACTGGCGCCGACCGAAGGGCACGCGAACCCGCGTACCCGGGCGCAAGGCTTCGCCCAGGCCCTGTTCGGTGAACCTCGCGGGGGGTCGATAATCGAAGACTCGGCGGAGCGGCGTGTCCAGCGCGACCTGCAGAATCATGATTTCTTTTGTCCACAAATCATGTGGATAAGTCTGTTGAGAAGCTCGTGATCATCGACCTAAGTGCCCGTTCCGTTTCGAGTCGCATTCAAATTGGCGAAAAACTGTCCTAAATCGAAATCAACTCTTAAAATTCAATGGGTTACGGTACCCCTCTGCGTCGACTGCTGAGGTGTTGACCCAAAATGTTGCAGCGGCCGTCACACGAGGTGTGCGTAAGTCGCTGATCTTGCGCAAACCTGAGCCGTCAACCGCTCCGCTGGATGGCCGTTTATACCTGGAATGGTTGTGGTCCGTCGACGTGTGAGGACGAGCATGCCCGGCTTTGGTACGCTGAACTCTGCTTGGATGGTCTGGGATGGTCCCGCGCCAGCACCTGAGGATGAGGTTCTGGAGTACCCCCGAGAACTCGAAAAATTTCTGGCGGAGATCGAGCGCCGGGCTTTCCGCATGGCGCAGGTCGCGCTGCGTGATCCCGACGATGCGCTGGATGTGGTGCAAGACGCGATGCTCAAACTGGCGCGCAACTATGCAGCACGCCCAAGCGCCGAATGGCGGCCTTTGTTTTATCGAATATTGGAAAACGGCATACGAGACCTGCAGCGGCGCAGATCCGTACGCAAGCGCTTCATGACGTGGCTGCCGGGGCCCAAAGAGGACCCCGATGGCGAGGCCCAGGATCCGCTCGACAATGTCGCGGATTCGGCGCCTGCCATACCCGAAGCGTTGATGCAGGGGCAGGCGATGCAGCAACTCGAGCAGTCGCTGCGGAACTTGCCGGCGCGGCAGCGTGAGGCGTTCATGCTGCGCAATTTCGAAGGTCTCGATGTTGCCGAGACGGCGACCGCCATGGGTTGCTCCGAAGGCAGCGTCAAGACGCATTACTCGCGTGCGGTACATACGCTTCGCGACCAACTGGGCGAGGTATGGTGATGAACGAGCAGCGGCCGGAGCCGGTTCTTGATTCCTTCGAGGAACGCAGCCGCGCGCTGTTCAACGACAGCGTCGACGGCTTGGACTTTGCGGTGCGCTCGCGCCTCACTCAGGCCCGTAACGCCGCGATCGAAGCGGCATCCGCGAGGCGCAGGCCCTGGTTTTCCCGGATCGGAGTGCTGGCGCCGGCCGGTATGACCGCCGCCGCGGTGCTCGGAGCCGTGCTTTGGCTGGGGTCGCCATTGGGTCAGCACGCCGCTACAGTAGCCGGCGATGGCCAGCCGAATCTCGAAGATCTGGAAATCGTCGCCTCGTCGGACGAAGGCGGCGACGCCATGGACATGCTGCAAGATGATATTGAATTCTATGATTGGGCGGACAAGGCCGCGAGTTCGGGACCGGCAACCGCCAGCTAAAAACCGGGTGACGGCGGGAAGGCATTGGCTGTTGCTCGGCATGGCCTACTGCGCGGCGGCCATCGCGGCGCCGCCGCCACCGCCGCCCCCGACGACGCCACCGCCGCCGGCTGCATCCCAGCCGTCGTCAGCGGGTGCGCCCGATGATGATTTCATCGAGTTCTTGGGTGGGGATGATGTCGGTGATGCAGCGTGGTGGGAATTCTTGAAGAAGGCGCCGCCGCGGGGGCAGAGTCCTCCCGCGACGGCACCGCAGGAAGCAAAGCAATGATCAGGGTGTTCATACTCGGTGCCGGTTTGCTGCTCGCCGCGGCGAGCGGCCTCGTGCGCGCGCAAGCCGTTCCCGCGCCGCCCGAGACCGCGCCTGCGTTCCCGGCTTCGACCACCCCCGCGGCACCCAGGCCCTGGTCCTCGATGTCGCCGCAGCAGCAGCAACTGCTGCATAACTATCAAGGCAAGTGGGACAGTCTGCCGCCGGAGCGCCAGCAGGCGCTGGCCAAGGGCAGCCAACGTTGGCTGTCGATGACACCTGAGCAGAAGTCGAGCGCGCAGCAGCGCTTCACTCAATGGCGCGCCATGCCTCCGGAACAGCGGCAGGTTCTGCGCCAGCGCTGGCAGCAGTTCAAGAGCCTGCCGCCGGAACAACAGCAGCGGGTACGGGAGTCATTCAACCGGTTTCGACAGATGCCGCCGGCCCGACGCATGGAATTGCGCAGGCAGTGGCGTCAGATGAGTCCGGAGCAGCGCCGCCGAAGCATGCAGCGGCCGCCGCCGCCGCCGCGGCGCAGTCCCCGATAGCCGGCGTTCGCGGCGGTTCGCGGGTGATTCTCAAGGGTGATAGCTGCGCTCGGCATGAGCGAGCACGTCCTTCGGGTAGAACAGCACCTCGCGGAATATTCCCTGCGTGAACATCAGCGCCTGATCGGCGAAATGGGGCGAGGCCGCATCGCCGCTCTCGCCGCCGCTGAGGATGGCCTTGGCGTGCACCGTGGGACCGAATTCCACCGCCGCGACGAAGCTGTTGCCGACGGATCCATAGATCTTCTTTGTCTTGCGCGGATACGGCGCATCGAAGGATGCCAAGGCGCCCCAGATGGAGGCTGCGAATCCCACGGGTAGGCTGGGCTTGTCGTCGTCCACCGGCTGCACGATGTCATCGGTCAATCGCTGATAACGGTTGATCTCGCCCCACGGTGTCTGCCATCGGCCGAAGTCGCGCTGCAACCTTGCAACGGCCGCGCTCAAGCTCTCGATGCGCTCAGGGTAGGCCAAGTGACCGACCATGTAATCGTAGACAGGTTCGCCGGCATCGCGGGCTTCGTCGCGCTTGCGCTCGAGGAGTTCCCGGCCCCAGAAAACGGCCAGCGCCGTCGGCACCGAATCCGCCGCCGTACGCCGATTCCAATTGCGCAACGTCTCGATCGGCTCCTTGAGGCCGGCGCGGCGCGGATCGTCCGGCGACAGCCGGTCGTACTCCTCGAACAGAGGCGGCAGCAGCACGTCGAAAGCTGTGAGGTGGCTGTCGTAACCGGCGGCGATCAAGCTGTCCAAGGTCACGCCGCGGATGTTCTCGAGCATCTCGACGGCGTGAATGCCGCGTGGGTTCTCACCCCTGATCCAGGTGTAGACCGGAAAGTTCTCACGCTTGGGGCTGGCGGCACCCGCGGCGGAAAAGGGCCAGTTATTGGTGTTCTGTATCCACCCGCTGGCGGGGTTCAGCAGTGTGATGGTGTCCTCGAGCGGCAGGGGTCCCTGCCACTCGGTCGCCGGATTGCTGCCGTCGACGGGGTGCGTGAAGTCGAATCTCGTATCGCGCTTGGGAATGAAATTGCCATGGAAGTAGGCGATGGTTCCGTCCGCATCGGCGTACACCGTATTGTTCGAAGTGTCGGTGCGCATCTCCTGCGTCTTGCGGAAGGAAAGGTAGTCGCGGGTCTTGGTGCGCAGATACGATTGTTCCAGCGCCGGCACCGGATCCAGCAGCAGTTTGACGGCGATCCATCGGTCGTTTTCGGCGCGGACGATGGGCCCGTGATGGCTGTAGTAGACGGTGAACTCGCGATACGCGGACCCGGCACCCTGTTTGTACGGTATGGTGATTCGGCTGACGCGCAGTTTTTTCAATTCGACGCCGTATCGGTAGTAGGGACCGTCCGGTTTCTCGACGATGGTCTCGGCATACTCGTCGACGGCGTCGCCGCCGTACGAGGTGTGCATCCAGCCGTTATGCGTGTTGAATCCCTGATAGACGAAGAACTGTCCCCAAGTGACCGCGCCGTAGACGCAGAGGCCCTGCTCGCTGACCATTTGCAGTTCCGAGCGGAAATAATAAGAGGTGTGCGGGTTGATCCAGAGCAGCGCATGCCCCGACGCGCTGCGGCTGGGCGCGATGGCGAAGCCGTTGGAGCCGCCCGGAGGCGGTTCCGCAGCAGCCGTCAAAGCCGGTCCCGCCAATGCCCGCGACTTCGCCGGCTGCGGAACGTGTTCATCTTGCGGCCCGTAGAATTGCTGCAGCTTGGCCAAATCGACGCTCTCGATATCTCCGCCGATGCTGCCCTCGGTAAACGACAAAGCCATCCAGGGCTCGTACTGCCGGATCACCTTGGGTATCACCGACGGATGCTTCGACAAGAAGTAATTCAGCCCATCCGACCAGGCTTCCATCAGCTTCTTGAGCCAAAGCGGGCTGCCTCGGTACCGTTCCTGCAGAAGCAGGGGATCGATGAACAGTCTCTGGCGAAGATCGCTGTAGATGGCCGACTCGCCTTCCGCCTTCGCCAGCACCCCCAAACCGTTGAGATAGTTGCGCTCGACGCGGCCGAAATCATCCTCGGCCTGCGCATAGATGGTGCCGAACACGGTATCCGCATCGGTCTTACCGTAGATATGCGCGATGCCCCAGTTGTCGCGCACGATGCGCACATTCTCGGCGTGCCGGTGCCAGCGCGCCTCAGCGTCCGCGCGGGTCGCGGCCGCGTGTGCGGCGCCGAGACCACCCAGCGCAATCAGCAATGCAAAGACCGGAAATCTCATGGCAGGTTGTGCCCTCTGTGCGTAGCATCGCCGAATGAGAATCGAATTGCACCGTGCGCTGATCCTGTCGATGGCTTTCTGCGGTCCCTTGCACGCGGCGCCGCCGCCAGCCCCGCCCGCGTCACCGGCGCCGGTAGCGCCGCTTGGATCGGCCACGTTTACCGTGCCGGACGCCGCACTGCCGGACCCTCTGGTCCTGGTCGCGTACGGCGATATGCGATTCACCGACGCGACTGAAACGCGAGCGACCAATCCCGCAGCCAGGCGGGCGCTCGTCGCCAAGATCGCGTCCGAGAACCCGGCGGCCCTATTCATCGACGGCGACATTCCCTGGCACGGCATCGATGCGGACTACGCCGTGTTCCGCAGCGAGACCGGGCTTTGGCGCGAGCGGCAGCTGCGCGTCTACCCGGCCCTCGGCAACCACGAATTTTCGGCGTGTCTGGAAGCGGCGTGTCTCGAACGCTGGTGGGAGACATTTCCCGAATTGCGCGGCCGGCGCTGGTATTCGGTGGCCATCGGATTGAAGGTCGTCGGCATTGCTCTCGATAGCGACGCATCGCTCCTGCCGGGCAGCGCACAGCGCAACTGGCTCGAAGGCCAGATCGAGGGGCTCGGCCCACAGGTCCGTCTGGTGTTGCTGCTCATGCATCATCCGCCCGTGGCCGATCTGCAGTCGGGCCCGCTCGAGAATCACAACCCGCGCCCGAACGAAATCGCCCTGGCCGAATACCTCAAGACGGTTGCGCCAAGATCGGCGGCGAGTTTCCTCGTGAGCGCCGGTCACATCCACAACTACGAGCGGTTCGACCAGGACGGTGTGGTTTACCTGGTGTCGGGCGGGGGCGGCGCCGCGCCCTATGACGTGGTTCGGACGCCTTCGGATAGATTCCAACGCGCCGATTTTCCCAACTACCACTACGTGCGCCTGGAATTGCACGGCGACCGAGTGACCGGCGAAATGATTCGTCTCTCCGACTACGGTGCGTCCGATCCCAGGCAATGGCAGATTCGGGATCGCTTCCAGATCACCCTGCGGCCTTGACGGCCTGAATCAGCTGGTTGACGGCCGCTTGGCCGTCGCCGTACAGCATGCGCGTTTGATCGAGCACGAACAATGCATTGTCGATGCCGGAAAAGCCCTTGCCTTGACCGCGCTTGATGACGATGACGTTCTTGGCCTTGTCCGCGTTCAGGATCGGCATCCCGTAGATCGGGCTTGCGCGGTTGGCGCGGGCGTCGGGATTGACGACATCGTTGGCGCCGATGATCAACGCCACATCGGCGGTCTCGAACTCGGCGTTGATTTCGTCCAGGTCGGAGATCAGATCGTAAGGTACGCCCGCCTCGGCCAATAGCACGTTCATATGGCCGGGCATGCGGCCGGCGACCGGATGAATGGCGAACCGAACCTTGACCCCATGATCGATCAGCAGCTGCGTGAGCTCCCACACCTTGTGCTGCGCCTGCGCCACAGCCATGCCGTAGCCCGGCACGATGATGATCTTCTGCGAATACGCCATCATGACCCCGGCATCCGAGGCTTCGATGGCCTTCTGGGTGCCGGTGACGCCGCCGCCCGCGGACGAGCTTTCGCCGAAGTTCGAAAACAGCACGTTGCCGAGCGAGCGGTTCATGGCCTTCGCCATGAGCTGAGTCAGCAAAGTGCCGGCGGCGCCGACCACCGTGCCGGCGATGATCATGGCGGCGTTGTCGAGCACGAAGCCTTCAAATCCCACTGCAAGGCCGGTCAGTGCGTTGTACAGCGAAATCACCACGGGCATGTCGGCGCCGCCGATGGGCAGAGTCATGGCGACGCCCAGCACCAAGGCACCGGCGAAAAACAAGGAGACCGCGGGCAGGCCGAATTGCATGCCTGAAACGATCATGACTCCGAACGCGGCGGTCACCAGTAGAATGGCCAAATTCACGAATTTCTGCCCGCCGAAGCGCACCGACTTGGTGATCAGGCCCTGGAGCTTCGCAAAGGCGATCAAGCTGCCGCTGAAGGACACCGCGCCGATGAAGCCGCCGATGGTGGCGATGGCGAGGTGCGTGATGCTGTGCTCGCTGCCCCGGTACAGTTCCACGGCTGCGATGGCCGCCGCCGCGCCGCCGCCCATGCCGTTGTAGAGCGCGATCATCTGCGGCATGTTGGTCATCGCGACCCGTTTGCCGCTGACCCAGGCGAGGATGCCGCCGGCCGCGATGGCGCCGATCATCCACATCAAGTTTTCGGACGGAGCGCCCATCACGAAGACAAAAGTCACTACCGTGGCGAGCAGCATCCCGAGGCCGGCCCAGCGGACACCGCTCACGGCGGTGACCGGCGAGCTCATGCGTTTCAGACCGAGGATGAATAGGGCCGCCGCTACGAGATAGGACAGCTGAGTCACGGATTGTATGGTCGAAGCGGAGGGCATAACCTCTATCCTTTCTTGCGGCCGCTGGTCACGAACATCTTCAACATTCGCTCGGTCACCACGTAGCCGCCCACGGCATTGCCCGCGGCAAGAAATACGCCGACGACCCCGACCACGCGCAGCAGCGTCGTATCGGCGGCGGCCAACGCGACCATCGCACCCACGAGCACGATGCCGTGCACGAAGTTCGATCCGGACATGAGCGGTGTATGCAGGATGACCGGCACGCGAGAAATGACTTCGTAGCCGGTGAACGCGGCCAACATGAAAATATAGAGCGCTATGACTCCGTCGATCATACTGATTATCCCTCTAGGGTTTTGCGCGTCGCTTCGTGCTTGATCTGGCCGTCGTGGGTGAGCACGCAGCCGGCGAATACTTCGTCGCTCCAATCGATGGCAAGCTCGCCCTTGATCAGCGCCGGCTTCAGCAGATTGAACAGATTGCGGGAATACATCTCGCTGGCGTGGTACGGTAAGGAGGCGGCCAGGTTCACGGGACCCACGATCTTGACGCCGCCATGGACGATGGTCTCGCCCGCCCGAGTCAACTCGCAATTGCCGCCTTGTTCGGCCGCGATGTCGACGATCACGGAACCCGGTTTCATGCGTTCCACCGCGGCCTGAGTGATGATGCGAGGCGCCGCCCGGCCGGGGACGGACGCGGTGCTGATCACGGCGTCGCTCGCCGCGATTCGGGCATCGAGAACCTCCTGCTGCTTGGCCTTTTCTTCGGCGGTGAGCTCCCGCGCATAGCCGCCCGCACCCTCCGCCGAGACTCCGGTTTCGATGAACTTCGCGCCGAGCGATTTCACCTGATCCTTGGTCGCGCTACGCACGTCATACGCTTCGACTACCGCCCCCAAGCGCTTCGCCGTGGCGATGGCCTGCAAACCGGCCACCCCCGCGCCGATGACCAGCACCGACGCCGGGCGTATGGTGCCCGCGGCCGTGGTCAACATGGGCAGGAATCTTTCCAGCGTGTTGGCCGCGATCAGCACGGCCTTGTATCCGGCGACGGATGCCTGCGAGGACAGCGCGTCCATCGACTGGGCGCGGGAAATGCGCGGCACCAATTCCATGGCGAAGGCGGTGATTCCGGCGTCTTTCAGCGCCCTGACGAGATCGGGCCGCGCATAGGCCTGCATGTATCCGACGACCACCGCGCCTTTCCTGAGCGCGGCCACTTCCGCGAGAGTCGGCGGCTGCACTTTCAATAGCACGTCCGCGGACCCGAGAATGGCCGGGGCATCGGCGAATTCGATGTCGCTATACGAGGCGTCGGGGAAGTGGGCCGCCGCGCCCGCGCCGCGTTCGAAGAGGACGCGAACGCCCGCCGCCTTGAGTTTGGCGGCGATTTCAGGGACGACGGCGACACGAGTTTCCGTGGGCTGGGTCTCCGTGAGGACACCGACGACAACGGGCATGCAGATCTCTCCCAAACCATAGAATTTTGCGGAACATTGAATTATGGCATAAGACTCGACTATCTTAAGTCGTTATGAAGCCGGCGCACGGGGGCAAACTGAGATTGTTGGATTGGCGGGACGACCTCGCGGTCGTGACGCGAGGCTACCCGTTGTCGCAGCAAATCCTGCGCACCGACGTGTCCGGCATGCCATTGGAATGGGTGGACTATAGGGAAGCCGCGCGTCTCTACCACACGGAACAGGTGGCGTATACCTGCGGAACCCCGCTGTACCGGCTCTACGGAGGCACGTGCGCGCGGACGGGTCTGCGTACCATCGTGGATGTGAACTCGATCATTGCCACCTTGGGAACTTCCGGCAACCCCGGAAACCTGCGCGGCTCCGCCTACACGCCGCCGCTCAACAACCAAACGCTGTTCCGGCGCGACGCCTATCTGTGCCTGTATTGCGGGGCGCGCTTCAACTACAGCCTGCTGTCGCGCGATCACGTCACGCCGTTCAGCCGCGGCGGGCACGACACCTGGAGCAATGTGGTGTCGGCGTGCCGCCGATGCAATAACGCGAAGGCTTCGCGGACTCCGGAGCAGGCGGGAATGCAACTGTTGGCGGTGCCGTTCACGCCGACCTACGCGGAATACATCTTCTTGAAAGGCCGTCGCGTGCTGGCCGATCAGATGGAGTATCTGATCGCGCATTTTCCGCGGTCGAGCCCGCTGCACGAGCGCATGCAACGCTGGCCCATGTGATTTCCGGCGCCGCCCAGCCGCAAGCGCGCTCCGGCGTCGTGTACTACGTCGACGCCAGCTACTTCATATTCCGGGCCTACCATTCCATGCCGGCCGACATGGTGGACGGTGACGGCAATGCGACGCACGCCTTGTACGGCTTCGCACGCTTCGTCTCGGATCTTCTGGAACAGGTTCGGCCGGAGCGGATCGGCGTCGCCTTCGATGTCTCCTTGCGCAGCGAGACCTCGTTCCGCAACGGCATCTATCCCGCCTACAAAGCCAACCGCGATTCGCCGCCCGCCGATTTGGAACGGCAATTCGCGCTGTGCCGCGAATTTTGCCGGCACATGGGCCTCGCCGAGTTCGCGAGCTCGACCTACGAGGCGGACGACATCATCGGTACTCTGGCCGCGCGTTCGCGTGCCGCGGGCTTGCGAAATGTGCTGGTGACCCGGGACAAGGATTTATCGCAGCTCATCCGCGACGGCGACGTGTTCTGGGACTACAGCGGCAATAACCGTTATCACTATCATGACATCGGCCCGCGCTTCGGCGCACCGCCCGAGCTCATCGCCGATTTCTTGGCGCTGACCGGCGATAGCGTCGATAATATTCCGGGGGTACCTGGAGTGGGCAAGAAGACCGCGGCCGAACTCTTTGCGGTGTTCGGCTCGCTCGACGAGCTGTACGCGAATCTCGACCGCATACCGTCGATGAAGCTGCGGGGCGCCGCCGCGGTCGCCGCCCGATTGCTGGCGCACAAGGATGCGGCATACCTCGCGCGCCGCCTGACCGGCATCGTCTGCGACATGCCGCTCGAGGCGACGCTGGAGGACTTGAAGCCCAGGCCGCCGGATGCGGCGGGGCTCGAGTTCTTTTTTGATACGCATGGGTTCGGTAATATTTTGCGGCAGCAGGCGCGCCGCATCGCCGCCGGCGCGCACGCCATGCATTCATAAGGTTCGTAAGTACGGGGGAGACGATGGCCCAAAAAGACATTCAATCCGTGCTGCACGAGGACCGTGTGTTTCGTCCATCCGCGCAGTTCAGCGATCGCGCTGCCCTCAAGGCCGGCGAGCTTCTCGGCATGTATGCCAAGGCCGACCATGACTATGTCGCCTTCTGGAAGGACCTGGCCGCCGCCGAAATCGACTGGTACCGGCCCTTTACCGTAGCGCTCGACGACTCGGCCGCTCCCAATTACCGCTGGTTCACGGACGGCCGGCTCAACGTCTCGCACAACTGCCTCGACGTCAATCTGCGCGAGCGGGGTGGGAAGACCGCGATCGTGTTCGAGGGGGAGCCGGGCGACGTCCGCAAGCTCACCTACGCCGAACTGCACCGCGAGGTGTGCCGGTTCGCCAATGCGCTCAAGGCGTTGAGCGTCGGGCGCGACGACCGGGTGATCATTTACATGCCTCTGATTCCCGAGGCGGCGATCGCCATGCTGGCCTGCGCGCGCATCGGCGCCGTGCACTCGGTGGTGTTCGGCGGTTTCTCCGCGAACGCGGTCAAGGATCGCATCGAGGATGCGGGCGCAAAGCTCGTCATCACCGCCGACGGCGGCTGGCGGGGCGGCCACGTGATCGAGCTGAAGCGCGCGGTGGACAAGGCGCTCAGCGACGGCTGCCCGAGCGTGCAGAACGTCGTCGTCTACCGCCGAACGGGCGCCGAGTGCCCTATGCACGGCGGACGCGACGTGTGGTGGCATGACGCGGTATCGGGGGTGAGTGCGGTCTGCGAGCCCGAATGGGTGGACGCGGAGCATCCTTTGTTTCTGCTCTACACGTCCGGATCGACCGGCAAACCCAAGGGCATCCAGCACTCGAGCGCGGGATATCTGCTCGACGCGAAGATGACCACACGCTGGGTATTCGACCTGAAGGACGAGGACTTGTTCTGGTGTACCGCCGACGTCGGCTGGGTCACCGGTCATACCTATGTCGTCTACGGGCCCCTGGCGGCTGGCGCGACCGTCCTCATGTACGAGGGCGCGCCGACCTTTCCCGACGGCGGGCGCTTCTGGAAGATCTGCGAATCGCACGGCGTCAATATTTTGTACACCGCGCCCACCGCCATTCGCGCGCTGATGAAGTTGGGAGACGCCACTCCGGCCAAGTACAACCTTCGCAAGCTGCGGTTGCTCGGCACCGTAGGCGAACCGATCAATCCGGAAGCGTGGATGTGGTACCACCGGGTCATCGGCGGCGGACGCTGCCCCATCGTGGATACTTGGTGGCAGACGGAAACCGGCGCCACCATGATGACTCCCATTCCGAGCGTGACCCCGGCCAAGCCCGGATCTTGCGCCAGACCCTTGCCGGGGATATTCGCCGACATCGTCGATGACGAGGGACGGCCGGTGAAAAACCCCGACGGCGGCGGTTACCTCGTGATCACCCGGCCCTGGCCCTCGATGCTGCGCACCATTTGGGGCGACAACGAAAGGTATCTGCGCACCTACTGGGAGAAGTTCCAGAATCGATACTATGTCGCGGGCGATTCGGCGCGCCGCGACAAGGACGGCTATTACTGGATCATGGGCCGCATCGACGACGTGCTGAACGTCGCCGGCCATCGTCTCGGGACCATGGAAATCGAGTCGGCGCTGGTGGCGCACCCGAAGGTTGCCGAAGCCGCGGTGGTCAGCAAGCCCCACGAGATCAAGGGTGAGTCGGTGTTCACCTACGTAGTGCTCAACGTGCCGCGCCCCGAAGGTGCGGCGGCGAAAGCGCTGATCGAAGAATTGCGCGCCTGGGTCGGCGAGCAGCTAAGTCCGATCGCCAAGCCCGATGAAATTCGCCTGACCGACAATCTGCCGAAGACTCGGTCGGGCAAGATCATGCGCCGATTGTTGCGCTCGATCGCGCGGGGCGAGGAGATCACCCAGGACATGTCGACCCTGGAGAATCCCGCCATCCTCGAGCAGCTGCGCGGGGGCGGGACGTCGCCGCCGCCTCCGGCGCCGGCGGCGAAGCGCACAGCGCCGGTGAAGCGACGCGCTCCCGCGCGATCCAAGCCGAAAAAGGCCGGCGCGGCGCCCAGTCGCAGCAAGCCCGTGAAGCGGAGTAAGCCTGCGAAGCGCAGCAAACCGGCCAAGAGCAGCAAGGCCGCCAAGCGAGGCAAGCCGGTGAGGCGCAAACCCCGCGGCAAGAAATGACGTCGGTGGAATGATGTCGACGGTGGAAAGTAAACTTCGCTCCCTGGGCCTGCTGCTGCCGCCCCGGCCGCCGCCGCCGCCCGGAGTTCTTCTGCCTTTTCAATTCGTCCGCATCGTCGGCCGCAGGGCGCTCATTTCCGGTCACGGGCCGCAAAATCCCGACGGATCCTTTGCCGCTCCGCTGGGCAAGCTCGGGCGCGAACTCAACGTCCAGCAGGGCTACGTCGCCGCCCGCCTTACGGGCCTTTCCATCTTGGGAAGCCTGCGTCGCGCGCTCGGCGACCTCGACCGAATTGCCGGCTGGTCGCGAGTGTTCGGCATGGTCAACTCGGCTCCGGGGTTCAATCAGCAGCCGAGCGTCATCAACGGCTTTTCGGATCTCATTCTCGAAGTGTTCGGCCCCACGGTCGGAGCGCACTGCCGCAGCGCCGTCGGGCTCGCCGAGCTGCCCTTCGACATTCCAGTCGAGATCGAGGGTGAGGTCGAGCTCGCGGGCTAGAGGCCGGCGTTACTGCGAGCTGGTATCAGCGGCCTGCCGATGCTCTGCATCAACGCTCGCCGCCGCGTCGAGCTGTTGCTTGACACGCGCCTCAGTTTTCAAAGCCTGCTTGGCCTGCTCGGCCTGTGACGAGCCGTTGGCCGCAGCCGACACCGCAGTCTCGCCGAGGCCGCAGGCGGCGAGCGTCAGACAGGCCACGAACGCAAGAATTAGCCGTTCCATCTCGTGACTCCATTGACCAGATACTCCTGCCATTTTTACACCCAGGCGCGCGTCTGAAGAGGGCGCAGTGCTCAATTTGGCGGACCCCGCGCAGTCCTTGGTGAACGGCGACGTCACGGTGACGTGCGCGCCGGAGCCTCCCCCGGCGCGGGCATCGAGGCGGTGAAGACCCAAGAAATACGTGGCAAGCGCCCTGTACCCCCCCGGCCCGGAGTGGCTCGATCGCCTGATCCATCTCACCGTAAACCGCAAGCTGACTCCCGAGATTGAACTTCGCCAGGGCGTCATTGGGCGAGAGCTCCAGCGCACGCCGATACTCCGCTTCGGCTCCGCGCCAGGCCTACAGGGCAGGTCACTACGCTACAACTGTGCTAGTGCGGAAATACATGCTTCGCGAATAGCCCACGCATCGTCAAGCGAAAGGCCATGTTGACCAGCCCAATTCAACAGGCGATTCGCGTGTAAGCGCCTCTTATGTTGGACAAGATCCTTTGGCAAAACAGCCGTTTCAGATTCTAGCGACTGAAAAGGCGAGGTCGCGCCCCGCCGCAATCCCGTGAAGTCGAATCGTGAGTCGTCCACCTTTAGGTAGCAATGAGCCTCCGGTATTGAAGCAACGCCCGCCGCATCAAGAATTACGCCAACGCCCGGGGTATTGTCCTCATGCATGTCATAGATGCCGACCGTCAGTGTGATGGCGAACTGTTGAAACTCCTGCGCCACTTCCGCCAGCAGTCGGTGCTTTGAGCTACATGTTCCACGATTCTCGGTCAGTACGGCGACTGGCGATTCGGAGCTTGTTCTTCCGTAAGGGATTACAGTCACTCGTTGCGTAAGCTGTGCAAAACTGAAAATTCCAGCGTCGCAAACGACCCGTGATATCGGCGAGCGAGCGATGATCTCAAAATCGGGCAGGGTGCCTTGGCCCATAACAAGCGCACCGTAGCGCACTAAATGATCGTCCGCTATGCGACCCGCCAATCTGTGGCACAGGTACGTACAGGATCTCCGACCGCTGCGTCGCCAGCGGGGCTAGCGCATGCGTTACGCGGTTTCGCGGACCCGATAGGGGCTCGCGTTTCCGCGGAAACGCGCCCCGGACGTGCCATTTGTCGAAAACCGCAGACTGCGGCCTCAAGCTCGGTTAGAATCCGCCGCCGGATTGGGGCGGTCCGAGACGCCGACACGACTCCATCCGTACCCCTTAACGCTATGCAGCGCAGCCCTGGCCGGAAGGCCTGCCGCCTCATTCAATCGATTGGACATACATGCTTGCCACTTCCAATGTCGCCGTGCAGTTCGGCGCCAAACCGCTCTTCGAACAGGTCACGGTCAAATTTTCCGACGGCAATCGCTATGGTTTGATCGGCGCCAACGGTTCCGGCAAATCCACGCTGATGAAGGTGCTGGGCGGAGATCTCGAGCCCAGCGCCGGCGATGTCATGCTGCAGGCCGGCATGCGGCTCGGCAAGCTGAATCAAAATCAATTCGGCTATGAGGATGAGCGGGTGCTCGATGTGGTCATGCGCGGCCACATGGAACTCTGGGCCGCGATGAAGGAGCGCGATCGCATCTACGCCGATCCCAAGGCCACCGACGCGGATTACATGAAAGCCGCGGAGCTCGAGGGCGTATTCGCCGAATACGGCGGCTACGATGCCGAGGCGCGGGCGGGCAGCATACTCACCGATGCCGGGATTCACGAATCGCGACACAACGGGCCGATGCGCGAGGTGCCTCCCGGCCTCAAGCTCCGTGTATTGCTGGCGCAGGCGCTGTTCTCGCGACCGGACGTGCTGCTGCTGGACGAGCCCACCAACAACCTCGACATCCATTCCATCCGTTGGCTGGAGAGCGCGCTCAACAACTATGACGCCACCATGGTGATCATCAGCCACGATCGCCACTTTTTAAATCAGGTGTGCACTCACGTCGCCGACCTCGATTTTCAGCAGCTCAAGATCTATCCGGGCAACTACGACGATTTCATGCTGGCGTCGGTTCAGGCGCGGGCCCGCGTCGAAGCCGCGAACGCCAAGGCGAAGGACCGGATTTCCGACCTGCAGGAATTCGTTCGGCGCTTCTCCGCCAATGCATCCAAGGCCCGGCAGGCGACTTCACGCAAGAAGCAGCTGGAAAAAATCAAGATCGAGGAGATCAGGCCCTCGTCGCGGCAGAACCCCTACATCCGTTTCGAGCAGGGCAAGAAGCTCTATCGCTCGGCGGTGTCGGTGGAGAAAGTGAGCTTCACCTACCCGGGGTCGGATGAAGCGGTACTCAGCAACCTCACCTTCAACGTCGAAGGCGGCGAACGCATCGCCATCATCGGCCCGAACGGCGTCGGCAAGACGACACTGATGCGCTGCCTCGCAGGGGAGCTGCGGCCGACCTCGGGACGCATCGTGTGGGTCGAAAACGCGCAGCCGGGCTACATGCCGCAGGACCCCCAGGCCGAGTTCGACGACACTACGGATTTGTTCTCCTGGATGTCGCAATACACGGGCAAGGCCGACGACGATCAAATCGTGCGCGCAACCTTGGGCCGATTGCTGTTTTCGGGAGAAGAGACCAAGAAATCGGTGAAGGTGCTGTCGGGTGGCGAGAAGGGGCGCATGATTTACGGCAAGCTCATGCTGACCAAGCCCAATGTGCTGCTCATGGACGAGCCCACGAATCACATGGACATGGAGACCATCGAATCGCTGCAGATCGGTCTGGAGCACTATCCCGGTACGCTCATCTTCGTCTCCCACGACCGCGAGTTCGTGGGCGGACTCGCGACGCGCATCATCGAGCTGCGTCCCGGCGGCGCGATCGTCGACTTCCGCGGCACCTACGATGAATACCTCAAGGGGCAGGGAATCGAGGCGTAGTAGTCGTCGAGGCCGACGGGAAAGCCCCCGGCCCTCCAAGGGCGACAACGTTTTCACTGCGGTCGTGGTGGTGGATGCAGGCCGTGCCGCTTGCTAGCATTGGCGCAAACAACTCTTTTGAAGGGGATGCCCGTGCGAAACCTACTCGCTGGCTCGTGCACCTGTGTGCTGCTCGCCGTACCGTCGTTTGCGGCGCCGCCGCCGGCCGACGTCGTCGCCGTCAACCGCATCGCCGATGCGGCTTTCAATCACGGCGAAGTCGTCGACATCGCGGCGTATCTGGCGGATCAGATCGGCGGGCGCATGACCAATTCCCCCGCCATGCGCAAGGCCGAGCGTTGGACCCAGGATGAATTCAAGAAATGGGGTCTGAAGGACGTCAGGGCCGAGGGGTTCGACTTTGGCCGGGGCTGGTGGATCGAAACCGCGCATGTGCGCATGACGGCGCCCAGGCCGCTCGAGCTGCGCGGCATTCCCATCGCGTGGACTCCCGCGACCAACGGTGTGCTGAATGCGTCGGTGATTGTCGCGCCCATCGCCGGAGATAAGGATTTCGCGGATTGGAAGGGCAAACTCGCCGGCAAGATCGTGCTAGTCACCTGGCCCGGTCCGCCGAAGGACGATGCCGATGCGCCGTTCCAGCGACTGAACGATGCGGACATCGCCAAGCTGGACAAGTACCAGCAACCGACTTTCGATCCGGAAGCGCGCCAGAAGCGCATCGATCGATTCCGCTTGCGGTCCAAGCTCGACGCGTTCCTGGCCGAGGAAGGGGCGGTGGCGTGGATCCAGATGTCGCGGACCGAGGGCCGCGTGGTGCATGGGGAAGGCTACGGCTACCGCGTCGGCAAGACGCCCAAGCTTCCCGGCGTGGAGCTCGGGGCCGAGGATTACCGGCGCCTTGCACGGCTGGCGAAAGTCGGCGACGTCAAGCTCGAAATCGACAGCCGAGTTCACTTCGAGGATGCGGATCACAACGCCTACAATATCCTCGCGGACATTCCCGGCAGCGATCCGAAGTCCGGCTACGTGATGGCCGGCGCCCACCTGGATAGCTGGGTGGCCGGCGACGGCGCGGCCGACAATGGCGCCGGCAGCGCCGTGGTAATGGAGGCCGCACGCATTCTGGCAAGCATTGGCGCGAGGCCAAGGCGCACGATTCAATTCGCGCTGTGGGCCGGCGAGGAACAGGGTCTGCTCGGCTCAGGTGCTTACGTCGAGAAGCACATCGCCCATCGCCCACCCGCCACCGACCCCGCGCTCGCGGAACTTCCGCCCTACTTTTCGGCGGATAACTTTCCCATCGAAACCCTGCCCGGATTCGCGGACCTGATCGGTTACTTCAACATCGACAATGGATCCGGCAAGATCCGTGGAATCTATACCGAGGGCAATTTGGCGGTGGTTCCGATCTTTCGCGAATGGCTGATGCCGTTTGCCAGCATGGGGGCGGCTGCGGTGGTCGCGGAGCCGACCGATGCCACGGACCACGTCTTCTTCAGCCGCCTGGGTCTTCCCGCGTTTGAGTTCATTCAGGATCCGCTGGACTATGAGACCCGGGTTCACCACACCGACTTGGACACCTTCGATCATCTGCGGCCGGAGGATTTGCGGCAGGCGGCGGTCGTACTGGCGACGGTGCTCTTGAACGCGGCGAACAGCGAGAAGCCCCTGCCGCGCAAGGTGCTGCCCACTCAGCCGAGCGTGACCGACCCATTCCACTACCCGGATCCGTCCAAGAAATAGCCTGCGCTCTCGGCGTACTACTCCGCGACAGCGGGTCTGGGCATCGCCGACGCGGCACCCAGGACCAGATGGATGCCGACGGCGGCGAACACGATGGCGCCGCCGATCAACGTGCTCGCGCTGGGAGTTTCCCTGAATGCCAGCCAGACCCACAGCGGCGCGAGCGGCGCGTCCAAGGAGCCGATCAGCGCCGTATCGATGGGCGGCAGCCGGCGGGCCCCCAGGGTGAACAGGGGCAGGCCTACCCCAAAAATGGTGAGTCCGAACAGCGTGAGCACTACGACATCATGGACCGACACGCTCATGGGCCGGCCGAACGGCACCGCAATCAATCCGCTGAGCAGGGCCGACATGCACGAAGCCTGAAGGAATGGCAGGTCGGGGAAGTGTCTGGCGACCACCATGGCCACCGCCATGGTGAAGGTCATGCCGAGGGCAAGCAGATCGCCGCGCAGCGTTCCGTCGCCTCCCCAGCCCACCATGACGGCGACCCCGGCCAGCGCGATGAGACTCGCGGCGACGGCGGAGGCGGAGGGCTTCTCGCGCAGCACCAGCCAACCGAGAGCGGCGGCAATGAAGGGAACAGTGGCGTAGATCACCGCGACGTGAGCGACCGTCGTGGCGCGCAGCGCCGTCAGGAAGAAAATCATCCCGGCCGCCGACTGCAGCACGAAGAGCCAGCCGAGCCAGCCCAGATTGCGCAGCGTCCGCCAGCCTCCCAACTGCGGTATCACGCCGAGCGCGAGGGCCAATCCTGCGGCTCCCAAGATGCCGCGCCATGCCAGCATGGTCCAGGAGTCCACCGCAGTGAGGCGGGTGAAGAGTCCTGCGGTGCTCCAGGCCACCGCGGATGCGGTGATCAGCGCGAATCCAAGCCTGTGCCCGTGCCCGCTCAAGCCTGCTTCACGCGTCCGCGCCTAAAATCTGCGATGATCTCGCGCGCCGCATTGTGGCCGGGCGCGCCGGTCACGCCGCCGCCGGGATGCGTGCCCGAGCCGCACATGTACAACCCCTTCAGGGGGCCGCGATAGTCGCCGTGCCCCAGCATCGGCCGCGCCGAGAACATCTGGTCCAGGCTGAGCGCGCCGTGAAAGATATCGCCGCCGATCAGGCCGAAGGTGCGCTCGAGATCGAGCGGGCTCATGATCTGCCGTCCAAGTACGGACGCCTTGAAATTCGGCGCATGACTCTGCACTAGGTCGATCATGACGTCGGCAACCTGGTCCCGATGATCGTCCCACGACGCACCATTCGGCAGCACCGGTGCGACGTGCTGGCAGAACAGGCTGGCCACATGCTGACCCGGCGGCGCCAGGCTGTCGTCCAGAGTCGAAGGGATCAGCATCTCGACGATGGGACGCTTCGACCATCCGCCGGCCTTGGCGTCGAGATACGCCTGGTCCATGTAGGCCAGGCTCGGCGCCATGATGATGCCGGCGGTGTGATGCTCGGCGAGAGAGCGGCCCGGAAGGGCGGTGAAGTCCGGCAGCTCCGACAAGGCCACATTCATGCGGAAGGTGCCGGATCCGCATCGCCAGTGAGCGATGCGCTCGCGAAAATCCTGCGGCAGGGCATTCGGATCGATGAGCGAGCCGTACAAGAGCTTCGGATTCAAGTTCGAAATCACAGACCGCGCGCGGATCGTTTCGCCCTTGTCCGTGACCACACCGACCGCACGGCCGGCCTCGACCAGCACTTCGCGCACCGGGCTCCCCACCCGGATGTCGACGCCGCGCTCGGCTGCCGCCTTGGCCATGGCCTGGGTGATGGCGCCCATGCCTCCGATGGCATGTCCCCAGGCACCCTTCTTGCCGTTGACCTCGCCGAAGACGTGATGCAGCAGCACATATCCCGAGCCCGCGGCGTAGGGACTGGCGTAATTGCCGACGATGCCGTCGAACCCATACGCAGCCTTGATGGGCGCGCTCTCGAACCAGGCGTCCAAGTAGTCTCCCGCGGATTTGACGAAGAGGTCGAGGAGTTCGCGGCGCATGGGCATGTCGAGCTTGGCGATGCGCTTGCCGGCGCGCGCACCCCGCAACAATTCAGGTATGGCCGCAAGCCAGCCGCCGGCGGTGACGTTCGGCGGCGTCTCGAGCACCAGATCGCGCAGTACATCGGCGACCACGTCGAGCCGTTCGGCGTAGGCCGAGAGCCGCGATGCATCGCGCGCCGAGAACTTCGCGACTTCCTGTTCGGTCTTGCCGGCGCCGATCTTGAGGTACTGCGTGTCGTCCAAAGGCAGAAAATTCGCGAGCCTGCGCTCCACCACCTTGAGGCCGTGGCGCGGCAGGTCCAGATCGCGAATGACCTTGGGATTGAGCAGCGACACGGTGTAGGCCGCCACGGAATTGCGGAACCCCGGATGAAATTCCTCGGTTACGGCCGCGCCGCCCACCACGCCGCGCCTTTCGAGCACGGTCACTTTGAGGCCGGCTGAGGCGAGATATGCCGCGCACACCAATCCATTGTGTCCGCCGCCGATGATCACCGCGTCGCGCGGCTTCGAATCAACCATGTCCTGGCCTTCTACGGTCTTGTTGAACGGTAGTATAACGAGGGCAAACCCTCCCCACTAGCGCACCTGCGAGAGCGAGCGCGGCCCGGCTCCTAGGATTTGCGGCGCTTGGCGACGCCGTCGGTCTTCTTGCCTCGGCTCGCGCCCAACAGGTGGGGAAAATCGCCGCGGCAGAGGGCATTGACCCAATCTTCGCAATGAGCGATCGCCTCGCGCGGCTTGAATACCGTCGGGCTCAGGCTCAATTCCACCCAGAACCCGTCGAGCAGCGCCGACAGCGCAATCGCGGCCGGGCGCAACCTGAATGGCGGCGCCGCGCCGGAATCCACGAGCTGGCCCAGCAGCGACTCCAGGACGGCCCGGTACTTGGCGTAGGTGCTGAAGTGCACGGCGCGTATCTCGCTCGAGTGCGCCACCATGCTCCAGAACACCAGCCACACGTTGAAAAGCTGGGGATCGAGGATCTCGGGGGTGAAGGACGCGCGGAAAAAATTGCTCAATCGGTCGCGCGGCGAGACCGACTTGTTTTCGGCCTGGCGGCGGATCGAGTCGAGCAATGACAGAGCGAGGGTCTCGTAGGTCTCCGCGATCAAGCCCGACTTGCTCGGAAAATGATGGTTGATCAAGCCGATGGACACGCCCGCCGCGGCGCTGATTCGGCGCACCGAGACGCCCTCGTGGCCATACTGCTTGAGGCAGCTCAAGGTCGCCTCGACCAATGCTTCACGACGCACCGCGGGAGTTGCGCGGTGGAATTTCGGTACATGCCGCTTGGTTGCCATTAAATTCCTTTTTTTGGGATTATACCGGAGCGGGGTCGATACCCGCGGCATTCGGTCGGATGGGGATCCTAGGAGGGCAGATCGGCGACGAAGGTGCCGATCCGCTCGGTCACATAGCGCCGGATATCCAGATTCCAGTCTTCCATGGGCGCATAGAAGCCGTGGTCGTGGACGCGCGACCGGATTCCATTCTGCACGCCCTCGCATACTGCCCAGTCCTGGCGGTTGATCAGCTCCCAGAAATCCACCGCATCCGACGGATCGAAGGAGGGTTTTGCGATTTCGTGGGCCTCGAACAGAAAGTGGCAGGTAATATCGGTGCGCTCGGCGCTGCGGGGTTGCAGGATGTACGCCGTCACATGGTCGCAGGCCACGCTCAAGAACAAATTGGGATACACCAGCTCGCCCTTGTGCCGCACCTGCTCGTCCGCATCGAGGCCGGGGAAGGCGCGCCTGGTCGTGGTGCCGCTGTGGGTGAAGGTGTAGGCGCCTTCGCGGTGCGGGATTCCACGGCTCCAATCCAGGTTGCCGCCGCCGGCTTCGCGGAACGACGGCACCACCGCGCAGAGCTCCGGGTGAACGCCGCCGCAGTGGTAGCACTCGTTGTAGTTCTCGCAAATGATCTTCCAATTCGCGGCGACCTCGTAGCGAATGGTGGCACCCACGGCTAAATCGCGCAGCGGATAGCGCTGCAGCCGCTCCGGAATGCCCCCCAACTGAGAGGCGAACGGCTTGGCCTCGCCCGGAGTCAGATTCAAGAAAACGAATCCACCCCACGTCTCGACACCCACCGGATACAGATGAAAGTCCTGCTTCTTGAACCCGGATGCCGAGTTCAAGTGAGGGGCCGCGACCAGCGCGCCGTTGAAGTCATAGGACCACTGATGGTAGGGACACACGATCAACCGTCCGCCGGTGATTCCGCCGGGAAGCGCCACGCGCAGCGCGGCGGTTTCCGCCGGGGACCGACAGAGGCGCGAGCCGCGATGCCGGCACACATTGTAGAAGGCCCGAAGCTGGCCTTCGCGATTGCGCACCAGCAAGATGCTCTCGCCCAGCACGTCGAGGATCAGCGAATCGCCGGGATTGGGCAGTTCCGCCTCGCGGCACACCGCGATCCATTCGCGGCAGAATATGCGTTCCTTTTCGGCGCGGTATACCTCGCCGCTGCGATACCAGCTGGAGGGTAGGGTGGGTTCCAATAGCGCTGCGTTCATACGGGATAATCCCTCGCATAGGGTGCGGGTGCGGGTGCGGGCGCAGTGTCGAACTCGCGGGCATAACGATGTCCGCTGTGAACGGCGTGCACGACGGCTCCCGGTGCAAGTGCATCGCCGATGCGCGTGACTCCCGCGATCCCGGCACGCTCGAGCTCGGGGCCCCGGGCCATGAGCGACTGGTACAGATCGTCCTTCGGCACGCGAACTCCCACGATGACCAGCGACCGGCAGGCCAGCCGCTTCTGCGCGCCGGTGAAGACGTCCGCGATCGTCAGCGCGTCGCCGTCGAACCCTGTCACGCGCTGCAGAGTGTGAATCGGTACGCCCGCGCTGCCTAGGGCCCGATGCACCAGGGGCAGCTCATTGGTCATGAAGGTCCACGCGGATGCGTTGCCTGCGGTGGTCACGTAGGTCACATCGCTGTCGGGCGTCGCCAGTTGCAGGGCGATGGCCCCGCCCAGATAGTAGTTGTCGAAATCGAACACGACCACGGGGCCCTGCGGCACAATGCCGGCCGCAAGATCGTCGGGGGTATAGACCCCCGGTCCGTTCAGTTCGCCGACCGGAAATTCCAAGGTCGAATACAGCATCCGGGTCCAGCGCGCGCCGGTGGCGATGACCACGTGGCGGTGTTCGAGCCCCAAGATGTCGTCCACGCCCAGATCGCTTCCGGGATACATGCTGACGTTTGGCCGCTCGCGCAGCTGGCCCATGCGCCAATCCACCACACGGCCCCAGGTTTTTAATCCCGGCAAGCGAGTCTCGAACCGTAACCGGCCGCCGAACTCGCCGGCCGAGTCCGCGATGGTCACCGCACAACCGCGCCGTGCCAGCGTCGTGGCGCACTCGAGGCCGGCCGGGCCGCCGCCGACGATCAGAATGGAGGCGTCGCTGGCCGGCGGCGCAAACCGCTCGGGATGCCAATTGCGGCGCCATTCCTCGCCGGCAGTGGGATTCTGGGTGCAGCGCACCGGCACACCGTCGTGCCAGCTCGAGATGCAGATGTTGCAGCCGATGCACTCGCGAATCTCGTGTTCCCGGCCCTCGTTGATCTTGTTCGGCAGAAAGGGATCCGCGATCGACGGCCTGGCACCGCCGATCAAATCGAGTATTCCGCGCCGCACTTGAGAGACCATCACATCGGGGGAGGTGAACCGCCCGACGCCCACCACCGGCCGCCGGGTCAACTGCTTCACGAAGTTGACGACGGGTTCATGGCTTCCTTCGGGGGAGAACCGCGACGGGGCGCAATCGGTTGGGCTGGAATCCATCTTGACGTCCCAGAGATCCGGGATGTCGGCGAGCAGCGCCACCACTTCGTGCGCTTCGGACGCCGCATTGCGGCCCGGCCTGCCGCGCAGCTCTTCCACGCTGATTCGCAGCGCGACGGCGCACTTGTCGCCGACCGCATCGCGGGTCACCTCCAGCATCTCGCGCACCAGGCGCACTCGATTCTCGATGGAGCCGCCGTAGGCGTCGGTGCGCCGGTTGTATTCGGGCAGCAGGAATTCATAGGGTAGGTACCCCATGCCCGCGTACACGTAGACGATGTCGAATCCGGCCTGCATCGCGCGGCGCGCGCCGGCGGCCTGCCAGCGAAGCAAGTCCTGGATGTCCGCGTTGTCCATGGCGCGCGGACGCAGATTGCCCATGAATCCCAGATGCGTGGACAGCCACGGCATGCCGGATGGGGACAGCGGGGCCATTCGGCTGGTGCGGTTCAAGGTGCAGGCACCGCCATGCCACAGCTCGATCCCCGCCAGGGACCCGTGCCGATGCACCGCGTCGGTCATCAAGGCGTGCGCGCGAATGTCCTTGTCGTCCCACAGAATGGCGAACGGCAGGGGGGAGTCGTCCGAGCTGGGATGAATCGACACCGCGCCCGTGCACACCACGCCCCAGCCGCCTTCCGCCTTGGTTTCCCGGAAGCTTGCGCGCACCTGCGGCAACGCGTTGGTCATGCCGCTCGCATGCGGCACCTGATAGAAGCGGTTCGGCGCGGTGACGGGTCCGATGCGCACCGGCTCGAACAAAACATCAAAGCGCGGATTGCGCGCCATGTCGGGATCCCTCGGGTTACCGCGGCTGGGGGTGAGCGCAGAGTAATTGATCGATCGTACAGTAGCAACACGCGCCTGCCGCGCTTGCGCAATCGACGCCCGCCGCGACGCCGGGGCTAGGCGGCGCGGAATGCCCGGAAATCGAGACCGAGAGCGCTCGCCACCGCCTCGTGGGTCAATACACCCGCGTGAACGTTGAGGCCGTGAGCCAACCCGGGGTCGTTGGCGATGGCTTTCCGCCAGCCGTGATCCGCAAGGGCCCTGACGTAGGGCAGAGTGGCGTTCGTGAGCGCGAATGTGGACGTGCGCGGCACCGCGCCGGGCATGTTGGTGACGCAGTAGTGGATCACGCCGTCGAGGATGAAGGTCGGCGCCGCGTGCGTGGTGGGGCGGCTGGTCTCGAAACACCCGCCCTGATCGATGGCGATATCGACCAGCACGGCACCGGGTTTCATGGTCTTCACCATCGCGCGGGTCACGAGCTTCGGCGCCGCGGCGCCTGCGATGAGCACGGCGCCGATGACGAGATCGGCATCGCGCACGAGTTCTTCGATGGCGTGAGCGGTCGAGTACACGGTCTTCAGCTGGCTGCCGAAGATCGACGACAGCTCCCGCAAGCGCTTGACCGAACGATCGACCACGGTCACATCGGCGCGCAGGCCGACGGCCATCTCCACGGCATGAGTGCCGGATACGCCGCCGCCCAGCACCACGACTTTGGCGGGCGCCACGCCGGGCACTCCGCCCAGCAGTACGCCGAAGCCGCCGTTGGCTTTCTGCAGGCTGATCGCGCCGACCTGCACCGCCATACGGCCTGCGACTTCGCTCATCGGCGTGAGCAACGGCAGCGAGCCGTCCGGCGCGGTGACGGTCTCGTACGCGATCGCAGTGGCGCCCGACGCCAGCAGCGCCAGCGCCTGGTCGCGGTCGGCGGCAAGGTGCAGATAGGTGAACAATATTTGTCCGCTGCGCAGCTGCTTGCATTCCGCGAGCTGCGGCTCCTTCACCTTCACGACGAGATCCGCTGCCCCGAAGACGTCCTCGGCGCGCTGCGCGATGACGGCGCCGGCTGACTTGTAGTGCGAATCCTCGAACCCGATGCCCGCTCCGGCGCTGCTCTCCACCAGCACCTGGTGTCCCGCATCGACGAGCTCACGAACTCCGGCGGGAACCAAACCGACTCGATACTCGTGAACCTTGATCTCTTTGGGGACGCCGATTTTCATGGGGAAACCCTCCACTCGGGCAGACGTTTTTTGGGCAAACGTAGGGTACTGGCGCGGGCCGCCGGAAAATTGCGAAATCCGGCCCTGGTGAACCGATATATGGCAGAATATGCCGTCTAGTAGTTAATCGACGCAAGAAACTGCCGAACGCCGACCGGAAGGCAAGAAATGAAACTGGATCGCTACGATCGCGCCATCGTGCGTGCCCTGCAGCTCGACGGCCGGATCACCAATAGTCAGTTGGCCGACAGCGTCAGTCTGTCCGAATCCGCTACTTTGAGACGGGTTCGCGCTCTCGAGGAGTCGGGCTTCATCGAGGGATACACCGCGCTGATCAATCAGCAAAAGGTCGGCTGCCCGGTAAACGTGTTCGTCAACATCACCCTGGAACGGCAGGAACAGGCGCATCTGCATGCGTTCGAGGAAGCTGCGCGAAAGGTCCCGGAAGTGATGGAGTGTTATCTCATGTCCGGCGAATACGACTATCTCTTGCGCGTGGTGCTGGCGGACACCGCCGATTTCGAGCGCCTGCACAGCCAGCACCTGACTCGCTTGCCGAACGTCGCGCGGGTGCATTCCAGCTTCGCATTGCGCACCGTGCAGAAATCGCGCGAACTGCCGGTGCGCTAGGAGAGCCGAGTCCTAGGGCTTGGGCTTCAGCAGCAGCGAGAAGCTGATCCTCACCTCGTCGGCCACCCACTCGGTGCTCTTCCAGTCGCCCCGCCCCGCCCCGAAGTCCAGGCGCTTGAGCTTCGCGGTCCCTTCGAGCTTTGCGCCCGCGGCCCCTTGAGTGAATTTGAAATCGATGGGCACATCCTTGGTCACGCCGCGCAAGGTCAACGCGCCGACCGCCGAGTAACCCGCGGCGGTCTTGGCGAAGCTGCGAGTGACGTAGTGAGCCGTCGGCGAATGCGCGACGTCGAATATGTCGGGCCCGCGTATGGTCGTGTCGCGGTCCTTGTCCATCGAATCTACCGAATTCAAATCGATCTGCACGTCGAAGCGCGAGTCCGCCGGCGCGTCGGGCGAAAAATCGACGGCCGCCGAGAACTTGTGGAACGTGCCCTTGAAATCCGCGCCTGCCTGCACACCGACGAACTCCAACCGGCTTTGCTGGGGATCTACGGCGTAACTGGTCACGGGACCCGCGGCGCTCACGGCGGCAGGCAAATAGAGGGAGGCCAGCAGGGCCATCGATGTCGTGAGGCGTCTCGTCATGATCGTTTCTCCGATTCGGCCTTCGGCGCCTTGATGAGCGGCAGCATGCGCCGCAAAACGTCGTCCTTGTTCCAGAAATGATGTTTGAGCGCCGCGAGGATATGCAATACCGCGATCGCAAAGAGAATGTAGCTCAAAACATGGTGCGTCGTCCGCAACAGCTCGAAGTTGCCCTCGTTCTTGCCGATGAGGTTCGGCCAGGTGAAAATTCCGAACCAGCTCACGGAGTAATTCTTGGCCGAGGACATCATCCATCCGGTCACCGGCATGGCGAACAGCAGCACGTAGAATGCGATATGAGTGGCTCGCGCGAGAAACTGTTCCGGCGGAGTCATGCCCGCCGGCAGCGCGGGAGGGCGGTTATTGAGCCGCCACAGCAGACGCAGTATCGCCAGCATGAGGATGGTCATGCCGAAACTCTTGTGCCGGGCGAGCAGCGCCAATTTATGAATGCCGATGGGCAGATCGTCGGCCGCGTACGCAAGCACGAATTGAGTGACGATCAACGCGGCGATGATCCAGTGAAAACTCTGCGCAACCGCGCTGTAGCGTGTCGGGACATTGGGGCTTGGCATGCTTCGAGCTCCGCGCGCAGACTGCACCGTCCTAGTTTAGCAAGATGGCGGGTTCGAAGATCGTGTCCAAAAATCTCGGCATAGGCGCGCTCGCGTTGATACTGGCCGCGTGCGCTGCCTTCCAGGCCCGTCACCCTGGGCCAAGAATTCCCGAGGCGCCGGTTTCGCCCATCGATCAGGGGTCTGCGGGCACGATTTACCGCGTCGATGAAACGGAGTCCGAGCTGCGCATCCTCGTCTATAGAGCCGGTCCGCTGGCGCGGTTGGGGCACAACCACGTTGTGGTCAATCGCAGACTTCGCGGCGCTGTCAACCTCGCGGGGGCCGCAGGCGCGGCGGGCGCGCCCGCATTTTGGCTGAGCGTCCCGTCCGCCGCATTTGACGTCGACGACGCCCAGGTGCGCGCCGAAGAAGGCGCCGACTTCGCCGCCGCTGTGCCGGACGACGCGAAGTCCGGGACGCTGCAAAACATGTTGAGCGCGGCGGTGCTCGACGCGGCCGAGTTCCCGGCGATCACCGTCAGGAGCGTCGCGGTCGCAAGTCCGCAGGGTGCGGAAGCGGCGACGCGAACCATGGTCGCCAGCGTCACCCTCGGGGTCGCGGGACATGAGTCGACGATCGACCTGCCCTTCACGCTTCAAATGGAATCGGGCCGCCTATCGGCGACCGGCACGTTCGAATTGCGCCAATCGGCCCTGGGGCTCACTCCCTATAGCCTGATGCTGGGCGCGCTGCAGGTTCAAGACCAGATGACCGTCAAATTCAAGATCGTGGCGCGGGCCACCTAGGTCCCGGACAGCAGGATCGGCGTCCCCTCCGGGGCGACCAATACCGCCGCGGGCACTTGCCGCAGCGGCGCGGGTATTTCGCCGGCCGGGGATATGCCGACTTCGGCGAGGCGTGCCAGCGCACCGCCGACGTCATCGACCTCGAACCTCAAGGTGGAACGCCGCAAATGCGACGGCTCATACAGCCCCAGATCTATATAGTCGCTGGTGCAGGAGATGTGGGGCAGACGGTCGTTCGTGTCGTCGATCCCCACGAACCCGAATCGCTCCCAGTACGACTTGGACTCCAGCAAGTCCGGTGTGGGCAGCGCGATCTCGATGAAGTAGCCGCATCGCGACGTATCGGTGCCGGCCCGCTTGCTGGGCGAGAACGTTCGCGCTTCGATGAGTCTGATCAACTGGCCCGACGGGTCTAACCAGCCGACTTCGTTGAATACGTCGTTGCCGAGACGGCGGAACTCGAATTCCAATCCCAGCTCCTCGAGCCCGTCGATGTGTTTGAGCAATTCCGGCTTGACGAAGGTCATGCAGGGCGCCGGCGCGGCTTGTTGATGCAACCCCAGGTAAATTCTGCCGTCGGTCACGACCGCGTAGGGATGCTGCCAGGCCTCACCGACTTCGGCCTGGGAGAAACCCAGCCTCGCGTAGAAATCCAGCGAGGCCTGAATATCCGGCGTTGCGAGCGAGAACTCCAGGAATCGTCCCAGCACCGCTCTTTAGCCCACTCCGCCGACGCACACGTACTTCATCTCGGTGTAATCGAGAATTCCGTACTTCGAGCCCTCCCGTCCGATGCCCGACTCCTTGACGCCGCCGAACGGCGCCACTTCGGTGGAAATGATGCCGGTGTTCAATCCGACGATCCCGTACTCGATGGCTTCGGATACCCGCCAGCTTCGCGCCAGGTCGCGCGTATATAGATAGGCGGCCAAGCCGAACTCGGTGTCGTTGGCCATGGCGATCGCCTCGGCTTCCGTTGTGAATTTGAACAGCGGTGCCACCGGACCGAAAGTCTCTTCGCGGGCGACCAGCATGGCGGGCGTCACCTGCGTGAGGATGGTGGGCTCGAAGAACGTTCCTCCCAGCGCGTGCCGCTTGCCGCCCAACGCGACCTTGGCGCCCTTGGCCACGGCGTCGGCAATGTGTTCCTCGATCTTGGCCACGGCCTTCGAATCGATCAGCGGGCCTTGGTCCGTTACTCCCGCCAGCCCGTCGCCCACGCGCAGTTTTCCCACGGCCTCGGTCAACTTCTTCGAGAACGCATCGTATACGCCGGCCTGCACCAGCAGGCGGTTCGCGCAGACACAGGTTTGACCGGTGTTTCGATACTTGCTGGCGATGGCTCCTTGAACCGCGGCGTCCAGATCGGCATCGTCGAAGACGATGAAGGGCGCGTTGCCGCCGAGTTCCAAGGATATCTTCTTGACCGTGGCGGCGCATTGCGCCATCAGTTTCTTACCGATCTCGGTGGACCCGGTGAAGGTCAGTTTTCGCACCGTGGGGCTCGACGTCATCTCACCGCCGATCGCGGCCGCGGATCCGGTGATCACGTTGAACACGCCCTTGGGGACCCCGGCCCTGGCCGCGAGCTCCGCCAGCGCCAGCGCCGAATAGGGAGTCTGGGTCGCCGGCTTGCAGACCATGGTGCAGCCGGCGGCGAGCGCCGGCCCGGCCTTGCGCGTAATCATCGCGGCCGGAAAGTTCCAAGGTGTGATGGCCGCAACCACGCCGACGGGTTGCCGCAGCACGAGAATTCGCTTGTCGCTCTGATGCCCGGGAATGATGTCCCCGTACAATCGTTTCGCTTCTTCCGCGAACCATTCGATGAACGAGGCCGCGTAGAGAATTTCTCCCTTGGACTCGGCCAGCGGCTTGCCCTGCTCCGCCGTCATGAGGACCGCCAGGTCCTCTTGATGCACCAGCATCAAATCGAACCAGCGCCGCAGAATGAGGGCGCGATCCTTGGCGGTGCGGGCCGTCCAGGCCGGTAGCGCCGCGGCCGCGGCGGTAATCGCGCGGCGGCATTCGGCAGCACCCATGTTGGGTATGGTCCCCAGTTTTGCAGCGGTGGCGGGGTTGTGCACATCGATGGTGCCGCCGTTGTCCGCGGTCGCCCAGGCGCCGTCGATGAAGCACGATTCGCGTAGCAACAGAGGATCTTTGAGGTTCACGCCGGCGGCCGCGATGGGTTTAACGTTGGTTGCCATGGCTTTGGAAGTCCTCGAGGTGGGCTTCGAAGGATAGCGCGTTCGCTCGCAGGCGCTCAAGCTAAGTGGTCAACGCTCGAGAATGGCCGTGACGCCCATGCCGCCGGCGGTGCAGACCGAGATCAGGCCGCGCTTGGCCCGGTTCTCATCCAGAATTTTTGCGAGCGTTGCCACGATGCGCGTGCCGGTCGCGGCGAACGGATGGCCGATCGCCAGGCTGCCGCCTTTGACGTTGAGTTTGGATCGGTCGATGGTCCCCAAGGGGGCGGGCAGTCTGAGTTTGTCGCGGCAGAAAGCCGGATCGGCCCAGGCTTTGAGCGTGCACAGCACCTGCCCCGCGAAGGCTTCGTGTATCTCGTAGAAATCGAAGTCCGCAAGCCGGAGGTGCGCATCATTCAGCATTCGCGGCACCGCGTACGCCGGCGCCATGAGCAAGCCTTCCTTCTTCTCGATGTAATCTACGGCGGCGACGGCCCCATAGCTCAAGTACGCCAGCACCGGCAGGTTGCGTTCGCGTGCCCAGGCCTCGGTCGCGAGCAGTACCGCGGAGGCGCCGTCCGTCATGGGCGTCGAATTGCCCGCGGTCAACGTTCCCGCTCCCGAGGTATCGAATACCGGCTTGAGCTTGCCCAATTTTTCCAGCGAGGTGTCGTCGCGAATATTGTTGTCTCGCGAAACGCCGAGATAGTCGCGCACCAGATCCTTGTAGAACCCGGACGCGTACGCGGCGGCGGCCTTTTCGTGACTCTCCAACGCGAGCTGATCCTGCTCGGCGCGGGTGATGCCCCAGGTCTTCACCATGAGTTCCGTGCTCTCGCCCATCGACAATCCGGTGCGCGGTTCGGCGATCCCGGGCAGCACCGGGCGCAGGTTTTTCGGGCGCAATCCAAACCAGGGACCCAAGCGTTCGGTGAGCGACTTGCCCCGGTAGCTTCGGAGCAGCAGCTGTTGGAAGCTTTTGGGGTAGACCACGGGCGGATCGCTCACGGTGTCGACGCCCGCGGCAATGGCGCAGTCGATCTGTCCCAGCGCTATCTTGTTGCCGAGCAGAATGGCCGCTTCCAAGCTGGTGCCGCAGGCGCGCTGCAGATCGAGTCCCGGCGTCTCCGCGGCGAGGCCTGATCCAAGTACCGACTCGCGCGTCAGGTTCCATTGGCTCGAATGCTTCATCACCGCGCCGGCGGCGACGTCGTCGAGGCGCTGTCCCTGCAACCCGAAGCGCTCAACCACGCCGCGCAGCGTGGCCGTCAGCATCTCTTGATTGCCCACTTGAGAATAAGCACCGTTGCCGCGTACGAATGGAATGCGTACGCCCCCGACGATTGCGACGCGCCGTGGTTGTGCTCCGACTAACATAGGTCTCTCCCGTACATCGTACCCAAGCTCGGCGATTATGAACCCACCGGCCGCCCTATAATCGATTCATGGCTCCAATTTCTCACGCAATGGTGCTCGGACTCGCGTTACTGGGACTCGCCGCCTGCGGCGCGCCGCCCAAGCCCGCGCCCCCCGAGGCCGCCGCTCCGGCGGTGCCTCACGAGCGTTTGAATCGATTGGTCGATCGCTACTGGGATGAACGGGCGTCCCGCGGCGATCCGATATCGGCGCAACAAACGGCGGATTCGCTGGCGGTCGAGCGACGCTATATGGCCGAGGTTCTCGCGGTTCCACGCGCCGGCCTGGACGCGGACTCGAGACTGACCTACGACATTTTCAAAAGGCAACTCGAGCTCAATATCGAGGGCTTTACCTATCCGGACGAACTCATGCCGGTCAATCCCTTCCGGGGACCCTGGCTGCAACTGGCGCGATCGGCCGCGGATACCGCTCAGCGCCCCTTCCGGGATGCCAGAGACTGCGAGAATTGGCTGCGGCAGATCGACGACTTCGCAGCCTGGTCGAGGCAGGCGATCGCGAACATGCGCGAGGGAATGCGGCGCGGCTACACCTCGCCGCGGTCAGCGATGCAGCGGGTGCTGCCGCTGCTCAAACTGCTCGGCGAGGACACCTCCGCCAACGTGTTCTATTTGCCTGTGCAGACCCAGCCGCAGACGTGCTTGACCCAAGCTTTGAGCGGAGCCGCGAAGGACAAGGTGCTGCCCGCCTACCGCGAACTGCACGATTTCATTCAAAGCGAATACCTGCCTCGGGCTAGAGAGAGCCTTGCCTTGTCGGTGCTGCCCCTGGGACCCTCCTGGTATGCATTCCTGGTCAGGCGTGCGACCGACTCTGCGCGTGAGCCCAAGGAGATTCATGCCGTCGGCCTCGCCGAGGTGGATCGCCTTCAGGCGCGCCTGTCATCGCAGCCGCCGGGCGCACCGCCCGCCGGCGCCGTGCCCGCCGGCGCTCTACCTAAGGATGCCGCAGAACTGGTGCAGGGCTACCAGTTGCTCGAGGCCCAAATTCTGGCCGCCATGCCCGGTCTCTTTGCCGCGGTTCCGCCGGCGGAATTCGAGATCCGCGCGGGCGATCGCTTCATCGATGCATCCGCTCCCTTGGTCTACCGGGCCGCCGCACCGGGCGGAGGGCCGGCCGTGCTCTACGTAAACGCCGCGCCCCTCGGGATGCGGCGGGCGGGGGTCGAAACTCCAAGTTTCCTGCAGGAGGCCATACCGGGACGCCACTACCAATCCTCGGTGCAGCAGGCACGGGCCGACTTACCCAAGTTTCGGCGGTTCGGCGCCGATCCGGGCTTTGTCGACGGCTGGGCGCTCTATGCGGCCTCCTTGGGCGAGGAATTGGGTGTGATTCGCGAGGATGAGGCCAGGCGAGGCGTCCTTCTCGGCCAATTGAGGTGTGCGGCCGCCTTGGTCGTCGACACGGGTCTGCATGCCATGGATTGGACGCGCGAGCAGGCGGCCGACTATCTGCGCGCGCAGCTGGCCGCGGACGCGGCCGAGGTCAATCTCATGATCGACCGCTTCGCGGCTCTGCCCGGAGACGCCCTGGCCTGTAAGATGGGCGAACTCAGGATCCGGGCGCTGCGCAATCGGGCTCAAACGGTTCTCGGCACGCGCTTCGACACGCTCCAGTTTCACTCCCAGATCCTCAAGGATGGGGCGATGCCCCTCGACATCCTCGAGGCGAAAATCAGACTGTGGATGGAGACCAGGCCGTAATGCTGCCCCTCATTCATATCCGCCAGGCGGCAACATGGGTGCGCCCGGCGGCGACATTGTTCGAACAGTGCGGATCGTTTGGAGTCAAACTACCCAGTGCGCCAACACCTAGCCGTCGTTTTTCTATGCTTCACCGCCTGCACGGCGGCCGCCGCCGACCTTGCGCAGGAATCCGCGCAGCATGGCGACATCGACGTCGTGGTGACGCTCGACGCAGCCGAACAAAGCGGCAGTGCGCGTGCAACGGTCAGGATCCATGCGCGCCGCGAGGTGGTCTGGTCGCTGATCACGAGCTGCGCCGAAGCCCTGCACCTGGTTCCGGGCCTGGTCGCCTGTGAGGCGATGGAAACGGCGCCGGATCGCTCGTGGCAGAGGATTCGGCATGTGTTGGACTATTCGTGGTACTTACCCAGACTGACCTATGAAGTCCGAGCGTCGTATACATACCCCTCGCGCGTGTCGATCGAGCGGATCTCCGGAGATTTGCGCGTCCTTCGGGGATCCTGGGAGCTGCAGAGCGACGGAGACTATACGATCGCGCACTACGCCGTGGACCTGGCGCCGGGCTTCTGGGTTCCACACTGGATCGTGCGCGCCGTTCTGCGGCGCGACCTGCCGAAGATGCTGCGCGCGTTGCGCACCCGCGCCGAATTCGTGCAGAAGCAGCCGGCAGAGTAAGGCGCGCGTGCGGGCCCTGGCCGCCTTGATGGCATGGATGGCGTCGGGGCTGGCGTTGACTGCATGCGACCGCGAACCGGAACCGCCGGCGCCGCGGGTCAAGCAGGTATTTCACCTGAACCCATATGAAAAGGATTTCGGCTATTCCCAAGCCGTGCTCGTCGACAAAACGCTGTATATTTCCGGCTCCGTCGCCGCGGATCCGAACGGGCGGTTGGTGGCGCCGGGCGACATGGCCGGACAAATGCGCGCCGCCTACTCCAACGTACGCCGCACACTGGCGGCGCACGGGGCCGGTTTCGACGAGGTCGTCAAAGAGACCATCTATACGACCAATATGGATGCGCTGCTGAAAGCCTCCGACATAAGGTTCGAGTATTACGACAAAGAGCGGCTGCCGACCACCTCGTGGGTGCAGGTGCAGCGGTTGGTGGATCCGGGATTCCTCGTGGAAATCGAGGTCGTTGCCGAGCTGCCCTAGATCGACGAGGGGATGAAGGTTTGCGTAACGTGATCGACAGGAAATTCGAGCGCCGCGTCGCGGCGCTCATCAATTCAGGGGAACGAGGCGTACTGCGCGGCGGCCGCAAAGGCGTCGAGAAGGAATCGCTGCGCGTCAATCCTGCGGGCGAGATCGTGCAGACTCCGCATCCGTCCGCCCTGGGCGCACCGCTGACGAACGAAAACATCACGACGGATTTCTCCGAGGCCCTGATCGAATTGGTCACTCCACCGTTCGGCGAGACGTGGGAACTGCTGCAGTATCTGTGCGACATCCATCAATTCGTGTACCGCCACCTGGATGAGGAGCTGTTGTGGGCGACGAGCATGCCCTGCGCTCTGGACGGCGATGCAAGCATTCCGCTCGCGCAGTTCGGCAAGTCGAACGTCGGCCGGATGAAGACCATCTATCGGCACGGCTTGGGGGTGCGCTACGGGCGCATCATGCAGGCAATCTCCGGCGTGCATTTCAATTATTCGTTTTCTCCCCGTCTCTGGGGCGTCCTCGCCGACATCAACGAATCGACGGAGCCGCAGCAACGCTTCGTGTCGGAGCAGTACTTCGGCGTGCTTCGCAACTACCGGCGCTACGGCTGGCTCGTGCTGTACCTGTTCGGCACTTCGCCGGCTGTGTCGAAGAGCTTTTTTGCGGGCCGCGAGACCACATTGAGCCGGCTCGACGCGGACACCTTTTACGAGCCGTTCGGCACGTCTCTGCGCATGAGCGACATCGGCTACCGCAACAAGAATCAAGCGACGGTGAGCGTGTCGGTGAACAGCCTGGATGAGTACGTACGCGATCTTTCGCGGGCGATCGGGACGCCGTATCCGCCGTACGAAAAAATCGGCGTCAAGGTCGACGGCGAGTATCAGCAGCTCAACGCCAACATCCTGCAGATCGAAAACGAATACTACAGCTTCATACGGCCGAAGCGGATTGCGCGCTCCGGCGAACGGCCGACCAAGGCGTTGCAGCGGGCGGGAGTGGAGTACGTCGAGGTGCGCGCGCTGGACGTGAGCGCCTTCGATCCTGTGGGCGTCAATCAGAACAAGCTGCGCTTCCTGGAGGCTTTTCTCGCGCTCTGCCTGCTGCGGGAGAGCGAGCCCATTGCGCAAAGCGAACAGGCGAGCCTGGACGCCAACCATCTCCTGGTCGCCAGGCGCGGCCGGGAGCCCGGGCTCATGCTGAAGCGCGAAGGGCGCGATTTTCCCATGGTGGAGTGGGCGCGCGAGCTGCTCGATGCGATGCAGGGGCTGTGCGAACTTCTCGATCACGGCGAAGCTGCCCGGCCGTATGCATCCGCGCTCGAACAGCAGCGGGCGAAAGTCGACGATGTCGAGCGCACGCCCTCGGCGCGATTGTTGACCGACATGCGCCAGAGCGGGGAATCGTTTTTCCAATTGGCGCTGCGGATGTCGAACCTGCACAAGGACTATTTTCTCGGTCTGTATCCGCCCAACGAGCGCCGGCTCGCCGATTTTGCCGCGGCGGCGCAGGAGTCCCACGAGGCGCAGGCGCGCATCGAGGCCGCCGACAAGAACGACTTCGATACCTACCTAGCCCGTTACCTGGCCGATTGAGGGCGCAGCGTGTTATTTAACATAATGTCGACTCCCGGCTCGGGTTTGTTTCCCCGCAAAGAGTGGTGCAGGTCATTGAGCCCGCGGGCGCAGAGCAGTACGGTGTAGCGCATGAGCAGTGCCGATCTACTTCCCACGGCAGATCTCCCGGATTCCCCGCATGCCCGCCAATTGCGGGCCGGCTTTCCGTGGCTGACCTTCAGCCCTGGGCTCGAATCGGAATTCCGGCATGCTCATTTCGACGAAAACCTGCCTCACACGCGCGTGAACTTCTGCCTGGCCGCGATCATCACCGTCGCCTTCTCGGCCATGGATTCGGTGGTTCTGGGTCCGGAGCTCAACCGCATCCCCAGCATGATCCACATGCTGGTGATACTCCCGACGCTGCTGATCGGACTGGCCGCGAGTTTCTCCGCGCAGCGCCATCGGATCTATCCGCCGCTCGCGGTGGTCGCATCGACCCTGCTCGGCCTGGGAGTGACGGCGATTCAGATCATCGCAACCCGCGGCGGCGTGTCGCTGCTGTTTCCCTGCCTGATGCTGACCATTGTTTTCACCTACTTTCTGGCCGCCCTGATTTTCTATCACGCGGTCGCCGTCAATGTGATCGTGATGTTCGCCTATCTCGCCGCAGGCACGGTGCTGCAGCTGCCGGGCCGCGAGTTCGCCTACGACGCGCTGGCGATCATTGCCGCGAACTTGTTCTGCGCGTCGGTGGTCTACATGCACGAGAAAATCAGCCGCCTGCGCTTTCTCGAGGCCTGCCTGCTGCGCGACCTGGTGGCGCGGGACGGTCTGACCGGCATCCAGAACCGGCGCATGTTCGATCAACACATTCAGCGCGCCTGGCAGCAAGCGGTGCGCGAGGAGGAGCGCGTCGCGGTGCTCCTCGTCGATATCGACTGCTTCAAGGATTACAACGACCGCTACGGACACCAGGCGGGCGACGAATGCCTGCGCGCCGTGGCCGTATCCTTGAGTCAATGCGCCCGCAGACCTCTGGACTTCGTCGCGCGCTACGGCGGCGAAGAGTTCGCCGTGGTGCTGTACGAAGCGAGCCGGGAATACGTCGCCGAGGTGCTGACGCGGATCCAGCGCTCCATTGCGGAGCTCAACATCCCTCACGAAGCGTCCCGAGTGGCCAGCCGCCTGACGGTGAGCATCGGCGCGGCCTTCATTCTGCCGAGCAGCAGCCGGACCTACGAAGGACTCATCCAGCTCGCCGATGAAGCCTTGTACGGCGCAAAGGAACAGGGCAGAAATTGCGTGGTCGTATTGGAAGCCGAATACCACACGCTGAAAACCGGCCGCTTCGAGAAGCGCCGCGGCCAGCGGGCCGTCTAAACATCGCCCAGGCCTTCGGTCACGGCCGATAGATCGAGATGCTCGCTTCCTCGCCGTTTCTCCGGCAGGCCCGGAACATGCCTTCGGAATTGAATTCCATCGAGATCTCGCCGTTGCGGTCGATGGCGACGACGCCGCCCTCGCCTTGCAATTGGGTGAGCTCTCCCTGCACGACTTCGCGTACCGCCGCGCTCAAAGTACGGCCGCCGAAGCGCATTCGCGAGCAGATGTCGTGCGCTACGGCGGCGCGGATGAATACCTCGCCATGACCGGTGGCCGATACCGCGCAAGATCGGTCATCCGCGTACGTGCCCGCACCGATGATGGGTGAATCGCCGATCCGGTTGTAGCGCTTTCCGGTCATGCCGCCGGTGGACGTGGCCGCCGCGAGCCGGCCCTCCATGTCCAGCGCGACCGCTCCCACGGTGCCCACATGCGAGATGGTCAACGCCGAGAGTCCCGAGTCGCCGCTACGAATGCGCTCGAGCTGCCGCCAACGCTCGGCCGTGAAGAAGTAGCTGCGCGGCACCAGCGCAAGACCGCGGCTCAAGGCAAACTCTTCCGCACCCTCGCCGCTGAGCATGACGTATTCGGAATGCTCCATGACGGTGCGGGCCAATTCGATCGGATTCCTGATATGGGTCACGCCGCACACCGCGCCGGCCTTCAGCGTGCGGCCGTCCATGATCGAGGCGTCCAATTCGTTGCGGCCGTCGAGCGTGAATACCGAGCCCACGCCTGCGTTGAACAGGGGATTGTCTTCGAGCGCCATCACGGCTCGCGTCACCGCATCGAGACTGCTCCCGCGCGCTTGCAGCACCGCATATCCGGCGTCGAGCGCCGCGGCGAGGCCGGCGCGGTATTTCAGCTCCCTGTCCTCGCTCATTTCCGCGCGAGGCAACGTACCTGCGCCGCCGTGAATCGCAAGGCCGAACATATTCACGCGAGTTCCTCTGGTTGCTCGGATGCGGCAAGGCTATCATCATTCCGATGAATCCATTTCCCAAGACGGGGGCCATCAAGAGCCTGCTCATCGCAAATCGCGGTGAAATTGCCATTCGTGTCATGCGTGCGGCCACCGAGCTCGGCATTCGCACCATTGCCGTTCACTCGCAGGAGGACCGGTTCTCGCTGCATCGGACCAAGGCCGACGAGAGCTACCTCGTTGGCGAGGGCAAGGGACCGATCGACGCCTATCTCGATATCGCCGACATCGTCCGCATCGCCGTCGAGGCTCGCGCCGACGCGGTTCATCCGGGATATGGCTTCTTGTCGGAGAGTCCCGAGTTCGCGGAAGCCTGCGCCGCCGCCGGCATCATATTCGTCGGTCCCACGCCCGACACCATGCGCCGGCTGGGCAACAAGGTCGAGGCGCGCAACCTGGCGGCGGAGGCGGGAGTGCCGGTGATGCCGGCAACGCCGCCCCTGCCGGACGACCCCGCGCATGCGCTGGCGATGGCGCGTGAGGTGGGATTCCCGGTGATGCTCAAGGCGAGTTGGGGCGGCGGCGGACGCGGAATGCGTATCGTCGAAGACGACCGGGACCTCGCAGAGACCGTGGCTGCCGCCAGGCGCGAAGCGAAAGCGGCATTCGGCAAGGACGAGGTGTATCTCGAGAAGCTGATCCGCCGCGCGCGGCATGTGGAAGTGCAGATCCTGGGCGATGCGCACGGCAACCTCGTGCACTTGTACGAGCGGGATTGCACCGTTCAGCGCCGCAATCAGAAAGTCGTCGAACGGGCGCCGGCGGCGTTTCTCACGGAAGCGCAGCGCTTCGAGCTGTGCGAGGCGGCGCTCAAAATCGGCCGCGCCGTGCGCTACCGCGCCGCGGGCACCGTCGAGTTCCTGCAGGATGCCGACACCGGCAAGTTCTACTTCATCGAAGTCAATCCGCGCATTCAGGTGGAGCACACCGTCACCGAATGCGTGACCGGAATCGACCTGGTCAAGGCGCAGATCCGCATCGCCGCAGGCGCGAGAATAGGCACCCCTGAGAGCGGCGTGCCGCGGCAGGAAGACATCCGCGTCAACGCGCATGCGTTGCAGTGCCGCGTCACCACCGAGGACCCGGAAAACAATTTCGTGCCCGACTATGGAACCGTCACGGCCTACCGCAGTCCGGCCGGATTCGGCATACGTCTCGATGCAGGAACCGCTTACGCGGGCGCCATCATCACGCGCTTCTACGACTCCTTGCTGGTGAAGGTGACGTCTTGGTCGCCCACCCCCGAAGAGACCATTGCGCGCATGCACCGCGCGCTGTGGGAATTTCGAATCCGCGGCGTGGTGACGAATTTGCGTTTCCTCGATCAGCTGATCATGCATCCGCGATTCGTGTCGGCCGACTACACCACCAAGTTCATCGACGAGACTCCGGAACTGTTCCGCAGTCCGCGCAAGCGCGACCGGGCGACGCGGCTCTTGAGTTTCATCGGCGACGTGATCGTCAACGGCAATCCCGAGGTCAAAGGGCGGGCACGGCCCAAGCAGCCCGTGTTTCCCCGGCTGCCGCGGGTGGCGCTGAAATTGCCCGAGGACGGCACCAAGCAAAAGCTCGATGCGCTGGGGCCGGAGAAGTTTGCCCAATGGATGCAGGCAGAGTCCCGCGTCCTCCTGACCGACACGAGCATGCGCGACGCGCACCAATCGTTGCTGGCGACGCGTTTTCGCACCCACGACATGGCGCTGATCGCCCCGTTCTACGCCGGAATGCTGCCGCAGCTTTTCTCGGTGGAATGTTGGGGCGGCGCGACTTTCGACGTCGCATTGCGCTTCTTGAGGGAGGACCCCTGGGCGCGCCTCGCCGCCTTCCGCGAAGCAATGCCCAACCTGCTGCTGCAAATGCTGTTTCGATCGGCGAATGCGGTCGGATACACCAATTATCCGGACAACGTGGTGAGACATTTCGTAGGGAAGGCCGCCGCTGCCGGCATCGACGTGTTTCGCGTCTTCGATTGCTTGAACTGGGTCGACAACATGCGGGTCGCCATCGAGGCCGTCCTCGCAACGGGCCGCCTGTGCGAGGCCGCGATCTGCTACACGGGGAATCTCACGAACCCCCGGGAGACCAAGTACGACCTGAAGTACTACGTGAAAACGGCCAAGGAGCTCAAGGCCATGGGCGCGCACGTGCTCGCGATCAAGGACATGGGCGGCTTGTGTCAGCCGCGTGCCGCCGCCGCGCTGGTCAAGGCGCTCAAGGAGGAGGTGGGTCTGCCGATTCATTTTCACACGCATGACACGAGCGGGCTTGCGGCAGCCAGCGTGCTCGCGGCCGTCGAGGCCGGCGTCGACGCGGTGGACGGTGCGATCGATGCCATGTCCGGCCTGACCTCTCAACCCAATCTGGGGTCCATCGTCGAAGCCTTGCGGTTCGGCGCGCGCGATTCGGGTCTCGATCCCGACAAGATCAGGATCATTTCCACCTATTGGGAACAGGTGCGCCGCGGCTATGTGGCCTTCGAGAGCGACATCCGTGCGGGCGCCTCCGAGGTCTACGTTCACGGCATGCCGGGGGGCCAGTACACGAATCTTCGCGAGCAGGCGCGCTCGCTCGGGCTCGACGATTACCGCTGGCCGGAGGTGGCGCAGGCGTACGCGCAGGTCAATGAGATGTTCGGCGACATCGTCAAGGTCACCCCGACCTCCAAGGTCGTGGGCGACATGGCCATCACCATGGTGACGAGCGGACTCACGCGTGAAGCGGTGCTCGACCCGACGGTCGAAATCGCGTTTCCCGATTCGGTCGTGCGCCTGTTTCACGGTGAGCTCGGCCAGCCGGCCGGCGGGTTCCCGCCGGGACTGCAAAAGAAGGTGCTGGGCGGCAAGGCGCCCCTCGACGTGCGCCCCGGCGAACTGCTGCCCCCGGCCGATCTCGAGGCGGAGCGCAAGCGCGCGGAAGCCAAGGTGGGCCGGGCGATCAGCGAGAATGAGCTCGCTTCCTATCTCATGTATCCCAAGGTTTTCGCCGACTACGCGGCCAACCGCAGCGCATTTGGAGATGTCGGCACACTGCCCACCGCCGTGTTCTTCTACGGGATGGAGCCGGGACAGGAGATCAACATCGATCTGGAGCGGGGCAAGACGCTCATCGTGCGCTACGTCACCACCAGCGAACCGCACGAGGACGGCACGCGCACGGTGTTCTTCGAACTCAACGGGCAGCCGCGGCCCATTCGGGTCGCGGATCGCAGCCAGGTAGCGAAACGCCCACCGCGGCGCAAGGTCGAGCCGGGCAACGCGGCCCATGTGGGCGCCCCCATGCCGGGCACCATCGCCACGGTGCCGGTGCACGCGGGCCAACGCCTGACCAAGGGCGAGGTGGTATTGACGCTGGAGGCGATGAAAATGGAAACCACGTTGCGCGCCGAGCGCGACGGGACGGTCAAGGAGATCCTCGCACGGCCCGGTCAGCAGGTCGACACCAAGGATTTGTTGATCGTTTACGAATGAGCAGTGGGCGAGCGGGTGCCGGCCCTCACAGGTCTTCCCGCTGCCGCTCAGGAACGGTCACCTTGAGTCCGTCGAGCTCCGCGGTGATATGGATCTGGCAGCTGAGGCGGCTGTTGGCACGCGGCTCCCAGGCGTTCTCCAGCATGCCTTCCTCCATTTCATCGCGCGGTTCGAGTTTGGAGATCCAAGAAGGATCGATGTAGACGTGGCAGGTCGAGCAGGCGCACGCACCGCCGCACTGCGCGACGACCCCCTGCACGCCGTGCTGGCGCGCCACCTCCATCAACGTAATCCCGAGCGGCGCGTCTATCTCGCGCCGCCCGCCGCCGCGCTCGATGAACACGATCCTGGGCATCAAACGGCCTCTTTGAGCCCCAGTCCGCCGTCCGCCAGCTTCTCCGGGTTCAAGAACGCACGCTCGGCGATGAGCTTGCGCGCCGCCATGTAGTCCTTCGAATGATTGATGGCTTCCACCGCGAGCAATTCGCGGCCTTTGAGGTAGCAGACGCTGAAACTTCGCGACGCCGGGTCTCCCCGCAAAATCTCGACGTCGTGGCCATAGGTAAGCCCGACGATGAGCAGCTTGTTGTCGAATTGATCGGACCAGAACCATGGGACCCGATCGTGAGCGACGGGTCGATCGAGCAGATTGAACGCCGCGGTTTTCGCTTGCTCGAACGCGTTGTCCACCGATTCCAGGCGCACTCGCCTGCCGAAGCGGGGCGACGGATGATTGGTGCAATCGCCCGCGGCATAGATCGCCGCATCGCTGGTGCGGCAATATTCGTCCACCACGATACCGTCGTCGCATGCCAATCCGGCGGCGCTCGCGAGTTCGGTGGTCGCGACGGCACCGACGCCGACTAGCACCAAGTCCGCCGCATGGCTGCTGCCGTCGGCGCAGATCACCCGCTCGACCTTTCCCGCGCCCTCGATCCGCACCACCCGCGTATTGCAGAGGATGTTGACGCCGTGCGCGCGGTGTTCCACCGCGAAATACTCCGAGACACAGGGCGCAACCACGCGGTTCATGATGCGGTCTGCCATTTCCAGCACCGTGACATCGCAGTGCAGGCCGCGGCAGGTCGCCGCCGTCTCCAAGCCGATGTAGCCGCCGCCGATGACGACGACCCGGCCGTGAGGCTTGATTCCCGCCTGGATCGGGCCCACGTCCTTGAGCCCGCGAAGATAGTGCACGCCCGGCAGCGTCACCCCGGGACAGGGCAATCGGCGCGATTCGGCGCCGAGACACAGCAACAGACGATCGTAGGCCACCATCTCGCCGTCCGCGAGCTCGACCTGCCGTGCGGCAGTGTCGATGCGCACGGCCCGCCGGCCCAACATGAGCTCGACCCGGTGCTCGTCGTAGAAGGCTCGGTGCCGGAACACGAGGCGGTCGGCCGCCATTTCGCCCGACAGGTATTTCTTCGAGAGCGGCGGGCGCTGATACGGCAGCTCCGGCTCGTCCCCGATCAATATCAAGCGGCCGGCGAACCCCTCTCTTCGGAGGGTATCGATCGCCTGTGCCCCGGCTTGGCCGCCGCCGATGATCAGGATCGTGGAAATCATTGCACTATCCTAAGGCAGCGCACAGCTTTCGGGCACATCTTTATGGCCGGTCGAGACCCGCCCCGACCGGGCCGCTCAACCAAACCCCCCTGCCGGGGCTACGGTCGCATATGGCCGTGCCGTTTGCGCACAATCGTAATAGTATTGCGGCGACGGCCCAACGATGACCGGAGTCCCAGATGAAATTGATCACTGCCATTATCAAGCCCTTCAAGCTCGATGACGTGCGCGCGGCGCTATCCGAAATCGGGGTGTCGGGAATGACGGTAACCGAGGTCAAGGGTTTCGGGCGCCAGCGCGGTCACACGGAACTGTACCGGGGCGCGGAATACGTGGTTGATTTCGTGCCGAAGACCCGCATCGAGGTCGCCGTCAAGAATGACCTCGTCGATCAGGTGATGGAGGCCATCGTCGGCGCCTCGAAGACCGGCAAAGTGGGCGACGGAAAGATTTTCGTCACCGACATTCTGCGGGTTCTGCGCATCCGCACCGGCGAGACCGACAACGCCGCCCTGTAGCCGCGACGTCGGATGAGATTGTCCGACGTTAGCCGGCTGTTGACGTTCGCGGCCTTGGCCGCCGCAATCGCCGATACCGGTATCGCGGCAAAGCTCACCGACCAGGAACACACGCGCATCGAGGACACGCGTCCCGCGGGCCTGCCGAGCGACGCGGAGCTGGAGGCGGCCGGAGCCGTCATCGGCAAGATCGACATCGACATTCGCAACATCTTCGACGAGAGCGACGCGCGGGAAACCAACGGCCTGTTCGTGCTGGCGAACCGCCTGCACATCCGCACCAAACGGTCGACCGTCAAGGCGCAGCTCTTGTTCGCCAGCGGAGACAAGTACCGCGGGCGCGTGCTGGCCGAGACCGAGCGCACTCTGCGCCTGCTCACGTATATCTACGACGCCCGGGTGGTGCCCGTGCGTTACGCCGACGGCAAAGTCGACGTCAAAGTGATCACCAAGGATGTATGGACTTTGAGCCCCGGCGTCTCCTTCGGACGGACCGGCGGCACCGACACAACCAAGTTGAACCTTCAAGACACGAATTTTCTCGGCTGGGGCAAGACACTGCAGATCACGCGCGGCAGCGACGTCGACCGCACCAGCGACACCATCCAATGGACGGACCCCAACGTCTTCGGGTCGCGGTGGACCTCGGCGCTCGCCTATTCCGATTCGAGCGACGGTTCGGAGCGCTCTCTTCAGGTGATTCGCCCCTTTTATTCGCTGGATGCGCCGTGGAGTACGAAGATCACCGCCCTGAGTTTCGACCGCACCGTCTCACGCTACAACCTGGGCGAAATCGTCGATCAATTCAACGACAACGAGACCTCGTACGAGCTCTCCGGCGGCCTCTCCAACGGCTACATCGACGGTTGGACCAAGCGCCTGACGTTCGGCATGCGCTACGATCGAAATATATTTCTGCCGACGCCGGGCACCAGCCTGCCGGCGCAGCAGCTGCCGCCGGACCGAACCTTGTCCTATCCTTTCGTGGGATTCGACATTCTTCAGGACAAGTATAAAAAGGTCGGCGATGAGAACCAGATCGGACGAACCGAGGACTTGTACTTCGGCACCGAAATCACCGGCGAGGTGGGCCTGTCGAACGGGGCATTCGGTGCGGACCGCAATGCCATCATGCTGGCCGCGAAAGCGTTGCGCGGATTCGAGCTGACCGAGCTGCAGCAGCTGTTTCTGACCAGCGATTTCTCCTCGCGCATCGAGGACGGCCGCGCCCGCAATTTGATCACCGACGGCGCGGCCAAGTACTACTGGCGCTGGCGCGAGGATTGGTTGTTGTATGCGGGGCTCTCGGCAACCGTCACCGATGCCTTGGATCCCGACATGCAGCTGCTGCTCGGCGGCGACAACGGTCTGCGGGGTTATCCGCTGCGCTACGAATCCGGTACGTCCCGAGCGCTGTTCACGGTGGAGCAGCGCTTCTATACCGATTGGTACCCGTTTCGATTGGTGAGGGTGGGCGGCGCCATTTTCGCGGACGTGGGCCGGACCTGGGGCACCGGCGTCATCGGCAACAGCGACCCGGGGCTGCTGCGAGACGTGGGATTCGGTCTGCGCCTCGGCAATACCCGCTCCGGCCTCGGCAATGTATTGCACATCGATTTCGCGTTTCCGCTCAACAATATCGCGGGCATCCAGAGATTCCAATTCCTGGTGCAGACCATGCAGAGCTTCTAGCCCGATGATCTAGTCCTTGGCGCTTTTCCGGCGCCGCGACACCAGCCACAAGAAGCCGATGCACACGGCAAAATTGAGCACCCACCACCCGAGTTGCCGGGCGGCGTTCTTGTCCTCAGGTGGGGCGGCCGCGGAGGCGATCTGCAGCGTTCCCTTGAGGCTCTGACGCGCCCCGGCCTGCTCGACCTGAAATTCGACCGCGACGGCGCCCGGGACGGCAAGTTCCGGGGTCTCGAGCGTGTAGCTTCCGTCGGTCTCCGCCACGGCCGGATGAGCGGCGCCGCGCAGTGCCACCGTCACCGCCGCGTCCCGCACCGGTGCGTTGTCGAGCAATCGGCTGAGGTGAATCGTCATCCGATTGCCGCGCACCAGCCCGACCGCGAGCAGGTCGGCCGAACGCGCTTCCACCCGCTGCGAAGCCTCGGGTTGGCCCGCATCGCGGGCCGCGGGCTCCGCGCCGGCTGCACCGGCCGTCCCCGACATTGCCGTCAGGGCGAGGATTGCGCAGACGAACGCGCGCGGTCTCATCAAAGGAGGAAGCCCAAGATCCCCAGCACGGTGCCGGCCGCGGCGGCGAGCACGCCGAAAACGGGGAAAAAGCCGTTGCGCGCCAGGAAATACAGGGAGCACAACACGAGACCGAGTTCCAGCAGTCCCTCGCCGATATCGAAGCGCAGCGCGCGGCGCTCCTCGACCTCGGATTCCTCGTCCTTGCGCTTGGCGTCTTCCTGGATCTTCTCGGCGTCCGCCGCATACTTGTCGCGGGCTGCGCTGAGCTTCTGCACCGGCGCCGCGGTCTTGGCGGGATCCGCGGCCAGCGTCTGGAGTACCGAAACGGTCACTTCGCTGGTGTATTCGCGGATTTTCTTGGCCTGGTAGTAGGCCCATGCGTCGTTCGACTCGGTTCGGTGAATGACCGCCTGGGTGTGTGCGCGATGCCCGGCAATGGTGACCACCGACAGCAGGATGCCCACCACTCCGACCATGATTCCGACCCGGCGCGTATTGGGATCCGCGGCATGTTCGGGCTTGACTTCGATTTCCGCCATTACGAAGGTTTTCCTATTTTATTTGACGACATGCAGGCGCGGATTGGCCCGCGCAATGCCGAGCACGCCGCTGCGAACGACCTCGACGATCTCGCCGAACGCGGCGACATTGGCGATGAACTCGCCGATTTCGGTTTCGGTGCTGGTCAGTTCCACGATGTAGCTCGAGGGATTGGAAGACAGCACTCTGCCGCCGACGCGGCGCAGCAGCGCTCCGACCGCCTCGATGTGCTCGGGCGCGATCTGCAGTTTGATCAGGAGCAGCTCTCTGGCCAGGTGATATTCGCTGGTCATGTCCTCCACCGACACGACGTCGACGAGCTTCAGGAGCTGGGCGTTGATCTGTGCGATGACGTGGTCCGATCCGATGGTGACGAGCGTGATGCGCGACACCGTGGGGTCGTTGGTGGGGGCCACGGACAGCGACTCGATGTTGTAGCCGCGGGAGGAAATGAGACCGGTGACGCGCGTCAGCGCGCCTGCTTCGTTCTGCAGGAGTATTGCTATGAGGTGCCGCATGGATTTCTTAGCATACGGGAGGGTGGCACTTGGGCGCCAGGGCGGGAACTGCTAGTCTTTCAGGGTGAAAGACCGATACGACATGCTGAATCAGGCCGCGCACCCGCTTGCGGGAGCCAGTATGACCGGCGCCGATATCCTGGTGCAGGTGCTGGCGGACGAAGGCGTGGACACGATATTCGGCTATAGCGGCGGAGCGATCCTGCCGATTTACGACGCCGTATTCCGCTACAACCAGGAACATCGATCGTCGATGCCGCTGATCGTGCCGGCCAACGAACAGGGCGCGGGATTCATGGCCGCGGGGTACGCCCGTGCCAGCGGCAGGGTGGGCGTCGCCCTGGTCACCTCCGGCCCCGGGGCCACCAACACGGTGACGCCGGTGCGCGATTCCATGGCCGATTCCGTGCCCATCGTGGTGATCTGCGGTCAAGTGCCGACGACGGCCATCGGCACCGACGCGTTCCAAGAGGCGCCGGTGCCGAGCATCATGGGTGCGGTGGCCAAGCACGTCTTTCTGGTGACCGATCCGGCCAAATTGGAGGCGACGGTGCGCACGGCCTTCGAGATCGCCCGCACCGGCCGACCCGGCCCCGTCGTCCTCGACGTGCCGAAGGACGTGCAGAACTGGAAAGGCGTGTTTCACGGTTCGGGCCGCCTGCCCGTTGCCGGGTACCGGCAGCGAATGAATCGCCTGGAAGCGAACAAGCTGCCGGAAGCGGCCTGCGCCGATCTGTTCGCGGCCTTGGGCGCAGCCAAGCGCCCGTTGATTTATGCGGGCGGCGGCGTCATCAACGGCAGCGCGTCGCACGCTCTGCGCGATTTTTCCCAGGAATTTCAGATCCCGGTGGTCACCACGCTGATGGGAATCGGCGCGGTCGATACCATGCACCCGATGTCGATGCGCATGCTCGGCATGCACGGCGCCGCGTTCGCGAACTACGCCGTCGACGACTGCGACTGTCTGCTCGCGCTCGGCGCGCGATTCGACGATCGCGTCGCCGGCAATCCGTCCCGGTTCGCCGCGGGGGCGAAATTCATCGCGCACTTGGATATCGATGCGTCGGAGATCAACAAGGTCAAACGCGTGCACTGGAGTCATTTGGGGTTGATGCCGGATGCGCTGCTCAATCTGCTGGATTACGGCAAACGCACGGGCTTCAAGCGCGATTGGTCCGAGTGGCACCGGCACTGCGCGGCGCTGCGGTCGAAGTACGCCATGAATTACGATCGCGCCAGTGAATTGATCCAGCCCTACTATGTCATCGAGGAAATCAATCGGCTCACCCGCGGCGAAGCCATCATCACCACCGGTGTGGGGCAGCACCAGATGTGGGCGGCGCAATACTTCGACTTCCGCAGTCCGCGGCTCTGGCTGACCTCGGGCAGCATGGGCACCATGGGCTTCGGATTGCCGGCCGCCGTCGGCGCCCACTACGCGCAGCGCAACCGGCTGGTGATCGACATCGACGGCGATGCCAGCATTCGCATGAATATCGGTGAACTCGAAACCGTCACGACCTACGATCTACCCATCAAGATCGTGGTGCTCAACAATTGCGGCGACGGCATGGTCAAGCAATGGCAGAAGCTGTTCCATGCCGGCCGTCTCAGCGCCAGCGACAAGAGCCTGCACACCAAGGATTTCGTCAAGGCGGCGCAGGCCGACGGATTCAAATACGCGGTGCGGCTCGACAAGAAGGCGGACGTCCCGCGGGTCATCGGCGAATTCATCGGATTCGACGGCGCCGCCTTCCTCGAGGTCATGATCGATCCGGATGCCGGCGTCTACCCCATGGTGGGTCCCGGCCAGGCATACGCCGACATGATTACCGGCGATCACATTCCCTCCCGCACCAAGGTGGACATCAAGGCGCCGGACGCGTCTGAGATGTTCTAGCCGCTACCACGCGCCGACATTGGGCATGGTGGTCCAAGGCTCCGCCGGAGCGAGCGCGGAATCCTGTTGCAGAAGCTCGATCGAGATGTTGTCCGGCGAGCGCACGAAGGCCATGCGGCCGTCGCGCGGCGGCCGGTTGATGGTCACGCCGTGATCCATCAAGCGCCGGCACACGGCGTAGATGTTCTCGACCTGGTACGCCAGATGCCCGAAGTTGCGCCCGCCCGAATAGCTCTCGGGATCCCAGTTGTGGGTCAGCTCGACCTGCGCGCTGTCGTCGCCGGGAGCCGCCAGGAATACCAGCGTGAACCGGCCCTGCGGGTAGTCGCGGCGGGATAGTTCGCGCAGGCCGAGCGCGTCGCGGTAGAAGCGCAAGCTTTGCTCGATGTCGGTCACGCGTACCATGGTGTGCAGATATTTCATGTCAGTCCGTCCTCGCGCATAAGGCAAATCTGGAGGAAGCCATGCACAAAAGCAAACTCGGCGGTTTCATCATCGATTGCCAGACCAAGGACCTCGGCGCCGCCGCCGAGTTCTGGGGCGGCGCGCTCGGCATGCCCGTGCGCGAATTGCCTCCCGGCGAGAGCGAGACGTACAAGCGACTCGTCGACTCATCGCATGGCCTGGATATCGAGGTGCAGATCGTGAGCCACCCGAGCCGCGTGCACCTCGACATAGAGACCGACGATATCGAGGCCGAGGTTCGCAGGCTGGAAAAATTGGGCGCCAAGCGCATCCAGGCGGTACATACCTGGTGGGTGATGGAAGCGCCGACGGGACAGCGGTTCTGCGTGGTGAGCGCGTCCTCGCCGTCGTTCGCACGGCTTGCCACCACCTGGGAGTAGGGCGCACCCGCCGCCCGCTGTTGCTTTCGTGTTACATTTTGGCGACGAATTTGACATAGCGCAGCATTAGTCAAACATTGCGCTATAACCATTGGATTTTTCTATATTATCAGGTATTATTATTCCGTCGGCGCAGCGCGTGTTTGTAACCAGCGTTACTTAGTTGCAACACTGGTATGGATAAACAAGGTTGAACGTAGGGGCAATGAGCCGCGAACGTATCTTCCAGCCAAGGACGTGTCGGGTTATTACCTAGCACCTGTTCCACTCGAATTCCCCGGCAAGTCCGGGGATTCTTTTGTGTGGCGCACGCGATCCAGCCCCTTCGTGTAGGTTAGGTCGCGTGAGAACTCTGCTGCGTTCCCTGTATTTCCAGGTCATCGTCGCCATCGTCTTGGGCGTGCTGCTGGGCGCGCTCTATCCGCACGCCGGCGCGATGATGAAGCCCCTCGGCGACGGATTCATCAAGCTCATCAAGATGCTGATCGCGCCGGTGATCTTCTGCACGGTCGTGACCGGCATCGCCGGTGTCGAAGACATGAAGAAGGTCGGAAAGACCGGCGGGCTTGCCCTGGTGTATTTCGAAGTGATGAGCACCGTGGCGCTGCTCGTAGGTCTCGCGGTGGTCAATATCGTTCGGCCCGGGAGCGGGATGAATGTCGATGTGCGCACTCTCGACGCGGGGTCCGTCGCAGCCTTTGCGGGCCCCGGAAAGTTGCAGTCGCCGGTCGATTTCCTTCTCAATGTCATTCCGACCACGGTGGTCGACGCATTCGCCAAAGGGGAGATACTGCAGGTTCTGCTCGTCGCCGTGCTGTTCGGATTCGCGCTGCAGCGCCTCGGGACGCGCGGCTCGGGCGTGCTGGGCTTCATCGAGGGACTGTCGCAGGTCCTGTTCGGAATCGTCGCGTTGATTATGAGATTGGCGCCGCTCGGCGCCTTCGGCGCCATGGCCTTCACCGTCGGCACCTATGGGTTCGGCACGCTGCGGTCCCTTGGGCTGCTGATGGCGAGTTTCTACGCGACCTGCCTGCTGTTCATCTTCGGCGCCTTAGGTGTGGTGGCGCGTCTGCATGGATTCAGCATCTGGCGTTTCGTCAAGTACATCGGCGACGAGCTCTTCATCGTTCTCGGCACCTCCTCGTCGGAGTCGGTGCTGCCGCGCATGATGGCCAAGCTGGAGAAGATCGGCGCCGCCAAGCCGGTGGTGGGCCTGGTGATCCCGGCGGGCTATTCGTTCAATCTCGACGGCACCTCCATCTACCTCACGATGGCAACCCTGTTCATCGCACAGGCGACCGGCGCCGCCCTGACTCTGCCGCAGCAACTCACGCTGCTCGCCGTGCTGGTGCTCACTTCCAAGGGGGCCGCCGGGGTGACGGGCAGCGGCTTCATCGTGCTGGCGGCGACGCTGTCCTCCGTCGGTACTCTGCCCGTGGCCGGGCTCGCGCTGATATTCGGAATCGATCGGTTCATGTCGGAAGCGCGCGCGCTCACCAACGTGATCGGCAACGGCGTCGCCACCCTGGTGGTCGCCAAATGGACCGGCGCACTGGATGTGGTCACAATGCGCCGTGAGCTCGGCGGGGAACGCGGAAGGACTTTGGATGCACATTAGCGATGGATTTACGGATGCGATCGGCAACACGCCGTTGATTCGGCTGCGCCACGTCAGCGAAGAGACCGGCTGCGAGATCCTGGGGAAGGCCGAATTCATGAACCCCGGCGGTTCGGTGAAGGATCGCGCGGCAAAATGGATAGTCTTGGACGCCGAGAGGCGCGGAGTCTTGAAGGCGGGCGGCACCGTGGTCGAGGGCACCGCCGGCAACACCGGGATCGGCCTCGCGCACGTGTGCAACGCGCGCGGCTACAAATGCGTGATCGTCATGCCCGACAATCAAGCGGCCGAGAAATACCAGATCATCGAGGCATTGGGGGCGCAATTGCGCAAGGTCCCGGCCGTGCCGTACAGCAACCCCAACCAGTACCAAAAAGTGGCCGGCCGCCTGGCTCAGGAACTGCCCGACGCCATTTGGGCCAATCAATTCGACAATACCGCGAATCGCGACGCGCATTTCGAGTCGACGGGCCCCGAAATCTGGCGCGACACCGGCGGTAAGATCGACGCATTCTGTGCATCGACCGGCACCGGCGGTACGCTGGCCGGCACCGCGCAGTACCTCAAGTCGATGTCCGGCGCGGTGCGAATCGTTCTCGTCGATCCCCCCGGCAGTGCCCTGTACCACTACTTCAAGGACGGTGAATTGAAGACCGACGGCGGCTCATCCATCACCGAGGGCATCGGCACCGGCCGCGTGACGGCGAACCTCGAGGGCGCGCCCATCGACGATGCGCTGCGAATCTCCGATGCGCAAACCATGCACTTCGTCTACCGGCTGCTGCGCGAAGAAGGATTGCTGCTCGGAAGCACCGCGGGAATCAACGTGGCGGCGGCGGTGACCCTCGCGAAGCAGATGGGTCCGGGGCATACCATCGTCACCGTTCTTTGCGACGGCGGGGCGAAGTATCAATCGCGCCTGTTCAACCAGCAGTGGATCAAGGAGCGCGGGTTTCTCGAAGCGATCGAGAACCCCCGATCGCTTCGAACGGCCCCCGTTTGATCGAGAAAGCTAGCTGCGCTTGGCGTAGTTGCTCGCGCCGAACCAGTCGATCACCACCACAGCCTCGTCGCCGACGACCCACGCATCATGGCCCTTGGGCAGCGAGGTGATGTCCCCGGGACCTGCGATGAATTCGGTTCCGTCGTCCATCCGGATGGCGAGCCTTCCGGATACGTGATACTGAAAATGCGGCGCCTCGCAACTCGCAGTCTTGGCCAGCGGTTTGACGTCGGTGGACCAGCGCCAGCCCGGCTTGAATACCAATCGGCCGACTTCCGCGCCGCCGACCTTGAGAATCTCCGCCTTGCCGTTCGGGAAGCTCCGAACCTCCTCGGGGGCGGTAAAGGATTTGTGCTCTGTGGTCTGTTCGTGATTGTGCATGTGCGTACCCCTTCGTGCCTGAAAGTGTTGGGATAATGAGCAATCGACCGCGGGAGCGGCATGGCACGACTCCCGAATGACATTTTACCTACTAGTAAGTTAATATCAAGCAAATGACCGACTCGTCGAAAAAAAGATCCTCGCGACCGCAAATGCCCACCGCGGCGGCAGCGGCAGCGGCGCCGGCTGAGCCGTTGACGCCCGCGGCCACGGCCATCCTCGATGTGGCCGAGAAACTCGCCCAGACCAAGGGCTACAACGGCTTCAGCTACGCCGATATCGCAGTGCAGCTCGGAGTCACCAAGGCCAGCCTGCACTACCATTTCCCCTCCAAGGCGGAACTTGGCTCCGCGCTCATCGAGCGTTACAAGGTCGTGTTCGGCAAGGCGCTCGAGGCGATCGACGCCCGGGTCGCGGAGCCGTCAAAGAAGCTGCGGTTGTACGTCGGCCTCTACGATTCCGTCATGCGCGACAACCGGATGTGCTTGTGCGGCATGCTCGCCGCGGAGTACGCGACGCTGCCCAAACCGATGCAGGACGGCCTTAAGTCATTCTTCGAGGCGAACGAGCAGTGGCTGCGTGGGATTCTGAAAGACGGTGCCCGCGCGGGTGATTTTCGATTCAAGGAATCCGCGAACGAGCGGGCGCGGGTGCTGCTGGGAGCGCTCGAGGGCGCCATGCTCGTGGCGCGCTCCTATGGCGATCCCGACCGATTCAAGGCCGCGGCGGACTGCCTGCTGGCGGATTTGCGGGCCGATCGTTAGCCCGGGCGACGCCAGGCCGTTCGATGGCTATGCCGTCTGAGACAGATCCAGAGCTGCGCCCGGGCTGAACCAGGCGAGCGAGGAATGCAGGGCGACGACATCGCCCACGATGAGCAGGGCCGGCGAATCGATGCCGGCGCGGGCAATCGCGTCGCCTATGCCGTCCAGAGTCGACTCGATCACCTGCTGCTGTGCGGTCGACGCCTGAGCGATGATCGCGGCCGGCCGTGTACCGGGCGCGCCATGCTCCTTAAGCTGCGCCACGATGCGATCCAGGCGCGCGAGACCCATGTAAAACACGGCGGTGGTTCCGGGCTTCGCCAGTGCTTCCCAATCGGGTTCCCGTCCCGGCACTGCGCCATCATGGGCGTGGCCGGTGACGAAGGTAACGGTGTGCGCATGGTCCCGATGCGTGAGCGGAATTCCCGCATAGGCGGCTGCCCCCAGGGCTGCCGTGATGCCGGGCACCACGGAGAAGGCGATCTGCGCGGCGGCGAGCGCTTGCAACTCCTCGCCGCCGCGCCCGAAGACGAAGGGATCGCCCCCCTTGAGCCGGACCACGCGCCTGCCCTGCTTCGCGTGCTCGATCAGCAAAGCGTTGATTTCTTCCTGAGTGCTGCCCAGGGTGCCCGCCGCCTTGCCCACGCAGATTCGCACCGCATCGCGCCGGGCGAGATCGAGCACCTCGGCGGACACCAGGCGATCGTGCAGAATCACATCGGCGTCCTGCAGCGCGCGCAGCGCTTTGAGCGTCAGGAGTTCGGGATCGCCGGGCCCTGCGCCCACCAAAGTGACCTCCCCGGCCGCACGCGGCGCGGCGGAACTCGTCGTCAGCAGTTGCTGCGCAATGCGGTTCGCGCCTCGAGCGTCGCCCAGGGTGAAGCGCCGCGCCGCCGGCCCATCCACCACGGCCTCAAAATATCGTCGCCGCTCGTCGGCATCGCGCAACTTGCGCCGCGTGCCCGCGCGCAGCTCCTTGAGCCAGGCCGCCAACTCGCCGATTTTCGCGGGGATGAGCGCCTCGAGCCGCTCGCGCAGGCGGCGCGCCAGCACCGGCGAAGTACCCCCCGTTGAGACCGCCACCAGCACCGGATCGCGATCGATGATTGCGGGTACGATGAAGCGCGATGCCTCGCGGTCGTCGACCACATTGACGGGAATATTGCGCGATTCGCTCAACTTGGCGATCCAACGATTCACCGCGCGACGCGAGGTGGCGACGATGACCAAGCGCGCGCCGTCGAGATCCTCGGGCACGAATTCGCGCACGCTGACGGTCAGCTTCCCAGCCGCGACGCGCTCCATGAGCGCAGGCTGGATTTGCGGCGCCACCAGGCTGATCGACGCGCCGGTGCGCTCGAGCAGGGAGACCTTGCGCAGCGCCACTTCGCCGCCGCCGACGACGAGCACTCTCTGTCCGGCGAGATCGAAGAACACCGGAAAGTAACTCACTTGGAAAATCCCATCTGGCGCCGCGGATGCAATCCGCACTCCCGCGAATCACTGCGCTCCCACCACCAGCGGCCGGCGCGCTCGTCCTCCCCGGGCTCCACCGCGCGTGTACAGGGTGCGCAGCCGATGCTCGGAAAGCCGCTGTCATGCAGGGTGTTGTACGGCAGCCGCTTCTTGCGGATGTACTCCCAGATCTCGTTTTCCGACCATTCGAGCAATGGACTCACCTTGTGCAAGCCGTATTGGCCGTCCCATTCCACGGGCGCCGCCAGCGCGCGGCTGGCCGATTGCCCGCGCCTGATGCCGGTTACCCAGGCGGCGCGGCCGGCGATTGCGCGGCGGAACGGTTCCACCTTGCGGATGCCGCAACAGGCGCGGCGCTGATCGAGGCCGTCGCGAAATCCGTTGATGCCGTTCTCGCCGACCCAGCCTTCCAAGTCCGAGGTCTTGGGATAATAAATGCTCAGAGCCCGCCCGTAGCGTTTCTGCAATCGCTCGATGAGATCGTAGGTCTCAGGATATAACCGCCCGGTATCGATGCTGAATATATCGATTTGCGGCACCGATTCCCAAATGAGGTCGGTAAGGACCACCGATTCGGATCCTAAGCTATTGGCATAACACACATTTTTGAATTCCGCGACGGCGTTGCGGAGTTGTGAAATGCTGTCCTCTGCGCGATCGCGCAGGGCCTTGGATAGCTCGGACATAGTATGAAACTATAGGTCGGAGGCAGGATCCGCGAAACGAACTACGGGGCATGAGGACATGCGTTTTGGTGATGGCAATTGGCCGCTCCATGGGACGCCGGCCGCTCCAAACTTCTTATATCCTAGCGTGGCAGTTCACCACCAACAAAAAGGCCGCACGGTAGATGAAGTTTCAGCAATTGCGCTATCTCGTTGCGGTTCATGAAAATGGCCTGAACATCACCGCGGCCGCGCGCCAACTGCACACCTCGCAACCCGGAGTCAGCCGCCAGCTCAAGCTGCTGGAGGAGGAGCTCGGCTTCCAGCTGTTCGAGCGCGAGGGCCGCGCGCTGACCCGAACCACCGACGCGGGCGAGGAAATCATTTCGCGCGCCGCGAGCATTCTGCGTGAAATGCAGAACATCCGCCGCACCTCCGCGGAGCTGCGCAAAGCCGACGGCGGCACTTTGTCGATCGCCACCACGCATACCCAGGCGCGCTACGTGCTGCCGCCGGTGATCAGGGCGTTTCGCACCAAGTATCCGAAGGTGCGCCTGCATCTGCACCAAGGCACATCGGAACAAATTGCCGAGATGGTGGCACGCGACCGCGTGGATTTCGCCATCGCCACGGGCTCTGAGGAGCAATTCCCGCATCTGGTGCGTCTGCCCGTGTATCGCTGGCACCGAGCGGTGGTCGTGCCGCGCGGCCATCCGCTCGAATCGGCCGGCAAGCTGACGCTCAAGAAGCTGGCCGAGTACCCGATCGTCACCTACGTGTTCAGTATTTCGGGCCGATCTTCATTGCCCGCCCTGTTCGAGACCGCGGGGCTATCGCTCGATGTGGCGCTGACGGCGCGCGACTCGGACGTGATCAAGACCTACGTGCGCATCGGCTTAGGGGTCGGCATTCTGGCCCGGTTGGCCGTCGAGCCCGTCGTCGACGCGGATTTGGTGGTGCTCGACGCTACACATTTGTTCGAGGGCCATACGACTTGGATCGGGTTTCGCCGCAGCGCGCTGCTGCGCGCCTATATGTACGAGTTCATAGAGCTGCTGGCGCCGCACCTACCGCGCAAATTGGTGCGTGAGACAGAAAAGCTCGAGACCCAGGAGGAAGTGAACCGCATATTGAGCGATCTTGAGA
>Ga0210398_10000195_pt1 | contig 76016 bp, 59 predicted proteins | sample IncBWC4OmetaG_FD_161047 | JGI IMG/M metagenome (GOLD analysis project Ga0210398, IMG submission 161047) | Forest soil microbial communities from Barre Woods Harvard Forest LTER site, Petersham, Massachusetts, United States - Inc-BW-C-4-O | ecosystem: Environmental > Terrestrial > Soil >... | reverse complement strand
ACCGCGAAGCAGTTGAAAAGCTGGCCTCTTTTTTGGTCCCAAGTGGTCCCAACGAAGAGGAAGTACCGTTGAGAATTCAGTAGGTTAGCGGCGAAGGGCGTTGGGTTCGATTCCCATCGCCCGCTCACTGTTGATGCAGTTGGCCGCTTTGAGCCGTGAAAGCTACGAACCGGAAGAAGGAGTGAATCGCGGCCAACGGAACGTTCCGGTGGCCACCATTTACGATACAAAGCAGGTAGGCTCTACCGCCCGCGATGTTCACGCTCCTTGATGAAATCGCTCAGTTTCTCCGGATCGATTTTCACCTGCATCACCACGGCTTCATCCGGTTCTACGCTCACCAGCAGCAGCTTCATGTCATTGCCGTCGGCTTTGGCGTAGATGTACGTATGCTCGCCGCTGCGGCGCGAGAAGCTTCTCACCAGCGGCTGCCAGCCGGACGAGCCCGCTCGCTGCACCAGCTCGTCCAGCTGGTTATCCAGTTCCGGCCCGGACAAATGCTGGTCCTCAAAAATGGCTATTTTGAAGACTTTCACCCCGCCTACGTGCTTGTACTTTACGACCACTCCTGCAAACGACATCAAAAATCGGTAATTCCGATGCACGTGATACTCCGCTTCGATGTGCCGCACGATTCTCCCGAAGTCGTCCGCAGTCCGCACTCAGGTTTTCCGCAAGCGCGAAAAAGCCGAAGATGATCAGCAGCAGGCTGGCCGCCCGGTTTACGCTAGCTGTTGTCATGGGACGCCTCCGGTGATGTCCTTTTCTTGGGATGTTCTTTCTCTTTGTTCTCGGGAATCCCGAATTTTCCGCCCAGAGCGCTCAGCTTATCCAGGTCCACAGGGCCGACAATATTCACCACCGTCAGCTCCTTCGGTTCGGCCACCAGGATCGCGATGCCCGCAATGCTATTGTGGGCGTCTTTCATTACGTAAATCTCGTTGTTCTCGTTGGCGCGCTTGTCCCGGTTTTCCACGATTTTGCTCCAGCCCGGTGCGGCAAGCTGCGTGCGGATTTCCTCCACATCGGCGGCGCTGTACTGGTTGGGCTGCTCGAATTCGAAGTTCTTAACGTAAATTCCCTTCAGATTCTTGATGAGGTCTTTTGCCTGGCCGCTTTCCGGATCGTCCTTATCCATATCCAGAAACTTTGCGGCCAGTTGCAGCATGTCGCCATCGAGCGTCACGTTGTTGACCTCCACCGCCTTGGCGCTCAGCTTTTCCAGGTGATCCAGCTTCAACCGCGCATCTTGCGCGCTTGCGGGAAGCGCCACGCAGAGCAACGCCAGTCCCACAAGAAGCCCGACCAATCCATTCCTTCTCTCAACGATTCTCATAGCCTTATCTCCTCACTTCACTTACGGGGCCTGCGACGCCTTCACTCGTTCGATCACGTGGTTCAACTTCGCGTTCGTAATGCGCAACGCCACAAGCGCTTGCTGTTTCGCGGCTTCTCCTTCCCGCCACCTCTGAACGTTTCGGTAGTGCAAAAAGCCCAACGAGCCGCCCACGATCAGCATCGCGCCAACAGCGCCCGTCAGCGCGGGCCGCAACCAAAGCCTGTGCCAGAATTCGCCGAGCCGGCTTGCGGTTCTTAGGCCAGCCGTGACTCGCGCTTGTGGTTGAATGACATGCGCCATCACTCTCTCGGTAAAGGGTTCGCCCGGATCCTTCCGCCGCAGTGCAGCGCGAAGATCGTCTTCAGAAAATTGCATAACGTGCCTCTTTCAATTTGCGTGTCAACTTTCCCCGCAGTTCCTCAAGCGCGCGCTGAAGTGTGCTCTTCACCGTGTTCACCGGCATGTTCAGGAGTTCTGCGATTTCGCCCGGACCCAACTCTTCCTGGTAGCGCAAAAGCACCACCATCCGCTGTTTCTCCGGAAGTTGCGCCAGCGTTTGGCGCAATCTTTCGTGCAAAAACGAGTCTGCCGGAGCCGTTCCTGTCGCAATCTCCTGCATTTCCTCCAGGGGCGACTCGCGTCGGAAATTCTTCCACCGGCTATGGTCGATGCAGCGATGCACCGCCGTCCGCCGCAGCCAGTGCGTCAGGTGCGACGTGGACTGAATGGCCGGAAGTCCTTGGTAGAGTTGCAAGAAAACCTCCTGAGCCAAGTCTTCGGCCAGCGCCCGGTCCGCAAAGAAGTGCCACCCAATGCTGAAGACCATGCTCTGGTGTTCGCGTACGATCTCCGCAAAAGCCCACTGATCGCCTTGCGAAGCTCGCCGCAAGACCATTTCCATTCTGGCTTCCGGTTCCGCGCTCAAGGCTCCCTCTGGAAGAACAATACGCAGGAAAACGCAATTCGAATGCAAGCATTTATAAGTGCACAAGCTTTAGCTTCTGAGCGTACCACTGAGGCCGCGACGCCTTTTGGCGCCTGGGCCCATCTGGGAATTGTCACGCCTGAGACTGCCATCGAAATTAGACTCGCCAAGAGTTTCCGCAACCTGATTCATCCGGGTCGTGCGCAACGTCTCGCGCAAAAATGTGATCGCGGAACCGCGCTCTCTTCGGTGGCGGCCCTAGATCACGTCGTACGAGATTTGAGCTAGCCTGACTTCCGCAGTTACGTGAATAAAGTCTTTGGAATCAATGGGAGCACCGGAAAGTTTCAACTACATTTGTCCCCTTCTAACGCCGTGGGTAGCCGCATACCGAGACGTTGCAATAGGATCCCTTGGTGCTCGGTCGATTGACTGATGCAGCGCTTCCGTAGTTCCACACCACTGCGCGTGGGGACAACACATCGACCAAAGTAATCTCCGAGAGCTCTTCAAACGCCTGCCACGGCTCGTCACCGAGTCCCGCTTGTTGGCAGCTGCCTGCCAGCGTCAGGGAGTGATGCCCTCAGATTGAGATAGCAATTCTTGTCAATGTTAGATACCCCACAGACAGCGGCCTCTTTCTACCGCTAATGTTCAGGCCTTGTGGGGGAGAGCACGAAGACGTGGCGCTTCGAGTAATCGAATGGCTAGCTGGGTCGTCCTTTCTGCTCTCCCCCAGAGGGATGCGATGTCGATTCGTTGCCCATGTTGTCAGAGCCATCAGATTTACAGGTCAAGAACAAAAGGAATGCTTGAATCCCTGATGACCCGAATTTTTGTGCGCCCGTATCGGTGCCTGGACTGCGATTACCGCTTCTTCCGCTGGTCCTTGAAAGTCAAACCCGAGCCAGACCGGATGGCAAGAACGAGTTGATTCTTCTTTGGACGGCCAAATTGTTTTCCCTTCGCGCGGGCATCCCGCAGACCTGCCATCACGCGCTCGACGATGACTGAACGCTCCAACTCTGCGCCGGCGCCCAGGACAGGGAACACCAACTTGCCGGCGGCCGTGCTGGTGTCGAGCTGCCCTGAAAAGGAAACGAACTCGATGCCTTGCTGATGTGCCCAGGCCAAAAGCAGAACTCTCGAAGCACTGCACCGCGATAGCGCTCACACCGGAAGGGACTTCCGAATGGCGGGGGATTGGAACCTGCTCGGCGGACGTTTGGATGGTGCCGGGGGCCGGACTTGTACATAGCAGTCCCCGAACGCAGTTCCAGATCGACGTCGCCGCATGAACGAAACAAGTACCCTCAATAGCTTTGGGTGATCGGCGTTGGGTTCGATCCCCACCAACGGACTGCGCTCTGCATCGATCTCGCTGCGAATCTTGCCCTGACTGATTCTTCTCGACTTACAACGCCAGATGAAAGGGGGTTTTCGGAGTCCGGTTAGCGCGTTGAAGCCTTGACCATATCGGGCTCATACTAATGCGATGCGGGCCGCTTGCTTAATCTTCGTGGCACTCCTTTCCGCTGCCGGAACGAATGCAGGAACGACACCTCGCAATGCCGGATCGAAGTATTTTGACGAAGCAGACCGAATTCTAACTAACAACTGGAACGCCGATGTATCCGCATTGGCCGAAGAGGGCTGGACGGCTGTGCGTACAGCGGGTCCCGCAGATCCTGCCTTCCTGGATGGTGTCTACACGGCGGCTCGACTCTTTCGCGTCTTAGGCCGCGACCTAAAGGTCGAATCTGTCTACGCGCAAGCAATGACCGGTTGCGAAGGCTCTGCCCTGGAAGTAATGAGAGCTCGGCTGAGACTCATGCTTGCTCATGAGCTGATCGGTCAGCGCGAAAATGTCAAAGCAGAAGACATTTTAAGATCCGCGCTGTCCAGCGAAGAGCGCTTGTCGCATAAGGGTGTTTTGTATGTGGCGTTTGTTCAAAGTCTGGCGTTTGTCCGCGAGCAAGAGGGTGATTTGGACGAAGCAGAAAGGCTGTACAAGACAACTCTGGGTTACGCCGCACCGGATCTAACTGGCGTTGTGATCAACCATGTCATCACCATGCCAGGCCCACCTGTTCCGCCGATTGGTGAACCTCGTGCGACGCTCGCGGGGTTTTATTTCACGCACGAGCGCACCACCGAAGCCGAACACCTCTACAGAGAGGCAGTGAAGCAGGCGGCCCTCGATTCGACTGGGCGGCTGGATGCTCTGAGACAGCTCTCCGGATTTCTCGCCTTTAATGGCTCGAAAGAAGAAGCACTTGCGACCGAGCGGCAGGTCGTATCGCTCCTGGAAGCACAGCGCGACAGGAACCCCGATTTTCCCAGCGCCATAGCCTACGAACGAAACGCGCTGGCAGAACGCCTGACCGAAGCAGGACACGAAGCTGAGGCGAAGACGATCCTTGAGGAAGATCTCATTCATGCGGAACCGAAGGGAAGAGAGAGTCCCGAATATCAAGGTGCGCTGAGTTGGCTCTTACACAACCGTATTCAAGCAAAGGACTACGACGCCGCTGAAAAGTTGGCCAAGGAAGCAGTTCGCCTCGCTGAGAGTGGTGGAGCAGCCCCCGATTCCGCCCAGTGGGTAGCAGCGATTTCGACACTAGCCGAAGTACGTCGCGATCAGGGCTATGCCACAGAGGCCGAGGAACTCATCAAGCGGTCCCTTGCTCCGCAAGAGCCGGAAGGTTTTCAGAAGCGCATTGAAGCCATAGAAGCGCTAGTTCGCGGAGGGAGGCCAGAAGCAGCATTTGTGGAAATACAGCAGATTACCGAAGCCACGGATTCACCAAATCCGAACGAATCCTTCTATTTTCAGTGGTTGGCGCAGTTATTCGTCACGTTTGGATATAAGCCGGAAGCAGCGAAAGTCGCTGCCTTGGCCGTGCCGCTGGAAGAGAATCGACTGAGATCGGACGATCCTCGTTTAGCTTACGCCTTAACTGACTGGGCGGGGTTCTATCGGGGGGCGTCTAGGGCTGCTACCTCAAGCGGATATGCTTCTTTCAAGAGCGGAGAGAATCGTGCGGGAGTGTTGCGGAATGGCAACACCGCATATGGAACCGTTGCTACGGGAGCGTGCCTGGATGGCAGCAGCAGGGTCAGCTGCGCGCATTCGGGGCTTGGAGAACCTTCGGGATTTTCGTGCTTCCGTCTATGGGAGCAATAGCAGGCCTGTGGAAGATAGCACGCGCGATCTCGCGGCATCCTACACGGAGTCAGGACAGTGGCAACAGGCAGTGAAGCTGTATTTGGGTGCCGCGGATATCTCCGCACGCCGGACCGGTGGACGAGGTTTTGACCATGTTCAGCTACTAGATTCCATCGCGAGCGAGTTCGCCGCGCAGGGCGACCTTCAAATGGCCTTGGCCCTGAATCAGCGCGCACTGGAACGGGCCACGGGTTTCGCTCGCGCTGACGAGCTGCGACAAATTATTGAGAGGCACCACGCTGAAATCCAGTTGAGGCTGCGCGCTCCCTGAATTATCATGCGCTTCGCCCCTTGCCCCCACAGTATGTGTTTCTAATTCCATTTCAAGATGCATTCTTCACTTCCTCGAATGCCTCCGATAAAACACTCGTCTTCTGGCCAGTGAGGGACTTCTCTGAGTACGCGCCTATCCGGACACTGAAACCACCCTTTCTTGTCTGCGGACCATTCTAAATTTCGCTCTTCTTCAATCATCGGGGGCGATCAATGAAGCTTTTCGTAAATGCCAATATAGTCAAAGTTACGGTCTCAGAGGTGCTCGGACGGTTTAGTGTCTACGGGGAATATCTACGGTTTGTTAAGGAACGCCTGCCAGCCTCTGCGTTCGAGTTTGCGACCGCGGCGTGGCACTAACGACTTCAGCGACCATCGATGTCCTCATGATTCCTGGGTCGAATCCACGCATTCTCCGGTAACGGCGTCAGGCGCTAGAGAGTATTTCGATTAGAATAGAGAACGTTCTCGAATGAAGCACGAAGGTCGTAAGCTTTCTCATGTCCCCACGTCGGTAAACCATGTTGCACGATCTTCAGTTCGCGTTCCGTCACCTTCTGAAAAGCCCCGGTTTCAGCCTCGTCGCGATCCTAACGCTCGCACTGGCGATCGGTGCGAACACCGCAATTTTTTCTGCGATTGACGCAGTGCTGCTGCATCCGCTGCCCTATCCAGATCCCGACCGGCTCGTCATCGTGCAGGAGACCCTGCCTCGCTACGCGTTGCACGGCATCGCGCCCACAGCCCCGGATTACGCGGAATTCCGGCGCCAAGCCACTTGTTTCAGCCAGGTCGCAGCGGTAACCGGCGCGGTCGCGACCTTGACGGGCGACGGGCAGCCCGAGGACGTCCCGGCGCTGCGGGTCACCGCCAGCGCGTTTCCGATGCTCGGCGTCGTCCCGGTTGTCGGCGGACTGTTCACCTCCGACGACGATCAGCCCGGCCGAGATCACGTCGCCATCCTCTCGGAAGGATTGTGGACGCGCCGCTACGGCCGCGATCCGTCCATTGTCGGGAAGAACATTCAAATCAATCTCGAAAGCTATCGCGTGGCCGGCGTAATCCGGCCGATTTTGGATTATCGGGTTGCCGCCGGCCTATGGATGCCGCTCGCCTTCGCGCCCTCCGAAACTGCGCCAGGCACGCGTAGTCCGCACAATATCGACGTGATCGGGCGGCTCAAGCTCGGCGGGAGTATCCAAGAGGCGCGCGATGAATTTCGCCGCATCGCTGCTTTCATTGTCGCACAGTATCCCAATCAGGCTTCGATGGATCGCGGATTTTCTCTCGACCTGGAGCCGCTCGCGGAAAAGCAGGCGGGCGATTTGAAGACGCCGTTGCTGGTACTGATCGCGGCGGTGGGCGCGTTGATGCTGATCGCCTGCGCCAATGTTTCCAACCTTCTGCTTGCCCGTGCGATGAAGCGTCGCAGGGAGATCGGCATCCGCTCGGCGCTGGGCGCGTCTCGCCTCCGACTAATCCGGCAGCTGTTGACCGAAAGTCTGCTGCTTGCCTCCATGGCCGGCGGTGCGGGAACGCTGCTCGCGCTTTACGGACTTCGTCTTTACGCGCAGTTCGGCCCCGCGGATTTGATTCACGGAGCCCGTCCTTCCATCAACGCCTGGGTTATGGGCTTTTCCCTTCTCGTCTCGATCGCCGCGAGCATGCTCTTCGGCATCGCGCCCGCTCTCGAAACTTCGCGCATTGATGTTACGGAAGCGCTCAAAGAAGGATCGCGCGGATCGACCTTAGAACGCAGGATGTTGCGCGAGTCGATGGTCGCCTTCGAAGTCTGCGCCTCTCTGGTGCTTTTGATTGGCGCCGGTCTCTTAGTGAGAAGCTTCGTTCGCTTGGAACACACCAGTCCCGGATTCCAATCCGAAAAGGTGCTGACCGCGTTTGTATCCTTGCCGGCCGCACAATACCGGGAACCCTCGCAAAGAGGCGCCTTCGCGCGCTCGGTGCTCGAACGCGTACGCTCGATTCCGGGTGTGCGCTCCGCCGCAACGATCGATTTCCTTCCTTACAATGGCGGCCCGGGAAGCGGCGGAGTCGAGATCGCAGGCCATCCGCGAAATCCAAATGAACCGCAGCAGATCATCTGGCAAACGCGCGCCTCGCCCGGTTTCTTCGAGACTCTCGGAATTCCGCTCTTGCGCGGCCGCGACATCGCCGCTTCCGACGAGCAGGGCTCGCCCGGCGCTGCCGTCGTCGATGAGATCACCGCTGAGAAATTGTTCCCGAACGCCGACCCGATCGGCATGCAAATCACGGTCCCGCTAGCCGGAGGCACATTCACTGTCGTCGGCGTAGTTGCCGCCACGAAATCGCGCAGCTTGTCTGCTCCCTCCCAGCCGCGCATCTACTATTTCGGCCCCCAGGTCCCGTTCGGCTCGTTGGCAATCGTGACGAAGACAGCGCGTGATCCGCTCGCGCTCGTCTCCGCGGTCCGTCACGAAGTCGCGGCACTCGATTCCAATCTGCCGGTGGAGGTGCTTACCATGGATCAGATCCTGGCTGATTCGCTCGCCCGGCAACGATTCTCGATTCAGTTGATGACTGTATTCGCCGCGCTCGCAGGACTCCTCGCGGGCATCGGCATCTACGGCGTGCTGGCTTATTTGGTTGATCAGCGGCGGCGCGAATTCGGAATTCGTATCGCTCTCGGCGCCCGTTCCGCCGACGTGCTCGCATTGGTCTTGCGGCAGGGACTGGTCCCCGTGGCCTCTGGACTGATCGCAGGGATTGCCTGCGCACTGGGATTGACGCGCCTGCTGCAAAGCCTGCTGTATGAAGTCAGCGCAACGGACCCCCTGATCTTCGGCACGGTTTCGATCGGGCTGATCGCCGTTTCGCTAGCGGCCATGTTCATTCCCGCGCTACGTGCCACTCGCGTGTCTCCACTGGACGCGCTTCGTCACGAATAATTGCTCCGTAGCTTGGTTCGCTGTGTGTTTGCACAAAACGACTGAGTTGCGAGATTTGACCAGAGGCAGCACGGCCCTCGAAACCCGGCGCGAGTCCCTTAGACGGTCAGTACAAAAATTACCGGCCAAACTCTGACAAGCGTGTTTGAGACCGCAAGTGCAATTGAATCAGAGAGTTTGGCCGGTAATGTCGGATAATCGTGTGCCCGTGAAAAGGTGCTGGTCCACAGCGGGGGTGTATACCCGCCCGGGAACTGGTTCGCTCCACCCGATAGCAATCAGAGCAGCGGTGGAGGCAACGAAACTGCTGGAGCCTCTGGTGCAGAGGGTCGCTAAGGCGACTTGGCGAGCGTGCAGGCCGTAACGTAAGTGAGCGTTGAGCCACGCCCCGAAACCGACAATGCACCCTCCAGAAGAGTTACGAGCTCCCGCGAAGTACGGATGCTGCGGCCGCGAGATTTGCGACACCTGCCGAATCGTGCTCGGTGCGGTACGCTTCACGCGGAAAGGAGAAGCGGCGCATTGAGGTGGAACTGAAGCACCTTGTGGATACGATCGCGGCCGGCAACAGCTCCGCGACCGGCATGGCTGCGATCAACGAACGCGAGGCACCAGAAGCGACTTTTTTGGCAATGCTGCCGCGTCGTGCGTAGCGCTCCGTATGGAACTGCTTGGAGGAAGGGCGCTCTCGCTCGAATAGACAGGCGCGACAATCACAGCGCAGAGTTTGCTGCCAGAAGTTGACGAAGCACGCCCCTCGCTCCCATGACTGGATTTTGCGTGAGCTGCTGCTGACCAACCAACAGCGATCTCACGCCGTTGCAGTCCGCGTCTGCATCGAAAAGTATGTACTGGGCCTTACCCCAGGATCCCGACTTCAAAGATCTGGCCGGGCTTAGGGACTGCAATGCGACGAGAGCATTTGGGACATGCGGCCGGATGTCATCCAGATCGTTCGAAGCTGGGTGGATGATCAAGATAGCGATGTTCCGGCCCGTTATGTTCTGCTGATATCTAATGTTCTTGCTATTGTCACGAGGACGTCAAGGCGCTCTTCAGCCAGGGCCAACAGGTCCCCTTTGTCCTTGCCGCTGAATCCTGCGTCTCGAACGGTCTCACATTCTCACATTTATGACCGCCGTCGGCAAACAGGAATGTGACCTTCCTGGGGACACACTCATCGAAGAGCAATCTCATTTCAAAGTGGCGGTCAAGCTCGTTCTAGCTCCTTCGAGCGCTGCAATAGCTTCGGCGCTAGTTACGCTGGGGAAATCTTCAAGAAACTCTGACAGCGTCCGCCCATGCTCCAGATAGTCTGTCAGCGACTTAAAAGGAACTCGCGTTCCGCGAAAGACGGGTTCAGCGCTGAGGATAGCCGGGTTGCTGACAATGATGCTCGAGGTCATTTTGCGAATCTCCTTCCGAAGGTTTAGCGTACTTCCTTAGCGTTGCGCATCCTTCTCGTGCGAATTGCTGGACGGCACTGCTGTTGTCCAGCACGAAGAAGCGGCGTTCGCTGATGCGCTCGAGCCCGTACAAGTTCGTGTGCGTGACCTCATAGCTGCAATCACTATTCCAGCTGAAGCTCCGTTGAACAACCGACCCAGTGCGCATTTTTTCCGCGCATGTCGAGAAACGGAGTATTTTTGACGACAGAGGGTGCCAGATGGGCGAGGATGACTGGGGATATCTACGGAGCGGGGAACCCCGGCGGCAGGTTCACTGCGAGGGTGGGATTGTCGCCAAGTATGGTTTGTCGTTGAAAAGGAAGCCGACGTCTTTGATCGAGTTATTAATTCAGCTCGCTTTGTACCCGCTCCAGGCTCCTGATGTGAAACGCGGGGTAAACGAAGGCGGCGGTACTAGCCTTTGTATCAGCGCGAGCTGCAAGAAGAAATGAATATGACCAGATCACAGCTTTTTAATCTCTGTCCAGTCTTCCTCATCGCCACGTCTTTCTTGTGGAGGATCTCAGCCCAGGAAACTCCGCCGTCAACGCCCGATAATCTGGCTGTTGCTCGCGATTTCCTTCATACGATGTACCCACAATTGAGCGGCAAAAACTACTTCACCACTCTGGAGACCACCCTCTACTATGACAAGCAAACCGACCCGTTAGGGGGCCGGCTGCAACTGTCCATTGGGGAGGGACCAAAGGGCCGAGTTCTCTACACCGTGAATGGATGCCAAGCCGTGCCCATTGCACCCCAACCTCCAGCTCCGAATGGAGCCCTCCCATCCTCACGACGGGCGATTGTGAGCCCGGGCCTGTTACACCTAAACAGTTCCTGTCGGCAGGATTCTATTTTGGCGCGAAGGGGCGCTTACTCCAATTCCAAGCTAGTGGCCCTGCCACAGGCGATGCTTCCTCGAAGGCCGCATACGCGAAGTTAACGGGATCCGGAAAAAGCTACTCGGGTGCAGAACTCATCGCTGCATTCAAGAAAGGGGGCGGCAAGTATGGCCCTGATGACAAGGAAGCATTCGTCAAAAACCTGCCCATTGCGAAATTGGAACCTTACTTGGGCAAGCTGAAAGTGATTTCTGTCGAGTTTGCTCCATTTTCCGAGGCGGACCGCAGCGATTTTAATGACCAAATGGACTGGGAGGTCAAAGCTGTCGTCACCCGCCACGACGGTACGTCAGCGACTTATAGGATTCGCTTCGAACAATATAAGGGCAACCTGGTGGCATTCGGCGATACCTCCACGTACCCCTGGAATCTCTTGGATATAAACTCCAAAGACCAACCTTAGCTTTCACTGAGTAGCACACACTCTGCGGATCCCGCGATGTGCCCGCCTATTTGCTGGCGGTCGTTCGTTTTCCGATGATATTGATTCCTGCCAAATCTTTCCAACATTCGGCCATGGGTTCGATTCCCATCGCCCGCTCCATAAGTCTCGATGATTCAATTGCCTTTATGCGGCTGAGTCGCTGAAAACACCCCTAGAAATGGTCGATTTTGGACGCCAGATGGACGCCGCCGCCATCAATTGGACGCCGCTTGTCATCGATCATCTGAATCCGTCTTCATTCTATATGGCCGACCATAGCGCACGTCATTGCTGCTGCAAAAGTGAACAGTCCGGGCGGCGGTCGCACCTGCACCCGCCTCTCATTCACCTTACGGGGACGTTTGACTAAGCCAAGAGATTTTTCCCTTGGCCCTAAGTCCCGGTTAGTCAGCGCAGGCGTAGGAGGGGGGAATCGTCTGGCCCTTGGATGGCCTCTCTAAGCGAGATCAAGTCCGTAACAACGAGTTGCGTCTTCTCAGAGCCGATGCCAATACCGATCAAGGTTTGCTGGAGACGGCTCGCCAAACCAGCGTTGCTCGTTCCTGTTCTGCGCATCACTTCGATCAGGCACTCCCGCATCGCCGTTATCTGGGCATTGTTCAGTTGCCTGCCGGTCAACTCTCGGGTGAGTTTGTCCGTAAAGCTCACTAAAACGGGCCACGGTGGTTGGCGATTGTCCGCTGCCAGTCTCATCATTGCGTGCGCAAGCCCCTGGCTTAGATGACTCTGTGAAGCGCGCCCTTCCTTCAACGCCACCAGTGTTGAGTCCAGTGCTTGCTCCGGCGTTGATGACACTTGCTTCCCCCACAACCCTCCGCTCGCCGGTTTAGATTCGTCCTGGCGAACGGACTGAGGACTGGCAGGATTGAACTGACCTGCTGCTGGACGCGGAGAGTAAATCAAGGGGAGTAAGACAGAGAGAGCAGAAACCATTCCAATTCGCATACTCTAGCTCCTGTACGGAGTCTAGCACAAATAAGAGATTTGGAAATGAGAAGCTGGCTTACTCTTACGGAATGGAGAGGGGTTATGGCTCGCCAAAATCTCATCCGTGTTCAAGTTGACGTGTAGTCGCGAACCGGACAAGTCCCCCGAATCGATTCGCGGCGTATTCCACTTCTACGATAACCGCGTTACTCAGGACTTAGCGTAAACTCTTGCTTACAATGGACCGAACGGCAGACCTAGAAGCTGCTCTCAAGTTCGTAACTGGTCGACTTGAGGAACAAGCGATACGGTCCGGCGAGCCTCTCATAGAGGAGCAGATTTTCTTACTCGCCAATCTACCCTCCTTACCGCCTGGAGCCATGGCTTTTTATTACCGAGACCAAATATCTGCGCCTGTTCCAAGAGACCTCAATTACGAGCGGCTTTGTGCGCTAGGAAAAGCAGCGTATCTGAGTGACCGAAAATTAACTCCGTCACTCGATTGGGAGTTTGCCCTTGCTGTCTTTAAGCTCAACAAGCATCCCATGCATGGTCTCTTGAAGTGGGCGGGGGTGAGGCAACGCAGACCGGCATCGGACGTTTTTCTTCTCATTGTCGCTGCTTTGCTGCTCGTCACTACGGTATTGGCCCTAGCTCTCCTCGAGCTCTTCGTTGGAAATACACGCTGGACAGCAGTCCTCTGGGTAGGAGTCGGTTTTGTTTATTTCGCCCTCATCCTCGGGATGTACTTTGCAACGCGACGAATGGAGCAAAGGCAGTTAGAGAAGGAGATTGATAGATGCCCACAATCCGGCTAGGGGCGCGATGACACAGACTTTCCGGAGAGAGACCATATTGGTGGAGAGCTTCGGCATTTTGTGCGTGGTCGCCGCGTTTGGCGCGCTTGCGGGAGTCTCAATGCTGGAACTGGGGCCCAGCCGGACTCAAGAGGCCCAGCCGATTTGGCGAAAAGTGCCTTGCTGGTTGGCGGACCACGGTCCGGCGACGCTATTGGTGGCGAGCGTTGCTTTTCTGTTGAGCTTCCTACCGTTTGAACGCGCCTTCGCAGAGTACCGCGATTCGAATTACTCGCTCCCCAACCAGGAGCGGCTGACGGAATCAATGTGGGGTCTCTTGGAAGTTCCACGCTATTTGACGGGTGTGAACTTTGCGGTTTCTGTTTGGACTATCGTTACGGTCGCCCGGAGCACATTGCTATTGTTTGTGTTGGTGCGTGTTTTTTATCGGGTGCGGCGTACTTTGGCGAAGCCCGCCTGATCAGTTCCCTTTCAAAAATTCGAATCGTTCGCTGATTTGAGAGTTAGAGTGGTCGTACATTACTTGACTACTGAGAGCGCACAGACTCTGATTGTCATGCGACGGCACGCCAGGTATTTGTTACTTCAAAAGGCGCGGCTTCAAATTTCAGTTGACGCGGCTAAGTCCTGGAGAGTCGCCTAACCGGCAAAGTCCGGACCACTAGTACCCACTTCGGCGGGAACGGCGTTAATCGGACTTGACCAATCGACGTTAAGACTCTGCAAAACAACTTGATCAACCGGACGCGCGGGGACCGGTGTAGAATCGTCGAAGACACGACTTGGGGGCGACTGCTCGCAAGATGATCCGCGTATTTAGTTTGGAGACATCCTGGCAGGATGTCCGGTACGGCGTGCGCCTGCTGCGGAAGAATCTTGGTTTCACCGCCGTCGCTGTTCTCACTATCGCTCTCGGCATCGGGGCCAATACTGCAATCTTCACTCTGTTCGACGCGATACTTCTCGAGTCCCTGCCCGTTCGAGAGCCGTCGCAACTTGTTCTATTTTCGGACGCTACAGACGAAGGAACGTACACCAACAGTTCGCCTCCTGTCGGGCAATGGGGGCGTTTCACCGCGGAGTCCTACCAATTTCTGAAATCGCAGCCGTTGCCATTCGAGGGGCTCTGTGCGTTCCGTAGCGGCACAGCGACGGTTACTGTTCGCATGCCGGGGCAGAAGGAGGACTCTCAAGTCCGCCGAGCAGTAGCCCATCTTGTCTCGGGAAACTATTTCGCGACCCTCGGTGTGGATGTCGTATTTGGGCGGACGCTTTCCGACGATGATAACCGCGCGAACGCACAGCCAGTCGCCGTTGTGAGCAACGGATATTGGAGGAATCATCTCCATTCCAACCCATCTGCAGTGGGCCAAGTCGCAATTCTCAACGGTTTGCCAGTAACTATTATCGGCGTCGCGCCCCCGGAATTCTTTGGAGAGCGAGTCCGCCAGTCGCCTGATTTTTGGTTGCCGTTCGTCTTCCAGCCTCAAATCGAACTTCGCGAAACATATCTGGAGCGCACCGATACCTACTGGCTCAGTCTCATGGGCAGATTGCGTCATGGCGCCTCGCGCGAGCAGGGCCGTGAGGCGACCACAATCGCGTTGCAACAATACCTAACCAGCCAATCTGGCACGCAGCTTACTCACCAACGCATGCAAGGCATTGAGAGGACACGCGTTCAACTTTACGATGGCGGAGGGGGAATCTCAGGGCTGAGGCTGCAATACTCGCGCCCGTTGCATGTTCTGATGGTGGTCGTCGCTATGGTGCTTTTGATCGCATGTGCGAACGTCGGAAACCTCCTGATCACGCGAGCAGTGGCGCGACGCGCGGAAATCTCCGTGCGTCTGATCCTGGGCGCAAGCAGCGGCCGTTTGCTGAGGCAACTTCTTACGGAAGGCGCTCTTCTCGCCGTATTGGGCGGCTGCGCAGGTCTGCTGATCGCGTACTGGGGAACTCAGGGTCTTGTCGCTCTCATAAATTTGGGGAACTCGCCGATGCATCCGCGCCTGAATCCTCTGGTACTGACGTTCACTTTTGGCATCACGATATTTACTGGCATTTTCTTTGGCCTTGTCGCCCGCGTTACAGGCCCGTAACATCGACTTGATCACCGCCCTCAAGACGGGTGGGCGTAGCGCAACGGGTCACAGGAAATTTGCAATCACGCAAGGTCTCATCCTGGCGCAAATCACTATTTCTCTAATCTTGCTTGTTGGTGCGAGTCTCTTTTCGAGGAGTTTGTTAAACCTCGAGCATCAACCCCTCGGTTTCGATCAAAGCAACGTCCTTCTCGCGAGCATCAATCCACGGATTGCGGGCTACAAACCTACGGAGGTGGCCGTGCTCTACCGAAAACTCCTTGAGCGCCTCAATATGTTGCCCGGTGTGCGCGTGGCGACGATCGCCCGTTTCAGTCCGTTCAGCGGGCACGTCAGTGCAAGCAATGTTGACGTCGAGGGATATTCCCCCCGTCAAGACGAAAGCATGAGTGTTAGCGACGTTCTCGTAGGCCCGGCCTACTCCAGCACGGTTGGAATTCCTTTGCTCCTGGGAAGAGAAATCGATCTGCGTGACACGGAAGGATCAGCGAAGGTTGCCATGGTCAACGAGGCGTTTGTCCGCCACTATTTTCCAACCGAAAACCCTATCGGACACCGGTTCGGATACGGAGACCAAAGCTATGAAATCGTCGGAGTACTGAAAAATGCTCTTTTCGAGGATGCGAAAACCAAAGTGCGCGACATGATATTCTGCGCGCTTCTTCAGGATCAAACACAATCTGCAATGACGGCGGAATTGGAGCTGCGCACGATTGGCGATCCCGGCGGAATCATCTCGCAGGTGCGCGACGCCGTATCGCAAGAAGACTCCAAAATCCCCGTTACGGGAGTGCAGGCGCTTCGGCACCAAGTGGAAGAGAGTTTTAGCGAGGAGAGGCTTGCCGCACGCTTGGTCAGTTTCTTCGGTGGTGTTGCCCTGTTTCTTGCCTGTATTGGACTCTACGGGGTGACGGCGCAGAACGTTGCCCGCCGGACAAAGGAGATCGGTGTGCGTATGGCTCTCGGTGCAGGACGGAGCGACATTCTTGGCATGATTCTGCGCAATACCACTTTGTTACTCGGCGGGGGTCTTCTGCTTGGGCTTCCCTTGTCGTATGCAGCTTCGCGGGCGATTTCCAGCCAACTTTTTGGTCTGAGCCCTAGAGACACTTCTTCTTTCCTTGTCGCGGTTGCGATGCTCAGTCTTGTAATGGCTCTGGCGGCGTTCTTGCCCGCGCGACGAGCAACTAGGGTGGACCCCATGGTCGCGCTACGCCACGAATAGCTCCGGTCGCATTTATGCTTGATCCTCTCCGTTTTGCCATACGATTCGACTTGCCTGGTGGTCGTGCCGGACAATGAGCTTCTGGCCCGATTTCACTTTACCGGTTTCCGCGTTTACTAGGACTTTGCCGGTCCTTGTTGTCTATAATGTGCGCATAGCGGTTGATCCGTTGCTCGCCCTGGGCACTCTGGATCAGGGAGCGTACCCGTGCAGACACTTTGGCAGGATTTACGCTACGGCCTGCGCATGCTGCGCAACTCGCCTGGCTTCACTATCGTCGCCATCCTCACGCTCGCCCTCGGTATCGGCGCCAACACCGCCATCTTCAGCTTGATCAACGCCGTGATGTTTCGCTCGCTGCCTGTCCCCGATCCGCAGCAGCTCGTCCTGTTGCGATACGCGGCTCGCGGCGATGCCAGCGTCAATGGTGGCTACTTCTGGGGAGGGTGCACGGAGAAGTTGGGAGACACGGCGTCTGTTCACGCGGGCTGCTCCTTCTCGCAGCCCATGTACGAACAAATTCACGCGCAACAAACCGTTTTTTCGGGAGTCTCGGTGTTCATCGGGTCGCAGGATTTGCATCTGGTGGCCAATGGTCGCTCGAGCCGCGCAACCGGCAATTTCGTCGGAGGCGATTTCTTCTCCACCCTGCGCTTACCCGCCCAACTCGGCCGCACACTTGAGCCCAGAGATGACACGCCGGGAGCCGAGCCCGTGGCCGTCCTGGGATACGGATATTGGCGGAGTGAGTTTGCTGCCGATCCCTCCATTGTCGGAAAGTCCGTTTCGCTCGAGGGAGTCGCGGTCAGAATCGTCGGCGTTATCGCCAGGGGATTTACCGGCCTCGATCCGTCTTCCTCGGAAGACCTCTGGCTGCCGCTCTCGTGTCAGCCCCAGATCTTGCCAGGCCGTTTCCGCTGGAACGTGCCAAACAGTGTATGGGCCGAAATGGTCGCCCGCCTGAAGCCAGGCGTGGCTCGGACGCGAGCCGAAGCCGCGATGACCGCGATCTTTGCGCCCAGTGTGACCACCGGACCCGACGCCCTCTTCAAGCCCGAAGACACGCCTCGCATCGAATTGCCGCAATTCGCCCACGGTTTGGCGACGCTCCGGCAACAATTCTCCAAGCCGCTCTACTTCTTAATGGCTGCAGTTGGCATCATTCTCCTGCTTGCCATCGCGAACCTCGCCGACCTGCTGCTGGCTCGTGCCGCCGCTCGTCGTCGCGAGGTTGCCATCCGCTTCGCTCTTGGGGCCCGTCGTGGGCAGGTCGTCAGGCAACTGCTGACGGAAAGTCTGCTCCTGGCCGCGTTTTCAGCCGCACTCGGAGTCTTGCTCGCTTATTGGAGTTCCTCCGCGCTTGCGACCTTCCTGGCGTCCAACTGGCGCGAGAACTTCCAAATAGACGTTCATCCTGACTCGGCGGTTCTCGCCTACACGGCTACGGTTGCCATCCTGGCAGCGCTTCTTTTCGGTCTCGCGCCGGCTCTGACGGGCACCCGCGTCGATTTGACCTACGCTCTCAGAGGGAACGTCACTCAGTCGATCGGTCCTCATGAACCACGGCGGCGCCTGGCTCTCGGCAGCACTCTGGTCGTTGCGCAAGTCGTTCTCTCCGTGGTGCTCGTTGCTGGCGCAGCCCTACTAGTACGCACACTCGTCAATCTCGAAACAATGAACGTCGGTTTCGACGACCACAACATCCTGTTGGTGAGCATCGATCCGAGCATCCGCGATTGGCGGGATCCTCGTATCCCTCGTCTCTGTCGTGAATTGCAAGCTCGTTTTGCCTTACTTCCTGGCGTCGTGTCCGCCAGCTATTCCATGGTTCCCCTACTGAGTGGGTCGAATATGGACACACGTTTCAGCGAAGCCGGAAACCCGAAAGCATCCTCAGTATCATCGGATGAACTGCCTATAGGCACCGGTTTCTTCGAGACCCTGCACATCCCGCTCCTCGCCGGTCGCTCCTTTGAGGCGGCAGACTTTCAGCAGGATGCCAAGCCTCTTCCGGTCATTGTGAACCAAAAGCTGGCGCACCGCCTGTTCGGAGAAGCGAATCCCGTAGGGCGGCGCTTCAGTAATGCGGGCTCGCAAACAGCAGATTACGAAGTCGTCGGTCTAGTGGCCGATGCCAAATACAACGCGCTTCGTCGCCAAATGCCGCCGACGGCTTACGTTCCGCTGAAGCTTGGCTCAGGATCCTTTGAACTTCGTACTGCCGGAGATCCGCGAGCACTAATTCTGGCAGTCCGCGCCGCGGTCGCGGACGTCAACAGCCAGATCGTCATCACTCGCGTCGAGACGCAACGGCAGCAGATCGATAGGACGCTTTACCAAGAGCGGCTCATCGCCAGCCTCTCGGCGCTATTCGGCCTGCTCGCCCTAGTTCTTGCTTGCGTCGGGCTGTACGGTCTGCTCGCCTATGACGTCGCTCGCCGCACGCACGAAATAGGTGTGCGTATGGCAATTGGTGCTGCGAGCAGCGATGTGCTGCGTTTGATCACCGGTCGCGGATTGGTGCTCGCCAGCGCCGGCGTTGTCATTGGGCTTGCCGCTGCGGTCGGACTGACGCGCTACCTGGAAAGCCTGCTCTACGGCATTCGGCCCGTCGATTTGTCCACCTACGCTGGAGTAGCGGTCTTGCTCCTACTTGTGGCTCTCGCGGCCTGCTGGATTCCCGCGCGCCGCGCCATGCGCGTCGACCCCATGGTGGCTCTGCGGCATGAATAAGCCTCTCCGCCCTCTTTGTGCCTGCACCCCTATCTGCCGAGCTATCGCACGCAGAACACTGTGACCCTCGAAAAGTCACAAGCTGTTATTTATGAAGGAGATGTTGGTAGGGGCGGTGGGGATCGAACCCAACACCGGGAGAAACTGACGAATCGCCGTAGTTGATTGCCCACAAACAGGCCGCCGGTGAGGTAAATGTCAGAGGATGAGGCACTTCTCGATAGCGGATTTGGCACGGACAAATCATACATTTTGGGGCAGGCTAGAACGGCCCGCCATGCAGTCAAGTTCGGAACTCAATCGCGCCCGCTAGGCCACAGAGCATCGAAAACCGCGGCCCCTGGTTTTTGATAATGCACTAAAACTTCTGGCAAGCAATAACCTCCGGTTAAGCCCGGCACCGGTTCACAACACGCCACGGAGCCGAGCCGCACTTTCGAGATGTCGTCGACGCAGCTGGTGAAGCGGCTACAATCAATTCATGGCACTGAAAATCCCACGCGGGCTCGTGGCTAGCTGCCAAAAGACTCCGTAGCGTGACGGCCGCACGAATGCTGCAAGTAATCTGACTGGCGGGTCAAATTACTGTTGACCGCGCCCAGGCTGTATGGCACAACAGCAGGCATCGCGCGCGGCAGGGATTATCTTCCCGGAGAGGGGACCCTTTTGATGGAAGTCGGAGTCATTATTCCCAATGCTGGCCCCAAGGCCAGTCCGGGAAATATCGTCAGCGTTGCCAGATTGGCCCAGGATCTGGGCTTCCATTCGGTTTGGGTGACGGACCATGTCGCGCTGCCGGAGCAGGTCAACTCGTGGTACCCCTATCGAACCCACGGAAGCTGGGACTATCGCTCGGATACATATTGGCTCGATCCGCTCCTTTCTCTGCAATGGGCGGCCGCGGCTGCCCCAAAACTAAAGATCGGCACTTCGATTATTGTCGTGCCGCTGCGCAATCCCCTACTCTTGGCAAAACAGATTTCGTCGCTGGACTTCCTGACGGGCGGCCGCTTCATCCTCGGCGCTGGAGCCGGTTGGATGGAGGAAGAATTCAACCTGATCGGGCAATCGTATTCAAACCGAGGTAAGCGTCTGCTCGAGATGGTGGCCCTGATGCGGCAATGCTGGAGCGGCGAAACGGTGGACTTCAAGGGCGAGTTTTATCAGGTCAGCGGGTTTCGCATGTATCCGAAGCCGGCGCGCGGCAACATTCCGATTATTTGGGGAGGCCACAGCGATGCCGCTATCAAGCGCTGCGCGCGCACGGGCGACGGTTGGCATCCAACGCAAATTACGCTGGATCAGCTCAGCGAGGGTCTGACGAAGCTGCGCACCTATTGCAAGGAATTTGGCCGCGATTTCGCCACCATCCCCATCGTCGCGCGGCCCGGCAACATCTATTCGGTGACAGCGGAATCTCACGCACGTCATCTGGAACTTGGCGTAACGCATCTGGTCGCAGACACGCCTATCCAACAAGAAGATCCGAAGCTGGAGATTTTGGCAGCCGAGATGGAGCGTATTGCCCGCGTCTGCGGTCTCCAATCGCGAACGTAACCATGGCAAGTCCAGCCTGAGCTTTCGATCGAGACAGCCGCAATGGCAGACGCGGTTTGTTCACCTAGTCATCGGAATTGCAGCCTCCGCTCCGACCGACTCGGGTTAAACTCAGTGTTTCGCCGGAGAGGGAATGTCGGGGACCTTCCAGAATTCCTTCACTTCGTCGTCGAGTCCCGTGATTTCCCAACGGATCAGCGAAATCGGAATCATCCCGGATGCAAAGAATGCGTCGTTGAATTCCCTCAAATTGAACTTGTCGCCGAGTTGGTGCTCGCGATCGCCAACGAGCTTAAACATTTGCATCTTGCCCATCTGATAGCTCAAACCCCCCGATGGTTTTCTCAGGTACGCTGCGGCATCGATGCGGGCAACGTCGGCGTCCATGTAGGGCACCTTGTCCATCATGTATTTCACGGCCTGGCCTATAGTCCACTTGTTCAAGTGCAGATTTGCTTCGGCCGGGTCGCGGACGCCTCGCGCCGCCTGGAAGATGTAGTACAGCTCCTTTGTGCGCGGCACATCGTCGAGAAACCCGAGCTGCAACATGGACTCCTCTAGATAGAAACCCCATCCCTCTTGCCGCCCGCTATCCACATAGCTGCCGCGAATCGGGCGCCTGTCGTGCTGATGAACGAGCAGGTCGAAGGCGTGGCCAGGCAGGGTCGCGTGCACCGTATCCGGTCGCGGATCGCGAAACTGCATCTCCTCCCAGAAATTCCGCTTCCCTCCCGGACGCTCGGTCCATGGAACATTTTGCGCAAGGTGAACGGAGGCGAAGGCGGGAATCGTTAAGATGTCGTTCTTGGTGATAAAAGCGCGGATCGCATCCTGCGCATCCGCCATCCTCTTGTCGTATTCTTCCTTGTTTGTGGGCAGTGCGATCTCCGGTAGATTCCGATTCTTGTGTCGCTCCAGCGCCAGAAACGCCATCGCCCGTTCGTACTCCTCCAGACCTGTCTTTACAGAATCTTCCATCGTGTACGGCATGTAACGCACGTATTTCACATACCAGTCAAAATTCGCACGTCCGACTCCTGCTGGGGCGGTCATCTTCGAGACGTTTTGCTTCAGCCATGAATCAAAATCGTCCACGGCGGCAAGGGCCTTCTGCGCCGCAGGCACCAGTTCGGGTTGCTGCGTTTTGGCGCGCTCGATGAAATCCACGTACCAGCCATGCGCTCCTGCAGGCTGAGCCGCGCGCGCCGGAGTTCCGTGGCTTCCGGCGGCAACGGTGTCCGTGACCCCGCTGGCCTTTTCCAGGTCGTGGATGGCGAGCTTCGCATATTGCGCGGCGGGCTCGGTGAGATTAGTCTTCGCTTGCGCGAGAGTTGGCGGCACGGCTTTCAGACGAGTCTGAAGGGCAGCCAGAGAGTCGCCTTGCACTGGAAGCTCAGCGTATGCGGCACGTTCCACCGCGTCCACGTAGAGGCTCGGATCGGAACTCCACGGGTGCTGAACGCGGAACTGAAAATCGAGAGCGTTGAGCTGCGCCTGCACTAATAGATAGTCAACACGTTGTGCGACAGACCATTTCGCAGGCGAGATTGCGGCGAGCCGGTGCTGAAATTCAGCGACTTTCCCCTGCCGCACGGCGACCGCCGCGGGACGATAGTCCGGCACGCCATCGGCCATGGAAGGCTGACCGTCTGCGCGAATGTCGTTGTACAAAGCAACGAGCGCGTCATAGTTCCCTGCAGACTGCCGTTGCGCAAAAGAGGGGTATGCTAAGATCAGCAAAACCAACGCGCAACCCAGGATAGCTCCCCATCGTCGGCTCATAGTACCTTCCCTCAGTCGCCGCATAGGATTTGCGGTGTCGCTGGCTCAGGTTCCGTTACTCTTGGCGCACCCTCTCCCTTTGAAGCTAAAAGAGACTGGCAGACTAATTCGTTTCGTGAAGCAATCAATCAAGCCCTGAGCCTCAGCGCGTTTTTCCAGTCGCTGGAATGTCAGGCACCTTCCAGAATTCCTTCGTTTCGTTGTCAAGTCCCGTCATTTCCCACCTGATCAGAGAGATCGGGATCGTCCCGGATGCGAGGAATGTGTTGTTAAATTGCTTGAGGTTGAACTTGTCACCGAGTTGGTGCTCGCGATCGCCAACGAGCTTTAGCATCTCCATTTTGCCCATTTGATAGCTCAGACCATACGTCTGCTGCCGAAGGTAGATCGCCGCGTCCACGCGGGCAACGTCTCCGTCCATGTAGGGTACCTTCTCCGTCATGTATTGCACGGCCTGGTCTATGGTCCATTTGTTCAAGTGTAGATTTGCTTCGGCCGGATCGCGGACGCCTCGCGCCGCCTGGAAGATGTAGTACAGCTCCCTTGTGCGTGGGACATCGTCAAGAAACCCGAGCTGCAACATGGACTCCTCTAGATAGAAAGCCCACCCTTCGGTCCGTCCGCTGTCACTGCTGGTTCCGCGTATTGCGCGCGTGTCGTGCCGATGGATGAAGCCGTCGAAAGCATGTCCCGGCAAGGTTGCGTGTATCGTATCCGGCCGTGGATCACGAAATTGCATTTGCTCCCAAAAATTCAGCTTCCCTCCCGGCCGTACGATCCAGGGCACGTTTTGCGCAAGATTACCTGATGCGTAGTCGGGAATTGTCAGGATGTCGTTCTTGCGAATGAAATCGCGGGCGGCATTTTCGGCGTCGAGCATCCTCTTGTCATATTCTTCCTTACTCGTGGGCAGCGCGATCTCCGGCAGATTCCGATTCTTGTGGCGCTCCAGCGCCAGAAACGCCATCGCCCGTTCGTATTCCTCCAGACCCGTCTTTACCGAGTCTTCCATCGTATAGGGCATATAACGGACATACTTAAGATACCAGTCAAAATTCGCACGCCCGACACCCGCTGGCGCCGTCATCTTCGAAAGGTTTTGCTTGAGCCAGGAATCAAAATCGTCCACCGCGGACAGGGCTTCTTGCGCCGCCGGCACTAGTTCCGGTTGCTGCGTTTTGGCTCGCTCGATGAAATCCGCATACCAGCCATGTGTGCCTGCCGCCGGAACCGTGCGAAATGGCATGCCGTGGCCGACGCCGTCTGCCGTATTGATGTCGTGAATAGTGAGTTTTGCATATTCCGCGGCAGGCTCGGTGAGATTGGTCTTCGCCTGGGCAAGTATGGCCGGGACAGCGTTCAAACGCCCCTGCAGAGCGGTTAACGCGTCACCCTTGACGGGGAGTTCGGTGTAGGCGATACGTTCGACGGCCTCGGTGTAGAAGCCCGGATCGGAAATCCACGGATGCTGCACGCGGAATCGAAAATCAAGAGCGTTGAGCCGTGCCTGCACCACCAAATAGTCGACTCGCTGCGGCACTGACCAGTTCTCCACCGAAATTGCCGCCAGACGATGCCGAAAGACCGCGACTTTGGCCTGACTTAGGGCGACCGCCGCTGGACGATAGTCCGGCACTCCATCAACCACGGTCGGGTTCGCGTCCGCGCGAATGTCGTTGTAGAGTGCAACGAGCGTATCGTAGCCGCTAACGGATTGTTGCTGCGCAAACGTAAGATAAGCAAATGCCAGCGCGACCAAAATGCCACTCACTATAATTCCGAATCGCCGATTCATAACACGCTCCTAAAGGTAACAGCCGAAATTGTCACCGCTCCACGTGCGCCTAGAAATGTAACGAACCAAACCAGCCGCCCGGTTTTCACCGTCCTCGCGCCACCGACGGAATTTCCGGCGTATTCCAGAATGCCTTCACTTCATCATCCAACCCGGTGATTTCCCATCGGATTAGCGAAATAGGAATCGTGCCTGAAGCGATGAATTGATCGTCAAATTCCTTCAGGTTGAACTTCTCGCCGAGTTGACGCTCGCGATCGCCGACCAGTTTTAACATTTCCATCTTGCCAAGCTGGTAGCACAGGCCATAGGTCGGTTGCCGCAGATAGATCGCTGCGTCAACGCGCGCGACGTCAGGGTCCATGTAGGGAACCTTTGCCGCCATGTATGCGACCGCTTGGTCAACCGTCCATTCATTCGTCTGCATCCTGGCCTCGGCCGGATCGCGCACGCCCCGAGCCGCCTGGAAGATGTAGATAAGTTCTTTCGTTCGAGGGCGATCATCGAGGTATCCAACCTGCAGCACGCCTTCCTCGAGGTAGAACGCCCATCCTTCAGCTCGCCCGCCATCGCTAAATGTGCCCCGAATTCGTCGCGTATCGTGACGGCGGACGATACCATCGAAAGCGTGACCTGGCAGCGTGGCGTGCGCAACATCCGGCCGCGGATCGCGGAACTGGATCTCTTCCCAAAAATTGCGCTTGCCGCCGGGACGTTCGGTCCAAGGAACTTCCTGCGCGAGGCGTCCGGATGCGTAGCCCGGAATCGTCAGAATTTCGTCTTTAATCAGGAATTCGCGTATCGAGTCCTGCGCGTCCAACATTCTCTTGTCATACTCTTCCTTGCTCGCTGGGAGCGCGATCTCCGGTAGATTCCGATTCTTGTGCCGCTCCAGTGCCAGAAATGCCATGGCGCGTTCGTACTCGCGATTCCCGATCCTGACGGAATCCTCCATCGTGTACGGCATGTAGCGCACGTATCGCATGTACCATTCGAAGTCAGGCTGCCCCACGCCAACGGGTGCGTTCATTTGGGAGGCCTTCTGCTTCAACCAACCGTCGAAGTCGTTCAGAGCCGCAAGAGCTTTCACGGCGGGAGCCACAAGTTCAGGCTGTTGTGTCTTGGCTCGCTCAATGAAATCCGCATACCAACCGCGTGCCCCAGGCGGCGGAACCTTGCGGAAGGGCCACCTTTCCTCGACGCCGTCGGATTGACTGAGATCGCGTATTGCGAGCTTCACGAACTCACCTTGACCCTGTGTCAGATTCGCTTTCGCTTGCGCGACAATCGTGGGTACCGCTGCGAGACGCCCTTGCAGCGCCGTCAGCGCATCGCCCTGCACAGGAAGCTCCGCGAATGCGACCCGCTGCACAGCGTCTACATATAACCCCGGATCGGAACTCCAGGGATGCTGAACGCGAAACATGAATTCGAGAGCATTTAGCCGCGCTTGAACCAGCAGATAATCTACTTTTTCGGACACTGTCCAGCCGGACGGTAAGATTGCGGCGAGGCGACGCCGAAACTCGGCGATCTTTTGCTGCCGGACGGCAATGGCCGCCGGGCGATAGTCCGGCACTCCCTCAACCACCGGCGGAATTGCATCCGCCCGAATCTCGTCATTCAAAGTTACGAGTACTTCGTAGCCTTCCGCGTGCTCTCGTTGGGCGATCATTGGCGCGACTGCCACAAGCAAGAGAACGGTGCTCAGAACGACCCAGAACCTTCGATTCATGATTGCCTCCTGAGCGTCCGACTTACTGTTTCAAATACCGATCGAGAAAAGCGACCACACGCTGGTAGGAATCCAGCTGATGGTCGAGCATTTTCAGACCGTGCAGCTCATTCGTGTATACGTACGCTTCATATTTCTTGTGATATTTGTCCAAGGCTTGAATCATGTTGTAGGTTTTGGTGACAGGCTCGATCGGGTCGCCATCACTCCCGATGATCAACAGTGGCGCTTCGATCTGCGAGGCATAAGTGATCGGGGAGCGCTTCTTGTATTCCTCCGGCTTCTCGAGTTCGGTGCCCCCGATGTGCCAGATGTAGTTCTTCGAGTCATGCAGGGGGTCGCCATAAATTTCGCCCAAGCCAAAAACGTCCACCGCAGCTCTGAAGAGTGTGGGGCGAGCACCAACCGAGAGCAGCGTCATATAGCCGCCCATGCTGTAACCCATCATCCCGACTCGTGCAGGGTCAACTTGAGGTCGCGCCCTCAGCCAGGCAGCCGCCGTCTCGATATCCTTGAGCTGAGCGAATCCCCAGTCGCCTTTGGGCAGATCGCGGAACGCAACGCCGTACCCATTCGAGCCGCGATGATCCACCATCAGCATCACGTAACCGGATTGCACGATGTAGTCGAAGATTGGATTCCATTGGTTGTAAAACTGCCCCACGTTGTACGTATGGCTCATGACAATCGCAGGCAGGCGCTCTCCCGGGCTCATGTTCGACGGGTACCGGAAGTAGCCGTGAATCATGACGCCATCCATGCTCTTCCATGAAACCGATTCCAGTTGATCGAAGTTCTCCGGAGCGTAGGACACATGATTGGAGAACGTCACCTGCCGCGCCGCGCCGGCTAGTGGCTTGACGAAAAGGTCCGGCGGCGTACGATAATTTTCGTACACATAAACGACCGTGTGATTGTCCTTCCAGCCCACTGGGTGATGTTCGCCATCAGCCGTTTCAATGGCTTCAGCCGCACCCGTCGCAACGGTGACAGCCATGAGATCCAAATTGCCGAAGCGATTCGTGAAGTAGAGGAGACGTGTGCCGTCAGGCGACCAATGCAAACCCACAGTCTCCAGGTAGTCGTTCTCGGGATAGTCCTGGTCCTGCTCGACGCGAGTGAGCTGATGCTGGTCAGTGCCGTCGGGCTTCATGGTCCAAATATTCAAGTACCCCGAACGATCGGAGATGTAGGCGACCAAACGGCCGTCTGGTGAGAAAGTCGGGAGATTGTTTCGCGCGCCATCGTCCGGGGTGATCCGCGCGATCGTGCCTCCGCCGGCAGCCGAGACGCGATAGATCTCGCGGGAGTAGAAACTCTCTCCGCGCGTCGCTGTGAACAAGATAAAAGTGCCATCCGGTGACCACGTCGGAAGCGCCCCGGCCGTTCCCTCTGCTGTTATACGTCGCAGACCTTCCTTCTCGCCTCGTGCGTCCATCACGTAAATCGCGGGGCGCCCCCATCGACTAGAAATAAATGCAATACTCTGCCCGTCTGGCGACCACGCGGCGCTGCGATCCGAGGCGACGTTTGTCGTTAACCTTTTCGCCGCGCCGGTATGCACGTTGACCGACCAGATGTCGCCTTCGGATTCGTAAGCAACGAAATTCCCATCTGGCGAGAAAACAGGATAAGTCTTGGACCGTGTACCTGCAGTCAATTGGCGTCGTTCGCTCGTCTGAAGGGATACCAGGAACAGGTTGTTGTCATTACCGAAATCCGGAAAAAGAGGATGGCCAAAATACCGGTTGGCATAGTTGAAGACAGCAGTGGAGCGGTCTGGAGAGAGCACGAACTGGCCAGGCGCGCGCGTCTCGACGATTTCTTCGAGGCTGAACCCGGGCCGGTGAGGGGGCGCGTCATCGGCGCATACAGTTGTCGCCACGCCGCACAGGAAAACGACTGCGGTGCTTACGAGCTGTTTGATCGTGGGACTCATGGTGCTCCCAGCCAGCACCGAGCGGCAGTTCTCGGTCGACATTCGAAGCTATGCAAGATTCGTACGCGCTCGTGAAGAACTGACACCTGTGTCGCACGTATACCAGCCATCGTCTACACCCTACGTTTGCACCGGGGAACCTACCGCCTGGATTTGCCGGCCCGTGCTGCAGGACAGTTCGAAGGCATCGAACACGGCCTAGAACTCAAACTTTACTCCGATGCGTCCTGCGCGCGGCGTCATGATCGAAGCCGGAACCAGGTATTGGGTTGGCACGGCAAGTTTCAACGAATCTACAGCTGTTGGGGTATTTTCGTTGAATATGTTGAAGACGTCAGCCGTGACGGTGAGATACTTCCCCTCTCGGAACACTTTGAACCGCTCCGCGATGCGCAGATCCAAAGTGTTCTGCCAGCCTGTACGAAGCGTACCCTGTGGCTCTACAGGAACATCGAGAAAAGCCGCCGAAGTGATCAGTGGATATTGGGCTGCTGTGAATCGTGCGTATGTCGCGCCGTCCACTCCGGCGCCGCCGGACAATGTGGTTGTAAGCGGCATGCCCGATAGCAACTGGAAATGGCCGGAAAGCTGGAGTCCCCAGGGCAATTGATATGCGCCGATGAACTGGCCAATGTGACGCCGATCAAGCTCCTGATCGCCATCCGCGTTGATCAGACTGTTGGGGTTCAGATACGGGCTGGACTGATGGTCGAAGAAAAGAGTGCCAATATTTCCGTAACTCCTGCCAAGGTCATACGAAATCTGCGCCATGAAATGATGGGTCATCGGTCTGCGGATGACGACCTCGAGCCCTTCGTAGTCATCGTATAATCTTCCGAGATAAGTTGGATTGGTCAGCTCGAGCTGGGGCGCTAGCGACAGATAAGCCTTCTTCAGCGAGTAGATAACCATCGGCTGGCTGGTGAGCGGATTCGTCACCGTCACGGCGTTGTACGCGGTCGGGAACGGATCGGCGTTATTGACCTCGCTCCAATAGTCGCGCCCCGCTTTGAACAGAGCGCTGACCGTCAGGCTGAAATTATGCCCCAAGTTGTGCTGGACGCCGGCGTTATAGGAGTCTGTGTATGGCATTTTCAGATTGGGGTCGATCGTGCCCGCATTGACAGGACGCGTGTCGTTCACTACGCTGCCGAGTTCGCCAGGAGCAAAAACCGGTGGAAAACCTGGGTTAACGCATGCCGGCTCTGTCGGGAACGTGGCCGGATTGAAGCCCACGCCCGGGGCGCACGTGTTGGTCCAGTTGTACGTCACGGCCCCGCTCGAGGCTGCGGTTGCAAAAGCGATCGAGACGCCGTCAAGGCGGTCATAGTAGCGCCCATAGCTGACATGGATGGCCCAGTTCCGCTTGCCGGTCGGGTCAAATGCGAGGCCGATTCGCGGCGCGACGTTGCTCAAAGACGCGACCGGCACCCTTGGTACAGTTTGCTGCGAAAACCAAAACCCGCCGGTCAGGATGTCTGGACCAGTTGAACCGCTCCAATGGTCGTAGCGCACACCTCCGTTGATCGTCACGCGGCCAATGGCGTACTGATCTTCGACATAAAAACTTTGATTGTGAATCCCCACAACTAGATGTCCGTTCACATCCAGCTCTTCAACCCGATAAGGCTGGCCGTCGAGCAACTGAAGACGCGTGTCGTCATAAGCCCCCTGGTCTCTGCCTTGCGTGTTCAGATACTCATCGTTAAAGCTCGCTCCGACCTTGAGTTGATGCGAACCGCCCAAAAATCTGTTGAATAGGTGCATAACGTCGCCATTAATCTCGTACCGATTCCGTTTGGCAAGTCCCGCCGTCTGAGTGGGGCCGCCGTATTGCAGGCCCGAGCTTTCCTCAACGTACACCGGCGTACCTGCGACAACATTGGGCTCGCCGTTGATCAGATTGAACAACGCCGCACCAGCGCGAAACTGCACAACGGTGTTGCTACTGGGCGTGTACGTCCAGTTCAGCCCGCCCACTGTGTTGTGCCATGTAATGCTGATCCAGGATTGCGGATCGTCCGCGGTAGTGACCCCGAAGTTGAACGGGGAACTGTACCGGTAGCGATAGTTATAAAAGAAGTTGACTTTGTTCTTGTTGTTGACTCGCAGGTCAGTCTTTTCCGTCACCGACCAGTTTGTAGTCGGAATAGCAACCGGGAATGACGAGATGACCTCAGTTTCCGACAGTCTGGAATAGCTGGTAAAAAACCACAACCGGTCTTTAAGAATAGGGCCGCCGAGATCGCCTCCACCTTCATAGATGTGATTGAACGCGGTCGGGGTAAGGTGCTGTGCCGCCTGGGCGGCGCTTATGTTGTTCGCGGTAAACGCATGCGGTTGGAAATAACCATCCGCGAGTCCGTGAAACTCGTTGCTACCGGATTTGAGGATATAGTTGAACGCCCCGCCGCTCGCCGTTCCGAATTCGGCGGCCTGCCCTGAAGTGGACACTTGCGCTTCTTGAATGTCGTCGTAGACAACATCCGTGACTACCGACGAAACGTCCGGATCAACGATGTTGATTCCCTCAACTGTATAAACGTTGTCGGTAACGCCGCTGCCATTGACCGCGTTGGCTGGCGAAAACGTGTATAGACCGTTCTGCACGCCGGGCAGCAGGTCTACGAGGTCCGTGAACCGTCGCGAAACCGGCGTGTCCTGGCTCACCTCTGTCCCTACTGTGGTCGCTATCTCCGTGTTCCGGACGTCAACAACTGGCGCCGCACCCGTGACCGTCACTGTTTGATTAACGGTCGCCGGGCTCATCTGCTGGTCTAGCGTCACTGTCTGATCCGGCAAAAGCCTAATTCCCTTCCGCTCGACCTTTTGGAACCCTTGCCCCTCGAAAGTCACGGCATAGTCGCCCGGCGGGAGAACGGTAAAATGGAAGCCGCCTTCTTGCGTCGTGACCACGATCTTGGCTCCGCCGATCAGTTGGGGACTGGAGAGCGTAACCGTGACGCCCGCCATCACACCTCCCGACTGATCGTGAATCGTTCCTTCAATCGTGCCGGTCAAGCCTTGTGCATTCGCTCTTACCGAACCGAATGCGATGAACGCTATCAAACAGGCCAGCCTGACGCCTTGCCGTATTGTGCTGTGCATGAATCTCACCTCAAATATGAAGAATTAAACTTTTTTGCCGGGGCCTCCGTGCGTAAGAATTGAGATTCAATCGATTCGGCAATCCCTGCTAGACGCGCTTATAGTCCCGCCGGTGGAAGCTTGTCAAGCTTTTTTTGACCCGCGAGTAGAATACATGGTCACAATCCTACCCGTTGGTCAGGTTTGACGGCGAACCACAGCAGCGCTCCGACCGCGGCAAGGCCCGCACAACTGTCCAGTGCCGTCACCCACCCGAACCGCGCAACCAGAATCGGCATGAGCGCCGTGGAAAGAACACCCCCTAGATTGTTCGCCGTGTTGACAATTCCGGTGGTCAGTCCCGTAAAACGGCCGCCAATATCCATGGCGGTGGACCAGACCGCACTCTCCGCCGACATCTGAAAACCGAAACTCAGCGACAGTGCAGCGACGGCGAAATACTGGTGCATTGTGCGCGCGCCAGTGAGCAGAAATACGGAGGCGATCAGAGGACCGACGATGGCGGTGATCCGGCGACCCCATCGCGGGCCAAGGTGCGCCGTCAAACGGTCGCACACGACACCACTGGCAGGCGATAGAATTCCTGCGGTGATGAACGGAAGACTGGCGAACACTCCGCTGCTCACAATGCCGAACTTTCGAACATCCACAAGGTACGTGTAGAGCCAGAACACAAACGCATACAGCACGTAGCCAGAGAGGAAATAACTGAGACAAAGAACGCGGATGGATGAATTCTGCACGATCTTGAACCAACCGCCGCGTAAGGGAACGGTCGTCTGCTCGGCAGCGGTGTTGCCCGCGGCAATTAGAGCTCGCTCTGCGGCGCTAACGCCAGGATGCGTCTCCGGACTATCCGCTCCCCATTTCATCCACACCAGTGCGATCAAAGCACTCAGCCCTGCGGCCCAGTAGAATGACTGCCTCCATCCCAAAACCACCATGAGCCATGCGACTGCGGGAGGCGTGACTGCCGATCCGATACAAATCCCAGCAATGATTAGCGAATAAGAAAATGCGCGCTCCGTCAGGGGCTGCCATGCTTCCATGGCCCGTGCCACTAAGGGATACACTCCGGCAATGCTGAAGCCAAGCAGCAGTCGAATAACGAATAGCGTGCCGAACGTGCCAAGCGTGGGAATGGCAACGCGGCCCGGCACGATCCCCGTCAAGAGAGTGAGCGCTGCCCAGAACCATGCGATCGCGGCCAGAACGCGAGACGGCCCCCAGCGGTCGCCGAACATCCCGAGCGGGATTTGCAACACCGCGTAGCCGATAAGAAACGCGCTGAAGATCTGTCCTATCTGCACCTGCGACAGCCCGAGCTCGGGCATCATGTACCTCGCCGCGACGGAAATGTTCATGCGTTCGATGTAGCTGACGACACTGAAACCGACGAGCATCGCCGTAATGCGCCATCGCACATTGCTCAATAGACACCTTCGACAGTCAGGGTATCCGTTTCGCTCGAAGGCACTCGCTGGGACGCGAGAAGAAGGGGAAGGATCACTTATATTGACCGAAGGGTAGAATTTAGAACTACTCGTTCTGGGAGTCAAGCCTGTATTTGACATCCGCAGAGGGACGCGCAAGTTCGCAGACTTGTTCGCAAACGCCGTCGAGTTGCTGTGATTCAAGCCCAAGGCTCTGCCCATAGACCTGAACCGAAGCCGCCCGGCCCGCCACAGGTCTGTTGTATTTCTACTCACACGTCAAGAGGCGCCCGACCGATTGACCGCGCGGTCAGACTATGGTACTTCAAGCACGTTAATCGGCGGAGGAGCGTTGGCTTTGCGAAGAACAGCGTCTCGCGGATCAGTGCGATGGTAAACCCGGCGACGCTGGAACCAAACGCCAGCGCGTGCTGCGAGTGACTACTCCACCCGCTAGCATCGTTAGACGGGCACATATCGCATCAAGACACAACGGAAAGGGTACGTACGGTATGGTCACAAGGATACAACCGGGTCCACGCTTCACACGCAAGCGGGTGCTTATCATCCGCGCCGCTGCGCATGCATTCGGTCGAAAAGGGTTTCATGCGACAAGGCTCGAGGAGATCGCGGCGGACCTCAATCTAACGAAGGCGAGCCTCTACTACTATTTCTCCACCAAAGAAGAGCTCCTGTTCGAGGTTCACCTCCTTTCGCTTCAAGATGTTCTGGATCGAATGGACCGTATTCTCGCCACCGAAAAGACACCGATCGCGCAACTCGAGGCGGTCATCACAGAGCATCTCCGTGTTCTCGCAAGCGACTACGAAGGTGCATTTTTGCTCCAACAGGAATACGAACTGCCAGAAAATTACCGCGCCGAAATTGTGCAGCTGCGCGACACTTACGAGCACAGGCTGCTTGAAATTATCCGCGAGGGAGTTCGCCAGAGGCAATTTCGCGTGAAGAACGCAAAGGTCACCGTTCGAATAATCCTCGGCGCAATCAACTGGTTGCTACGATGGTATCGGTCCGAGGGGTCCTTGAAAGTAGAGGAAATCGTGGAAGCATACATTGATTTCTTCTTCTACGGAATACTGGCTCCGGCGTTGCCATCAAGTTCATCGGTAGGCGAGATCGGCGACAAACGGGCAGTTTCCGCGAAGCAGCGCCGAAGAAGTGAATCGTCAAAGCGCGATAGCCGGCGGGGTGGAGACGCATGAATCGCCTTCGAATCCTTGCATCCGAGTTGCCGCAATGAGCGATTCGCTGAGCGGCAAGGTGGCCATCGTGACGGGCGCCGCGGGCGGCATCGGACGGGCGATCACAGAACGGTTCCTTGCTGAAGGCGCTCACGTGGCTTTGCTTGATCTGGCGAATACGAGGATCGAACAAGCGGCAAGCCAGATGCACGCGAATCATCCGGATGCGTTTGGAATTGAATGCGACGTCACGCGTAGCGACGACATCGAGCGCGCCGTCGCGGCTGCAGTGAATCGTTTCGGTTCGATTGACGTTCTCGTGAACAATGCCGGTATCGCGCCGATGCAGCCGTTTCTCGATACCGAATTAGCGCTATACGATCGCGTGATGAGCGTCAACGTGCGCGGGTCTTTCGTGATGGCGCTTGGGTGCGCACGGCAGATGGCCTCGCAGGGAGGCGGCTGTATCGTCCAAATCGCTTCCACTTGTGCATTTTCTTCTGGCGCGTCAAAAAATCTTTGCGCTTACAACATGTCAAAAGCTGCGGTCCGGCAAATGACGGCAAGTCTTGCCTCCGAGCTAGCACCGCGGCAGATTCGGGTCAATGCGGTTGCGCCCGGAAACATTGATACGAAGATGACCCGCGCGTGTCTGCCCGACGAGGCGGCTACCTCAGCGGCGATCGCGGCGATCCCCCTCGGCCGCTTCGGGAGCCCCAGCGACATCGGCGGCGCGTGCGCATTCCTATGCTCTGAGGACGCCCGGTACATCACCGGCGCAACTCTCTTAGTTGATGGCGGTTGGCTGGTTCGTTGATTTGCGCAAGCGATTTCTTGGATGGAATGGAATGGAATCGTCGGTTTCCACGACAGAAAGTACAAGCGCATGAACACGATCATCAAGAAGCTAGACAATCTCCCGCTCACAAAAAGTGTGATGCCGACCAATAGCGGTCTTACTTTTTATCAGCGCGCGTTTGAACGCGGGGCGGACGGCGTCGTTGGAGGATGGGAATGCGTGGACTACATGACCATCCCGGGCGGAACCCAGTTCGGTGTGCACATCCACGATGGGTCAGAGGAACTTTACGTGATTTTGAAAGGACATGGCGTGGCGCTGCTGGATGGCGAGGAACACCCCGTCGGACCGGGCGATTTCCTGATGCTTCGAAACCTGGGCGCACACGGACTCCGCAACCCGGGCCCTGAGAACATCGAACTCCTCTGTGTGTGCGTCTATCTTGGCCAAACGCATCGCCTCATTCCCGTGTGGGATGCAGCGGGTGACACCCGTGAATGACAGACGATTTCAGGCGGTACGTATGCGCGGCGTTTCCCTTTCGGGAATTCGTGAGGTATACGAGGCGCTGAACGCCTGGGCAGCCCGCACTCCTGGCCGGCGACCCGTCCCATTTCATCTGGGCATGCCCGACTTTGATACGCCAGAACATATCAAGCAAGCGCTTTACAAAGCAGTTCGCGAAGGATTCGTCCGCTACACGAGCAGCCGCGGCACTCCGGATCTGCTGGATGCCCTCGCGCGAAAGCTCAATCGTGAAAATGGAATCGACGCCGACCCGGCTCGTCATCTGGTCGTCACGTGCGGCGCAAACGAAGCGATATCGGCCGCGATCATCGCGTTGGTTGATCCGGGAGACGAAGTGATCGTTCCGGACCCCGCCTGGCCGCACTACGAGCATTGCATTCGAATCGCCGGCGCCACGCCCGTTTTCTCCCGTCTGCGGCCCGAAGCCGGATTCGTGATGAAAGCCGCCGATGTATCCGCACTGCTGTCGCCGCGGACGCGCATGATCATGATGAATTCGCCGCACAATCCGACGGGCGCGATGATGCCAGAGGAAGAAATCGCCGCTCTGGCCGAACTGGCGCGCAACCATGGTGTTTGGCTGATGTCCGACGAAGCCTACGAACGCATCACGTATGACGCGCCGCACATAAGCCCAGCCTCACTTCCCCACACGTCGTCCTTTGTCATTACGATCGGCTGCCTTTCGAAAACGTATGCCATGACAGGATGGCGGCTGGGTTATTTTTGCGGCCCGGAAGAAGCTGCTGACGCCGTCAATCGCGTCCATCTCTATACTGTCACATGTGCCGCGTCCTTCAATCAGCGCGCCGCTGTGGCGGCGTTCGACGGAGGTGATGCCTGCATTCGCATGATGGTGGATGCGTATAGGCGGCGCCGCGATCTCATCGTCGAGCTACTGCGCGCTATTCCCGGCGTCGAAGTACAATTGCCGGCTGGTGCATTTTACGTGTTCCCGAGCGTGAAGGCGTTCGGCTCTTCTTCGCGCGAGATTGCGATGCGGCTTGTAAACGAAGAAGGCGTGGGAGCGGTTCACGGTTCCTCCTTCGGAGACGGCGGCGAAGGATTTCTGCGCCTCGCCTACGCCTGTTCGGAAGACGACATTCGAGAAGGCATAAAGAGAATGGCGCGTCTGCTCGACAAGATTCGACCTGGGAAGAGCTGAACAAATTTATGCCCCCTGACCCGCAGCTCAATAACTGGCAACGTTGGGGTGCGACCGATGAAATTGGCACCGCCAACCTCATTACTCCGGGGGCGATTGTTCACGCAGCACGCCTGGTGCGCCGCGGTGTCGTCTTTAGCTGCGCAGCGCCGCTTGACGATCGCGGGCCTGTCTACCCCGGCCGGCTCCCGCCCAAGCATATGATGAGTGTTTCCGGCTCCGACTACGAGGCGGGTCAGCGCGGCATGGGAAGCGATCCCGAAGGCGGTATCAAATTTGCCGATGATTATCTTTTTGCGGCCCTGCAGTGTTCGACTCAATGGGACGCGCTGTCTCACGCCTGGTATGGCACGGAACTCTACAATGGGTTCAGCCAGCGTGAGATTCGCGGCACCACGGGTGCGCGGCGGCTCGGTATCGAAAAAATGTACAAGCATTTCGTGGGCCGCGGAATTCTGCTTGACGTAGTTCGCGCACTCGATGCAGGCGAACGGCTTCAGCCCGGCTACGCGATTACGGCGGAAGACTTGAATCGCGCGACGCAGCAGACTGGCTTGTCGGTCGAAAGCGGCGATATTGTCCTCGTCCGAACGGGCCACCTTCCGTGGTTTTATACGCTTAAGGATAAGTCGGAATTCTGGAAGGGTGCACCGGGGCTGGGACGCTCAACCACCCAATGGCTGCAAGACCATGGCGTCTCGGCCGTCGCGCTCGACAACATCGCAGCGGAGGTGCAGCCGGCGGAGTCCGAAGGCGGCATCCTGCCTCTGCATGGCGTGCTGATCCGCGATTTGGGGATGACGATCGGAGAGATGTTCCACCTCGAAGAGCTTGCGGCGGATTGCCAAAAGGACGGCGTCTACGAATTTCTGTTCGTGGGACAACCATTGCGCATCACGGGTGCCGTCGGATCGCCGATCAACCCACTGGCAATCAAATAGGGACTGCAAGCAAGCGACCTGTCTACTGCGGCGGGTTGCCGTGCTTTCGGTTTGGCAGGTTCACAGTCTTGTTCTTCAGCGCCTCCAGAGCTCGAATCAGCACGGCGCGCGTGTCACGAGGATCGATGATATCGTCCACGAAGTCGAATCTGTAATTCTCCGCCAATTTAAAGATGTCTATGTATTTCTCCCGGTATTCGTTGCACTTTGCTTCTAGGATCGCCGCACGATCGGGCGACTCCTTCGAGTCTTTCAGCTCGTTAGCCCAAATGACGGCGGCCGCGGACTCCGGCCCCATGATGGAAATCTCCGCCGTGGGCCACGCAAACGAAAAATCCGCACCCATGGTCTTTGAGCCCATGACGACGTTGCCACCGCCGTACGAACGCCGAATCATGACCGAAAGCTTCGGGACCGTCGCGGATGCATACGCATACAAAAGCTTGGCGCCGTGGCGCAGGATGCCCTTATCTTCCCAGTCGCGGCCGACCACGAATCCCGGCGTGTCCACAAGCGTGATGATCGGAATGTTGAAGGAATCACAGAACGTCATCAGGCGCATGTACTTGTCCGAGCAGTCATTTTCCATCACGCCCCCCATTTCGTCGGGATTGTTGGCGATGATACTGACCACACGCCCAGCGAGCCGCGCTAATCCAGTGATTATGTTGGGAGCAAAATCGGGTTTTAACTCCAAGAAGCTTTCGCGATCCACGATCAGCTCGATAATTTCGTGCATGTCGTAAGTCATGCGCGAAGATGCAGGGAGCACTTCCAACAGTCCCTCCTCGCGGCGGTTGGCGGGATCGTCGCACTCGGCAACTGGGGCGAGTTCTTCCCAATGCTGAGGCAAGTAAGCCAGGAGCTTCCTGGCGGCGGCTATGGCAGCCTCGTCATCCGGGGCGATCAGGTCGCATTGGCCAGCTCTCATGTTAGAAAGCGCAGAGCCGACCACTGCGTCGTCAATATTCTCGCCGGTCGCAGCCTGGGTCAGACGAGGGCCGCCAAGCCACATGTAAGCCGTTTTTTCCGCCATGACTAGAAAATCCGAGAGCATCGGTGAATAGCCCTGTCCGGCGGCGCACGGCCCCATCAGCACCTGAATCTGGGGAATCACGCCTGAGTAAATCGACTGGGCAATGAAGATGCGATTGAAGGGACGGCTTAAAGCACTGCCTTCATGGAGACGCGCCCCGGCCGAGTCCAGCATACCGACAATGGGGACTCGCATGCGGCCGGCTAGCTCGATGATGGAGGCGATCTTGGCCGAGTGGCTTTCGCCCGCGCTTCCGGCAAGAATCGTGAAGTCCGTCGCATAGACACAGACTTCGCGGCCATTCACTTTGCCGTGGCCGGTGACCACTCCGTCTGCCGGAGTGTCCCGCAGGTTCATCCCGAAATCCTGTATCTGCGATCTCACGAGCGCGCCGAGCTCGACAAATGTCCCGGGGTCGAAGAATATCTCGATCCGTTCCCGTACCGTCAGCTTGCCGCGCGCGTGCTGCTTGGCGATTTCTTTGTCCCCGCCCATCTCGGTGACTGCGGATTTCGTCTTCGTCAATTTGGCAAGCAGTCCCTCCATCCAGTGCGCACTAGCAACAAGAGGATCCATGTGGGTCATTCTCCAGTATTGAGCATCGGCTCCATCGAGAGTCGATGCGCCGGATTTCGGAGACGCATCATCATCTCAGTCTTTGACTTGTGGGTCAAACAGGGACTTTTCCATGCCCTCTCGCGGTTGGCAATAGGCGCGTAATTCGACTCTCGGGTTAATTTCGTCTTGACAGAAACAGCGTGCTCATCTAACAATACGCGCCTTGCCGTCGCGCGGCCGCAAGCGTTACGCTCGAAGCCGCAAGACCGCATTGGAGGCCATCTGCGCACCACCACGCCATCCGCTTCCCGAAACGAATCGTCGCCACCCATTGCGCAGGTCCTCGACCCTGCGGGTGTGCTGGTCTCCAAGTCCGTTCCGCTGAGCGGCCCTCGCGTGATGGCAGGCTTGCGGGCAATGTTGCTCGGCCGGCGATTTGACGAGCGCTGTGTAAACCTGCAGCGTCGTGGGCTAATGGTCACGCTCGCTCCAGGCATCGGCCAAGAAGCATGTAGCGTGGGCAGCGCCATGGCGCTGGATCGGAGCACCGACTGGTTCGTGCCGCAATATCGCGAGGCGGCCGGGCAACTCTTTTACGGGCTGCCACTGGCGCAGGCATTCCTTTGGCACATGGGCAGCCCGCTCGGCTTTTTGATTCCACCTGAATTGCACATGCTTCCCTTCCAAGCCGCAGTTGCCGGCCAGATTCCGCATGCTGTAGGGCTAGCGTGGGGCCTCTCTTTGCAAAAGAAGCCGGGCGTCGTGGTGGTGCATTTTGGCGAAGGTGCCACGTCTCAGGGCGATTTTCACGAGTCCGCCAACCTCGCCGGTGTAATGAAAGCACCCGTGATTTTTTTCTGCCAGAATAATTATTGGGCAATTTCAACCCCGAGCAAACTTCAGACGGCTTCACCAAGTTTCGCAGAAAAGGCTCGCGCTTATGGGTTTCCAGGCGTTCAAGTAGATGGGAACGATCTGCTCGCGGTTTATCAAGTGACGTGCCAGGCCGTGGAGCGAGCGCGATCCGGACAAGGGCCTACTCTGATCGAGGCGATCACGTATCGCCTGGGCATGCACACCACGGCCGACGACGGCTCGCGGTGCGAGCCGCCAGGGATGCGCGACGCGTGGCGCCCGAAGGACCCGCTCCTCCGCGTGCAATTGTATCTGAAGCAACTGGACCAGTGGAGCGAAGAACGAGGCGCGGAAATGGATCAAGAGATCGCCGTGGAACTTGACCGTGCGTGGCAGACCGCACAAGCCGAGCCTCCCCCTTCCCTTGCAGAAAGCCTTTCGCACGTCTTCGCCGAGATGACACCTCGCCTTCGTGCGCAGGCCGAAGCAAATCGAGAGAACTCTTGATGAGCGATATGTCCATTGTCGAAGCCGTTCGTGACGCGCTCGAATTCGAAATGGGCCGCGACGACCGCGTGATCGTTCTGGGTGAAGACGTCGGCGGCTCGGGCGGCGTCTTTCGCGCTACCGAAGACCTGCAGAAACAGTTCGGTACGTCACGCGTATTCGATATGCCGCTTGCGGAGAGCGCGATCATCGGGTCCGCGCTTGGCCTCGCCCTTGCGGGCCTTGTGCCCGTCGTTGAAATTCAATTCATGGGCTTTACGCATAACGCGTTCAACCAAATCACGGAACAGCTCGCGAGGATTCGCTACCGATCCTACGGCAGCCTCTCAGCTCAGGTGACGATCCGCGCGCCGTTTGGCGGCGGCGTTCGCGCGCCGGAGATGCACTCGGACGGCTTCGAAGCACACTTCACGCATTGCCCAGGGCTGAAGATCGTTGCTCCGGCCACTCCTGCTGACGCGCGAGGTCTGTTGCTCTCCGCAATTCGCGATTCCGATCCCGTCATGTTCCTCGAACCGCTGCGAGGATACCGGTTGATTCGCGGTGCCGTTCCCACCGGCGACGTTACTATACCGATCGGGCGCGCGCGCGTAGCGCGCCCGGGTACGGACTGCACGGTGATCGCGTGGAGTGCCGCGGTCGAGGTCGCCACGAAGACCGCCGAGGTTGCGGCAGCTGACGGAATATCCTTGGAGGTAATCGATCTTCGGACGCTTGTGCCGCTCGACACCGACGCGATTCGCGAATCGGTAGTCAAAACGGGACGAGTCGTCGTCTTGCAGGAGGCTTCCTGCACGGGCGGCTACGCGGCGGAAGTCATCGCCACCATCCAGGAGGATGCGGATATGTTTTTCTCGCTGAAGGGACCGATGACCCGCGTCTGCGGCCCCGATACGCCCTATCCGGTGCAACTGCTGGAGCCCGCCTATCTCATCAATCCCGACCGCGTTATGCGGATCATTCGTAGTGTCTTGCAAGCCTGATATGAAGGACTTCGAATTTCGTCTCCCAGACATTGGCGAGGGCCTCGCGGAAGCAGAGGTTGTGCAGTGGCGCGTCTCCGTCGGCGATAGCGTCCAAGAGAATCAGACCATCGTGGAAATCGAAACCGACAAGGCCATTGTCGAGTTCCCGTCGCCAGCAACGGGCGTGGTCAAGCTCCTGCCCGTCGCGCCCGGGCAACGCGTAAAGGTAGGCGACGTGCTCTTGGTGCTGTCCGTGTCCGGAACTCCAACAGCGAAGGTAGAACCTCCTTCGGCAACAGCGGCCGTCAGCACGGCGATCTCGCAACCTATTACTTCAAATACTGCCGCGGCTCCGCAAGCGGCGCCGGCAGTTCGAAAACTCGCCGCGGAACTTGGCGTCAGCCTATTGGACGTCCGCGGCACCGGCCCAAATGGGCGCATCCTGCCCGGAGACATTCGCGCCCATGCGGTAGCAGGGCAAACCATGAAGACGAAGACCAAGGCATCGAGCGCCGACTCCGAGCGAATTCCGGTGCGTGGACTTCGGCGGCGAATTGCCGAAGCGATGACTCACACCGCCAGAACCATTCCGCACGTCTGCGGATTCCACGAACTTGACGCGGTGGCCTTGAGTGATGCCTATACGCGCATGAAACGGAACGCGGCGCAGGAAATTCGCCTTACGTACCTCGCCTTTATCGTCAAGGCGGTTGCGCTGGCGCTTCGCGATCATCCATATCTAAACGCGGAATACGACGAGACAGAACCTGCCATCGTACTGCACAAGCGGCGCAATATCGGGATTGCAACAGCAACCGCAGAAGGATTGGTCGTGCCGGTCATTCATGATGCCGATACGCTGGGCCTCTTCGAAATTGCGCGCGCCGCTGCGCGACTGTCCGAAGCGGCACGCAACCGCTCCGTACGGCCATCTGACTTGCAACACTCCACCTTTACAATCACAAATGTCGGTGCGGCAGGCGGGTGGTTCGGGACATCGCTGGTGCATTATCCTGAAGCGGCCATCCTGGGATTGGGAAAAATCGAAGAGCGCGCCGTGGTTCGGAACGGAAAAATCGTGGCCCGGGCAATTCTGCCAGTATCGCTCACATTTGATCATCGCCTAGTGGACGGCGACGCGGCCCTCGCATTTTTGCGGACACTGCGCGGCTTGCTCGAATCGGAAAAATCGCCGGTACTTTCCGAGAGCTAAATGAAATTCGGCATCTGGTACCACCTCAGGAATCCCGGGCGATGGAAGCAGCCGGCGCAAGATATGTACCGGAAAACTCTGGACCAGATTGTCGCCGCCGAAAAGCTCGGCTATGACTCTGTCTGGGTCTCCGAGCATCACTTCACCGACGATGGCTATCTGCCCTCGAGCTTGCTTTTCCTGGCTGCGGTCGCCGCGCGCACCACGCGGATCCGGCTCGGCACACTGATCCTGCTCTTACCGCTGCACCATCCCCTGCGGGTTGCCGAAGACGCGGCTGTGCTGGACATTCTTTCAAACGGGCGCGTTGATTTGGGGGTGGCTGCCGGCTATCGAGTTGAGGAATTTGAGGCGTTCGAAGTCGCTCACAAAGAGCGGGGCCGCCGGATGGACGAGGCCGTCGAAATCCTGCAGCGATCATGGGGCGCAGCACAATTCTCGGCGAAGACTCCGGATTTCTCGTTTTTAAACGTGTCGGTTACACCTAAACCGATTCAACCGGGCGGGCCGCCAATTTGGATGGGCGGCCAATCACGCGCCGCGATTCGTCGTGCAGCGCGGTTCGGTTGCCATCTCCTGCCGTCGCCATCGAAGGAATTTGATGTGATCGAAACCTACCATGCCGCTCTGCGCGAGTATGGCCGTGACCCTGACAACTTCCGCATCAAAGGATTTTCCTCCATGTTTTGCACGGAAGATCCCGCTCGTTCGTGGGAAGAACTGAAGGAGCACTTCCTCTACCAGCACAATCTATACCGACAGTGGTACCGGAGTGCTGGCGATTCGACTGCTCCGGACGTGACGGATGCGGACCAGTTGTCTCGCGACAACTACTTTGTGGGCACGCCTGACGAATGCGACAAAGAAATTCGCGAGCATCAGCGGAATTTGCGTGCTGAAGAGTTCATCTTTTGGGCCCATCCGCCGGGATTTCCCGTCGAGAAATCCACGCCTTCGATAGAGCTGTTCGCGAAAGAAGTAATTCCGCGTTTTCACTAAACGACCGCGCGTTCGGCGCTAGTGCTTATTGCTTGCCTCCACGTATATCGCTCATCAGGCGCGCTCGAATAGTCCGGCGGCGCCCTGGCCTCCGCCGACGCACATCGTAACCACCCCATAGCGCGCTTTGCGGCTCTCCATTTCATTGGCCAGCGTGCCAACCAGACGCGAGCCAGTCATGCCAAATGGATGGCCGATCGAGATTGCTCCCCCGTTCACATTCAGCTTTTCGGGATCAATGCCCAAACGATCGCGACAATATACAACCTGCACGGCGAAAGCCTCGTTGAGCTCCCACAAATCAATGTCGTGGATCGTCAATCCGGAGCGGCGCAAAAGTTTGGGAACGCCAAAAACAGGTCCGATCCCCATTTCGTCCGGGTCGCAACCCGAGACTTGATAGCCGCGAAAGACGAGTTTGTAAGGAATCCCCAATTTCTCGCAGCGTTCGCGAGACATCAGCAACGTAGCCGATGCTCCATCGGAAAGTTGTGAAGCGTTGCCTGCGGTCACCGTACCCTGGCCGCTGTCCGGGTCGAAATGCGGCTTCAACGCCTGTAAACTTTCGAGCGTCGTGTCCGGGCGGTTGCATTCGTCGCGATCGGCGAACACCTTGCGCACTTCAACCTTCTCGCCGGTTTTCTTGTCCAACACTGCCATGATGACGTTGATCGGAGCAATCTCGCCTTTGAAGAAACCCTCGCTCTGGGCCCGCGCCGTTCGCTGCTGGCTAAGCAGCGAATATTCGTCCTGCACTTGTCGGCTGATCTTGTACCGCTTCGCTACGACTTCGGCGGTGTCACCCATCGCCATGTACAGCCCTGGCAATCTCTTTTGCAACTCGGGGTGTGGATCAGCGTCGGGCTTGATCATACTGATGCTTTCGACTCCGCCAGCGATGATTGCGTCCACACTTTCATTCATGATTTGGTGCGCACCGATCGTGACGGCCTGCAAACCCGATGCACAAAACCGATTAACAGTCGTTCCCGCGACAGAGCTCGGCAGACCGGCCAGCATCGCGGAGATTCGCGCGATGTTCTTGCCCTGCGCCCCGTGCGGAAGCGCGCATCCCAGTACGACGTCTTCGATTTCGTTCGGGTCGAGGCCCGGCGCTTTTTCCAGCACGCGTTGGATACAGTGCGCCGCAAGATCGTCCGGCCGTGTAATGTTGAAAGAGCCGCGATAGGATTTCGCAAGCGCAGTCCGAACACTGGCTACTACCACAGCCTCCCTTGTCCGCATGTTCATTGCCCCTCCGAACTGACAGCAGTCGGCAGGGCCGACGGGCTCGCAATGACGGAAGTCCTGTCCGTATTCAGCTTGTCATAATCAGCAAACGTCTCTCCGCGCTCGGCCAGGCGTTTCAACAAAGCAGCGGGCTCCCAAAGCTCACCATGCTTGCGCTGGAGTTCACAAATGCGCTGGTATATGGTGTCGAGGCCAACGACGTTCGCGTACCACATTGGCCCGCCGCGCCGCGCTGGAAATCCATAGCCGTTGACGTAGATGATGTCAATGTCGCTGGCGCGGAGGGCGCAGCCCTCTTCGAGGATCCGGGCGCCCTCGTTGACGAGCGAATAGATGCAGCGCTCGACGATCTCGATAGGAGAACATTGGCGCTGCCGAATGCCTGCATCGGCGCTCCAGAGGCGCACAAGCCTGGCCACTTCCGCGTCGGGAATGGGTGTCCGGTCACCAGCGTATTTGTACCAGCCGCCGCCCGTCTTCTGGCCAAACCTCCCCATCTCACACAGGCGATCCTCGATTATTGGCCGCCGGACTCCGGATCTCTCGAGATGGCGATGCTCCCTTCGAATGCGCCAGCGAATATCGAGGCCGACAAGATCGGCCGCCCTCAGTGGGCCCATGGCCATACCGAAGTTGTAGAGCGCCTTGTCTACCTCCTCGATGTCGGCGCCTTCTTCAACAACGAACTGCGCTTCGCGGCGATACAATCCGAACATGCGGTTTCCGACAAACCCGGGGCAATTGCCGACGAGGACGCCTGACTTGCCGAGCTTTTTCGCGAGGTGCATGCACGAAGCGATCACTTCTTTGCTGGTCTTCTGGCCGCGGACAACTTCGAGCAGACGCATGACCGGGGCGGGACTGAAGAAATGCATGCCGATCACCGCGTTGGGCCGGCTCGTTACAGATGCGATCGCGTCAATATCCAGCGAGGAGGTATTCGTCGCCAGGATCGCGCCGCGTTTGCACATGCGATCCAGTTCTTCGAACGCAAGCTTCTTGGCGGCCATATTTTCAAAAATCGCTTCGATCACAATGTCAGCATCCGAAAAGTCTTCGTAGCGAAGCGTCGGCCGGATCAGCTCCAGCCGCTCGTCAACGAATGCCTGCGTTAACCGTCCGCGCTCCACCGATGCCGCGTAGTTCCTGCGGATCAGATCCATGCCGCGGTAGAGCGCCAGCTCGTCGGCATCCTTAAGCACCACGGGAATCCCGGCATTCGCAAAGACCATTGCGATGCCGCCACCCATGAATCCCGCACCCAACACTGCCGCGGCCTTGACGGAAACCATAGCCTTCGGCGTATCTCTCGGTATGTCGGGAATCTTCGCAATCTCGCGGCCCGCGAAAAATAAGTGAATCATCGCCTTCGATGTTTCGGAAAACAGGCATTCGGTGAACAGTCTTTGTTCTACCTCGCAGCCTTTGTCGAATGGCAGCTTGGTGGCGGCTTCGACAGCGTCAATGGCCGCAAGTGGCGCGGCAAAACCGCGGTTCTTCTTCGCTGAGGCCTCGCGTGCCGCGGCGAAAAGAGCGGCGTTCTGTTCGTGCGTCCCAAGTTTTGCGGCGAGATCTCGAGTTCTGCGGACCGGCTTTCCAACCATGCTTCGTGCGAACGCAATTGCACCCATCAAAAGATCACCCTCGATCAATTGATCCACAATACCGAGTCGCAAAGCTTCCTGCGCGGTGACGGGCTCTCCTTCGGTGCACATTTCCAACGCTTTCGCCACGCCCGCGAGCCGGGGCAACCGTTGCGTGCCCGCTGCACCCGGTATAATTCCGAGCTTCACTTCTGGCTGGCCTACTTGTGCGCTTGGAACCGCGAGACGATAGTGTGCGGCCATGGCGAGTTCAAGCCCTCCGCCTAACGCATTCCCGTGGATCGCTACGACCATCGGCTTGTTGCAGTTTTCAATCCGGAGCAGCACCTGAAGAAGAATCGAGCCGTCGCGCTGTTTCTTCCCCGAGGTGAACTTCACGAATTCGTTGATGTCTCCTCCGGAGACGAAGGTTCGGCCACTACCCACCAGCACGACGCCCATGACACTCTCGTCGCAGCAGACCTGCTCCACTGCTTTCGAAAGCCCCTCGACCACTCCGGGGCTGAGCGCATTCACCGGCGGGTTGTTAATCGTGATGATCGCGACATCATGATCGCTGCCAAGCTCAACCAGGGCGCCCATGTGATCGACTCTCCTCGCTCAACAGCCGTTCCTCATCCACGACTAGACACGGTTCGTTCCACGTTGAATTCATATTCAGAGTGCGATTTGTCCATTTCTTATTTCGGTGAAGAGGAAGCGCAATCGGCCATCCTTCATGGCGATCGGTTCATCCGTTTTGCTTCCTCGTCATGTAGAACCAGTTTGCTTCAAGAGCATCCCGGCGATGACGAGATGCTGGATCTCGGAGGTGCCTTCATACACACGCATCGGCCGAATCTCGCGATAGAGTTTTTCCATGACAGACCCTTTCAGCACTCCGTAACCACCATGGATTTGAAGAGCCTGGTCTATGATGCGCTGGGCCGCCTCGGTGGCGTAGAGCTTGGCCATGGAAGATTCCATCGTGATCCGTTGTTGACCGTGGTCTTTCAAATACGCGGCGCGATACACGAGCAAGCGCGATGCATCAAGTTCCGTCGCCATCGCGGCCAGCTTTAATTGGATGGCCTGAAACTCCGCGATAGGCTTGCCGAACTGTACGCGCTTCTGCGCGTAGCCGATCGCTTCATCGAGCGCTGTCCGCGCCATCCCCATGGCGCCTGCTCCCACCGTGGAGCGAAAGAAATCCAACGTCTGCAAAGCGATTTTCAGACCGGCGTCCTGTTGTCCAAGCAAATTAGACTTGGGAACCTTGCAATCCCTGAACTCCGGGGCCCCGATCGGATGCGCGGCCAGCAAATCCAGCCGCTTGCCCGGATCGAAACCCGGAAAGCCCTTTTCGATGACCAAAACAGAAATGCCCTTCGCCCCCTTCTCCTTGTCCGTCTTCACCAACACGCTATAGATGTCCGCATCGGGCGCTAGGGAAATGAACATCTTCTGGCCGTTCACGATGTATTCGTCACCGCTGGCGCTGGCTGAGGTCTCGAGCGCTGCGGCGTCCGACCCTGCATTCGGCTCCGTCAGCGCAAACGTAAACAATTTCTTGCCGTTGGCGACAAGCGGGCAATACTTCGCCTTCTGCTCTTTGGTCCCGGCTGCAACGATCGGATAGCTCCCGAGGCCTTGCATCACAAAAATCAGCTCGGCATTCGGACAGCGCCGCGCGAGTTGCTCGCGCACCAAGCACACCGACGTGAGAGAAGGCGTATCCGTTGTGTTGCCGAATTCTCCCGGCACGAGGAGACGAAAAAGACCCGCGCGCGCCAGCTCATCGGCGATTTGACGTGACACAATATTTGTTTCGCCGGTCCTTTCTTCCAAGGGCCTCAGCGTTTCCTCGCACAGCCGGATCACTTGTTCCTTCAATCGTTTTTGTTCGTCGTTCAACAAGAAATCCATAATTTCAGCGTCCTTTCCAGCATGGTTTTCTCTTGGCGAGAAAGGCGTCCAGCCCTTCCTTGGCATCCTCCGTCAGCAGCACCAGCGTGGCCATCTCTTTCATGTAATCCAACGCTTCGCGTGCGCTCATATCGGAAGAGATGCAAAACGCTTCCTTCCCGAGCCGAAGCGTCGAAGGACTGTATTGCAGAAGGTTTGACGCCAGCCGGTTCACTTCCGCACGCAACAGCTCGTGCGGCACGGCACGGTTGATCAAACCGATTCGCTCTGCTTCCTGGGCGCTGATCATTTCGCCGGTCATGACCAATTCCACGGCTTTTCGTCTTCCGATCACGCGAAATAGATTGGCCATTACCATCATGGGGAAGATGCCCACTTTGATTTCCGGAAATCCAAAGCGCGCTCTTTCCGAAGATAGAACAAAATCAAACAGCAGCGTGAGGCCGGCGCCACCTGCCAAGGCCAGGCCGTTAATCGCGCCGATCACCGGCTTTCCAACTTCCATGAAGGCTTTGCACAATTGTCGGTAGGCCTCGTTCTGCTCTCTCTTGGCAAGCACGTCTTTGTTGAGGAAATCATTCATGTCGGCGCCTGCGCAAAAGGCTTCGTCGCCGGCTCCAGTGACCACAACGAGATAAGCCTGCGGATCATCCCGAATAGCCGCAAGGGCGTGGACCAACTCGATCATCGCAGTGCGGCTGAGGGCGTTCCGTTTTTCAGGCCGATTGAGCGTAATCCGTCCGATGTGGTCGGTCAGTTCGTAAAGGATGTGCGTGTAAGACATATCTCCTACTGAGTCTCAATAATACAGAGCCATGCTATAGCCGCCATCGATGCAAAAAGTTTGCCCGGTAACGTAATCCGAGCTGCGCGACGCCAGGTAGACCGCGAGCGGTTTCAATTCGTCCGGACGGCCCGCCCGGCGAATCGGCATGCGCTCAAAGATCCGCTTGCTGGTCTTCGGATCGGACAAAATCCCTGCCGACATGTCCGTCTCAAAATGACCGGGAAGAATGGCGTTCACACAAATCGCGTATCGCGCCCATTCCACGGCCAAGCTTCTTGTCATCTCGTCAATCGCGGCCTTCGAGCAGGAGTAGGCAAGGCAGTGCGTCGTGCCCATGGATCCGAAAATAGAACCTACGTTAATGATCTTCCCGCTGCCTCGCTCGATCATGTGTGCCGCGACTGCCTGTGAGCAAAGGAAAGTTCCGTTTAGATTGGTGCGGATTACGTTGTTCCATTCCTCCTCTGTCGTGCTCAGCGACGAAACTCCCTGCATAACGCCGGCGCCGTTGACGAGAATGTGGATCCTTCCCTGCCACACCGCAGCCTTCGCAACTGAATCTTTGACCTGCTTCGATGAACCGACGTCCGTTTCGATCGCCAGTGCACGTCTGCCCGTCCTTTCGATGAGATTGCAAGTCTCGTCGAGATTCTGCAGGCGCCTGCCGCAACAGACGATGTCCGCGCCGGCTTCGGCAAGACCCAGCGCAATGGCACGCCCCAAGCCACTGCCGGCTCCCGTAACAAGAGCCACCTGGCTATCGAGCGAAAACCATTTCTCAAATGTGCTCAATCGTCCTCATCTTGCTCTACTTCGAGGTAGCGGCTTAGAAATCCAGTATCGTAACGCCCCTCGATGAAATCAGCATCGCGCAATACTTTCTTGTGGAAAGAGATGGTCGTGCTCGTCGGCGAAATTATCAACTCATCCAGGCAGCGCGACATCTTCGCGACTGCCCCGTCGCGCGTGTCGGCGTGCGCGATTAGCTTCGCCAGCAGCGTGTCGTAATAAATGGGAATCTCGTACCCGGCATAAATGTGTGTATCCACTCGTACGCCAGGCCCGCCTGGAAGAAAAAGGGTTTCAATGATCCCTGGGCACGGAAGAAAGTTCATGTCGGGATCTTCCGCATTGATGCGGCATTCAATCGCGCACCCCTTGCTGTGGATTGCATCTTGCGGGACGAGCGGCTCTCCCATCGCGATCTTGAATTGTTCCTTGATTAGGTCCACCCCTGTTACCATCTCGGTGACGGGATGTTCCACCTGGATGCGGGCATTAATCTCCATAAAGTAAAAATTGCCCGACTGGTCGAGTAGAAATTCCATCGTTCCCGCATTCAAATAACCGATATGCTTCACTCCCTGCAGAGCTGCGGCACAGATATTCTCTCTCGACGCAGCGTCGATTCCGGGGCTGGGCGACTCTTCAATCAGCTTCTGGTGCCGCCTTTGGACGCTGCAATTCCGCTCGCCAAGGTGTACGGCATCTCCCTTTCCATCGCCGAGCACTTGGACCTCGACGTGGCGTCCTCCGGGGATGAATTTTTCCATGTAGATCTTGCCGTCGCCAAACGCAGCTCGTGCTTCTGCCTGAGCGACGGGGAATTCTTCGTTGATGGCGGCCTCGTCGTTGCACACCCTCATCCCGCGACCGCCGCCTCCCGCCGCCGCTTTTAGGATAACGGGATAACCGTATTCGCGCGCCAGCGCTGATGCGTCGGCGAGCTTCGCGATGGCGACGTCGCTGCCGGGAATGACCGACAAGCCGGCTGATCTCATACTCTTTTTTGCGTCGAGCTTGTCTCCGGCCAGTTGCAGGTTTTCAACGGTGGGACCGATGAATTTAAGCTTCGCCTCAGCACAGCTGAGGGCGAACCGGGTATCCTCGGAGACAAAACCGTAGCCCGGGTGAATGCAGGCCGCACCGCTGCGCTTTGCCGCGTCGATCAATTTTGGAATATTCAGGTAATTTTCGCTGCTCTGCCGTCCACCCAGCGCGACGCTTTCGTCCGCCGACTGAACGTGCATGGAATCTTTGTCCGCGTCCGAATAAACCGCAACCGTCTGGATTCCAAGCTCCCTCGCGGCACGAATCACGCGGAGCGCGATTTCCCCGCGATTCGCGACTAGTACTTTGGAAAACAGAGGCCTAGCTCCTAATTAAATCTGTTCGATTCGAAAGAGGGCTTGGCCCTTCGCGACCGCGTCCCCGTTGGCCGAGCCGATCTCAACAATTCTTCCCTGTACCGTGGACCGCACCTTGCTGAAGACCTTCATCGTTTCGAGCAGACACAAAACCTGTCTGGGCGCCACCTTACTCCCCAGTTCGACATAGGGAGGATCCTGCTGAGAAGGTGCCCGGTAAAAGACGCCAGCGATAGGCGCTATTATTGCAACGATTCGATTCCCGTCAACTGGCACTCGGATCCTCTGCTATGTGAGCGATCAGGTTCGAAATTCCGCGGCCTCTTTGCACGCGCAGGATACGGAATTCCTAACCCGCTCCGCTTGAAAACGGCGCGACCCGCGTTATTCCTCTACTTCCAAAAGCATCCGAAGCAAATTGCACCCAAATGCTTTTCCCGTTTGGTCCATCGCTAACGTCCGCGTGGCGCCCCCGCCGAGAGCGTTGAACATGACGAATTCGAGAGATTCCAAGTTGTCCATCTCATACCGGACTACGTCGCCCTTGACGATTCCCTTGAAGTGTTCTTTCACGCGCTCGGCCGTCAAATATTTCTTCAGAATCTCGTAAGCCTTCTTGTCCTTCGCCATCACGCCGATGTCGGAGACGTCCCCTTTGTCGCCGGATCGCGCGTAAGCAATGTCAATCAGAGGAATCTGCTTTTTCACGTCTTCAAACCTCCCTCATGATCAGCCGCGTGGGAACCTCTTCTCGCGGAATGAGCGTCGGCCACAAAGAGATGACCTGCCGGGGAGGTGGAGGGCTGATCACGGCCGTCGAGCCCACCGGGCCATGCGTCCAAAGGTGCGTGACCTCTCGACGGACCAGATTCGCAACTTCCTTGGAGCTGGTCCTTACCGCGACCCGCACGCGCACTTCATTCAATTCACTGGCGTGCGGCACGGTTGCCAATGGCCCGTGCAACGAATTGACCCCGATGTAATCAACTCGAATTTCTTGGATCTCCAGATTCTTCTCTTTGAATCGGCCTCTCAGAAACGACTCACAGAACTTCGCCTTCTCGAGCGCGTCGGGCCAAGACACGCTGATCTCGCTTTCGCCGATCCAGCCGTCTTCATATCCAATGCAGAGCTTTAGCATCTTTGGTTTTGGCTTGCCTTTGAAGCCAGTGACTCTCACCTCGTCCTTGGCTACTTCCTTGATCGCAAGATGGGTGAGATCGGCAATGCCGTCAGCCATTAAATAATTCCTTGGATCGTGAACTTCGTAAACGAGATGTTCCTTCACCGTCCATTCCGTTACGAACCGGCCGGTTTCCTGAGGCTTGGTAATGATGGCATCGCCGTTTTCGTAGACCTCGGCAATAGGAAACGCCGCTCGCCAAGGTTCCTTGATGTCTTTCCAGAAATTCGACATACCGCCCGTGCACCCCGTAGTGCATTCGATGATATGACCGATCGTAATACCTGCCGCAATCTTGTCCCAATCATCCATGGCCCACCCGAACTCGTGAACCATCGGTGCGATGTATAGAGCATTGTCCGTGCATCGGCCCGTAACCACCACGTCGGCGCCCTGTCCAAGCGCCTCCACCAGGCGCTCGGAGCCGATGTAGACATTCGCTGCCACAATGCGGTCCATGATTCGGTCGATGTCTTCTTCGCCCGTGTCCATGTTCGCCAGCTTGATGCCTCGTTTGTGGATGTCCTCAATTCGGTTGAAGATGTCGTCCCCGACGACAACACCAACCTTGAGTCCGGGAAGGTTTGCGGCTTTCGCAATCTTCAGAACTTCTTCACCCCCTTGCTCAGGATTCGCACCTCCGGCATTCGTGAGCATCCTGATGCCCTTCGTGTGACACAGCGGCAGAAGGGTCTGCGTCCATGGAATCAGATCCGGGATATATCCTCGTTTCGGATCCTTGGCCTTCATCCTTTGAAGAATTGAAAGCGTGAGTTCAGCAAGGTGGTCGAAACCGATGTAGTCGAGATTGCCATACTTGACCAGATCAACGGCTGGATCCAGCATGTCTCCCCAGGAGGCGGAACCTGCCCCCAACCGGATTTTCTTCATGCCTTGTTGCGCACTAGGTTGTCTAGGAATCAATCCCAAGGGGCCTCCGTCCAGCAAGATCACCGGTACTCGTGCCCTGCTCTACTCCTGGCAGCTCAGGACAGAGAGCAGACTGTACTGTGCAAAAAGCGCATCGTCAACAGAAACTTCTACCTGCGGGTAAAATACTCGGTGGATCGGGAGAAAGACGTCCATCCCCGTATATAACCGGATGGGAACGCTCCGCGCAGTAAAGTCTTGAATACACGTTGGATATCACCCGGCAAAGGGCGACGCATTCGAGTCATCCACAGTTTCACCTGGCTATACTTACGCATCCTTGTGGATCGGCCACCGGCGGAAGTTCAACCGTAGGGTCGAATCAAAGGCTAGGTCGCGAAGTCAGCATCCAAGAAATTTAGATCGGCCGTCCCTCCGATTCGGATCATTCCCTTGCACGGATTGCCGGAGGTTGTTCCCGGCGATGAGCTGGTTCAGTTCCCTGTTTTGGCGACGAGGCGGCAGCGCATGCGCGACGGCAAGCGAGACATCTTCATCATCACGCACAAGATCGTTTCGAAGGCGGAGGGCCGCGTAGTTCCTCTCGACTCGATCAAACCCTCCAAGAAAACAGCTCGATGGGTCAGCAAATACAACAAAGACCCGCGGCTGATAGAGTTGGTGGTCCGCGAGGCCAGTGGCATCGTATCTATGAAACGCGGAGTAATCGTGACGGAAACGCGTCATGGATTCGTTTGCGCTAATGCGGGCCTGGATGTATCGAACAGCCCCGATGGGACGGCTGTGTTGCTGCCAAAGAATCCGGATCGCTCCGCGCGGCAATTACACGACAGGCTCACAAGAGCATTCGGCGTTCGCGTTGCCACGACGTGCGGGCGAACGCGACGCGTGCCTGTTTGCAAGCGCACGGGTTTGTGCGAGTGGTGCTGGAATCTTCGAATCGCGCCGCGCACACTCATCGTTCGAACGGGCTGATTGCTCATGAGAATGTTTCTACCCTGCACGCCGAGCGCGCAGCGGATCGAATCCGGCAACTTGGGCAAGCGTCGCGGTCTTCCTAAGTTCATCCGTGCGATAGACGTGCGTTGTAAGATCGCGATCGCCCAAATGGAACCATTTCGGACATCCATAAACTACGAGGCGTTCCAGAAACAAAAATGTTTCCTTGTCGAACCCCCAACCAGTGGCGGCATTCACGACGCCTGTCGCTGCCCACAAACAGATGTTTCTGGGCAGGCCTCATTCGAACAGCCGGTTAGGGCCCAAACAATAAGAGAAAAGAAGGTCGTATCGGCTGGCCTCGACAAGGACAGCGCAAACGGCAGCATGACGAGCGCATCGCTCGAACTGAATATCTGCCCGATGTCACTTGTGGACCAGGAGTCTGATTCTGTACTTGCGACCAGTAGCCAACTCAAATCAGAGATTACTAGACTGGTGTGGCCGTCGGCAACGAAGGGGTCACGTATGGACTCTCCTAACTCGTTTTGCAGAAATAAGCTCAGCCCCTGGGGACTCAATTCTGCAGGGCCGGATCTTTGTGCGCTGGTCCTCGCTCTACTTGCCTGTGTCGGACTGGTGGGTTGCGGCGCGGCGACTTCGTCTAGGGGGTCGGCGCCGAATGTGACATCCTTTATAGCGTCTCCGACAAGCATAAACTCCGGTGCAAACAGCATGCTGAATTGGGCCACGACCGGGGCGACGGGTATTGCCATTACGCCGGGAGCATTCACGTCCACATCGACTAGTGGTTCGACGAGCGTGAGCCCAACAGCAACGACGATCTACAGGCTGACTGCAACGAATCCCGCTGGATCAACCACGGCCACGGTAACAGTCACCATCAACACGTCGAGCGGGCCAACGATCAGCTCCTTCACAGCTAAACCCACAAGCATCACTTCCGGCTCCAGCAGCACGCTGGCGTGGGCAACTACCGGGGCGACAAGCCTTGCCATCGCTCCGGGAACATTCACGTCTACGTCGGCGAGCGGTTCAACAAGCGTGAGCCCAACGGCAACCATCACCTACACGCTGACTGCGACCAACGCCTACGGATCCACCACATCCACGGCGAAAGTCACGATAGCAGCCTCCGGCAGTCCCTTGGCAATCACAACGATCTCGTGCCCCGACGGAACCCAAGGCTCGACCTATGCTGGCTGCACAATAGCCGCCACCGGTGGCTCTCCGCCTTACACCTTATCCGTAACCACGAGTTCCAGCTTTCCTCCGTTACCTGAGGGGATGTCTCTCAGCGCATCTACGGGGAACATCAGCAGCTTACTGATCGGCGGTCAAGGCACCTACAGGCCCCACTTTGTAGTTACGGACTCGGCGAATACTCAGGCGACTCAGGACATCAGCATTGCCATTACGGGCAGCAACGCCTTCCTCGCAAACATCTTTCCTTCCACTTCCATTTTTCACCATAGAGTGGACGCCGCCACGACCGGCTTGCCCGTAGATTCTTCCCCCGCGGCGCCAATGTACAGTGACTATTTGTCATCGACGGTTAAGCCTTTCTTCGGCAACAATTCCGATGCTCCCTTTCCGAATGGAATACCTGTCATTCAAGTTCCTTTCAACCAGGCGGACGTATCGGTCGCAACCACTCTCTATCAATCCTACTTTACTTCTGCTCCCATTCCAGCAAATGCTCCTGTGGAAGGCACCTTCAGCTCGACTGGAGATCGCCACGTCCTGGTCTATCTGCAGGCAGGCGGTGGAAACAACCCTGCCCTCTACGAGATGTGGCAGGGAATCTACGAAGGCGGCCCCTGGACCGATTCATCCAATGCACTTTGGCCCAACGTATCTTCGAATGCCCTTACATCCCAAGGGAACGGAACATCCGATGCCGCGGGACTTCCTGTGGCACCACTGCTCGCCAATGCCGATGAGGTCATCGGCACCGGCACGCCCAGTTCCCCGAACGGCACGATTCAGCATCCCATCCGCTTCACCCTCAGCCACATAGTGAACTACTGGGTCTGGCCCGCCACGCAAACAGCAGGCGTGGGCAGTTGCACGTCTACGGGAGGGAGTACCATTCCCACGGGATCGCAGATTTCGCAATCTGCTCCTCCCGCAAGCTGCACCATGTCGGGACCCGCTGGCGAGATCTATCGGCTAAAAGCTTCGAGCGCCACTCCCTCTTGTGTATCCACAAGTCCACAGGCGGCCATTATCATCACAGCCTTCCGCAACTACGGAATCATCCTGGCCGACAACGGTGCCAGCGGTGGGCTCATCGGCACACCCGATGCTCGCTGGAACGATACTGATCTTTTGTGCATCTCAAGTCTCACCTTAGGGGACTTCGAGCCCGTGAACGTCTCCAGCCTCATCGTGAGCAACGACAGCGGAGCCACCAGCCACTAGCCGCTCCGCCTCCGGGCCGAAGCCTGAAAAAGATTTGCTGTGATCTCATTCGCGAAGGCTACGCTGGGTGCGGGTGCGCCTAATGGAGACCCACGCGTCCGAAACCCGGCTACGACATTCTCGCGGGTGGCCGGTGACAAACAGATTTGATCTGCGGCACCTTCGTAGAGGCGCGAGCTGGTGCCACCCTTGAAGCTCTTTACTTATTGCCGCTTTTTGACGCCTCGCTAAATTGCCAAGTCATTCTGAGCAAATGGGATGATTGGTAGAGGCGGTGAGGATCGAACCCAACAACTGGAAAACCTCGCGAATCGACATAATTAATTGCCCAAAAACCGGTCGCCGGTCAGATAAGTGTCCGAGGATGAGGCACTTCTCCACAGTGGAATCGGCGCGTGCAAATCATATGTTTTTGGGCAGGCTAGGAACAGTCCGCCGTGCAGTTCCTTTGCTGATTCCTGTTTCCTCCGTGATTTCGTGCCATGAGTGTCTCTGTGAGCGCAAATGAGCAATTCTTGAGGCATCCACGATCTCTTTGACCGGCCGGTTTCCCCAACTGCGGGCGCGTGCCAAGCCGGCTTGCGAGCGTTCGCTGAGTCTGATTCGTTCCTGCTTCGCGATACATTTTCTCTTGAAACGCTCGCTCCTATCGTTGTCACTGCTTTGTAAGTCTCGGACGAGTTTATTTCTGACGGAAACCGGTGTTTCACTTTTTCCCGTCCAGTAAGCTGCTAGGCGGGTGGCGAACAGAATATTGTGTGATGTGCATTTCTCTTCCATGTTCTGTGGGGCGAGTGCATCGTTCGGGCACTAACCTTCGCTGGTACAGTAAGAGGGCGCCGCACCATTGTGGTTTTCAAGACCGCCGGTTTTAACCGCTCACCCTCTCCTCCGGATTCAATTTTAGCGCAGTCCCCGAGTTAGCGGGGGATTTGCTGCACCAAGGAGTCGGAGAGGACGGTGGTGACGTTGACGTGAAGGTGGGGCGCCTCGAAACGGGATTTGCGCCATTCGTAGAAGGCGAGGCGCAAGAGAGCGAGGGCGGGCACGCTGAGAAAAATGCCACTGATTCCGGCGAGTTCGCCGCCGGCAAAAATGCCAAAGAGGATCAGCAGCGGATGCAGCTTCACGCTGCGCTCCATCAGGCGCGGCGAGACAACGTAATCTTGCACCACGCGATAGAAAACGAGAAAAGCGACAATCCAAGGGATGTGCGGGTAACGGCTGAACTCGCTAACGGCGAGAATCACGATCGCCGCGGTCAGCGGGCCAAAGAGCGGAACAAATTCGAGCGCGAACCCAAGTAACCCCAGCAAGATGGCATAGGGCACGTGCATGAGGCTGAGGAAAATGCTGAAAGAGACTAGTGTGCCTACACACACCAAAAACAGCGCCCTCATGTAGTTGAGAATCAGCTTGTGGGCGTCGCGCAGAATGTTTTCGAGAACGACGCGCTTTTCCGAAAAGATGGAGTTGGCGGCTTCGCCAAACAGGATTTCGAGCAGGCAGTCGTGCATCCAGGGACCGTCTTTGAGCAAGAAGAAACTCAGGGTGGGGACGACGATGAGGTTGCTGAGGTCGCGGACAGCGGTGCGGGCGGTTTTGCTGATTTGCGGTATGAAATCGACGATGCGGCTGAAGTGGGAGTTGGCAAGCAATTCGTGACCGACGGGAATGCCGAGAAGGCACCACGCATCTATATCCTTTACGAGGTGAGGGCTTTTGGTCTCCGCGACGAGCAGACGAGTTTCATCGCGCAACTGCGGAGCGACGACAAGCATGAAGACGGAAAGCAACGTGAGAATCACAGCGAATGGAATGGAAACAGCAAGTGCGCGCGATTTCCATGGCAGACGCCGCTGCAAGAAATCCACGAAGGGAACCAAAAGATAGGCGAGCAACAGGGCGATGGCAAAGGCCAGAAGGGTCTTGCGGACGAGATAGGCGGCGATGAAGAGCAGGCCGACGACTGCGTACGTCCAGGCAGCGTGCGCGGCTTTGGGTTCGAGGCCTAACATTTTTCAGCTCCTTTGAAATGGGGCTTTCGTTCTCTCGCCTGATGCTTACTTGCCCGAATGGAGAGCGCTCACGATCCAAACAACTGATCCAGCCGGAGCGACCATTCGAGCATGGCTTTAGAGTCAGCGTTATCAATGAGCTTCTGCAAAGCGGCGATATCTTCGCGCTTCATGTCATTTTTGTGGGTTTCGATAAACATATTGCCGAGGACTTTGATGGAGAAATCGGCGAACAGGAACGGCATGCTGATGGTGGCGTCGGTGTCCACGACCCTGAGCGAGGCGAAATTGCCCTGTGAGTTGAAGCTGAAGGCGATCACGGTGTAACCCGGCTCGGTCGTCTTCCAGAGGAAACGGTAAACAAGAGCAAAGCCGCCGTTGTCATAGGGGACGTAACGGATGAAATCGTGACGTCTGTAGTCCGCCCCGAGATGGACGTATGCGAGGATCTCCTTGCCGCGATCGCGGGACATGAGAAAGTGCTGGGCTCTGCTGACGGCCGGATCCTCATCGTACTGCGGCGTCGCGGACGAAAGGGCCGGAACAAGGAACGAGAAAAACAAGACGCTAAATGCAAGAACGGCTGGTCTTGGGCGCAAATAAGTGGAAGGAGCGTGGGGCCCCGGTGTTTTTGGGAAACGGTTCATAAACCTCTCCATTCGACTGCTCACGGAGGACAGCGTGAGAGAGGCGGGAAGGGCTCAAGAAATCTTCTGAAACCTTTGCGTTTGGCACGCGCTGTCTCAGAGCAGACCGCAGGACGCTGCAAACATAGGCGGTTAGGAAGAGAGATGTTCTGACATGGCGACGAGCGAGCAATCATTTTGCGTAGGAGTGAGGTCCGTGATGGGCAGATGCGTTGTTCTGGAGGCGGCGGTTACCCCCAAACTGCAGGCCGGGGATCGGTTGCGAATCGAGAGGGTTCTTGAGGCGATTCCGGATGCCTGCGCGGGAAGCACGGCGCTGTGGATTGGCTACCTGAGCGCGAATATCGGGGTCGCCGAGGTGCTGTACGTCGGGACATTCTCGGTCATCGCGCGTTATAGCGGCGTGCAACCTATCCAAACGGGGGACCTAGCAACTTTGATAGGATCGTGAGCCCTCTTTGCCGGTCTCACGCTGTATGGAGAGAGGAGCCGGGGACTGGCAGGGCACGCGGGATGGTCCTCGCCATGCCTCCCGAAAGGGAAAATGCCCATTTCACTTCCCGCGGTAGCGGATAGACTTTATACTCACGTCATCTCCACGCAGAAAGATGAGCACGGAAGAGTGGCACCGAGGCGTTGAGTGCGATGGTTGGACCGACGCAGATGAGGAAGCCCGAAAGTAGTCTGAATGGGGAGCACGTAATAGGTCTGCTCCAACGCGCACAGAACGGGGACCAAATGGCCTCGGCCGAGGTGGCGCGTCTGCTTGCGCAGGAATTTCGAATGACGGCGGCGGGCAAGCATTACCTTCCGATTTCAAAGCTGCGCGGGGGCTATCGCCAGTACCTCAAGGAGCCGGCTCTGGGCAGAGCGGATGAGGCTCTGATTCACCGGATCGGTTGCGACGTGATCGTGAGCACCATGGCCTCAAGCGAAGTGGCGGAAGTCGCGCGAGTGGGAAAGATTTTAGCGAGTCTGCTGGAAAGCCTTGAGGCGGAGGATCCGAAGACGGCACTTCTTTTGCGGCTGCGTTATATAGCTGGATTGAATTGGGAGGAGATCACCGGCCTGCCCGCATTTGAGGGACTCAGCACGGAGCAGGGTCAAGCAGCAGCGGACATGGTAACGGCTCTAACGAACCATGGGATTTCGGAAGAACTCCTGGCAGAGCACGGGCTTGGCCCTCGCGGCGAGGTGACGCAGCTTCTCGGGGAAGTGCAGAAAGGCAGCCGGCCCCTGGGGGATGTTGTGGCGCACGAACGAGGCAAGCTCCTGAAGCAAGCGGAGCACTTGCTACGGATGGAACGAGACGGCATTTCGATACAGGCGGACGATCTCGTCAATGAAATGTACTTGCGGCTGCCGAGGACGCCCGAGAAAACGCCGCTGAATCATTTCGAGTTTGACGCACTGACGAAACGGATCATGCGCCATGTTTTGATCGACCGCATACGGAAGCCGGTACCTGGCCAGGCACGGATCAGCGGCGAGCTGTCCGAACATCTTTCGAAGCCAGCCGGTCTGGAAGAGCGCATGTTTCAGGAGAAAGTGGTGCGTGTGGTGCAGAAGTTGATTGAAGAACTGCGAGTCAGTGATCGCGAAACCGCAGACATGCTGAAGGCCGCACTTTTTCGCGGCGCGGATCAGAAGGAGATCGCGAAGCTGCATTCGGTGTCGGTTTCAACGGTGAAGCGCAGGCTCAAGGACGCGCGGGAGCAAATCAGGGTACGCCTTGGGCTGGAATGAAGTGTCATGAGCTCGGAAAACAATCCGGTCGATCCGAGAGCAAAAGCGATCGCAGACGAGATCCTGGCGGAAGTGGCGCAGGATCCCTTGCGCAGCGCGGTAGATCGCTGCGGGAGCAACAGGGAATTGCTGATGGCTGTCTTGAGCCAGCTCAGCGAGCGCTATGGCGAGGGAGCAACGGACCCAGGAGTTCCGATACAGGATCGCCTCGCAAACAAGAAGATCGGATCGTTTCGGATCCATTGGAGGCTGGGCGGAGGGGGCAATGGTGACGTTTACCTAGCCACGCGATTGAAGGAGCCACACCAGACGGTGGCGATGAAGTTTCTGCGAATGCTGGGCGGGGAAAATGAAGAATTCCGGCGCAGGTTTTCGCGCGAGAAGCAGATTGTCGCGTTCCTGAACCACCCTTATATCGTGAAGTTGTTCGACGCGGATCGCACTCGAGAGGGCAGGCCTTATTTCGTCATGGAGTATGTGGCGGGCGAGGCGCTGAACAAGTACGCCGATTCAAAACGATTGACGGTGCATCAACGCTTGAAGCTGTTTCTCAAAGTGTGCGACGCGGTTCAGTACTTGCACTCCCATTTGATCATCCACCGGGATCTGAAACCGGCGAATGTGCTGGTTGACGCAAACGAAGATCCGAAGGTCCTGGATTTCGGAATCGCGAAATTGCTGCGGCCGGAACTGATGGACGGCGAAGTGATCACCGTGACCGAGCGGCACCCGATGACGGCGGAGTATGCAAGCCCGGAGCAGTGGGAAGGCGGATTCATCACCTCTGCTTCGGACGTGTATTCGCTGGGCGTGGTGCTGTTTCAACTGCTGAGCGAAGATTTGCCTTTCGTGTGGCACGGTGGGACCTACGCAGAATACAAGAAGCTGGTGTGCGAAGAGCAGCCGCGGGTGTGTAGCAAATCGATCGTCAAAGGGCACGGAGCGTTGTGCCGCGAAGCCAGCGACAGCGCTCTGGCCGACCGGCTCAGTGGGGATTTGGATGCGATTGTGTCCATGGCTTTGCGAAAGGATACGGCGGAACGTTATCTGACGGTCGGTGCGCTGGCAGAGGATATTCAGCGACATCTGAGTTTTTTACCTGTGACGGCAAGGGAGCAAGGCTGGCCATACCGAACGCGGCGATTTTTGCGGCGGAATCGGAGCCTGGCAGCCTCCGTGGTGACCGTCGTGATGGCTCTCAGCATCGGTTTGGGAGCGGCTTTGGTGCAGAAGACCAGAGCGGTGCGAGAACGCGACCGGGCAACGGCTTTGGCTGCCGACGGCACCAAGGCGGCGCAAGAGCTAGAAGAGAAGCTCAAGCAGGAGAATCTGCAAGGGGAGCCACTGCGCGCAGCCATCCGAGGGATCGCGGCAGAACTGGAGAAGCGTGTTCAAGAAGATCAGCATCGTGACGTCAGCGGGCGCGGGGAGGGAGGATCCCCAGCGATCGCGCGGGATCTTCTTGTGGCACGCGATTACGAAAGTCTGGGGCGATTCCGAATTCTCCAGGGAGATACAGACGGCGCGCGCCGCGCTTTTGAAGACTGTGTCGGGAGTCTGCGCCGAGCGCAGGAGACGGGCGACGTTTCGGATGGTACGACAAAAGACTTGAAGCGTTGCCAGACCGCCGAACTGGAAATTGGACAATCAAAATGAGCCCAGAACGATCGAGAATTTCTTACGTTGCCGTGCGAGTTGCGGCGATAGCGCTTGTTTTCTTTGTTTCCCACCGAGCGGCAAAGGCGACGGACGGAGAAAGCCATAAAGTCGGACATCTGGAACTTCACAAGCCAATGGAACGCAGCATCAATCCGGGCGACGCTGAGCTGTTCAGCGTGTCGAGCGATGCGGGCGAGTTCTTCCATGTCGTGGCAGTCCAGGAAGGCGTGGATGTCGTGCTCGCGCTGATCGATCCAAATGGGCGAGAAGTTGTTTCGATGGACAGCCCGAATCGCGAATTGGGGCTAGAACCCATATCGGCGATCGCGAGTGTTAGGGGAGAGTACCAAATCAAGGTTGCCGCAAAACCCAGCCAGCATGCAGGCGGCAAATATCGAATTGAGCTGACGGAACTCCAACTGCCGACAGCGGAAGACCGGTTGCGGTTGCAGGCGGAAGACGCCTTTCGCCGCGGGCTTGCGGCCGACCGTGAGCCATCCAAAGAAAGCAAAGATCGAGCGATTCAGGAGCTGACGGCGGCCGGCGAGTCCTGGAAGAAGTTGAATGACAAATATGAAGAAGGGCTGGCCACGCACCGGGTTGCGACGATCTACCTCAACTCGGGCCAGCCGCAAAAGGCGCTGGAAATCCTGGAGCAGGCGCTGGCTTTGCGCCGGGATGCCGGTGATCGAGATGGAGAGGCCGCCACTCTGAACAATATCGGGCTGGCATACGCAGCGCTGGGCGATAAGACCAAAGCGGTGGAAAGCTATCAGCAGGCACTGGCCGCCTGGCGCGAGTCCAAGGACAAGTTCGGCGAGGCCTTTACGCTGGCGAATTTCGGTCTCCTTTGCTTCGCGACAGGAGAGAAACAAAAAGCGCTGGACAATTACAACGAAGCGCTCCCGATCTATCGGGAAATGGGCGATCGAGGAGGCGAGGCGGCAGTACTATTTAACATTGCCATGGCGTACTCGGGAACCGAGCAGAACAAGGCACTGGAGTTCTACCAAGCCGCCCTGCCGATCTACCGCGAGGTGAAAAATCAAGCCGGCGAAGGCAACACGCTTCTCGACATCGGCGTGTCTTATTTTCAAAGTGGGGAGAAACAGAAAGCCCTGGAATTTTACGGCCAGGCATTGCCTGTTTTTCGTTTGATCGGCGATCGTGCGAACGAAGCCGTAACGCTTCTTGATATTGCGCTGGTTTCCCGCCGGTCGGGAGAAAAGGCAAAGGCAGCGGAGTCGTACGATCTTGCGCTCGCAATTTACCGCGAGGCGAAGGACCAGCCGGACGAGGCTAAGACGCTGAATTACATTGGGGATTTTTACTTCGATTCGAATAAGGCAAGAGCGCTGGAAGCGTACAGCGAAGGGCTGCAAATCTACCGGGACTTGAACTACCAGCCAGGCCAAGCGCTAATGCTGGCAAACATCGGCAACTGCTACTACGAATCAGACAAAGCGAAAGCACTGGAATCGTACAACCAAGCATTGCCGATCTACCGAACGTTGCACGATCAAGCGGGCGAAGCGAGAACGCTAGTGAATATCGGGAATTCCTACTTCGGTTCGAACAAATCCAAATCACTGGAGGCGTACGGCGCAGCACTCTCGATTGACCGCGCCGTCCGTGACCCTGCCGAAACGGCAAAGATACTTGGCAAGATTGGCGACACGTATTTCGACTCGGACAAAGCCAAGGCGGGGGATTTCTACACACAAGCATTGGCCATTTACCGGAATCAGTCGGACGAGGCCGATGAAGCGAAAACGCTTCTCGATATTGGCGACTCTTACTACGACTCCAACAAACCGAAAGCGCTGGAAGCATACAACCAAGCTTTGCCGCTTTTTCGAGGGTTGAAGGACCAGGCAAACGAGGCGCGGGCGCTCCTCAGTATTGGCAATTGCAACTACGAAGTTGCTCCGACGAAGGCCATCGAATCCTACAACCAGGCTTTGCCCATCTACCGCGCTTTAGGTAACAGCTCAGGCGAAGCAAAAGCCCTGGAATACATCGCAACGCTCTACGGACAGCTCAATGAAAAAGCCAAGGTCATTGAGGCGTACCAGCAGATGTTACCTTTGTACGGGGCGGCGAAAGACCAGGCCAGCGAGGCCAGAACTCTGGCGAGAATCGGCTACGCTTTGCACGATGTAGGAAAAACAAAGGAGGCTTTGGAATATTTCCGCCGGGCGGAGCCGATCTTTCACGAATTGAAAGACCAGGCGTCTGAAGCAAGCGCCATCAGCAGCAGCGGCGTCTACTATTCGGAGATCAACGAAAAGGCGACGGCACTGGAGTATTTCAATCGGGCTCTGCCCATGTACCACGGCTTGCACGATACGGCCCACGAAGCCGACATGTTCATCGATATTGGCGCAGTCTACGACGCGCAAGGCGAAAAACAAAAAGCCCTGGAGTACGACGACCGGGCTCTCTCGCTGTATAAGTCAATTCCAGACGCGCATGGACAAGCAGATGTCTTGATGAATTTCGGGACCGTGTATCTCGAATTGAACGAGAACCAGAAAGCGCTCGAGAGTGTTGAAAAGGCGCTCGCTTTGCGGCAAGAGGCGCACGATCGGCCTGGCGAGGGCTTAGCGCTACTCAGGTTAGGCACGGTGTATTACAAGCAGGGCGATAGAAAGAAAGGTCTCGATTATTCGAGCCGGTCGCTCGCAGTGCTGCAGGAGACGGGCGACCACCGGAATGAAGGCGATGCTCTGCTCAATGTCGGGCTCGGTTATTCGGAGCAGGGTGACAAACAGAAGGCGTTTGAATTCTATGACAAGGCCCTAGCCGCATATCGGGCAGCGGGCAATCGGTCGGGAGAATCAGATGCGCTGGTGAATCTCGGGGTGATTTATTCCGACACGGGGAAAAAGACAAACGCTCTGGAGATGTACACGAAAGCTCGAACCATCCGGCACGAGCTCGCGGACGGCCGTGGGGAGGGCGAGGCTTTAAACGGAATGGCTCAGGCTTACGCGGACCAGAACGACAGCGCGAACGCGTTGAACTATTTCAATCAAGCGCTGGAGATTCAGCACGCCGCAAACGATCCTTCGGGGGAAGGGCAAACACTGGATCGAATCGGCCTGGTCTACACGAACACAGGCGACGGAAAGAAGGCGCTCGAGTTCTACGGCAGAGCTTTGGCGATTTTCCAGTCCGTTCCAGATCGCCTTGGCATCGCGAATGCGCATTTCAACATGGCGAGTGCCTACGACGGTCTTTCCGAAATGCAAAAGGCGCTCGAACTTTTCGGGCAAGCATTTCAGGAGTATCAGGATTTGCGGGACGTCGCTGACGCGGCCACTACGATTGATTTGATGGGATCCACGTATTGGCGCCTTGGAGACAGGGAAAAAGCGCGCGATGCATTCCAAAAAGCGCTGCCGCTACTTCATGCCGAAGAAGACGGCGAGCGGGAAGGGATGGCGCTGGCGTACCTCGCCTTTGCCGCGCTGTATCTGGAGGACAAGGAAAAAGCGCTTGCGTATTGCCAACAAGCGCGTCCCATTTTTCATGCCATTGGCAACAAACAAGGCGAAGCGATGGTGGTCGTCGCGATAGGATTCATCCATTTGCGCTCGGCACTGACAAATAGGGCGGAAGCGCAGGACGCTTTTGATGCGTTCAACCAGGCTTTGCCGCTGGAAACGGGGATAGGCGACCACGAGGGCGAAGCCAGAACGCTGGACGCGATTGGCTTCACGTACTTCTTTTTAGGCGACAAGCAGAAGGCGCTGGAGTTCTACAACAAAGCTCTGCAGATCGAACGAGCGGCGGGCATTCGATCTGTGGAGGCCTCTACACTGCGCGGGATCGGCGACTTGCATTCCATGCTCGGCGAGAAGGATCAGGCTTTGGCATCGTATTCCGAGGCCTTGAAGATCGAACGGATGATAAGCGATCGCACGGGCGAAGCGAAGACACTTGGCGGTCTGCGCGACCTGTTCAAAATGTCGGAGCCTGATCTCGCGATCATCCTTGGGAAACAGGCAGTCAACATCCTTCAAAACATCCGCTCGGAAAACCGCAGCCTCGAAGAAGCTCTTCGCCACAGCTATGACAAATCGATCGAATCCTATTATCGCGAGCTGGCGGACTTGCTCGTGGAACGCAAGCGATTCGGGGAGGCGGAGGAAATACTGAATCTGCTCAAAGAGAAGGAAATGCACGACTACCTGCAGCGGGACTCGGTGCGAGACCAGTTGCAATCGGTTACACCGCAGAGATTCGAACAAACGGTGCTAGACCGCTATGACCAAATCTGCGATCAAATTGTGAAAACCGGACAACGGTGGTCCGAACTGGCGGCGAAGGAAAAAGCTTCGGGTCTTAGCGCCGAAGAATCGAAGGAATTCCTGCAGCTCCAAAAAGACCTGGTTACCTCAAATGAAGTCTTACGACAATTCTTCTACGAGGAGCAGCAGGCCTTTGCGAATAGGCTTGAGGTGCCGAAACGCGTCGCGGATATCCAAGGAGCCGAAAGTCTGCAGCAAGACCTCGAAAAGTTGGGCCCAGACGTGGTGGCGATCTACACGCTCGTGACGCCAGACAAGTACGTGGCGGTGTTGATCACGAGCGGCGCAGAGAAGGCTTACTCTACGCCTATAAAAGAAGGGGATTTCAACAAAAAGATCTTCGAGTTTCGCCAGGAGCTGCAGAATCGCGCCTCGGATCCCCTGCCACTGGCGCAGGAGTTGTACCGCATCGTTTTTCCGGAAGGACTGCGTCAGGACCTGGATTCGATTCACGCCAAAACGATCATGTGGTCTATTGACAGCACGCTGCGCTACATCCCGCTGGCTGCGCTACATGACGGGAAGAACTACCTGGTCATGTCTTTCCGGCAATCGCTTATGACGTCTCAAAATGAGCGCCATATGATGGACGAACCGGTCTCGCATTGGAAAGGCATCGGCCTGGGAGTTTCCGATGGCAATCCTCCTTTGCCGTCGGTGCCTGCGGAGCTCCACGGAATCTTTCGAGAAACTGGGACGGGTTCCGGTCCCATACCCGGCACCGTTCTTTTGAACAAGGAATTCACGCGCGAGGTTTTCGAGGGCCTACATAACAAGGGAAACGTAGTGGTTCACATTGCTACGCACTTCGATTCGAGGCCGGGACTGGCCGCGAACTCGCATTTGTTGCTTGGGGATGGAGTGCTGAGTCTGGCGGAGATCAGCGCACAGATCCGGTTGTTCGAAGGAGTGGATTTGCTTACGCTTTCTGCCTGTAATACGGCGTTTACCAACGGCAGCGAAGATGGGCGCGAGGTGGACAGCTTCGGCAGCATCGCGCAACAGCTTGGCGCAAAAGGTGTGATCGCGAGCCTCTGGAGCGTTGATGACGCCTCGACAGCGAGCCTGATGCAGACGATGTACCGCCTGCGCCAAACGAATCCCGGCGTGACCAAGGGAGAGGCACTACGGCAGGCGCAAGCAGCGTTGTTGAGCCGGGAGCTGAAACCGGGGTCAGAGCAGAATGTTCCGGATCGAAGCGCGGTTCCCAACCGTTCGAAAGAGGGAAAGAGAAAACCGGTGGATTGGTCGCATCCTTATTATTGGGCTCCCTTTATATTAATGGGGAATTGGCGCTGACCGATTTGGAGAACTGAACGCACAAGAAAGATTTCGATTCTTACCTTCCAGGATTCCAATTAATGAACTTCCGCGAGCTCGTAAAAAGGCAAAGTAGATGTGATTCGGTCTGTTCGCTCAAGCTTCTGGGAGCTAGATGCTGCGGCGCTCTCCTGATTTTTCTTGGAATGGCTTGGCCGACGTGGGCCGAGCCGCAACAGGCAGAATTGGTCGTGCAGATGGGCCAGACGAGCGTCAAATCAGTATGCTTTCGTCTGACGGGATTTCTTCTGAAGTAGGGCTATGCGGGCCAGGCGTGCCCCGCCAAGAGCAACGGCCGCAAAAAAATCCTACTTCCTTTCACGTTCATTGTGGCGCTGTACAGGCACCAATGTTATCGACTACATCGTCGCTTCGTTTGTTACCCGAACCGCTGATGAAGACCTCCTTGAAAGAGGACAGAGGAGGCAGCGACGCGGGGATCTCAAATCCCGAGAACAAGTTCGGTGGACCTTGGAGCGCGATCATGGTCACGGTGTCCGGCTTATAGCGATGGTCTCCGTCTGCAACATACTCGCGAATGTACATCGCGCTGTGATCTTTGGTCCTCTCGATCGAAATGCTGACCGGAAAATTGTGCTGGCTGGCAATGTGAACTTCCGGATCCGGATTCACCACGGGCGGGCCTTTCTCGCCAATCACGGCAGAGGAATGTTCCAAGTCGCTCCCCGGCGCCACAAGTTCGTAGACCACCTTCTCGGGCGAACTCGACGATTGGCGGATGGTAGCGACCCTTACGCGATAAGTGGTTTCGATCCTCCAGTCTCCAGTGGAGTTGTGAGCCTTCACCTGGAAGCAGGACGGAGCCGTCAGCAATTCTCCCCCCGAGGCCGGCTTGGGAGCTGACATATCAATCTTCACGGTTGGATCGCCCGAATAGGAATACCCGGCCCAGTAGCGAGGCTGCTTGTATTCTGTTTTGGAGACCATATCCAGTTGCGCCTGGCGCACAGCTTCGGCGGGGCCCGCAACGAGGTGAGAATAGAAAAACTGCATGAAGAGGCGGCCGGCCTTGTCATCCACGGGCCAGAGGCTCATGACCAAGCCTTGAGCGCCGGCAATCGAAAACGCAGCACGCAAGCCCAAAACGCCCTGGCCATCCACCGGCGTACCTTGGCCTGCTTCGCAAGTGGACAGCACAACGAGCTTGGTTCCCAACAGGCGGAGGCTGGCGATCTCCAGCCCCGTTAGAAGCCCATCTTCGGGACCGGCTTGCGGCCGGCTCCCGCCAGCCAAGACGATGACCGACTGCAAGAGAGGGTCGTCCATGGCGAGCGACCGAGGAAAATCGAATAGATCGTAGTTGGGAACGGGTATCTTCCAATCGAGATTGGGTACGCTGTGAGTGGCAAAATGCAGAACCTCGGGTCCGTTGAGAGCGCGGATTAATTCCTCTCGCGCAGCCTGGCCGACCAGCACACGATCCTGTGAAAGATGAAGCGCTTGCTCGACATCTTTGGCTTCCTGTTCGGCGCCGGGCAAGGATTCAAATTGAAGCCGCCCAGGAACCACAGGCAGAGGCGACGAACCAGGAAGAACGGAGTTGAAATCGGGATTGGCGACAACTACGGAAGGATTGTTTCCTTCGATGGAGCCGTGGCCGATGAAATTCAGGCTACGCCAAGAATTCAGGTAGGAGACGGTATAGCGTTGCAGCAAATACTGGCCCTGCTTGTCCATGAACGCTTCCATCGGAACCAGCGTCAACTTGCCATCCGGAATGATGAGTAGTTTCTTCGTGCCCGAAAACGAATCCTCGAGCGGTGCCATAACCTCCTGGTACAAGTGCTTCAGTCTTTGATTCGTTTCTTCGACGCCAGCCGCCTGCGACTGGGGGCTAGCTTTGGCACCGCGAACGCGAGGCCCAACGACCACGTTTTCGAGAGTCGCGACATCCTGGTCGATGGCCGCGGCCGAGCCAAGGCGCACGAATTTTATGGGCTGTCCTTTTTTCATGACGAACGCGCCATACTCGCGGTGCGTCAGGGTCGGAGAAGAGCGATCCGTTCTTTCCCAGGCAATCATGTCAACCAGTACGGAGTCCTGTGGAATGGCACTGTTGGGATTCTCTGGCGCAGTGAGTTCGTAGATATCGTTCTCTTTTCGATGAGCCAAACCCTCCGACACGGCTTGTTCGGCCTCCTCGCTGGCAGCGAATTCCTCGTTGCTGAATTTCTTTCCGTCGAGCGCCGCGGCAACAAAGAAGTGGGCGTGGCGCGTGCGCTCCTTGGCGAGGTTGTCGAGCATAAAGGGAGCGCTTAGATACGCGAAAGATGACACATGGGGATTGTTGCGATCGTATTCCGCCAACATCGTGATCTGTCCCATAGTGTCCAGATATCGGCCTTTTACGGTTTGCAGTTCGGTGTAGGCTTGCTGGACGCGCTCGACCGACGGGTTTCCGTCCAGAAGAACGGACATGCGGAGGAAAGCGCGCTGGGTGAGGAAGGAAAGAAGACGAGCCCGTTGAGGATCGGAGCCACGGCCCAAGAGAGTGCTTTCTTCCATCGAAATGCCCTTAACCGTTTTGGCGGAAAGCAGAGGAGCGGAGGCATCCGGACCGTCCTTAATCCAGCGGTCGATGGCCACGATCTCTGACATCGCAATGTTGCTTTCCACCCTGAACAACATGTCCGTAAGGCCAACGTCGCCGGCGCGGTCCATTCTGCCATCCAGCGAATCCGGAATTCCTAGAACCGGTTTCAGTTTCTGGTCGGCGATCTCCGATTGGACGCGCTTCGCCAGGGTGGCCGCAGTTTGAAAATCACCTCGGCGAGCATAAAACGCAGCCATGTCCTCCACCACATTCCAATAGGGAGCACTGAGGGTCATCTTCTCGCGGAGTTTCTCCGCTTGTTGCCAGACAGCCTCGGCTTCCTTGTATTTGCCCTGCTTCTCGAGAACCAAAGATTGAAAATAGACCGCCTGCAGACCGTCCTGGAGGCGCGCGAGTTCGTTGCCAATGTTGACAGCTTCGGCGAGTTCCTTGTCTGCTTGCACAAGATTGCCTTTGGCGAAATCCAATCGTCCGAGCGCAACCAGTAGCCTGACGACATGGGCTCGGCACGTGACCAATAACGCAGCGACCTGCTGGTTCGCCGGAGTTTTGTGCAGATCGTCGATGTTCGTACGCCGAAGTTTCAGTGCATCGGCGAAGTTCTGGTAGGCCTTGTCGAAATCGCGCGACTCGAGGTAAAAGTCGCCAAGTCGATCGAGCATCCAGCCAACATCGACCGCTGTGGGACCCTGCACTTGCCGAAGCATGCTGAGAAGATCGAGGTACTGCCTTTCGGCCAAATCAAATGCACCGTTGCGGCGATATCCATCTGTCTCTGCCAGCAGGCCCAGCCAACGGGAGGATCGATAGACTTCGAGGTCAGTGAAATCCGGAATCATCCGGTTTGCCGGAGAAGGTCCCTGGCGGCCATAAATCTGAGCATGCATCGCGGAGTAGTCCTCGCCGCTATGCCACATGCGGGTGCCTAAGAGGCTGACTTCATGGAATTGAAAGGGACTTTGGGCGAATGAAGAAAAAGGGACCACCAGCAGAAGGACTAAACCGAAGCTACGGCGCATCCTTGCATCTCCTGGGAAGAGAAACAGCGCTTATTGCACTCCCATGCGCCGGCAGCGGCAAGCCGCCAAACGCAATCCTGGTGTCACTACCGAGCGAACTGCAATGCGGACAGCGACTTATCCAGGGCCACAATGTACCAGAGATTCGCTGCTGCGTCTCCGGGAAGCGGTAAATTCACCTGACAGTTATATATTGTTGTGATAGTCTCTCGCGTGCCAAACGGGGATCTGAGCCCCCTAGCTCTAAATCACGCTGTTCGAGTTGTAAGGCTTTTGAGGTAAGCTGCCGATGCATTCAAATCACTCAGAAAGGGATCGACTCATGATCACGAGGCTCATTCGCTTCACTCTCATCCTCGCAATGGCTTTGGGGGTTACCGGCTATGCCGGTGCGCAGTCTCAGGCCACGGACCATCCGAAGAGCGCTACGACAAAGTCCGAAAAGAGCCGCGGAGCGAGCAGCGCGCCGGACGAGAACATCAAGCACGACAACGCCGCGAATGATCCGAACGCCAAGATTGCGGCGCCGCCGGCAAAAGGGGGCACGAAAACCCGCGGAGGCTACTGCCGCCTGCACGTCGACAATCAAACGCAGTGGTATATCAGCGTCTACTTTGACGGCGACTATCGCGGCCAGGTCTCTCCGTGGGGCGATTCCTATGGCTGGGTTGGCTGTGGCGACACGAAACTCTACGGCAAAGCCACCTTCACGGATGGATCGGTCCTGACATGGGGCCCGCAAATCTACTACATCAACGGCACCTTCACCTGGACGCTCAACTAACGGCCTGAGGGACCTTCCATGTTGACCCGCCGCTCTTGGCTTAAGCTTTCCTCGGTGAGCGCTTTGGGCTCCTTTGTTCCCGTTCCGCTTTCCTGGCCCGCCGCGAAAGATGGCAAGCGGCGGGCTCTGGTTGTAGCCATAAACATGTACGTGCCCTCAGCCCACTCCACGACCGAAGGGACGCCCGCTAGCGGTGCAGGTGCGACCGCCTCGGCCAATCCACGAAAGCGCGAATTTGGAAACCTCGACGGCGCGGTGAACGATGCCACGCTCTTCCGGCAAATACTGAAGGATCGATTTTCTTTCCTCGATACCGACATCGTTTTTTTGCAAAACCAGGAAGCAACACGCGACCGAATTCTGCGGGAATTCCGCGAACACCTGGTGAACGCGGCATCTGCCGGCGACATCAGCCTTTTTTATTATGCCGGGCATGGTTCCCAAGTCCGCAACCTGGGCTCCGATGAAGCGGACCAAATGGATGAAACTCTGGTTCCTGCGGACGCTTATCATGGAGTCCCGGACATACGGGACAAGGAAATGGCGCGTTTGTACCGCGCGGCACTTCTCAAGGGCGTGGCTCTAACGGTGATTCTGGATAGTTGCCACAGCGGAGGAATGTCCCGGGGCGGATGGAACGGGATCGGCAAAATCAGGCTAGCTTCGCCCGATACGCACACGGTGAATGATCCGCCCGATCGCGATCCAACGACCGGAAAAGTCCTGCCGGATGCAGCGACAATGGGAATGCTCTTCCTCGCTGCCGCGCGGAAAGACCAGCCCGCTGGCGAAACTGCGATCACAGAAAGAGACGCCCACGATGTTGAAACGCGAGTTGCACATGGCGCGTTCACGGCGGCCTTGGCGCGAGTTTTGGCTTCGCCGATTGCCGATCAAAGCGTCGAGCAGATTTGTCTCCGTACCCAAGCCATTCTTGCCGGCGAAGGAAGAGTTCAAGTTCCGATCTGCGGCGGAGCGGATCGCGAAAGGCGCGGCTTGCTTGGACAGCCGGCGGGACTGGGTAGTGTTATTACACTCGCGGTGAACGGCGTTACAAGCAAGGGAACGGTTACTCTTCGAGGCGGCTCTGCTTTGGGTCTGGCTTCAGGTTGCGTTCTTGTGAGAACGACGGGCCGGCCGATTCGACTGTCGCTCACACGCGTTGAACTGGCGACATCGGAAGGCACGCCGCTGGATGGCTCAGCGGCGAATGCGGTCGAGCCTGGCGATCTCTTCAAGCTACAAACTTGGGTGACGCCTCCAGACACGGCGCTGAAGGTCTATCTCCCCAAGCAAGTGCCGGCAGCTGCGGAGGTGCGAAGTGTTTCTCAAGCAATTGTTGAGGCTGCGCGTCAAAATCATTTCGAAGCTTTGACGGAACCTTCGAGCGAAAATCCTCCGACGCATGTGCTTTACTGGCGTGACGGATCGTATTTTATCGAGCGATTTCCTGCCACGGCTCGGGCGATTGCATTGGGAGCCGCGCCAAGCGCCGTTGATCTTGCAAAGGCGGTTGATGGCATTGCAAACGGACGGTTGTGGCCGATTCTACCCCCGGATCGCGACATGCTTTCCGCCATCCACGTGGGCCCTGGATCACCGAACCCTGCCGTGCAAGTTGTGGACCGCCCCGAACATAGCGTCTATTTCCTCGCCGGACGGCCGGCGCAGGATTCGGTCGAGTACGCATGGTTTTTCAAGGATGCGGTGATTGTGGATCCGAACCAGGCGTGTCTTCCGTTGCGAACTGATTGGAAATCGTCTGGCGACCAATTAACGGAGACTGCCCTCCGGCTCGCCCGAATCTACGCATGGGTGAATCTCGACGGGCCTGCCGGCGGAGGTAATTCGTTTCCTTATAGACTCGCGTTTGAAAGGGTTGGCTCCCCGGGAGCATCGGCACATGGCCCTTTTCATTTCAAAGAGCAGTACAAACTTGTGTTCGTGGCTGATCCTCAAGCGCTCAAGAAAACGTACGGGGACCAAGCCGCCTCGAAGCGCTACGTCTACGTTTTTTTGATCGATTCGTCCGGCGAGGCGCAATGCCTGTTTCCCGATCCCGCGAACGGAAATGACAGTAATCGGTTGCCGCGCACCGATCCTCCCAGCCCGCGCATCGAAGCGTACCCCGGCAATCACGACTACGACCTGGAGATTAGTGAGCCCGCCGGCACGGACAATTATTTTCTAGTGGCCAGCGAACAGCCGCTGGATCCGGCCGTGTTTCAGTGGTCGGGAGTCCGTAAACGCGAAGAATCGCGCGGCTCACAAAGGGGGCTGGATTTTCTGTTCAGTTCAATAGGCGACGGAACCCGCGGCGTACATGCCGCCCACGATGTTCCAGTCACATGGTCTATCGAATCCGTTGCCATTCGGTCGATGCCCTAAGACGACAAGAACTTCTTAGGATTTTCCACTTCGCGGTTTTGTCGCCCGCAATTTGCACGAGCACTACGTCTGTAACCTTTCCAGTGCTCTTGTCTCCGTTGAGCTGCAGAGCAATTCCCAAACAAGGCAGGTAGTAGAAGGATTGTTCAGGCGTGATGAGAGCCATCGCCACGTAAGGCTTTTGTCCCAGAACATCCACCATGCTTTTCACCTGCATCCCCACTTTCAGTGATTCCACCTTGGAACTGATTCCGAACGATTGCAACCGCAACGCCGGCGCCGCCGGGTCGTACGGTGATATGGCGAGAAGATTGGAATCGCCAATCAAATCCGCTCCGACGGCGGAATATCGCACGCGCTTTAACCTGCTTTCGTCATCCGGAAACCCGACACCGAGGCTCGCGGGAAGATTCGACAGGGACTGCCCAGGATCAACTTCGTGTCTTTGTCGATCTGTAGAAAAATGACGGGGCGATGAGGAATCTTGGGCGAGAGCCGAGGGAGGGCGTACGGCTAGCAAGCTCAGAGCAACAAGCAACGCAGCAAAAAGAGAGAAGCGCGTGTAATTGTCCACTAGCACGAAGATTCATAAGAAATGGCTTGGGCAGAGTGGTGTCAATTCAATGAATATTTTCTCAGCTATCTGACGGATCTTCCTCCCTAATCTTTGAATAAGTTGCGTTCAATGTTCAGGTTAAGTCTTTTTCGCCCTCTCTAATGTAGTCATGTAATACGAATATTTGTCTTGACATGGTGAAGTAGGTGTTGTATTGAGTCGACATGTACATCGCCACCATCCCCAATCGCAAGTCTCCCCCGGCCATCCTCCTTCGGCAGGCCTACCGCGAAGACGGCAAAGTCAAGAATCGCACCCTGGCCAATCTCTCCGACTGGAATCCGGCGCGCATCGAAGCCCTCCGTCGCGCCCTCCGCGGGGAGTTTGATCATGCCGCGCTCGCCGAACCCACCCTCGGTC
>Ga0210398_10000194_pt1 | contig 76133 bp, 65 predicted proteins | sample IncBWC4OmetaG_FD_161047 | JGI IMG/M metagenome (GOLD analysis project Ga0210398, IMG submission 161047) | Forest soil microbial communities from Barre Woods Harvard Forest LTER site, Petersham, Massachusetts, United States - Inc-BW-C-4-O | ecosystem: Environmental > Terrestrial > Soil >... | reverse complement strand
TTGTTGAACTGCAGCACGTAAGGAATCTTATTGAAGTCGTAGCCGTGCTCTTTGAGGTTCGACATAAGGTTGTCGAGGGCTTCAACGTTTGCGTCCATACGCTGCTCCTGCGAGTCGGCGACGAATACGATCCCATCGACGCCGCGCAGAATCAATTTGCGGCTGGCATCATAGAAAACCTGGCCCGGAACCGTATAAAGATGGATGCGGGTTTTGAAGCCGCGCACCGAACCCAGATCGAGCGGGAGGAAGTCGAAGAAAAGAGTTCGCTCGGTTTCGGTGGCGAGCGAGATCATCTTGCCCTTCTGTTGTTCCGCGGTCTTCTGGTAAATCATCTGCAGATTCGTGGTTTTGCCGCCTAACCCGGCGCCGTAATACACGATTTTGCAGTTGATCTCGCGGGCTGCGAAGTTGATGAAACTCAAGACTTTCCTCAAGAAGCGCGGGACGCACACCCTCACGGGTGCCTCCGGCGCAGCAAAATGTCCCTATGGGGGCTTCGGGCTTTTATACCATACGCGGCGGACTAGCGACATGTTACTCAGGTGACCCCCACACGAAAGGCGCAGGTTGTGAGGAAAGACATTCCCAAATCAGACGTTGGTCAGGCTGTAATCCGGTGTCAGTGCAGTTTGCGGCCGGAGGGTCAGACGCACGAGATCCGTCGCTATACCTCAAGAATATCTATGGATGGGACGACGCCTCGCAATTTGTCGCCGATAAGAAGTCTTCCGACGGTTACAGGCAATTTGAAACGCCTTGGGCCGGCGCTGCCGGGGTTGAAATAAAGGACTCCGTCGCGGGTCTCTCGCGTAGGAACGTGGCTGTGGCCGGAGATGACAATATCGAAACCGGCCGCTTTGGCGTTCAGATCAAGTTTCGCAAGATCATGCAAAATATAGATTAAAACTCCCGCGATTTCGAGGACTTCCGTTCCCGGCAGTTTTCGCGCCCACGCATGCTTATCGACGTTGCCCCGCACGGCCGTGACCGGCGCGATGTCGGCGAGTTGTTCGAGGATCGCAGGATCGCCGACGTCTCCGGCGTGGATGATATGGTGTGATCCGCGGAGAGCAGCGAGCGCTTCCGGACGCAATAAGCCGTGAGTATCCGAGATTACGCCGACCACAGTCGAGACTTTCAAGCAGCATCTACCGCCGAACGTAAATTCCGCACGTCCTCTTCGCGGACCTCGAAGCGCTGCGCGTCCCTTTCGTATTCAACTCCAACCGAAAGCGGCGGATGAACCGGCGTGGCATTTCGCAGAGGGCGCCGTAACCCAGCGTGAATTTCGTTCACGCCCGCGTCCCGGATAATAGTCGCGGCGTTGCTCGCGTTAATGCCGCCGCAGGCGAGGATCCTAATCCGTCCTTCCGCGTCTTGAACCAGCTTCGCGAGGATGGACCGCGCCTCCATCGCCGCAGGTTTCCCTCCAGAAGTAAGAATTCGATCGGCGCCGGTGAGAATCACCGCCTCCAATGCGCCCTTGACATCACGGGCCAGATCACGGGAAAGATCGAATGCCCGATGGAACGTTACGCTCAGCGGACGCGCCAGTTCCGCTAATTCGCGGGTTCGCTCGACATCAATGCTGCCATCTTCTTTTAGAAGTCCGAGCACGACGCCATTTGCGCCGAATTGCCGGGCAGCAAGAACGTCATGGCGCATGATCTCGAATTCTTCGCCGCTGTAGCAGAAGTCACCGCAGCGCGGACGAATCATGACCTGTACGCCGAGCAAAGTTCCGGAGCGAACGACTTCAACCGTTCCAGCGCTGGGAGTTGTGCCGCCCTCGCGCAAGTTGCTGCAAAGCTCGATCCTGTCGGCTCCACCACGCTCGGAGGCAATCGCTGAGGCGACGGAATCGACGCAAATCTCAATGGAGACAGAATCTCTTACGCCGGGCGGGGATCGCATGGTTGGATACGCGCTGCTTCGATTCGCACAGGTGCCGCCGTTATCGTTTTCAAACTCAGCTTTAGCCCCGATTCTGCAGCGGGCTCGCATGTTTGGGCTCGTAAATACCCACCGTGCCACCGCCCGGAAGCGTCAAGCTGGCCAGATTTCCCCACCGCTCCTTTTTCACTTCTGCGACCTTCACATTTTTCGCCTTGAGATCGTTGACCGTGGCGGCGATGTCGTCGCACATGAAGTAAAGCTCGTGCCGGTCGCTGCTCTCGGAGTCGTGGAACGCGGCCTCCGCCGGAGGCAGAGCGAAAATCAACCAGCCGTGGCCGGCATCGACCGACGGAAATTTGAAGACATCGCGGAAAAAAGCCCGGTCTGCTTCGGAATTCTTGCTGTAAATGACGACGTGTGCGCCGTTGATCATGCCACACCTCCGACTATTTGTCCTTCAACTTCCCTAGAAACTTGCCGACGCTCACCACCGTCCGACCCACAGTGCCGCGGCCGATTTCCCATACGTCATCGCGTGCGGTCACGCGCAACGTGTAGAAACGCCCGTCGAAAGACTCGAGAACAGCCTCGGCCTGAATGTGCGCGCCGATTCCGCTGGCTGCGCGGTGTTCAATGTTGATTGAGGTTCCCACCGTGATCTCGTCGCCTTCGCAGTAGGGATGGAGCGCGAGAAAAGCGGCAGTCTCCATTAGACGAATCATGTCGGGGGTTGAGTATACCGGCGGCAAGTCAGGATGATGCGCCGTCAGCGTGTGCTTGAACTCGACCGTTTCCTGCGCCTCGCCGCGTACGCCGATGGGGATGGGTTTGGCCACGAGTAATTTCTGGCAGTTTCAGCGAAACAGAAACACCGTCACAAAAAGAACGTATCCACGAAAACGAAGCTGAACAATCTAAGCCATGCAGGCCGTTCGCGCGGCCTCAATTCCGTCCAAAACCCGCCACAGCATCCGGGCCGTGTTTTCGGCGGAATCCCATGCGGCATTGGCCGCTTCGGGATTCGTCGCGACTCGTTTCTCCAACTGGCGGCGCCAAACGTTCGAGTGGTGAACGTCAGCGGTGGCGTGCAGTGAGAAGTATCCGCAGGTCTTGTCGTCAGCGCCGTACATCTCGCGCAGTCCGCGCTCCTTTTCTTTGGCGACTCGAGGCACTTGCGATTCGTAGGCGTAAAACGCGGCCAGCGCCTCTTCCGGCGTGCCTTCACTGGCCACGCGATGGAAGTAGCAAATGAGTTCGCGGACCTCCGCGACCGGCAAGTGCCAGCTCATTTCGCGCCGCGCGCCCATGCCCTCGGCAAAATCAAGCCACAACTCGGAGTGCGGCACTGAATCTTTGTTGGAGTTTCCAGCCGTGCCCTTCTCGTCGCACATGTTGGCGAGCACGGCGCGGCGCAGTTCACCTTCTTCCAGGCGAAGTGCGAACGCGGCCAGATAGCTCGGAAAGGCTTCGACATGGTGGTAGTAATGGCGGGCATAATCGCGCAGATCGTCATGCGTTAACTCTCCTGCCGACCAGGCACGGTAAAAAGGGTGGTTGAGCAGGTCGTATTTTGCGATCGATGATTGCAGTTTTTCGAAGAATTCGGCGGTAGCCATCGTTTCCTCCCCAGTGGATGCTGTGACCCACCAATATACCGCAAGAGCTTCGGAATTCGAGGGACAGCAGATCACAGGCAGCGCTATGCGCGTCACGATCGGCCGCCACGTTGTTAGAATGAACAGACGGAGCTACGTTAGAGGTTCCAATCCTGGGGATGTCTTTCACCGAACAATTCGATGTAGCCGTAGTTGGCGCAGGCCACGCTGGATGCGAAGCCGCGATGGCCTGCGCCCGCATGGGTCTGAAGACCGCGCTCTATACGCTGAATGTCGATCTGATCGCGCAGATGTCGTGTAATCCCGCGATTGGCGGCATAGCCAAGGGACATCTGGTTCGGGAAGTGGATGCGCTCGGCGGCATCATGGGCGAGATTACCGATGCGGTCGGCATTCAGTTTCGACTGCTGAATACCTCGCGCGGACCGGCCGTGTGGTCGCCTCGAGCACAATGCGACAAGCAGGCCTATCGGCTAAAGATGCGCGAAGTGCTCGAGTCGCAACCGAATCTGAAGATCAAGCAGGCGGAAGTTGCGGATCTGATTATCGAGAGCATTCAGCACACAGCTTTCAGCACTCAGCCTGCAAACGGCAATGGAAATGTGGGAACGGGCGCCCGGGCCGCCCAGCAGCGAAGCTCCGCATCTCTTGCCGACGCAACCACCGCCGAGCGCCGTGTGATCGGCGTCAAACTCCGCGATGGACGCACCGTCGGCGCACAAGCAGTCATTATCACCACGGGAACTTTTCTCAACGGCTTAATTCACTGTGGCGAGCAGCAATATCCCGCTGGACGATCAGGCGAACCGAATGCCGTCTTGCTCGGCGAAGCGCTTAAGAATCTGGGCCTGCGCGGATGCCGGCTGAAGACTGGGACGCCCCCCCGTCTCGATGGACGCACCATCGACTGGTCGCGGTTCACGTTGCAGCCTGGCGATGAAGATCCTACTCCGTTCAGCTTCCGCACCAGGCGCGTCGCGCATCATGAATCGCAGGTTCCCTGCTACCTCGCGTGGACTACGCCGGAAACTCACCGCATCATCCGCGAAAACGTTCACCGCTCGCCCATGTATAGCGGGCAGATTCAGTCGATCGGTCCGCGCTACTGTCCTTCGATCGAAGACAAGATCGTGAAGTTTCCGGATAAGGAGATGCACCAGCTTTATCTCGAGCCCGAAGGGCTGAACACGCACGAGATTTATGTGAACGGTATGAGCACGTCGCTGCCGGTCGAAGTGCAGGTGGCGATACTTCAGTCGATTCCGGGACTCGAAACAGCGGACATGCTGCGTCCCGGATATGCGATTGAATACGACTCGATCGATCCGACCGAATTGCAGCGCACACTCGAGACCAAGAAAATCGCTGGATTATTTCTGGCCGGTCAGATCAACGGTACTTCGGGCTACGAAGAGGCTGCATGCCAGGGGTTGATGGCAGGAATTAATGCGGCTTTACAAGTCAAGCGACAGCCGCCATTGATTCTGGACCGCACCGAGGCCTATACCGCGATTCTGATCGATGATCTGATTTCGAAAGGCACGAACGAGCCTTATCGAATGTTCACGTCGCGGGCGGAGTTCCGTCTGCATCTTCGCATCGACAATGCCGACCGGCGGCTTACACCTCATGGCAGACGCGTGGGAATGATATCGGACGGCGCGTGGAACGATTTTCAAGACAAGCAGGCGCGGCTGGCGGCCATGAAGATGCTGCTTGAGAAAACCAGGCTAACTGCTGAAATGATGAACGGCATCTCAGCCCGTCATTCGATCACTCGTTGTCACTCCGAGGGGCGTGGCGACAAGGAATCTGCTCTCGGCGGCGGCAGTGAACCCGCTCGCGACTGGAGTGCGGCAGTCGGTCAAACTTGTGCCCAGCTTTTGAAGCGGCCCGAGATCGCGATTGAGCAGGTTGTTCCGGTCCTACGCCAAATCGATTCTTCTTTCTTTGAGAGAGAACCGATCCGTTCGAGTGAGCCCGGGACCGGGCTTTCTTCGGAAATCCGCAACGAACTCAAGTCGGTAGAAACCGAAATCAAGTACGAAGGCTACTTACTGCAACAGCAGCGAGCGATGGAACGCCTGAAGAAATCTGAGCAGCGGGCCATCCCAGAGTGGTTTGAGTATCGGTCGATCAGCGGACTCTCGCGCGAGGTACAAGAAAAGTTGAACCACGTTCGGCCGCAAACGCTGGCGCAGGCCTCGCGCATTCCGGGAGTCACGCCCGCGGCCATCTCGCTGGTAAATGTGTACATCGAGATCCAATCCCGCCGTCGCGAACAGGCTGCCGCGATTTGACCGGCGCTGCCGGGCGAATTTTAACGCTCCGTTAACAATCGAATATTACAGAAACGTTAATATCTTGGGCATGCCTCAGGAGACCCTTCGCATCGACGATCAGCCTGGAACCCACGACGGACAACGGGTTCTGAGGCTGGACGGCGCTCTCGTGCTGACGACCATGTTCGAATTTCAACGCACGGTACGCGCTGATACGTCGCGTTCTCTCATCATCGATTTGGGCGAAGTGTCCTACGTCGACTCCGCCGGCATCGGCGCACTCGTCGGAGCCTACGTGACCAGGCAGCATGGCGGTCGAAGCCTGGCCCTGGTCGGAGTCTGCGAGCGTGTGCGCAATGCCCTGCAAGTCACGCATGTTGAGCAGTTCTTCCGTTTCTTCGACTCGGTTAGCGCGGCGGAGCAGGCATCTGCAGCATAGCTATTGCCCGGTGACGAATTTCCACGCTTAGGTTCATATGTCTCACTCTCTAAACCCAGCCGCGCCACCTCGGGAGGTGGAGCGTCTGCTTGCGTTGGCCACTCAGTTTCTCAGGGCCGGACGGCAAGCCGATGCGATCGCGCCGTTGCGCGGTGCGGCGCTGCTGGAGCCGACCAATGCCATGATCCAGCACGATCTTGGCCTCGCCTGCCTCGAGGTCGGACGCATACCGGATGCTGTCGCGGCATTGCGGCAGGCCGTTGCCAGCAATCCCAGTTACGCAGACGCGTATTTCCGCCTGGGAATTGCCTTGGAGAAGATGGGCAACATCGGCGGCGCTATCGCCGCTTACGACCGCGCGACGAAGCTATTGCCGTCCTTGACCGAGGCCTGGTTCCGCGCCGGCGCCCTGGTCCACGTACTCGGCCATCTGGATGAAGCAACCGGCTGTTTCCGGCGGGCGGCCGCCGGCGGTGGCAGGAGCAACTTTGGACGCCTCGGCAAGGCGCGGGTGCTGCTGATCGAGGATCGCAACCAGGAGGCCGAACAAATATTGAGAGAGACACTGGCGGCCGATCCAAGAAATGCCATGGCGTATGAATTGCTCGGCAATCTGCTCTCTGAGTTCGGCCGCTTCGACGAGGCCCGCGCATGCTTCGAACGCGCGATCGCGATCGCGCCAATGCTGGCAGGAAGCTATTACGATCTGGTCCGCTGCCGCCCGGTCACCCGAGATGACGATGGACTGCTGCAACGGATGGAAGCGGCCCTGGCCACGCCGGGACTGGAGGCGGGCCAATGCCAGCGGCTTCACCTTGCGATTGGCAAGGCGGCGGAGGACCTGGGCGACTATGCCTTGGCAATGCAGCATTTCGACGCCGCAGACGCGGTGCGCCGGAGCGCTACGCCGTTCGACTCGGCTGCGTTCTCAATCGAGATCGACCGACTGATTGCGCTCTTCACACCCGAATTGACAGCGCGGGCACCCGCATTCGGCAACAGCGACGCGACGCCGGTGCTGATCATCGGCATGCCGCGCTCCGGTACAACTCTCGTCGAGCAGATCGTTTCCATGCATCCCGAGGCCGGAGCCTGCGGCGAATTGAATTTCTGGAACGAGCGCGGGGCGGCGTGGCTTCACTCAGGGACAGCCGGAAACGATACACCTTTTGTTCATTCGGATTTTCTGGCCAAGTCGGCAAAAGACTATCTTGTCGTTTTGCGCGCGGTCGCGCCGAAGGCGGCGCGAGTGACCGATAAGATGCCATTCAACTTTCTCTGGGCGGGACTGATCCACATGGCATTCCCGCGCGCCATCATCATCCATTGCCGCCGCGATGCTGTCGATACGGCCCTGTCGATTCATCAAACTCATTTCCATCCGGTACTGGCTTTTCCGACGGGAGGCGAAGAACTGGTCGCGTATTTCCGCAGCTACCGGCGGCTCGTCGATCATTGGCGGAGAGTGCTTCCGGGCGATCGCTTCATCGAGGTCGACTACGAGGAGCTGACACGCGCGCCCGAACCGCTCATCCGTCGCGTCATCGCCTCGTGCGGCTTGGCGTGGCACGACGCATGCCTGCGCCCCGAAGACAACACGCGGGCGGTGAAGACACCCAGCAAGTGGCAGACCCGGCAACCAATCTATCGCACTTCCGTCGCCCGCTGGCGACGCTACGAACGCTGGCTGGGGCCCCTGCGCGCCCTCGTCGACGATGGGTCGGAACTGGACAAGCGTAGCGGCACGCCGTGAGCGGCCTCACCTGGAAAAGCCGCGCAATGAAAGTCTTCCTAGCTGGAGTGCAGCTGTCCTTCCATCTGCAACTCGACGAGGTTTGTCCGGACTCGGTCTTCAACTTGTGCGCTTTTTAGGATAGCCAGGAATTTCTTAGTGAAGTCCTGCTGCAGATGGAAATCCTGTGCTGCTTGCGACTTGTAGATTTCATAGAAAATCAATGTATTGGGATCGTCTTTTCGCGCTGCCATGTAAAAACCCTCCACACCCGGCTCCGATCGCACTAATGGCAGGTATTGTCGCGCCGCCTCAACAAGCTCCGCGCGGCGTTCCGGTTGAATCTTTGCTTCAATCAGCATGATCACCTTTTCATTCGTCATGTTCGACCGCTCCTCTCGATTTTTCATTGGCCGGAGTCCGGGCGCTGCCTGTTCAATGCTCTCGAACATATTCGGTCAGCGAGTGCTTCGTCTGCCCTGTTTTTGTCAAAGATCGGTCCGCTCGCAATGTACTGCTATCTTCTGACAGCGTCCAAACCACCTTCTGTGGAATCTGGCTCCCGTTCTCGTGCTCAAGGATTTCGAAAACCAGGGATTTGCCATCCCAGTGCACGGACGAGTGGAATTCATCTCCGTCAAGCCCCGTGTAGGTGGTTGCCGGGCCACCAATCTCATAGGTCACCTCGATGTGCCGCGTTCCCTCGGGATTGGTTTCCTGAGTTTTAACGCGTAGGCTCCGCCCATTCTGTTCGATCTCAAGATGGCGCTGTGTACCGGAGTCTCTCTGCCGACTCCAGTGTCCCGTGAAATCGGCAGGAGCCTGCCCATTGGCAGTAATGAGAAGAGACAAAAAAAGAAAAGCCAGTGCGCTCGCCTTTCGCACGAGAAGACTCCTCATGACCGAGTATAGAGGCTTAATGTTGCGCGGCGATGAACCGGCATCAGGGCTTTCGGGAGAGAGTCAGCGCCCAGCCTGCGCCGCCGTCAAGCAACGCGTTCTACTGGGCCGGACTTGGCGACCTCCCGGCAGGTCTTCGCGCAGCGGCGGCAGGCCTCGGCACATTCGCGCATGGTTTCCATGTCGGGATATTTGCCGCACTCTGTCGCACAAGCTTCGCAAATATCGGCGCAGACGGCGCAAAGCTGATATTCGAACCTGGAGTTCCCCGAGAGGAGAGTCACGCACACGCCGCATACCGGCGCGCACTCATGACAGAGCCGGATGCATTCCGCCATCTTGGCCGGATCGTATGTGAGGCTCTCTTCGGCGCAGGTTGAACACCAGCGCACACACTGCAGACATTCTTCAATACATCGTTCTATGGTGGAACTCGATGAACTGGATGTGGGCATGCGGGTCTCCAATAGGCACGTCGTCCCAATCTAGACGATGATGCTGACGATCTCTGATGCGTGCTTCGATGAGATCGCCGGACTCCATCGTAGCAGAGCGGCTGCGCATCCGCACTAAGAGACGCGATCCCAGTTCAGAATCACTGAAAAGCAATCCGGAATAAACCTTACGATTGGGTGTGGTCACGGAACTCATCTAGAGCTGGCCGGCCTGGCGATTTTGTGCCGGTCTTAAAACAAATTCTTGCTGCTCGCGGCTTTAGCCGGGCCCCCTGAGGAAAACTCAGCCCCTGTAACGGAAAATTCACCTCGCCGTAACAAAAGCGTTACGAGTCGTCTGCTAAGTTGACAACAACGATGTGCGGTGAAGTCTGCCGCGAATACCGCCATTTTGTCTGCCTTACTTTCTGAGTTGACAGAGTTAGTCACCGCACCCTGCAGCGGAGCTTATGAGAATTCTGGTCATCGAAGATGAAGCCAAGACTGCCAAGTTCCTTCAAAAGGGACTTGGCGAGAACGGGTTCGTTGTTGACGTGGCCGGTGACGGGCTCGATGGACTGCACATGGCGCAGGAAGTGGAGTTCGATCTCGTTATTCTGGACGTCATGATTCCCAGCCTCGATGGTTGGCAGGTTCTCAGTCGATTACGCCATTCTGGCCGCCAGATGCCCGTTCTTTTTCTGACAGCCCGCGACGCGGTTCACGAACGAGTTCGAGGACTCGAGTTGGGCGCCGACGATTACCTTGTGAAACCATTCGCCTTTTCCGAACTGCTGGCGCGCGCGCGATCTCTTCTGCGGCGCACTCCGCCGCGCGGGCAGGAGGCCATCCGCATGGCCGATCTCGAGATCGATCTGCTGCGCCAGCGCGCTACGCGAGCCGGCCACCGACTCGAGTTGACCTCCAAAGAATTCCTTCTCCTTTCGGTGCTCGCGCGCCGCGCCGGAGAAGTTCTATCGCGCACTTTGATCGCGGAGTCCGTCTGGGACATGAATTTTGACAGCGATACCAATGTTGTCGACGTCAACGTGCGAAGGTTGCGCAGTAAAGTGGACGATCCTTTTCCACTCAAGTTGATCCACACGGTTCGGGGCGCGGGCTATGTCATGGAATCCCAGGCATAGAATCGAACCGTCTTCGCGCTTCCTGGGGACTCTCGCCTTCCGCCTGACGGCCTGGTATGTTCTCGCCGGCTTGGCCCTGGTCGCCTTCGCCACCGCTAGTCTCTATTTCCTCCTGGTCACGGAACTGCAAAAAAGCACGGACCTGTTTCTTGCCGACAAAGTGAATGTGCTGCGCACGATGCTGCGCGAGCGCCCGGACGATTCGGACGCATTGCGGGAGGAGATCGAACTCGAGTCTGCGGCGAGGAGATACCAGCAATTTTATATTCGTCTTCTGGATGAACGCGGCGCTCCGCTCTTGACGACCCCGGGGATGGAGCAGCAATTAGATCTAACGCAATTGAGCGCTCAAACTCGCGACCGCCCGGAGCACGGTGTGCACATGCAGGGGAAAAACGGACGCTTATTTTTTGTGGCGAGCGCCACGGCTGCGGTGGGCAATTCCACTCAAACCGACAGCATGCAGATAGCGATCGATGTCTCTCAACAGGAAGCGTTGCTGGCGCGTTATCGCCAGCGGTTTGGGCTCATCCTTCTCGGTACCTTGGCGATCTTTCCCCTGGTCGGATATCAGATCGCGTGCCGCGGCATCCGTCCCGTGAGAGAAATAGCCACCACTGCCCGCCTGATCAGTTCGACCAACTTGCGCGAACGCATCCAGCCCGACGGCTATCCTTCCGAGCTGGCATCTTTGGCAGGCACTTTCAACAAAATGCTGGATGGCCTGGAAGAATCCTTCGAACGCATCTCCAGATTCTCAGCCGATATCGCCCACGATCTGCGAACTCCTGTGAACAACATTCGGGGCGAAGCGGAAGTAGTTTTGGCTCGGGCGCGAACGGTCGAAGAATACCGCGAGGTTTTGGGCTCGTGTCTGGAAGAAGCGGTGCGGCTATCGGATCTTATTGGCGATCTTCTGTTTCTCGCCCGGGCGGAAAGTCCGCTGGCTCACTTGCACCGCGAAAGCATCGACGTCGGCGAACTGCTTTCGGGTATTCGCGAATATTACGAAGCGCCGGCAACTGACCGGGGCGTCTCTCTTTCCACCGTTGTTCCCGATGAACCGGTGATCGCGCAACTGGACCGCTCTCTTCTGCAAAGGGCCGTGGGCAACCTAGTTTCGAATGCTCTGGCTCACACGCCTCCGGGCAAATCGGTTGTGCTCGGCGCCTCGGTCGAGCCTGCCTCCGTTCGCATTGAAGTCTCGGACTCCGGGGTGGGCATTCCCGCAGACGCATTGTCGCGGGTGTTCGATCGCTTTTTCCGCGTCGATGAATCACGCTCTCAGGCTTCCGGCGGAACTGGCCTCGGACTCGCCATCGTTCAAAGCATCATGCTGCTGCACGGTGGAAATGTGGAAATCGCAAGCAAAGTTGGGCAGGGGACACAGGTTACTCTCCGCGTCCCGGTCGCTCCCGCCGCGTAACGGAAACCCAACATGACAAAAATGTAATCTCCGCGTCATCGTGCCGTTACAGATCGCTTGCTAACGTTGGTCACCACGACTTGAGGTGGTAACTCCGCTCCGATGTCCCAACGGCCCATCCCGTCCACGTAAGGAAAAACCTAAGGAGGAGAACGGTACATGTCTTCAAACAAGATTCGAAATAAGTCCCGAAAGAGGTCTCGGAAAAGCCTGCGTCCGCTTGCTGGGCTGCTGGCGACCGGACTGGGTCTTTCGGGGCTCGCCGCTGCTCAATCCCAGCTCTACTACCCGACCTACGTCGCTGGCCCGCAGTTGAACGGCTCGTGGGTCGTCAGCTCCGGCCAGATCATCAGCCCGGCCGGCACCCAAGTGAACCTCGGCATCGAAGTCCGCGCGAAGGCTATTGCTCTGAACCCCAACCCCAAGACCCACACCGCAGCCGTGCTCACCATGGGTACGTACACCTACAACGGCAACGGAGCCGTCGAAGTGTTCGACACCAACACCGGAATTGTCCTGCAGAACTACATCCCAGACGGAGGAAACGATCCCAGCGGCAGCTATAGCGGCATCGCCTACTCTACGGACGGTACACACCTGGTGTTCAGCCAGGACGACAGCTATGTCACGGTCGCCAACGTCAATGCTCAGGGATTATTGTCAGACGACGCGCAGATCAGCGTGCCGCCGAACAGTTCCTTCATCGCCTGCTTTCCGAACAGCCCTCCGGGCGCTTATGCCGTACCCTGTGGCACCTTCTACAGCCCCTCGACTTCTTATCCCGGCGGTGTTGCAATCACAAGCAATGGCCAGAGCGCTTATGCTCTGCTGAACCAGAACGATACCCTGACCCAGATCAACCTGGTCACGAACACGCAGGGTACGCAGATTCGAGTTGGCAACGCTCCGCACAGCGTTGTGATCAACAACGCCGGCACGACCGCCTACGTCAGCAACGAGGGTGGCCGGGCTGCTACCGAAGCGGATTTCCAGATCTGGTCCGCCGGCACTGAAATCGTCGCCGATCCGGTAGTTGGCGCTGCGGTCACCGGTACCGTTTCCGTGGTCGATCTGGCTTCGATGACGGTCACCGCAAATATTTCGACAGGTGGCCTGCATCCCACCGGGATGGCCTTCTACGAAGGGAACCTGTTGGTCGCCAACACTTACAGCGACACCATCTCGGTAATCAACACGGCCACCAACACCGTACAGCGGACGATCAATCTTGGGCTGCCGATCGGAGTGGCTGGCCAAGGCTCGGCCTACGGCGCAGCGCCGAATTCGATTGCCGTCGACGCTAAGAACGGCATAGCCTACGTCGCGCTTTACAATGCCAACGCCGTCGCGGTAGTGAACCTCGCCAACGGCGTGCAGAAGCCGGTCGAAGGCATGATTCCGGTTGCCTATGCGCCGGCTTCGGTCGTACTGGACGCCACCCAAAAAGTGCTCATTGTCGCCAACGATAAGGGCATCGGCACGCGCAATTCGTTCGAGTGCGACCATGGTGTCTGCAGCTACAACACTCACCAGGACGACGGCACGGTAAGCATCGTGCCGATACCGAACAGCGCAACGCTGGCCACGATGACGGCCGACGTTTACGAGTACAACCACTGGAATCGGACGGCCAATATTGAGTCGGCCTCCGGTGGCAACCCGAATGCCAAGCCGGCCGCAATCCCGGCGAAGATCGGCGATCCGTCGCTGATCAAGCACGTCTTCGTGATCGTTCGTGAAAATCGCACTTACGATCAAGTTCTCGGCGACGTGACCGCCGGCAATGGCGATGCCTCGCTGGCAGTATTCGGCGACGGCTCCGCAGCTGGAGGGACTCCGATCACGCCGAACGTACACAACCTGGTGACACGCTTCCCTCTGCTGGACAATTTCTACGACCCAAGCCGCCAGTCGGCTGACGGTCACCAGTGGATCACCGAAGGCATGGCGCCATACGCCGACGACATCCAGTCGCCTGACTGGGTTCGAAGCTATCCCGGCGGGAACGCCGGCGATGCACTCGCTTATCAGAAGCAGGGCTTCCTATTCTCAGAAGCCTCAGCCGCTGGTTTGCCGGTAAAGCTCTACGGCGAATACGTCGAGAACGATACCTTCCTTCAGCCGAACGGCTCGACCAGCGAGCCGAGCTGGAGCGACTTTTACGCCGACTCGCAGTGCTACGAGGGAGGGCCTGATTGCGGACCTCCTGGAACCGCGGGCGAAACCACTCTGTACTACCAGAACACGGTTCAGGCACAGTCTTCTATTCCGGCCGTGTATCAGCACCTGATCACGAACTTCCCACAATTCGATCTGGGCATTCCAGACCAGTTCCGGGTCGATGTATGGGTTCAGGATTTCAACAACGACGTGGCAAACAATACTGTCCCTGCGTTGAGCTTCCTGTGGATCATGTGCGACCACACCGGCGGTCCGCCAACGGTGCAGGCAGAAGAGGCCGATAATGATCTCGCTGTCGGCCGCATTATCGACTACATCAGTCACAGCAGTGTGTGGTCCAATTCTGCGATTTTCATCGAGGAAGACGATGCGCAGAACGGTGTCGACCACGTTGACGGTCACCGCAGCCCGGGTTACATCGTCAGCCCGTACGCGGTGCAGAACGGACCCACCGACAGCGTCTATTACACACAAGTCAACATGACCCGGACGATCGAGCAAATCCTCGGTCTGCCGCCCATGAACCAGTTCGACCTCACGGCGACGCCGATGAGGACGGATTTCACCAATAACCCGCCCACGGAGAACTTCCTGCCGTGGACGCATGTGGCCAACGATATCCCACTGAACCAGGGCGTTACGGCGAGCGCGGCCGACACGAGCGGCAGCCCCGCAGTGAAAGCTCTGAGGCAGGGTTGGGTGCAGAAGAAGGCGCAGATCTTCGCCGGAAAGCTGACCAAACCCGACTCCGAAGACCCGGACACCGTCAACCATCTCAACTGGTACATGTCGACTGGGTTTACGCGGCCCTATCCTGGGGAAAAGGCTGTTCGCTCCGCGAGCGAGTTCAACAACCCGGCACCAACCAAGTCTGACGACGATGACGACTAAGCATCCTTTGTGACCCACACCCCTCCCCAATCAGCGGGGAGGGGTTTTTTACTTGCTCGGCGCGCGATCCTCGTCCATCTCCGTGCCCGAAGGGTCTGACTGCCCTGCTCATCCCTCCTAAGATGAAATTCCTCGCCGAATTCCATGACCGGGCAAACCGTGGCGATGCTTTGGTCACGACCTTTTAGACAGTCGCCTACTCATTTCCTTTAGCCGCGAAGAAATTATTCCGTAGCTGCCAACCGCAAATTCTCGGGCATCGTCACATTCGCTGAGTTTCGTCCCCGCCCTCGGCTGTGTGGAGACCAAAGTCTTAGGTTGATTCGTCAGAGGAGAGACTTCAGTGAAATATCCAAAAGGCTTCGTTCATAAATTCGTGTGCAGAATCGCGGCGCTGTCGTGGGTACTAGCGGTGGGAATAGCGAACGCCCAAACCCCCACAGCGCCAAAATTCAACGTCCTGGCTGCTTTAAGGACGGGCGATGGAGAATTGCCAGTCGGCAAGCTGGCAATCGACGGCGCCGGCAACATCTTTGCAGTTGCCGCGCATGGTGGTAACACCACGGCCGCGCTCTGCAAAGCCAGCTCCGGATGTGGGACGGTGTTTGAGGTTTCGCCAACTTCCAGCGGGTCGTGGACGATAAATTTAATCCATATATTTGGCGACACGCCAAATGACGGGGCGTTGCCCCTCTCCGGTGTGGTCCTCGATGCCTCCGGTAATCTTTATGGCATAACCTCCTCGGGAGGATCATGCCCCATATCCCCCTATGGGTGTGGGGTTGTTTATGAGATCTCTCCGACGGCAGGCGGAGGTTGGCAGGCGCCAAAAATTCTGTACAGCTTTCAGGGAGCCCCCGATGGCTCCGGTCCGGCGGGCACAGTCGCCTTCGACCAGTCCGGCAACCTGTACGCCACAACGCAGGATGGCGGCACGAACAACGATGGGACGGTCTTCGAGTTATCGCCAACAACCAGCGGAGAGTGGAGGGAGACAATACTGCACAGCTTCAATGCCAGTATGGATGGATACGACCCGCAGGGCGGCGTGACCTTCGATGACGCAGGAAATCTTTATGGCACAACATCATCGGGTGCGAATGAAACTGGAAGATGCAGCCCGTTTGGGTGCGGCACAGTTTATGAATTATCGCCCAATAGGTCAGGGGAGTGGGCTGAGACTGTTTTGCTCACTTTCGATGGAGCCGACGGTGCGGAACCTCTGGGCAACTTTGCCGCCGATGCATCCGGCAATCTCTACGGGGTGACGTTGACGGGAGGACCGGTGGTGAATGCTGACTGCGGCGGTAACGCCTGCGGAGTGGTGTACGAAATGGTAAAAGACGGAACCGGCGGTTGGACCCAGAAAGTACTGCAGGATCTTCCGCAGAGCATTGAGGCTACATTTCCAGGGCCCGTGCTTGATCCTTCTGGAAATCTGTATGCGACGATTGCCTCAGGTGGAAGCCGTGGATACGGTGTCGTTTTTCGGCTGACGAAGAGTTTAACTACACCGTGGCCGGCGACGGTGCTCTACAGTTTTAACGGTGGTTCCGATGGCGGTTATCCCGGGGGCCTAACGACATTTGACGGCAGTTTGTTCGGAAGCACGGGCATAGGCGGGAATACCGGCGACTGCACTCAATTTGATGTACAGGGCTGCGGAGTTATTTACGAAATCAGCAAGTAGATGAATATAGGCCGCTCTTGCCAAAGAGCGGCCCGCTTTCCGCGCTGCAGGGTTGCGCAAAACCTGCACGCAGCTGACAATCGCTTTTAATATATTTTCTCAGGGATATCGGCTGTCGTAGCAGCTTGGGGCGTTTGACTGCCCTGCTCATCCCTCCTAAGATGAAATTCCTTGTCGAATTCCATGATCGGGCAAACCATCTCGCATTACCGCATTACCGGCCAGCTCGGCAGCGGCGGGATGGGGATTGTCTATGAGGCGCAGGATCTCGATCTTGGGCGGAAGGTCGCATTGAAGTTTCTGCCGCCGCAGCTCTCGCGCGACGCAAATGCGCTCGACCGCTTTCTGCTGGAGGCGCGCACCGCTTCGGCGCTGAACCATCCCAACATTTGCACGATCTATGCGGTTGAGAAAGTTCAGGGCGAGAATGGCGAAGCGCAATCGTTCATCGCCATGGAGCTGCTGGAAGGCGAGACGCTTGATCGCCGCGTTGGGGCCACGGGCGTGCCGCTGGACCGGCTGCTCGATTGGAGCATTCAGCTTGCGGACGCGCTCGATGCCGCCCATGCCAGGGGCGTCATCCACCGGGACATCAAGCCAGCGAATATTTTCGTTACGCAGCGCGGGCAAGTGAAGGTGCTGGATTTCGGGCTCGCAAAACTGGCCCGCCCTGAGATGTCGATGGAGACCATCGGTGCGACGCAAGATTCGCCTGCAGTGCATTTAACAACTCCGGGAGCTACGGTTGGAACGATTGCTTACATGTCACCGGAGCAGGCGCGGGGTGAGGAACTTGATCCGCGCACAGATTTGTTTTCGCTCGGGGTTGTCATTTATCAGATGGCCACCGGAAAGCTGCCGTTTTCCGGAGCAACCTCGGCGGTCATCTTCCACGCAATTCTTGAATTGGATCCAACGCCTGCAGTGCAGTTGAATTCGTCGATTCCACCAAAGCTCGACGAAATCATCTCCAAGGCACTCGAAAAAGATCGAGAACTGCGCTACCAATCCGCCGGGGATTTGCGCGGCGATTTGAAACGCTTGAAGCGGGATACCGAATCGGGCCGCAAGAAAGCGCAGACGGGGGCATCGGGAATATCTGCCGTGCAAGCCGCACACCTGTCGGGCGAAGCTGCACGTTCTGCATCGGCATCTACCGTTCCCTCTGCTGCGGCAACGCTTCCCGCCACCCAGACAAAGGCGAAGCGGCGAGCGATTACAGGGGCGGTGGCGTTGGTACTCGGCGCAGTTGCGGCCTATGGAACCTACACAAACTTTTTTCGAGCTCATCCCATTCCCTTCCACGATATCTCAGTAACCAAGGTCACAGATAGCGGCAATGAGGTAATGGCTACAATCTCGCCCGACGGAAAATACGTTCTGTGCATGTCCCGAAAGAATGGATTGGCAAGCCTGTGGCTGCGGAATGTGCCGACCAATAGCAATACGCAGGTGCAGCCGCCGGCCGACGTTTACTACAACGGCCTGAAATTTTCTCCTGACGGGAATTATTTTTACTTCGTGCGCAGCGATCCGGGAAATCCGGAGTTAAAGTTTCTTTACCGCTCCGCACTGCTGGGCGGAATTCCGCAGAAACTCGCTTCCGATGTGGATTCCGACATCACTTTCTCACCCGATGGAACCAAATACGCTTTCATGCGCTACGACAATCCGGAGGAAGGGAAATATCAGCTCGTCGTTCGCCCAGTCGATGGCAGCGACTCGCAGGAAAAAGCCCTGACCAGCGGTTCGATGGCGAAGGGATTATCCTTTCCCGCGTGGTCGCCCGATGGAAGAACGATTATTTGCAACGAGCTGTATGCAGGATACGTGCAAGGACTGGTCGCCGTAGACGCCGTCACCGGGAGGCAAGAGCCGTTCTTCAGAGGGCAAGATTATTTTTTTGCGTCCCCAACCTGGATGCCCAACGGCGTCGGCCTGCTTGGTCTGCTCCATGAGCAGACGGATCTTCATCAGGCGCAAATCGGATTCGTTTCTTATCCTCAGGGGAAAGTTTCTTCGATTACGCACGACACAAATACTTACTCTGGCGTCAGTATCGCGGCTAATGGCCTTGCGCTGGCGACGATTTTGAGTGAGGAGCACTGGAATCTGTTTGTGACTCCGGGCCCTGCCGCGCTGGGGCGCGCGGTTGCGACTGCGCGCTCTAATACAAATTTCAGCTGGACGGCCGACGGTCAACTGATCGGCGACCAGGGAAACGTGCTCACCCGCGTCGATCCAGCGACTGGAAGTAAAACGGTCATCGCGCCTCAGGAAGGAAAAGGAAAAGCGGCCGGTGACTTTTCGGCCTGCGCGAACGGCCGTTATACGGTGTTTGAACTTCTTTCTCTGGGAACAGCGGGCGAGATCAATATTTGGCGCGCGGATGCGTCGGGGGGCAATTTGAAACAGTTGACCACGAGCAAACGCGATACTCTGCCGCTTTGCTCTGTCGATGGCCGCTGGGCTTATTACATCGATCAAAAAGATCAAGCGACTCTGGCGCGCGTTGCGATCGACGGCGGGACGCCGCAGGCAGTCTCAAACCTCGCCATCAGCGACAGCCAGTTCGATGTTTCTCCCGATGGAAAATGGGCGGCATTCGCCACGCTCGAACATGCTCTGGGACACAAAGACACGCTGGTGCTGGTGAATACGGAAACGAGGCAAACGAAAAAGCTGGATTTCGAGCGGCTGCGCCTGGGGCTTATACGCTTTAGTCATGATGGGAAGGCCGTCGTCTATCCGACACGCGACAATGGCATCGATAATCTCTGGTTGCAACCGCTCGACGGATCGAAAGGAAAGTTGGTCACCGATTTCACTTCCGAGCGCATCTACGATTTCCACTGGTCGTTCGACGGAAGGCAGTTGGCGCTGGTGCGCGGACATACGGACTCGGATGTGGTGCTGATTCGAGAAAATCATTAATTAATTGCGAAATTTAGTAAGTGAGGAATTTGAAATCTTCGCTGGCGCATTGCCAATTTTCAACTGCTCAATTGCTCAATTCTCCCAGCAAAAGAACTCTTCCAGAAATTCAAAAGGCGGCCATCCCTGGCCGCCCTTTTTCGAATTGTCAACTGTGAAATGGTTTAGGCGCCCTTCACGTTCTCGGCCTGCCAACCCTTCGGGCCTTTGACCACGTCAAACTGTACCTGCTGACCTTCCTGGAGGCTGCGGAAGCCGCTAGCCTGAATCGCCGAGAAATGAACGAAGACGTCCTCGCCGTTCTGGCGGCTGATAAACCCGTAGCCCTTGGCGTCGTTAAACCACTTCACTGTTCCTGTTTCCATGTGTTGCTAATTTCCTTTGTGTTGATGTAGCGCTGAAACTTTGGAAGGCTTCTTCTGCAGGCAGGTCACGCGCTGGTTGGCGGAGAAACTGAGTACTGCGAAAGAACTCTAAAGTCAAACGCGCCTATATCCTAAGGGAAATGCCCCAAAAAAGCCACAAAATTTTAATTCGCGACCGAGTAACTGTTTGTAAATCAGACAGTTACAAAATCTACGGGATTGACCGGATTGCCGACCATTTGCCATGAATGACCGAAAAATACGATGATGGAAGGATGCGCTGGCTGAGGTTCGTTCTTCTAATTACGCTTGTAACGTCTGCGCGGGCAGGCATCGTCGAGGATGTCCGCACTGCTCTGGCTGAGAATAACCCGGTCGCAGCTGACTCCTATTTGAGTTCTTATCGCAACCGGAACGGCATCACGCCGGAGTACGTCGAGGCTTACTCATGGCTGGCGCGGGGCGCTCTCGGCTCGCTTGAATACAAACAGGCGGAATCCTACGCGAAGCAGACGGAAGACTTGGCGGAACAGCAGCTTAAACTGCATCCGCTCGATTCAGAGCCGCACCTGCCGATCGCTTTGGGCGCCGCAATTGAGGTCGAGTCGCAGGTGCTGGCTGCTCGCGGCGATCGCACCCAGGCCGCAGCTGTTCTGCAAGCCGGACTTCGCAAGTATGGCAACACCTCGATTCGAGCCCGCCTGCAGAAAAATCTGAACCTGCTTTCGTTTGAGGGCCGTCCCGCGCCGGTATTGCGGGAAGAGCAATTTCTTGGATCGAAGCCGCCCACACTTGCGCAACTAAAAGGTCAGCCGGTGCTGCTATTTTTCTGGGCGCACTGGTGTGCCGACTGCAAGGCGGAAGCTCCGATCATTACGCAGCTGCGAACCGAATTTGCGCCGAAGGGATTGACGGTGATCGGTCCGACGAAGCTCTACGGTTACACGGCGCAAGTTGAGCATGCTTCGCCGAGTGATGAACTCGCATACATCGACGCCGTGCGCCATCACTTTTACGCCGGACTGCTCGACATGCCGGTTCCGATCAGCAAATACAACTTCGACATGTACGGGGCGTCGACCACGCCCACGCTGGTGCTGCTGGACAAAACGGGCAAGGTTGCGATGTATCATCCGGGCGCGCTGCCTTACGAGCAGCTGAAGGCGGAGATTGAGAAGGTGGCGCGGTAGTTTGGTCAGGATCCGAGAGCATTGGCGCCCCTCCCGAATCGATATGGCCACAAAAATTGACTTTCAGCTCATACCGCTAGAAAGGTTCTCCGCGCAACCTTTTGACTTTTCCCAGCTGCCTTTCAGCATTGTGCGGGATGTGGAGGTCGCTGACGTCTCAAGCTTGTTGCCTCCCTCGATGTTTGAGTATTTGCGGTTTGAGGTCGGTCAAAATCGGATGCACGTTTTCGACGGCACGACGAAATATGCTCTGGTCCACAGATACGAAGAAGATCCGCGGTGGCCTGGCAATGCAGAGGCGCAGACTGCTGCGAAGAAGAAAGCTGAGATATTGAACGAAGTGTTTGCTTGCTCTCGAATCGTGCGCCCTACACGTCGACTTGGGTCAGTTTCGGGTTTTCTACGTGACGATGGAACTGTCGAGCAACGCCAGGCAACATTTCCGGACAGCGCGTTGGACGTTCCCGAGGCGCTCAAACTCTTTGCCTTTCGTAACAAGGATCTCGAAGAACTACGAAATCTGATAGGCACATTTCTGAAGGCTATACATGGCGAATACTGGCCCCTACGCATGGCAGTTCAGTATTACTACATGGGCTATGAGGTCAACGATTGGAAGGGGCGATATCTTTACTGGGGCTCGTCAGCCATCCATGCTCTCTATTCTTCGAGCAACGAAAAGATAGTGAGGAGGATCAAGTGGTTCTTGGGAGACAACACCCTCATTTATCCACCCGGAGAGCACCCCGAGGCCGAATTCTTGGGCGCGGATCCTACGACGATCGGTGAGATTGTTGAGGATGTAAATGTCGTGCGCAACTGCATTGCGCACGGGGAGCGTATTCCTGACAAATATTTCAAACAAGACGCGGGACGGAACACTCTCAATGGGAAGGTGAATTACATCACAGTGCTTGATGATGCGCTGGCGTTTATCGTAAGGTCAACGCTCCGGCGGATTGTCGCAGAGAACCTGCTAGGCGATTTCGCGAGCCGCGTCTCTGTTTCTCAATTCTGGAAAACCAACGGGCTATAGAAGTGGTCCGCTCCCGCAGGCCAGAGCGCGGCGACGTTCAGTTGGACAGCCGAGGGCGGCTGCCCACGTGATTCAAACCACTTCCTTCAGCTTCCCCGTCTTCACGTCGTAAATAAACCCACGCACCGGAATCTGCTTCGGAATCCACGGATGCGACTTCACGCGCTGCACTTGCTCGCGCACGTTGTTTTCCAGATCGTCGAAGGCATAGAAATGCGCAGGTTCGCTGGCGACCGCTCCCATCTTCTCGGCCAGCTTTGCCCGCAGTTCATACCCCTTCACTTTCAGCAGGCCGCAATCCGTGTGATTGATGATGATGAATTCCTGCGTGTCCAGCAGGTGATGGGAGACGATCAGCGAGCGCAGCGCATCGTCGGTAGCGATGCCGCCGGCGTTGCGGATCATGTGCGCGTCTCCCGGATGCAATCCGAGGCAGCGCTCAAACAGAATTCTGGAATCCATGCAGGCGAGCACGGCCACGCGGCGGCGCGGCTTCACTGCCAGATCCCCCAGGTTGAACTTCTTAACAAATTCTTCGTTGGCCTTCAGCAATTCGTCCGCGACTGACAATTCGTTTTCCTCGATTCGCTTGCCGACCAGGCATTCAGCGGCAGCTCTGGTTGTTTCTATAGCTTAACCGCTACAATCGCCCGGTGAACATCGACGACACGATTGTTGCCATCGCCACGCCCCCGGGACGCGGCGGAATCGGCGTTGTACGGCTCGCTGGCCCGAATGCACGCGAGATCGCGATGCCGATGTTGCGCCTGAAGCATCCACTTCAGCCGGGCCGGGCGGTATTCGGAGAACTGATCGATTCAGTGAGCCAGAATTCCCAGCGCATCGACGAAGTAGTCGTCACCTATTTTGCCAGACCGCATTCTTATACTAGCGACGATATTGTCGAGATTTCCGCTCATGGCTCTCCGGTGGTATTGAGGCACATCGTAGAACTCTGCACAACCGTCGGAGCGCGCCTCGCCGAACCGGGAGAGTTCACGATGCGCGCATTCCTCAACGGGCGAATCGATCTCACGCAGGCCGAAGCAGTGCGCGACTTGATCGAGGCGCAGACACTCTATCAGGCGAAAATTTCAGCGCAGCAACTGGAAGGCGCACTCTCCAGGCGGCTGCAGCCGATTAAACAGAAATTGGTCGAACTGATCGCCGTGTTGGAAGCGGGCATCGATTTTGCAGAAGACGACGTCTCGGTTCTGCCGAATGCCGAAATTCTCGCGCGCATCGCCGCGGTTCGCGTACCGTTGGCTCAACTTGCCGACAGCTTCGCCTACGGCAAGATCGTGCACGAAGGCCTGACGCTGGCAATCGTTGGCCGGCCGAACGTGGGCAAATCGAGTTTATTCAATCGACTGGTGGAACGAGAACGCGCGATCGTGACGGCCACTCCCGGCACGACGCGCGATCTGGTAAGTGAAACCGTCTCGCTGGGCGGCATCCCGCTGGAATTGGTCGACACAGCCGGCATTCGTCAGGCTCTCGACGAAGCCGAGTCGATCGGCATTCGAAAATCCATGGAGGCGCTGGCCGATGCCGATCTGGTTCTGTTGGTATTCGATGCTTCTCAACCGCTCGCGAATGAAGACCGTGAACTGATGCGGCAAGGGGAAAATCGCCCCTTCATCGTGGTCGCAAACAAATGCGATTTAGCCGCCGATCGGCGGCGGCAAATGAATCCGGAAAAATTGGAGATTCGCGTTTCCGCGCTTACCGGAGAAGGCATCGACGATCTGCGCGCCGAAATACTGCGGCAAATCGGCGGCGACGGCACTCAAGTCGAAACTGGATTTCTCACCAATGTCCGGCACCAGAATCTGGTGCGTGAATCTCTCGCCGCACTCGATTGCGCCACCAGCGCGGTCGCAGGCAAAGTTCCCCACGAAATGCTGTTGCTCGATCTCTATAACGCGCTGCGTCCGCTGGACGCCATTACCGGCGCGACTACGAATGACGACATACTCAACCTGATCTTCAGCACGTTTTGCATTGGGAAATAAGCAACGGCTCAGACAAAAAAGCCCGCACCGGAAGGTGCGGGCGTGGAAATGAAGAAGTGAGAGTTAGAAGCGGACGCGAGCGCCGAGTTCGATGTTTCGGGGCTCGGCTTCGCCGTTGTAGCCCGTATTGAATCCGAGAGCGCCAAAGCCGCCGGTATTGTAGAGGCCAAGGTAATTGTCGGTCCACTGATTGTGGTTCAACACGTTAGCGAATACACCCTGGAATTCAAGGCTGACGCCCTCAGCAACTCGGATGCTCTTCTTGATGCTGAAGTCCACGTTCCAGTAGGCTAGCCCGCCGAGAATTCCAGCGCCGCCGTCCCGGCCATCGATTCCCAGAATTGGATTGCGCCAGTTCGAGGCTTGGTTCACCCCGGTCGGGAAATAGTTCACAGGGAAGCTGTTGGTCTGGGTTGAGCAGAAACCATTGGCCGAAGTTCCCGACTGGTTGCCGGGGCAGTAATAGGCATGACGGTTTGGAACCGGGCCAAGTGGTACTGCGTTCTCCATATCATAGTCAGCGCAGCCAATGCCATCACATCCACCGAAGGCTTGGTAGTCACCGTAGGTCGTGCCGATCTGTGTTGGAACTCCAGACCCCGCAGCGAAGATGGTCGCGAAGGTCCACCCACCCAAGGCTCGTCCCATAAATCCATTCTGTCCCTTGAAGAAAGGAGGCTGGTAGACAAGGAACGTGTTGTAGATGAATTTGCGGTCCCACGCCTGTCTGCCATACTGTTCGTCAAGATTAAACGGATCGAGGGCGGAGAGTTCGCTCGAAGACTGCGCTTGCGCTCCCAGACCCAGAGCCTTTGACCAGGTGAAGTTGGACTGCATGGTCAATCCGCGCCAATCGGCCGTCTTGACCGAAACGAACCCGGCGTTGTAGTTTCCGTGGCCAATGCTGGCGTTCAGAAAGGCACCGTCTGTGAACGCGCCGGAGCAACCGATCGTTGTTGTACCGTTGCAAGTACTGGGAATCGGCGAACTCTGCAGACTTCGCGGGAAGTTGAAAGCACCCACATTCCCGTTGGTGTCGATACAGCCGGTTGCCGGGCAGCCGACAGCACCGCTGTCCAGATCGCTCCACAGACCCCAGACTTGAGCGTTGGTAAGGTTGCCAGTGCCTAAGGCGCCTTCATTGGCCACCACCGCCTGGGTGCAATTTGCGAACCCGTTGCAATAGCCAGTGCCCTTAAGCGCGTGCTCGAAGAAAGGCTGAGCCGTGACGGCACCGGCGTTCGGTCCGGCTTTGCCTCCGCACCCGCCGCCGGCGAGGCCGGCCAGGCCGCCGCAGTACTGCAGCACCACGTTGGCATAGGCCTGCTTAAACTGCTGCCCGCCCAGGGTCATCATGTAGGGGACGGGATTCAGTTCGACGGGCTGGTACTCGTGGGTGATTCGTCGTCCGATGTACCCAACCTCCAGAGTTACCCTGCGGCCGAGCTGGCGTTGGATGGTCACGTCGAACGAATCAATCGCATTAGCCCGGAAACCCGGATCCAAACCCTCGGGGCTTGACGAGAAGCTGTTGTTGAACCCAGGATAAGTTGGCTGGGGCAGGGTGTTGCTTACAGTTGAGACCAAGGGGACAGTCGGGCCGCCCGTAGCAGAAGCGGTTTGTCCCACGCGGAAGACATTCGAGTAAGTACCAACACCCGAGCCCCCGCAGTTCCATGCTCCGCCCGTAACCAGGTTCGAGTTGCAACCCACAGGCTGTTCAAGGCCTAGTCCCAAAAGTGGCACCAGAACCTGCACCACGCCGTTGGTGCGACCATATTGCCGGCCATAGCCCGCGCGGAATACGGAGCCGTTCAGAGCGGCGTTCGCGGCAGTTGGCGCCCAGGCAACCGCCACGCGTGGACTAAATTCGCCGTAGAACGGATTATAAGGATATTTCAACCCGTTGCCGGCGTTGCCCACGAGCGCAAATCCGAGTTCGGGATTGTAGACTTGCCCAGCCAGCGCAGCCTTCCTGACATTGTTTATATATGCCTCAGTGCTAACCGGCTCGTCTGCTGCGTCGACCAGCACGGTCTGCTTTCCGTTAGCTTCGACCGGCGGCATCTCCAACGCCCAACCTAAACCATAGGTAAGGGTAAAGGTCGGCTTCATGTGCCAGGTATCACTGAAGTAAACGTTGTAGTAAGGGATCGTGCTTTCGTCGAAGGCGTTGGTAAGCGGAGGCTGCAAGGTCAAACTCGAACCCGCCCGGGTAAACATCTGCGAAGCGATGGAAACGGCCCCCAGAGTCGCCGCGTAAAGCGAGTCACAGGTCTTCGCGCTGGTGGAGATGGTAGCGGTCGTGGTGCACGGATAGTCGCTGGTGGAGACCAGCCCCGATCCGTTCGTTCCGTTGCCAAGGGAATACACCGGGAAGGCATTGATGGTGCCGCCGCTGTCGTTGCGTTGGTGGTAGTCCCAATTGTGCTGATAGGTACCGCCGAATTGGAACAGGTGGCTGCCTTTCAGCATGGAAATGTCATCGCGAAACATGTTGTCGTGCCCGTCCCAGAAGCGCCGCCGGATTTGCTGGTTGTTTACGTTAAACGGGCCGAGATCCTGGGTTTGCGTTTGACCGCCATCGAATTCCAGCGCGCCGCCCAGCCCCGCGATCTGCGGTGGTGCTCCGGTGCGCGTCCATGCCCACCAGTTCCGCAAAAAGCTATAGTGAAAGTCGTTGGTGGTGTTGGTGGTGATGTTGGTAGTCAGACCTGCAACCAGGTACCAGTCTTGTACGGGATCGCTGGAGATAGAGGCTGGCGTACCCAGCGTGTCGCCGGGGAAGAATCCGCCGATATCGACCTGTTCCGTCCCGGCCAGTTTGATCTTGTAATAGCGGTAGCTGGCCATGAAGTGGTTCCTCGAACCGAAATCGTGGTCGATGCGCCCGACAGCGAAGTTGCTGGAGATGGGCGTATTCAGATTGCCGGCAAAGCCGAGAACATTCGCGCTGTCGCACAAGCTTTGGCTGCAAGTGGCGTTCGACTGCGGCTCGTACTTGTTCCATATCTGCGAGACCAAAGGATTTATACCAAGGCCAAGCGGATCGCATTTTCCCCCAGCCGCCGTGTTACCGCCGCAACCAAAATTCGCAGGGTAAGTGATGCCGTTAAACGTAACCGGAGCGTTATTCAGATTGTAAGCGATCGCGCCGGTGGAAGAATCGGTCAACAACCCTAATCGTAACGCTGGCGAGGGAACATTTCTGGTAATCGTCTGAGAGTTTGGATAGCGGAAGCCCTCATAGTTGAAGAAAAAGAAGCTCTTGCCGCCAAGAAGCTCTTTGGGAGTGATTGGGCCTCCAATGGCGCCGCCGAATCGGCTGTAATGATACGCGGGAAGTCCAATATGCCCACCTGGTTCAAAGTTGTTTTGATTATTCGCCCAGGAATTCGAGGACCAGTTGTTGTCTTTGTAATACTCGTAGGCGGTTCCGTGGAAGCTACTGGTGCCGCGTTTTGTAACCACCTTGATTTCGGCGCCGGCGGAACTGTTGAAGTCGGCAGTCTGACCGGCAGTATTTACTTTGAACTCCTCGACGCTGTCGGCTGGAGTTGGCATTACGCCGGAGGGTGCGCCGTAAGTGAAGGACTGGGTCGACATGCCGCCCGTCGGGTCGCCGATAACCAGACTTTGCTGCGTATTGGTATATACGCCGCCGCTGCCATCCATATCATTGCTGTTGTTGCCGCCATCCAGCGAAAAATAGCTTTGGTCGTTCACCGCGCCCGCCACGTCGCCGCCGGCGCTTACGCCCGGCTGCATCTCGATGAAGGTATTGACATCTCGGCCAATGCTGGGCAGGTTGTCGATGGCGATAGCGGTGACCGTGTTGCCCACGGTCGCGTTCATCGTCTGCAATTCAGTGCCGGTCGCTGCGACCTCCACTACCACATTCGTGCCGCCCACCTGCAGAGATAAATTGACGGTGAGCGCGACTCCTACCTGAACATCCTGGTTCTCAGTCTTGGTGGTTGCGAATCCCGCCTTCGTGACGCTGATGCCGTACTTGCCAGGAGAGACGTCCACAAAAATGTAGCGCCCGCCTGAGTTGGCAGTCGTAGTGCGCTCTGTTTTCGTCGCACTGTCTCTTAGCGTCACGGTGGCGCCTGCGACGACTGCACCCGAAGGATCGGTCACGGTACCGGCCACTGTACCGGTTGATGTCGATTGTGCCCAAGCTGGCATGGCGCCGATGAGGGAAACCACGAGAACAAAAAGGAGAACTGACTTCAGGGTACGAATGTGCATTGCCACCCTCCCAGACCGAGAGATTGAAATTGACTGCGAAGACGCGTGAACCTGGAGCTTAGGGTTAAGACCGCCGGGAGGCTGAACAACAGGGTTCAGGCCGCCCAGTTCTAGCTGACATCTGTCCTGCCAACAGCTAAATAAGTCCGAATGAAACTTCAGAAAGGAAAGTTAGTACAAACCCGAGCGGACACTGCGAGTGCAACTGTTGTTCCAAACAGGCGCGTGTAGATGAGTGTTATGTTTGTTTCACTTGCGAAGAACCAGGTCGAGGAAAACTCTGATTTGATGGAGCGGAATATGGTTTTTCGTAGCCCGGGGAGGTCTGCCACGTTTTCGATCTGCGGAGAATTGTCCAAAGCTTCGGATCAAATGCAAACGACAAAGGCAGAGAATCTAGCGGGACAATCTCGCCAAGGAAGCGCGGAAGATGACATCGAACGATGTACTCTGGCCGTCGCGCGCCAAACCTGCAAGGGCCTTTTCTGCAGCTGGACGCTGGTAGCCGAGATTCGTCAGCGCCGAGAGCACGTCTTCCTCAACGGCGCTCAGACCGGGCGCAGTCGTTAGGTCCACTGCAGAAGGTGCCAATTTGTCGCGAAGTTCGAGCACCATGCGTTCCGCTGTCTTCTTCCCGATGCCGGGGATTTTAGTCAGGCGGGCTACGTCGTTACATCGGATGGCAGAGGTCATGTCTTCGGCAGGCATGCCGCTTAGAATTGTTATCGCGAGCTTTGCGCCGATGCCGCTGACCGTCATCAGCTTCTCGAATAACTGCTTCTCGGTGAGTTGCAAGAATCCGTACAGAGCGATCACATCCTCGCGGACGTGTGTATGGATATGCACAGCGATTTCCGAACCGCTTGCCGGGAGGCCCGAATAAGTCGGGATACTAATGTTCACTTCGTAGCCGACACCTGAAGTCTCGATCACAATCCGGTTGGGATGCTTAAGGAGGAGCGTTCCGCGCAGGTGAGCAATCATGCTGTGGACATTGTAGCCGCAGGCGGCACCAACCGAAGTTCATGCCGAGGCCGGCTCGGTGGATCGCGACTATCTTGATGCAGGAACGGCAAACGGCAGGGCCGACCCCCTGCCGTGCCTATTCTTTTCTTTACGCGTGTCTGTGGCTTACTTCTTGTTGACGGACTTCTTCAATTCTGCCCCTGGGGTAAATTTCGCAACTTTGCGGGCGGCGATCTTGATGGTGGCGCCGGTTTGCGGGTTGCGGCCGTTCCGCGCTTTTCTCTGCGACACCGAGAAAGTGCCGAAGCCTATCAGAGCCACTCGATCCCCTTTTTTCAGCGCGCCGGTAATGCTCGACACGGCGGTATCAATCGCGGTTGTAGCCTGTGCCTTGCTGATTTCGCAGGCGCCAGCGATCTTGTCAACCAGATCGGCTTTGTTCATAGTTTCTCCTCGCAGGTCTCTTTCAATACCCAGCGCAGCCCGGCGCTAACCGGGAATTAGTGTCTTGAACTGAGTGGGAAACCTGACGGCTCGTATTTTCCTCTCTCTGCGCAGAATGTCAACTGTGAATTCCGCGCGGGAAGCCTGTTTTGCACCTCCGGGTTCCGAATTGAGGCTACGGAGGCGGCTTTTGACGACTTTTTCAACATGAGCGATACGACTCCGGGCTCTGCATCAGCTATGGGATGATTTTCCACGCCTCTCCACAGAACAGTCCCCCGCTGCACAGCTTCCGCACAGGAGCACCTCCAATGGCTCTTGCGGCGAAGCGGGACACGGGAGCAAAGTCGAGGGATACAATTCTATTGCGGATGAAAAATGTTGACTAAGAGCCCAGCGGATCTGTGCCCGCTTTGCGAGGGAACGGGATGGAAGACCTTGCCGCCTTCCGGTCTGTCGAGCGAGAGGCGCGTCTCGCGCTGTGATTGCCAGTTGCGCGCCCGGAATCAAAGTTTGCTGGCCGCAGCAAATATCCCACGGCGTTACGAGCACTGTGAGCTTGCAAGTTACACGACAGATTTTCCCGGGGCGCATCCTTCGCTCGAGTTCGCCCACCTGGCGGCTGAGAAATTCGCGCAGGAGTACGATCCGCGCGATGGAACCGGATTGCTCATCATCGGCAAAATTGGCACCGGGAAAACCCATCTGGCGGTGGGGATTATCAAGGACCTGCTCCTCAACAAAGGCGTTGGCTGTCTGTTTTGCGACTACCGCGAACTGCTGAAACAAATTCAGAATTCATACAACGTCACCGTTCAGACAACCGAACTCGACGTGCTTCGTCCGGTGTTCGAGACGGAAGTGCTGGTTCTCGATGAATTGGGAGCGGTGAAACCGACCGAATGGGTATGGGACACGGTGAGCCTCATCCTGAATACTCGTTACAACAACAACCGCACTACAATCATTACCACGAATTTTGAAGATCAGCCGGCGGGGGGCGCAAACGGGACGGTTTCTATGGCCAGGAACGCAAGCCGCTCTGAAACTCTCGGCGATCGCATCGGGGAACGGATGCGATCGCGCCTCCACGAAATGTGCCGCGTCATCAAGATGGAGGGCGAGGACTTCCGGCAGAAATTTCGCAGCGCCAGCTTCCGCTGACTGCTTCACCATTGATCTGCTGCGTCATATTCGCGATGCAAAGGGAGCAATAATATGCGCTGGTACCACTTTGTGGCGTACTTCTTCGGCGGTGTATTTCTCGCGAATGCTCTGCCCCACCTCGGCAACGGAATTTCGGGGCATGCCTTCCAAAGCCCCTTCGCGTCGCCGCCCGGAGTGGGATTGTCCTCTTCCGTAGTCAATGTCCTATGGGGCCTTTTCAACTTTGGGGTCGGCTACCTGCTCGTCTGTCGAGTGGGCAGCTTCGACCTGCGGAAGACCACCCACGTGCTGGTCCTCGGAGCAGGCGTGTTGATCATGTCGCTAAATCTCGCCCACTACTTCGGACGCCTCCACGGGGGGCTGTGATTTCTCCCTGTCTTTGGTTTTCTCTGCACCTCCAGGGTGAGCGCTTGCTTACAATGGCTTTGTGCTGACCGAGCGTTTGGAATTTGCGGCTGAGAGCGGCGCAGAGATTCTGGCCAAAGTTCCTGCGGCTGCTGCAGTTTTTCTACTGCGCGGCAACGATCCAGAGGCCGAGCCCTACGTCAGCAAAACCGCCAACCTTAGACGCCGCCTGCAGCGCCTGCTGGGAGCGCCGGAGGAACGATCAAGAAAACTCAATCTGCGCGACCGCGTCCGCTGGATTGAATACGGGCTGACGGACTCCGACTTCGAATCGCGTTTCTTGCTTTATAAGATCGTGCGAGAGATTTTTCCCGCAACCTACTCCGATAGGTTGCACTTCCGCTTCGCTCCGTTATTAAAGCTGCACCTCGAAAATCAATATCCGCGAGCTTCGGTCACGACGCGGCTGGGACGTTTGACCGGCCGGTCTATTTATTACGGGCCGTTCCCTTCGCGAGCCGATGCAGAAAAATTCATGAATGACTCGCTCGATTTTTTCAAGATGCGGCGCTGCGTCGACGATCTGCATCCCGATCCTCAATTTCCCGGCTGCATTTATTCCGAGATGAAGATGTGCCTGGCGCCTTGTTTCAAGGGCTGCACCGATGAGGAGTATTCGTCCGAGGTTAACCGGGTGCAAAGTTATTTCGACTCCCGCGCGGAGTCGCTGGTACGCGAACTCACGTCGCAGCGGGATGCTGATTCGGCCAACCTGGCCTTTGAAGATGCGGCCGCCATCCATGTGCGTTTAGAGAAGATCAAGCCGGTCGCGACCCGTTTTCCGGAGATCGTCCGGCGGATCGATCGATTGTCGGCTGTCATCGTTCAGCCCTGCCAGGTTGAGCAGTCAGTGAAGTTTTTTCGCGTGGAGCGCGGAGCGATTTCCGGGCCAGCGATTTTCGCTATCCAGCCCCCGGAGCACGCGAAATCGCTATCGATGGAGTCGCGGGTTGAAGCCGCACTGAATTCTTTTCCCCAGGCAAAGGGTTTCGCGGCCCTTGAAACCATGGAGCACCTTGCGCTACTGAGGCGCTGGTATTACCGCGGCAACCGGACTGGCGAGATATTTCTTGCGGATGAGAAAAATATTCTCCCCATGCGCCGCATCGTGCGAGGGATCGGACGCGTCTTAAGAGGCGAGAAGCAGGATGAGGCACTGCTTTTGCGAAATACCGCCGAACCGCGGCCATTAATTCAGAAGGAAGAAGGACCAAATGCCAATCAAGGATCCTCATAACAAAACACTTCGGGAACATCTGGTTTTCCTGCTCGACGGCGGCGGCGCGCACGCCAGGTTTTCAGAGATCGTCAGCGATATGCCGGAGAACCTGCGAGGCATAAAGCCCGAGGGATTGTCCCATTCCGCGTGGATGTTGCTGGAGCATCTGCGGATTGCGCAATCGGATATTCTCGAGTTCAGCCGCAATCCAAAACACGAGTCGCCGAAGTGGCCGGAAGGCTATTGGCCGGAAAACGAAGTGCCTCCGAACGCGGCAGCCTGGAACAAATCGGTTCAGCAGTTCCGCAAAGACTTGAAAGCGGTGCTGGAGCTGGTTGAGAATCCGAAGACCGATTTGTACGCGAAAATTCCCTGGGGCGATGGTCAAACAATTTTGCGCGAGGCATTGCTGATCGCCGACCACAACGCGTATCACCTGGGACAATTGCTCGACGTGCGGCGCCTGCTCGGCGCGTGGAAAAGCTAACCCCTGCGGCAATCTGATCCCTCGTTCCAAAAAGAGGAGCCGGCCCTTTCGGGCCGGCTCGATTGCCTTACCAACTAATCAGCGCTTCAGGGCGCGACGGTTATTGTGACGGGTATCTCGTTCTCGATTGATCCCGAGGTACCGATCAGCTCGATGGTTGAAGTTCCGGTCGGGGCACGTCTGGTAGCGCTCCAGGTGATGGTCACCTTCACGCTGCCATTCGCCGGAGGCGTCACCGGATTGGCCGAGGCCGTAGCCGAAACGTCGGTGGGGAATTCGTTCACGCTCAAAGTTACAGCTGAATGGAATCCATTCACGCTGGTGACAGTGAGAGTCGTGGACGTGCTGCCGTTCTCATCCACCGTGAAGGATGAGGGCGACAGAGACAGGGTGAAGTTCTTCGTTCCCGAGGAGGCATTCACCGTCAGCGTAATCGTGGTGCTATGGCTCGTCGATCCCGAAGTGCCCGTGATCGTTACGGTAGCAGTCCCGACCGTAGCGCTTGCGGAAGCGGTCAACGTGAGCGTTGAGGTCGCGCTGCCGTTCGCCGGCGGGGTGACAGGGTTGGTGGAGAACGTTGCGGTCACGCCCGAAGGCAGGCCACTCGCGCTCAGCGTGGTTGCGGAATTGAAACCGCCGGTGCTGGTGACGGTAACCGTGCTGGTTCCATTACTGCCCTGAGTTACGGTCACAGACGTGGGCGAGGCGCTGACGCTGAATGCGGGCGTCGCCGACGAATTGACCGTGAGAGCCAGTGTTGTGGTTGCGGTCAGGCTGCCAGACGTGCCGGTTATCGTAACTGTCGACGTTCCGGTTGTGGCCGTCGCACTCGCCGTGAGTGTCAGCACACTGGTCCCGGTTGTGGGATTGGTTCCGAACGTTGCGGTTACACCGCTCGGCAGACCGGATGCGGCCAGCGTGACGCTCCCGGTGAATCCGTTCAGGTCGTTCACCGTGATGGTGCTAGTACCGCTGTTGCCCTGGGTGACGGTGAGGCTGCTGGGCGAATCTGAGAGCGTGAAGCTCGCCGTGGCAGACCCTGCCAACAGGTTGATGATTCCGGTCGTATTCGGACTGCCCCAGCCAGTGCACAGATCGTAGCCGGTGATTCCCGAATAGGTACCGCAACTGCCGCTGGTAATGTCGTGGAAGTAGGTGCCATAGCTTGAGGTCAAAGCCGCTGGGTAAATGACCGGATCGATAAAGCCGATCGTGTCCCCGTTGGTTGCTGCCTGCTGATTGGCGAGAGCCAGGTACCCGGCCCACATGGGCGCTGCAAAACTGGTCCCGCCGTAGTCGTTCGCCGTGCAAGTGGTTTGGTCGGCGCAAACGTAATAAGTAAAATTCGCGTTGCCTGCCACGTCTGGACCGTTCCGTAGGGTCGTGGATCCCTTGTTGCCGGAGGTGATCACGCCTGCGAGCTTCTGCCAGGAGGGGATCGGAATGGAATCGGGTGAGATGCCGCCACCGCTGTCTGCCCAGACGGTCTCCGATTTCCAGGGGCCGGCCGCGCTCGAGGTTGTTAAGTCCGTGCCACCAACCGAGACGATATTGGCATCGTCCGCCGGCCACGCTTCATTCGACGCAGACCAGGCCGAACTGTCGCCCGCCGCAACGAAGAAGTTCTGGCCCTGCGACGCCATCTGCTCAAAGTACGGATCCAGCGTGCTGGGGTCGGCCGGCGTCCAGCCCCACGAGCAGCTGATCTGCTTGGATAGGGGAGCGGACGCGGTAGAAACCATCGCGCTGATGCAGGCGGTGTCGCTGATATTGCCCGAGCCACTGGCCAGGACGTCGCCGCAGACGTACATATAGAGCATGTTGGCGCCTGGTGCCATACCCATGAGCTGGGTCATGTCGAGGGTCTGCTCGGTATCGTCGCAGGCGCTGCCGCCGCTATCGACGCAGCTGGTACCGTACCCGCCCGTGGAAATGAGAGTGGGAGTGAAAGGCTCGGTTTGCCCCACGTTTTTGTAATACGTGGAGAGATCAGCCAAATCAGTGCCCGCGTATTCGAACAGGGCGAGGTTCTGGCCGGAGCCGGTGAGCGCCGTGCCGCCGTAGTAGGCCGCGCGCATGTCGCTGCCTAAGAAGGACGCCGAAGGGCCGGAGCCGGTGGTGGCGTTCGACACAACCTTATCCGGATCGATCCCGTGGGCTTTTGCGTAGTCGCTCTTCTTCACATACAACGGATGTGGCCTGGAATCGTTATCCAAACCGGTAATGTGCCAAAGCTGGAAGGGAAGGTCGACGGTGGGCTCTCGGTCCACTGCAAAGAACGTGCGGTTTTCAGTGAGGTCTTGGTAGTTCCCGAGGGTCACATGGAACGCCTTCTGGATGTTCGCGACCGTGCCGGTGAGCCGAAGGTCCCGCTCTTCCCGGGTTCCGTTGATGATCTCAAAGCCGCTCGCTTTCGCGAATGCAACCAAGGCGTCCCAATCTTCCTGGGTCGGACCGAACCGCAGGGTAAACTCCTGCGGCGTGAGGAACTGGTGGTAGGAGGGACTGGTAGGATCTTGAACTTCCTGCAGGAGATTTTGCAACCCGGCGCGATCGCTCAGCGGCAGAACGATATCGAAGCGCAGGGTCTGGGATGCGGGGAGTTGCCCAAGGAACTCCGCCCGCCCATCGGCAACCTCGGGACGCACATGGTGCGTCAATAGAGGCTGCGGCTGGGCCTGTCCTGGGATGGTGAACAGCAAGAGCACAGCCGCGCAGACAAGCGCAATCCGTGCTGGCAGTGGGGAAGGAATTTTCTTCATGTTCTTGTCCTCTTCGATTTTCAGATGTGGAACGTTCGGCTGTCTGACCACTTACAGCCCAAGAATCGCGGCATAGTAACTCACATTCATTCCCGCCACGCAAACTTTTTGCAAACTGTTACGGAAACCGAATACCAGGACGGAAAAACCTTTCCATTTCTCAGGTTTGGACTGTAGCTTTTAACGGGAAAAACCTTACGCCATCAGGGCTGGACAGGGACTTCGTTTGGCCGCGGAGCGCTTCCGGAAAATTACTCTGACTCCCTCACGCCAGCGTTCGTCGACGCCGAGAAACTCCCATTCGATTTCAGGGGATAAATAACGAAGAAGCGTATCTGTAGCGGGATGAATATGCAGCGCGGGAGCCACGAGCAGCAGCAGCGGCTTCTCATTTGATAATTCGCGGCCTTCGAAATATCCGAAGCGCGAAAATTCTCCGCGAGCGTGGTGCCAGTCCACTCGCGACCAATAATCGAGGCCCTGTAACGGCAGATGAATATCTTCGTCGGTTTTCAGTTCGACCAGCGCAAGGCGTCCGGCGCGGGTCGTGGTCAGCACGTCGACGATTGCCCGGTCGGCGGCAGAAAACGCCGGAACCTGCGAATAGCAGCCAGATGAATCCAAACGCTCGTCGATCATCGTGACGTCGCGCACAACGAGCGACTCAAGCCATCGCTCCGGATGCAAACGACAAAGAGGATGTTGACGCGGTCCGTAAGGATGCCGGGTCTGGCGCAGAGAGTGCGCGAGTTCGATCAGCGAAGATTCGTTGCGCGTTTCCAGAACGCGCTCTTCGCCGCAGATGCCGAAGACAATTTCCTCCGTGCTGCGAAAAGATCCCGGTTCAGCCCCCAGGCGCGCGCGGGCAAACTCGAGCCCTCTCCATCGGAAGGTAATTTCCGCGGGCGAGAGCACTGCGACCTCGCAGTTCGGCAATATCTGTTGAATCCGCGAAATCGACTCTGCGAACCGGTCGCGCGCCGCGGATTCATCCGTTACGTGCACCAGCCGCGTCGCCACATTGCCGCGATCGGAACAGTCGACTTCCGCCAGCGCATCATGCCGCTCGTTTAATTCATACAGCGACCACTTGGCTGCTTCACGATTCAAGTTTGCCATTCGTTCGCGAATCAGCGCTGATGTTCCATGCGGCAGAAACAGCTTCAGTCCCTCGACAAGCACGTTCGCAGCCTGAGTTTTTCGGCAGATGTCCAGCCAAAGAATGCCGAACGTGAGAGCCGCATCGACCGAAGATTGCGTCTCGGTCGCGTTCACGCCGAGCACGGCGAATGCCGACCGCCCCTGCCGGATCAGGCCGCGGGCATACACCGGTCCGAAAGATTCTGCCAGATCTATACTTCCGGTGATTCTCGTCACCTTGAAGTCGGGGAAATGGCGCTCCAAAGTTCGCCTCAGCGTCTGCTCGTAAGTGGCGCGTGCGGTGCGCCGCGCCGTGGCAGAACGCCGATCACGCTCCCGGCAGATTTCGAGCTTCGAGGGCCGCGCCTGACCTAACTTCTGCACGGCCAGCCGCAGGGTGCCATTCTTCACTTCAGCTTCAAGAACTCGGCGAACCGCGTTTCGCTCATTCGACCACAGATGCAGCAGGCAGCGGTTGTATTCGCCGGAGATAGAATATTTCGAGCGCGCCAAGTCGAAGGCGACGGCACCGTTTTCCAGCACGATTGCGCTCGCAGCTTCGCTGAGAAAGTCCTGCACCGTGCGCGTCAGCGCTTCTGGAGTCACCGCCGGCATTTGTGGACGATTGTTAAAAATTGTCACTCGCCGGTCTGTGACATATGACCATCGTCACGGCCTCGCTGTGGATGTTTTAAGCAAGTCACGCTGGCTCATATGGGATAATGAGCAAATCCGATCAACTGAGTCTGCCTGCGCTTGGCGGCATCTATATTCTTGTAGGTGAATAGCTTGGATAAATCTTCAATTTCAGACAAACAGCGCTTCTTTTTCGACCACTACGGCGTTACCGAGAACGACCTTGAGCGGTACCTGGCCGCGGCTCTTTCGGCTGGCGGCGACTACGCCGACCTTTATTTCGAATATCTTTCGTCGACTTCATTGATGGTCGATGAGTCGATGGTGAAGTCGGCGTCACAAGGGATCTCGGCGGGCTGCGGAGTCCGCGTGGTCTCCGGGGAGCGCACTGGATACGCCTACACAGACGATCTTTCCGCCAGCCGAATTCTGCACGCCGCGCGCACGGCCGCATTGATCGCGAGCGCGCCGGCGAAAACTCCGGTTGCGGGTTTTCAGAAGACGGCCGCGCGCAGCTTATATCCCGTCACTCTGCCGTCGGTCGATGCCGAGATCACTGCAAAAGTTGAGCTGGTGATGCGCGCCGACAAGGCCGCGCGGGCGTACGATCCACGGATTCAGGAAGTCCGCGCCAGCTACTCGGACGAACTACGAAACATTCTGGTGGTTGGCTCGGACGGCACCTTTGCCGAAGATTCCCAGCCGCTCGCCCGCATGAATGTGTCTTGTATTGCTAAAACCGAAAACAATTCGGCTCGTGGAGGTTCCGGTGGCGGGGGCCGTGTGGCTCTCGACTTTTTCTTTGGCGAGAAAGGTCCAGAATTTTTTGCGAAGGAAGCTGCGCGGCAGGCGATTCTGCAACTCGACGCCCGCGAAGCTCCGGCAGGAGAGATGGAAGTTGTTCTGGGGCCCGGATGGCCTGGGGTTCTGCTGCATGAAGCCGTCGGCCATGGATTGGAAGCCGACTTCAATCGAAAAAAAACTTCCGCGTTCGCGGGACTAATTGGCAAGCGCGTGGCGAGTGAAGGCTGCACCGTCGTTGACAACGGAACTATGCCCTGGCGGCGCGGGTCTTTGAATGTAGATGACGAAGGCGAGCCTACGCAGGAAACCGTGCTGATTGAAAAAGGAATTCTAAAGGGGTATCTGAGCGACAAGCTTTCTGCGCGCCTCATGGGTATATCCGATACCGGCAACGGACGCCGCGAGAGCTACGAGCACATCCCCATGCCGCGCATGACCAACACGTACATGCTGGCGGGCCAGGATAACCCAGAAGACATCATCCGCTCCGTGAAGCGCGGCATCTACGCCGTCAATTTCGGTGGAGGCCAGGTCGATATCACCAATGGCAAATTCGTCTTCGGCGCAAGCGAAGCCTACATGATCGAAGACGGCCAGATCACCGCGCCCATCAAAGGCGCAACCCTGATCGGCAACGGCCCGGATGTTCTCACACGCGTCTCGATGGTGGGGAATGATTTAAAGCTCGATGAAGGCGTCGGCACCTGCGGCAAAGATGGTCAGGCTGTCCCGGTAGGCGTAGGCATTCCGACGATCAAGATTGATCGGCTGACCGTTGGCGGAACGGCGAAGAAAGATCCGGGCGGGTTTATGCAGTAAACTCTTCCGTGCGCATTAGCTCAAACATCGCCGGGTGGCTGCGCCTATTAGGCTTTGCCTTCGGCGGGGTTTACCTTTGGCGATCTGGGCTAGCTCCTAGGGGCGCGGAGCCGAGGGGACGATTTGATCGTGGTCTGCGCATCTTTGGCGCTGTTCTGCTGTCAGCATTGGTGGTTTACTTCGTGGGTTTTGGGCTTGGATTCTACGGATCGAAATAAGGGCCGATAGCCCTAGAGCAATCGCGCCGACGCGCCTTGTGCTGCGAGCATCTCGATAGCTCTCTTATCAAACGAAACAAACTCTTCCGCCCCTAGCCACCTGCCCTCATAAGCAATCACGCCATCGGCGAAATCCCCGCCCGCATCCAGCATCGCTAGGCCAACCTCAACTGCCTGCCGATTCGTTTCAACATTGGGTGCCGTAACCAGCGCGCGAACCGCCGCAGCGGCAGCCGAAGGCCGAAACCGATACACCCGCCTCAGCACCCAGACAAATTCGCACAGACAGGGCAGCGTCACCGCGATCATCGTCGCATTTTCGAGCAGCCGCGCAGCGATTTCTCCCTGCCGTCGATCATCGCGGGCCACCGCCCTCAACAGCACGTTAGTATCGACGGTGACTTTCATTTCCGGGGAGTCCTCTTTTTCCTCCCGCCCTGCTTCGTCTCATTGTCGTCCAGCAGGCCGGCCCATCCTAGAGCCGCCGCCTCATTGATCTCTTCGATCGTTGCGGCCTTTTTCGTCTTTCCTGCCAGCATCCCGATAAAATTGTGAATGCTCCCTGTTGGCTTCGCCGCACTGACAATCCCTCTCCCATCCGGTAACAAGTCCAGTTCAATCTTCCCGCCTGGCTTGACCCCAAGGTGCTCCATCACTTTCTTCCTGAATGTGACCTGGCCTCGAGTAGTTACAGTCAATGTCGCCATAGCCTGCCTCCGAATCAATCTTTATTGTAAGGCACAAATGCATTATATGATAGATTTTTTGTCCCTTTTGTCACCCGTTGCGTTCTTGAATCCGAGCAGATGTTGAGTATCTTCCATTTGTTGGATAATAAAGCTATGCAATCAGTTCAACTCGAAACTCGGAATACTCTACAGGTCGCCACCGACCTCCGCGAACTTGCCCAGGATATCGTGCGCCGCGCCATGAAGGGCGGCGCAACCGCCGCCGAGTGCGTCGTGCGTGAAGGCGATGAATTCTCTACGCTCGTCCGCCTGGGCCAGGTCGAAACGCTCAAGGAATCGGGCTCACGCTCGATCGGCGTGCGCGTATTCAGAGGACAGCGCGCGGCCAGCACCTACTCGAGCGATTTTTCGCGCGACAGCCTGGACCGCATGGTGAACGCCGCGTTGGAGCTTTCCAAGATCACCTCCGAAGATCCGTTCGGCGGCATTCCCGACGCATCACAGCTAGGCGCCCTCACCGGCGACCTCGATCTCTATCACGAAGACGTGTATTCGTTGCCCGGTCCGGATCGCATCGATTATGCGCGCCGCGCCGAAAAAGCCGCGCTCGATTTCGATCCTCGCATCAAGAATTCCGAAGGCGGTTCGTTCGACGCCGCGACCGGCCACAAAGTGCTAGCGAATTCGCACGGCTTCGTCGGCGAATACCGCCGGTCGTATTGCTCGATGGCTGCCGTGCCGATCGCGCAAACCGACGACGGCGCCATGCAGCGCGATTACTGGTTCTCCGTGGCGCGGACGCTGAGCAAACTGGAATCGCCAGAGCAGGTAGGCAGAGTTGCCGCCGAGCGCACCCTGCGCCGACTGGGCGCACGCAAAGTGAAGACCGCGCAGGTTCCGGTGGTTCTCGATCCCATGGTTGCTACATCCATTCTTGAGCACATCTTCGAAGGAGTAAATGGAGATTCGGTTTACCGCGGGGCCTCGTTTCTTGCCGGCAAGCTGGGGCAAAAGATCGCGGGCGACAACGTCACGATCATCGACGACGGTACCATCGCCGGTGGATTTGGCACGAGCCCGTTTGACGGCGAGGGCGTACCCACACGGCGTACGGTCGTGGTCGAGAACGGGGTATTGCTCTCGTATCTGCTGAATACCTACACCGCCAGGAAACTTGGCCTCACGACAACCGGCAACGCCTCCCGCGGGCTTGCCGGGACTCCCGGCATTGGGCCGGGGAATTATTTTTTGCAACCGGGCCCACGGACTCCGAAGCAACTGATTTCTGATATTAAAGAGGGTCTCTACGTTACGGAATTTCTCGGTCACGGCGCCAACCTCGTAACAGGAGACTATTCGCGTGGCGCTTCTGGGATGTGGATCTCGGGCGGAGAGTTCGCGTATCCCGTTGAAGAGATCACCGTCGCTGGAAACCTGAAAGAAATGTTCTTTAGTATTTCTGAAGTCGCAAATGATCTTGAATTCCGCGGCGCAGTTGCCGCACCGACCCTGCGCATCGATGGATTGACGGTCGGCGGCCAGTAACGTCTTCGGTTCCATGAGATTTGCCAAAATAGTTTTCTGGATATCCGGCATCTGGGGCGTGATCGTGCTCACGCCCTTGTATTTCATCTTCGATTTGATCGGCCGGCAGGATCCTCCCGCAATTACACACCCCGGGTTTTATTACGGCTTCGCCAGCATTGGCCTGGCCTTTCAGTTCGCCTTCGTCGTGATCGCGCTCGACCCGATCCGCCTGCGGCCAATGATGATTCCCGCGATGGTCGAGAAGTTCGCCGGAGGCGCCACTTTCGTGACGCTTTACCTGCAGCATCGCCTGACTCAAGGCGACCTCGCGCTTGGGTGTATCGATCTTTTGTTTGGAGTATTGTTTGTGGCCGCATTCCTCAAGACCGCTGGATAAGGAGCGAATATGCCTCTGGTGCGAATCGATCTGGTTGAAGGCAAAAGCACCGACTACCGCGCGCAGGTCGGCGAGATTGTGTATCAGGCAATGTTAAGTGCTTTTACGGTTCCCAAAGACGATCGCTTCCAGGTCATCACCGAGCATGCCGCGGACGAGTTGCTTTTTGATCGAAATTACCTTGGAATCCACCGCTCCGACGATTGCGTTTTTATTCAGATTACGATGAGCACCGGCCGCACCGTCGAAATGAAACAGCGCTTCTATAAAGCCGTGGCCGATGGCCTGCACGAAAAGTTAGAGCTGCGGCGTGAGGACGTCTTCATTAATCTGGTGGAAGTGAATAAGGAAAATTGGTCTTTCGGTAACGGCGAAGCGCAATACGTGACTGCGACCCGTTGACTCTATCCGAATCTTACGCGCTGCGGGGCGTCCGTCCCCCACGGTGCGATCTCAAGCGCCCTTGGTTCCAGCGCAGCGAAAGTGACTCCGCTTAATATCGCCTTACGATATAATGTGTAGTCGCACAGAATCGCGGACCATACTATCGGCGGCATGAAAAAGCTCACCCTGTCGGACTATCAGGCATTGGCGGAGTTTCGCTACCAGATCCGCCGCTTTCTTCATTTCAGCGAACAAGTGGTCAAGCAGGCTGGTCTGGAACGAGGACAGTATCAGCTAATGCTGGCGATCAAAGGAATGCCGGCGGAGGTGCGTCCGCGCATCCTCGAACTGGCGAATCGCATGCAAATCCGGCATCACAGTGCGGTGGAGTTGGTAAACCGCCTCGAGGCTGGAGGATTCGTGCATCGTGCCAGGGCCAGAGACGATCGCCGCGAGGTTCTGCTGGCGCTAACGGCGAAAGGTGAAAGAGTGCTCGCCGAATTGGCCTTGCACCATCATGACGAATTGCGGACCGCCGGTCCCGATTTGGTTACGGCGTTGCGGCGCATCATGCGTGCGGGTAACGACATTACATCGGAGCAATCCGTTGCGCCCATCGCGAAAGAAACGAAATGACCTCGGCTCATCATCCATCATCTTAAAGAAAGCGGGCCGCACAGAAAGCCTCGTCAAGCATGAAAACAACATCCAGTCGGGAAGCAAGCCGGTTCCGGCTCTTCACACACCCTGTTATTCATAAATACGCTTCGGTCGCCCGCGGCGATTTCAGGCAAGTCTATGCCCGCGATCTTCGCAAGTGGCTCATCGTCGCTCCAATCATCGGATTAATCACCGGTTTGGTCATCACGGGCGTGGTTGTGATCATTTTGGGGAAAATGTGGCCGACGGTGCTGCATTACTACCTGCAGCACCATTGGGCGATCGTTCCGGGACTGGTTCTGGCTTTCGCAGTTACCGGGCTGATCATGCAATTTCTCACGCCCGATCCGAACGAACACTCAAGCGAAGAAATCATTCGCTCCTACCATGAGCGGGAGGGCGATATTCACATGTGGTCGTTCGTGCCGAAATTGCTGGCGGCGATCACCACGGTTGGATCGGGCGGCAGCGCTGCTCTTGAAGGCCCGAGCATCTATGGCGGGGCAGCGATCGGATCGTGGCTCTGGACGAAGCTGCGCCGTCTTCGGCTGAGCGAGCGCGACCGGCGCATCATGCTGATCTGCGGCGCGGCCGCCGGCATGTCGGCCGTGTTCCGTGCGCCGCTTACCGGAATCGTATTTGCGCTAGAGATGCCTTATCGTGACGACCTGGCGCACGAAGCCCTGGTGCCGTCGTTGATCGCATCCGTCGTATCGTTCGTGACTCTAAGTTCGTTTCTTGGAGCGCAGCCATTGTTCGACTTCACAGGCTGCACTTCATTCGCGCGAAAGGACCTCTACTGGAGCGCGCTGCTTGGTCTGATTATTGGATTGGTCGCAATGGTTTTCGTGGTTATCTTCCGGCGCGCGAGGACTTTCTTTGTTCACTGGTCCCTGGCGCACTGGATGAAGATGGCGATCGGCGGCTTGCTGACCGGCTTATGCGGTCTCCTTTTTCTTCAGATTTATCCGGGAAATCTGGTTCCCCTTGGGTCGAATTATGAGGCGGTTGGCGAGATCCTGGGCAAATATCACAGCACGTCGCAGCTCATTGTATTCAGTGTCCTCAAGCTGGCAGCGACTCTGTTTACGTTGGCATCCGGCGGTGTGAGCGCGATGTTCGTACCTCTCTTCCTCACGGGCGGGAGCCTGGGAACAGCTTTCGGGCAGTCGGTCGTCCACGGCTCCTGCCTAAATCTTTATGCGGCGGTGGGTATGGCATCATTCCTGGCTGCCGGATACAAAACACCTCTTGCCGCGGTTGTATTTGTTGCCGAAGCGACCGGCGGTCATGCTTTCATCATTCCCGCGCTTATCGGTGCGGCTGTCGCTTATGCGATTTCGGGGGACGCGTCTGCGTCCGGCGATCAGCGCCTGCACGAAGGGGCAAAGGTGCGGGAGTTGTAAGACTGCGTCCTCCCACTTCTGAGATATCGGTGACGAGTCGGTTCCCGCCTGACCGATAAGTATTGCCAACGCGGCATCAATTTCAGTATCCTTCCGCAATCCAAGAAAACTATTTGGACGCGTATTCATGGCTCAGTTGGACCAGGTACTTTTCCACCAGCAGACCTTACTTCTCCGAGTAACGCCGCAGAGCCGCCTGCATGCTGTCTTCTGTTGCTCCAAGTTTGCTTGTCCAGCCATTTAGAACCCACTCACCGATAACCAGAGAATTTCCGAACGCAGGGAGGAGCAATGTTGAAACTACAGGGAAGGTTAATTGGAATTCTTTTTCTGGCGAGCCTGCTCTCTGTGCACGTTTTCGCTCAGGGCGGTGCGACCGGCGCGATCACCGGAACAGTGCAGGACAACAGCGGTGCGAGCATTGCGAATGCCGAAGTGCGGATTACCAATCAGGCGACAAAGACTTTAGAGCGCACGGTGCGCACCGGATCGGATGGGGCTTTCACTGCGCCGTTGTTGCCGGTCGGAACGTATTCGATTGCAGTTGCAAGCACCGGCTTTGCCCGCAGAGATTTTAATGACGTTGAGGTGCGGGTCACTGAAACCACACGTTTCATTGCGAAACTGAGCGTGCAGACCGTGCAAGAGAATGTCGAGGTCCAGGCGGAAGTACAGGAGGTAGACACGACCGATGCGACCACGGGTCAGGCTATCGACACCGGCACAATCCGCGCATTGCCGCTCGCCACCCAGAACTTCCAGCAGTTGCTCACGCTCTCCAGTGGGGCGCAGGGCGAACTGAATGCAGCCTCACAGCTGGGACGCGGCAATGTACGTATAGAAGTCAATGGCCAGCGCGAGGACAACAACAACTACCAGATCGAAGGCATCAGCGCCACCGATTACAATGTCGCGGAACTGACCACCACACCCTTGCCGAATCCGGCCGTAATCCAGGAATTTAAAGTACAAACGTCTCTTTACGACGCCACCCAGGGCCGCAACGGCGGCGGAGACATCAATGCAATATTGAAGACAGGCACGAATTCCTTTCACGGCGAAGCTTACGAGTTTTTCCGCAACACCGTGCTCGACGCGAACGAGTACTTTCTCAATCAGGCCGGCGAGGCCAGGCCGGTAGTCCAACAGAATATTTTCGGCGGCGACTTGGGTGGCCCCATCGGCAGCAATGGCAAGCTCGGATTCTTTTTCGTTAACTATTCGGGAACCCGCCAGCGCAGTGGCGATTCGCCGGGAACCATCATCAGCACGCTGATTCCGTATATTCCAGCGGCAGATCGCGTCCCCTCCGGGTATGGCGCTCTCGAATCTGCCTTCAGCCTCACGAGCGTAGACCCAGTGGCCGGATCGCTGATCGCGTTCAGAAGCAACCAGTTTGGCGCGGCGGGGAGTGGTTACTTGTATCCCCTCCCCAATGTGGCGGCAGCAACGCCCGCCGGTACCGTGGTTCCGTTCACGGTGAGTGAACCAGGCGCGTACACCGACGATCAATTCACCACGACGTGGGACCGCGAATTCCGGAACTCTCAGGACAAGCTCTCAGCCCGATTCTTCTTCCAGGACTTTCAATCGAATGTTCCCTTCGGCGCCGGAGGGTTGACCGCTTCTCTCGGCGGAAGCATCAGCAGCGGCGATCTGAACTTTCCTTACCAGCTACCCGTTCATGACCGCGTCTTCTCGCTTACGGAGACGCACGTCTTCTCTCCGACTCTGGTCAACGACTTCCGCCTGGGTTTTGTTCGCATTAACAACAGCGACATCAACGTGCCTCCAGTAACGGCGGCCCAAGCCGGCATCGACCGCCCCACCAACAATCTCACTGACAACATTTACAAATTCACCTTCGTCAGTTCGGGATTTCAGTTCGGTCCCACACCACAGGCGAACCAATATCAGGCGCAGAACAATTACAGCTTTATCGAAACGCTGGGCTGGATCAGAGGCAAGCACAATTGGCGGTTCGGCGGCGAGTTCGTGCCTGTCCAGCTGAACAAGAGATTTCCGCAGGTTTTCAACGGACAGCTCTACTTCGGAGACTCCGGTTCAGGCGGTTCAGCCGTTAGCGATGTAGGCAATTTCCTCCAAGGCGCTCCCGAATTCAGCTTCGGCGGCGGCGGAGTTTACAACCACAATTACCGCCAGAAGAACTCGGCAATTTTTGCCCAGGACGACTGGAAAGCAACCTCGAACCTGACTTTGAATCTTGGCCTTCGCGTCGAGTTTCTTGGGGCATGGACTGACGACGCTTGCCACATCGGCAACATGGAGTCGGACCTCACCAAGTCTGGTCAATATCCGTTTATCTATCCGAAGTGCGTGGACAAGTTGGGCGTTGCCGGACTCACGGGAAGCGCGGCGGGGTCGACTTTCAATAACAGCGTTTCGACCGGCATCGGCCCGCGCGTAGGCTTTGCCTACGATCTTTTCGGACATCACAACACGACTTTGCGCGGAGGCTACGGAATTTTTTACGTTCGCGAAGATGTAGGCGCGGTCGACCAGTTGAGCTTCCAGTCGCCGTTCATTCCGATCGTGTTCTTTGGACAGACGCCGGGCTTCACCATGTCTGATTTCTTCACCGGAACGCCGGCAACGAATTCGAATGCAGTGCCTGCAGCGGGCCAGCTATCTGCTGCATGGCTGCCATGTCTGGCACATCTCACCAGTTTCGCTCCCAGCAATAATCCGAGCGTGCCAGATAGTACATACGCCTGTACGCCGGGCCAGACGGGAGTGAACTCCACGCAGAACCTTTTTGTGCTGGAAGTGCCGCGGCACTTTGTGGTTCCCAACACGCAGCAATGGAACCTCACGCTGCAGCGGGACCTCGGGCGCAAGTGGGTCTTGGAAGTCGGCTATGTCGGCACCAAGGGTACGCACCTGCGAGAGACGCGAGATGCCATCCAGTCGGTTGATGCGACCCCAGCGAACCCGTTCATCGTCACCGACACGAGCGGCCACAACTACACCATCACCAGCAATACGTTTTCCAATGCAATCGCTCGCACGCCTACCCCGGGCCTGAATGGCTATTCGGGATACCAGATCTTCGCCAACGACGCGTTTTCGATTTATCACTCGCTGCAAGGCACGATCTCGCGGCGTTGGGCGCACGGTTATATCCAGGCGGCATATACGTTCTCCAAGAACATCGACGCGACTTCGACGGGGAACACGGCTAACAACACCGCTTTCAACAATGAAAGCACGATTGCCGATTCGCGTGGAATCTCGGACTTCAATCGTCCACAGGTTTTTAAGGTCAGCTACGTCTATGACCTTCCCTTTTTCGCCCGTGCAACCGGCTTTGAGCACGGAGCTTTAGGCGGATGGTCGGTAAGCGGCGTCTCCAGTTTCCAATCTTCGCTGCCATTCTCCGTTCTCGACTCGAATGGCGGCAATGCGTTCCTGGGAGCTGGCACATCACCGGTCAGCGCAAGTCTCGCCTCCGGTGCGTCGATCGGTGAGGGAATGAGCCACGGCAGCGTCACGCAACGACTGAACGAATGGCTGAATCCCGCGGCGTTCACTACGGCACCGCTGCTCTATCCCACGCAATGCGCGACAAACGCAGATTTCTGCACCACCGGCTTCGGCAGTCTCGGCCGCAACATCTACCGCGGACCTTTCCAACAGAACTGGGACTTCTCGCTCATCAAACATTTCAAGCTTACCGAGCGCCAGGATCTGCGCTTTGCCACCGATTTCTTCAATCTGTGGAACCACCCGAACTTCGGCACGCCGCTCGTCACCGACTTCGAGCAGTATCTCGCGTGGGTCGGGGGCGGCCAGTCGGGCGCAGATCCATTTGGAAGAATCGTGAACACCACGGGAACGCCGCGGCTGATTCAGTTCTCGCTGCGCTGGGCATTCTGATTCGAGTCAAAAACAAACGCCGGGAATTAACCTTCCCGGCTTCTCTATTTCTGGGATGTCTTTCGAAGCAACGAAATCGCTACGGCTCTTTCTCTGCCGCCGCGATCAGCGGCCGCAAAGCCTCGATCGAAACTCCCAGCGTTCCGCCGGAGAAACCGTCGATGTAAGCGGAATTCACTCCGATTACTTCGGCGTGGGAGTTGAACACCGGGCCGCCGCTTCCGCCGTGTGCGGTAGGAGCGTCATAGATCAATTTCTCGCCGACTACATCGCCGAGATGTCCGCAGGTCGTTGAAGGACGAATCAGTGAAAGCGCCGCCAGTTCGCTCGCAGCGGTGATATCGCCGTGGCGATAGGCCAGGCGCTGGTAGATGCCGGTTGGCGACTTCGCCACCATTCCCGCAATTCCCATCGGATAGCCGATCACTGTCACCGGCTCGCCAGGCAACGCTGCAGCCTTGCCAAGCGGCAACACAGAAAGCCCGCGCACCGCGTCTTTTTCTTTAACGTCGATGCGCAGAACCGCCAGGTCTTCCGACGAAGAAACCGCGCCCGGAGTCAATGCAACCGGAGTCGGCGAACCGGGGAAGAAAACAACCAGGCTTTCCAGCACAGGTTTTGCGCCGCGCTGGATCAACGTTTCAGCTTCAACGTCTCCATACCACGGTTCGGCTACGTGGCGATTGGTTGCCAGCAGTTGGTCGGCGACCAGAAAACCGGTTCCCGAGACGCGCGCGCGAATCGCTGCGGGCTTATCGGGAAATCCCACCTGATAGATGCCGTAAATGTACCCGATGGAATTGCGGTAACGGCTCAACACCAGCGCGGGCGTAGCCTGCTGCTGTTCGAGTTGCGCGACTTGTTGAGAGAGCTGCTGGACTCGCTGGTGCAGTTCATCCGGCTGAGGGTTCTGGGTGGCGGAGGGCGAATAATAATGAAACATCGCGACAGCCCCGATTAGCACGACCAGGCCCAGAATGCCCTGCACGGCCTGCTGCCAGCTCTCCGTAACCTCGTTCGACACCTGCGGCGACTGCGGTTCAGACATGGGTGGCGCCCACTCCCTTCAGCGCGCATAAGAAAAATCCTTCTGCGCAGAAAACCGGGAATGTGATCTTCCCTCGCCGGGTGCAGGTTTTCCACGGTACGGAAGATGATGTACAGGGGATTGGACGGCGCCATCGAAATGGCATCGAAACAGGTTAGAGGCTCGGCATTGGGCCACCTAAAGATTGGTAATGCCTAATCTCTTAGCGATTTTTTCGTAGAGAAATCCCTTTCCCGGAGCATACGGCTGAACCCATTCGCCATCGATCACAAACTGTGGAATGGCGCGCTTGCCGGTGTGCTTGATTACCTCTTCCGCGGCGCCGGGACTGGTCTCAATATCAATATCTTTGTATGGGATGTTGTGCTTATCCAGGAAACGTTTGGCAGCACGGCAATCGGGGCACCAGACGGCAGAGTAAACGACGAGTTCCATGGGCTGCTTTATTGTGCCACATCACTGGATCTTCGCCACGCCCGGAACTGGATTGGGGAATCTCGCGAAAACCTCCGGATCGTGGCCGGGGATAATGAGACTCGGACGTGCCGCGATTTGCTTCATGCGATCCTGGGCTCGCAGATTTGACGCCGAGTCGAGAGTGGCGGCAATCGGGGCGTGCTTGTCGAGATTCTCGTACAAATACATGTTGTCGCTCGCCAGCACTACCGTTCCAGCCGCGGTCTGAACTCCGACATACTGCGACTGGTAAGTGTGTTTGCCGCCGGTATAACAGGTGATGCCGGGGAGAATCTGCTGCGCATCGCCACTCACCAGACCCACTCGCCCTTGTGTGTTCAGCTTCACCAGTGTCAGAACGTCATCCTCATCGATGCCGCCGTGTGTGTCTTTCGATTGCCACGCTTCCCCTGCGTAGTAACTGAGTTCATCCTTCTGAACCCAGATGCGGGCATTGGGAAACAGATCCATACCGTCGGCGTGGTCCCAGTGCATATGAGTGATGATCACGTCCGTAATATCCTCCGGCTTGAGGCCGATTCGACTAAGAGTGTCGGAGGGCTTCGTGAAGTCCTTCACCTGCCAATCTTTGAAGAAACGATCGTGATAAAAACCTGAATCGACGAGGACGTTACGGCCATTTCCCTTCACCAGCCATATCATCATCGCGATATCGAGTTTCCGCGATGGATCGGCGCCTTTCACCAGTTCGGCCACAGGAAAGCCCGGTATCGTGGCGTAGCGCATTGCGTAGATTTCATATTCAGACTTGGATTGGGCCGAAGAGGGGGATACGGCTATAAGAAGAATTAAAAGGAGGGTTGCGCGCCTGAGAAGCTGTCGTTTGAGCATGATCAACTGGAGATCATAGACAAACCGTCCTCGGCGGGCAACAGCAGGCCGCAGATCCAATTGCGTCTTGCGGAGCTTACCGCTCCGGTTCGCTCAGACGCGCTCTAGCTCGGGCAGAGTGCGATCGTTGATGACGTTGCCTGTATTCAGTGTAGAGCCCGGCTCGAACAACAGAATCCAGCATTCCTCGTCGGCGACGGGACGATGCTCAACACCTCGCGGCACGACGATGAACTCGCCCTCTTCGATCCATTCATGGCGGTCGCGGAACTCCATGCGGAATCGCCCTTTGACCACCAGAAACATTTCGTCCTCGTTCTCGTGATGATGAAAGACGAACGCGCCCTTCAGCTTGTCGAATTTCACCATTTGTCCATTGGGTTCGGCGCCGACGTAGGGCTTCCAGTATTCGGTGATTTGGGCGAATTTCTCGGCGATATTGACTTTAGACATGGTCTCCTGCCTTGGCGGTGGCTGCTGTCTCGATTCCCAAAAGCGGTCGGCGGTCGCAAAGAATTGCATTTCGCGGCTTCTTTAGGTGGCCGCGTTCTGGCGAGGTGCTACAATCCGCTGTGCGGACATAGGCCGAACCCCGGGGTCCGCTAACAGACGACAGACATGCCTGTTTAGTCGAGCCTCTATTTCAGTCCTGTCGGGGCGCCGGCGTGCCGCAAAGGCGGTCGTATGAGCGGCTCAGTCCTGAAGATCAAGCGACGCAACCCCACTCCCACTCTGGCAAAAAGCAACCCGAAGACCTTTCCCGTCGTCGGCATCGGCGCTTCGGCGGGCGGACTGGAAGCCTTCAGCGAACTGCTGCGCCGGCTCCCGGAGAAGTCGGGCATGGCCTTCGTGCTGGTGCAGCATCTCGATCCCAAGCACGGCAGCGAATTGCGGGATATTCTTTCGCGCACGACGAAGATCCCGGTGACCGAAGTCACGGACGGCACTCGGGTACAGCCCGACCACGTGTATGTGATCCCTCCCAACACCACCATCGCGTTGCAGGACGGGGTGCTGCGGCTGGCGCCGCGGGTGCTCACCCGCGGGCAGCACATGCCCATCGATCACTTTCTGCGCTCCCTCGCCGAGGCGCGCGGCAATCGCGCCATCAGTGTGATCCTGTCGGGTACGGCCTCCGACGGCACCGAAGGCTCACGCGCCGTCAAGGCAGCCGGCGGCATTACCTTCGCGCAGGACGAGAAAACCGCCAAATACGACAGCATGCCGCGCAGCGCGGTCAACTCCGGCTGCGTGGACTTTGTGCTTCCGCCCGCCGATATAGCCGCGGAACTGAACCGGGTGGCGCAACATCCCTACCTCACTCCGGCGGAGCCGGAAAAGTCGGATGTCGCCCTCGCCCCCGGCGACCAGATGGAAGCGCTACTGTCGTTGTTGCGCGACGCTACCGGCGTGGACTTCACCCACTACAAGCAGACCACTTTGCAGCGCCGCATCAAGCGCCGCATGGTGCTGCAGAAGCTGGAGAAGCTCAAAGACTATGTTCGCTTTGTGCGCAATACGCCGGGAGAAGTCGAAAACCTGTATCAGGACATTCTGATTCACGTCACCGGCTTCTTTCGCGATCCTGAGGCCTTCGAGGCCTTGCGTAAGCTGGTATTGCCGTATCTTTTTAAGAACCCGCGAAAGTCCGGCACAGTCCGGATCTGGGTTCCGGGCTGCTCCACCGGCGAAGAAGTCTATTCGCTGGCCATGGTCATGCTGGAGTATCTGTGGCTGGAAACCAGCAAGACCGCCAGAGTTCCCCTGGGCAATGTCCCTTTTCAGATCTTCGCCACCGACATCAGCGACGGCGCGCTGGACCGGGCTCGCGCCGGCCTATATTCGGACGCCCTGACCTCGGAAATTTCTCCCGAGCGCTTGCGGCGCTTCTTCCTGCGGCTGGATGGCGGCTACCAGATTGTCAAGCCAGTGCGGGAGATGTGTATCTTCGCCAAGCAGAACGTGGCCAAGGACCCGCCCTTTTCCAATCTCGACCTTATAAGTTGCCGCAATCTGCTCATCTACCTCGGGCCGGCCCTGCAAAAGCGGGTGCTGCCCACCATGCACTACGCCCTTAAGCCCGACGGCTACCTGATGTTGGTGAATCCGAGAGCCTGGGCGCTTTTTCGGAGTATTTCACGCCGTTGGATAGAAAAAGCAAGATCTTTCAGAAAAAGAAGTCCGTTGCCCGGCTGGCGACTTACTTTGGCGCACTCGACTACGGCATTCGCCGCGGCGAAGACGTTAAAGCCCCGCGCGGACCCCAGCCGGCTTTTGCCATTGAGAAGGAAGTGGACCGGCTGCTGATGAACCGCTTCGTGCCCGCCAGTGTGGTGGTCAATGATGAAATGGAGATCGTGCACCTGCGCGGAAAAACCGGGGCGTACCTGGAGCCGGCCGCCGGACATCCCACGTTCAGCTTGTCCAAAATGGCGCGTGAGGGCTTGCTGGTTGATCTGCGCGCTGCGCTCTCCAAGGCCAAAAAAGAAAATATTATCGTGCGCAAAGAAGGCGTGCATGTGCAATCGAACGGTCATACCCGCGAAGTGAATTTGGAAATTACCCCTCTGCAAGGTGGACCCGGAGAACATTACTACGTCATCGTGTTTCAAGACGTGCCTTCGGCGGCGGCGCGGAGCCGCCAGGAGAAAAAGAGCGCGGCCAACGCGCGCCACGGGGTCTCCCGGGAAAATGCGCAAGTGAAACAGGAACTGGGGCGGTTGCGCGAGCAGTTTCAGTCATTGATCGAAGAGCATGAGACGACCACAGAAGAGTTCAAGTCGGCCAACGAGGAAGTGCTCTCGGCCAACGAAGAGCTGCAAAGCACCAACGAAGAGCTGGAGACCGCCAAGGAGGAGTTGCAGTCTTCGAATGAAGAGTTGACAACGCTCAACGAGGAACTGCAGAACCGCAACGTCGAGCTGACAGCGGTCAACAACGACCTGCTCACCTGCTGGGCAATGTGACCGTCCCAGTAGTGATCGTGGACCTCGAGCTGCGCATCCGCCGATTTACTCCGCCGGCGCAGAAACTGCTGAACCTGCTGCCCGGCGACGTGGGCCGGCGCTTGAACGAAATCCGTCCTAATTTGAGCGTCGACGACTTGGGGCAATTCGCCCGCGAAGCCATTGACAGCGTGAACGTTCAGGAACGCGAAGTGAGAGAGAAAGAGAGCGGCGCCTGGTACCAGATGTGGGCGCGCCCTTACAAGACGTGGGACAACAAGATTGATGGCGCCGTGCTCAGTTTTGAGAACATCGACGCTCTCAAGCGCGAAATCGAATACCTGATCCGGTATGGCGACGCTCTAATCGACAACACGCGCGGGGCGTTGCTGATCCTCGACGCCGACCTGCGCGTGGTCAGCGCCAATCAGGTCTTTTGCCGGACCTTTCAAGTGACACGCAGGGAAACCGAAAAACTCACCTTGTACGAACTGGGTGACGGGCAATGGAACATTCCCCGGCTGCGCGATCTGTTGGAAAAGGTCCTGCCCAACAACGGCCGGGTGGAGGACTACGAAGTCCGCCACAGTTTCCCCCATCTCGGAGAGCGCACCATGATGCTCAACGCACACCGCATCGAGCCCCAACCGGGAAAACGTATGATTTTGTTGTCAATCGAAAACGTGACCTAGCCAGACGGTGAACGATGAATCGCGGGCTGCTGGGCTCCGGGGTGGGGCGTTCGGCCCAGCGTGCGGCATTGAGGGCCCGTTTCGAGCTCCGTTTCCAGGTGCAAGCGGAGTTGCATCAGGTACGCCGTTTCCCGCATAGATTTCTGTGGGCACGAGCAACCGGAACAAGATAAGTGAAGCAGCCCCGCCTTCGGTCGCGAGCGGCGTAATTCCCGAATCTGATTCTGTAGCCGCAGAAAGCGTTCCATATGCGCCAGTTTCAGCATGGAACAGCATTAGCAGGAAAACACAGCGCAGACATATGACGGATGTCACAACAACGACCGGGGCTTCCTGTGGAAATCTGCGGGCGGCCTTTCAGAATCGCAAATTGCTGCGTCTATATCTCCGCTTGCTGGCGTCAGACAAGACAAAAGCCGCCAGCTTCCGGCTGGCGGCTTATTGCTGATAGCTGAATTAACTATTCTCGTATAGCAGCACGCCTTCGGTCTTCTCCGAATCCACAGGCCGGTAGAACAGCTTGTTGTCTTCGAGGAAGACCTCGATAAAGGCCGGACGCGTGGTGATCGTTCCCTGAATCAGCGCTTCCGAAAGCGGGTCTTCGATGTACTTCTGCAAAGCCCTGCGCAATGGCCGGGCGCCGTAGGAGCGATCGGTCAGTGTCTGGTTGAGAATCCACTTCTTGGCTTCATCCGCAACCGACACCGTAATCGATTTCTGCGCCAGATTCGTATTGAGCTGGGTGACCATAAGCTCCAGAATCTGGATCAGGTCGGCCTCGCTCAAAGCCTGGAATAGAATGATTTCATCCAGGCGGTTCAGGAATTCCGGATTGAAGGTGCGCTTGACTTCGCCCTTCACCAGCTCTTCGACTTTGCCGGAAACCATCTCATCGTTCGTCGATTGGAAGCCGAAACCCTCGCGTTTCTGCAAGTGCCGGGCGCCAATGTTCGAAGTCATAATGAGGATCGTGTTCTTGAAGTCGACCGTGTTGCCCAGACCATCGGTAAGCTGGCCGTCTTCAAAAACCTGCAGCAGGATGTTGAAGACATCCGGATGCGCCTTCTCGATTTCGTCCAGCAGAACGACAGAATATGGCGCCCGCTTGACGCGTTCTGTCAGCTGACCGCCCTCTTCGTAGCCCACATATCCCGGAGGCGAACCAATCAGCTTCGAAACGGAATGTTTCTCCATGAATTCCGACATATCGAAGCGGACCAGGGCCTTTTCGGTGCCGAACATAAACTGCGCCAGCGTGCGCGCGACTTCGGTTTTGCCGACGCCGGTAGGCCCCAGGAACAGGAACGAACCGATGGGGCGATTCGGGCTCTTCAGGCCGGCGCGGGAACGGCGGATCGCACGCGCCAGCGCGCTGATCGACTTATCCTGCGAGATGATGCGCTTGTGCAGTTCTTCTTCAATGCGCAGCAGTTTTTGTGTCTCTTCTTCTTTAATCGAAGTGATGGGAACGCCGGTCCAGCGCGAAACCACGTCTTCGATGTCTTCGCGGCCGACAACGCCGGTCGAAGATTCGTCGAGGTGATATTTCTCGCGCAGGGCACGCAGGTTCTCGCGCTCCTTGCGCTCTTCATCGGAATAGAAACGCGCCTTTTCAAACTCGTGGTTCGCAATCGCGTTTTCCATGCGATGAACGATGAACTTGATGCGCTTCTGCACTTCGCTGATCTCTTCCGGCTGCGAAGTCTGACGGAGCTTCACGCGCGCGCCGGCTTCGTCCACAAGATCGATGGCCTTATCCGGCAGGAAGCGGTCTGGAATATAACGATTCGAATGCGAAACCGCGAAATTGATCGCATCGTCGGTATAAGTGACAGCGTGGAATTTTTCGTAGCGGTCCTTAATTCCAAATAGAACTTTCACCGCGTCCGCTTCGTTGGGCGGCGGAACTTTCACCGCCTGGAAGCGCCTTTCAAGCGAACGATCTTTTTCAATCGATTTGCGATACTCGCCTGGTGTGGTTGCACCAATGCATTGAATTTCGCCGCGCGACAATGCCGGCTTCAGGATGTTCGCCGCGTCCAGCGAACCCTCCGCTGACCCCGCGCCAACCAGCGTGTGCAGCTCATCGATGAAGATGATGGAATTCTGCGACTCCATCAGTTCTTTCATGATGGTCTTCAGGCGCTCTTCGAATTGCCCGCGATATTTCGTTCCGGCAACAATCAGGGAAAGATCGAGAGCCAAAATTCGCTTGTCGGCCAGGAACGATGGGACTTCGCCGTCCGCAATGCGCTGCGCCAACCCTTCGACAATCGCAGTCTTTCCAACTCCCGGCTCGCCAATCAGAACCGGATTGTTCTTCGTGCGGCGGCACAAAATCTGTACCACACGCTCCAACTCGCCATCACGCCCGACCAGCGGATCAAGCTGGCTATCCATCGCAGCTTGCGTCAAATCCCGCGAAAATTCACTCAACAAAGAAGACTCGCGTTGCCGCTGCGGCTGGGCCTTTTCCTGGGTTGTGCGCGCCAGTTCTTCGCGGATGGTCGAAAGGCGCAAACCCCGCTCATGCAGGATCTCGGCGGCGAAGCATTTTTCTTCGCGCAGCAGGCCCAATAAAAGATGTTCGGTTCCAATGTGGCGGTGCGACAGGCGTTCCGCTTCTTCCGCGGCATAAGCGAGAACCCGCTTGCATTCATTGCTCAGCGGCAAGTCAACAGAGGTCGAAACCTTTTCGCGAATCGTGGTATGGCCTTCAATCTGTTTGCGGATCGATTCGACCGAGGCGTGCGAACGCAGGAAGCGATTGGTCAGGGCTTTATCTTCGCGCAGAAGCCCGAGCAGCAGATGCTCAGTCTCGATATAAGGAGACCCGAACTGGCTGGCTTCGTAGCGCGCAAAGAAGATTACGCGCCTGGCTTTCTCCGTGTAACGTTCAAACATATGCCCATCCCCCTGAAGCTGGGACCGAAAGGCGCTAAAGCCCGCCGGCCCTATCGAAATCCTGACCCATTTCTCACTTGCTTCCGGCTCCCGTTACTTCTTTCATTATGCAATCAAACGGCCACCGAACCCAAGTACTCAAACGTTTATACAATGTTACTGAAGGAACCTAGCGAAGTCGTGACTCGCATCGATACGCAAATTCTTGCACTCCGTCTTACCTAAATCCCTTCTGACTCAATAGCGACTACACGAGCAACGATTCCGGCCTGATTTCTTCTACACGGCCTGCCTCAAGGCGCAAAACCCGGTCGCAACGCCGCGCAAACGAAAGATTGTGGGTTGCAATTAAAGAGGTGAGTTGGTGTTCACGATGCAGCCGCGCGATCAATTCGAAGACCGCTTCCGCGGTGTGGCCGTCAAGGTCCCCGGTCGGTTCATCCGCGAGCAACAATTTCGGGCCGGTAATCAGCGCCCGCGCCAGCGCAACCCGCTGTTGCTCACCGCCTGAAAGCTCTCCCGAGCGATGATGCGCGCGCTGTTCGAGGCCGACTTCGCGAAGCCACCGTGAAGCTTCAGGGGCGACTTCCGCCCAGCTTCGGCCACGCTGAAGCAGTGGCATGGCCACATTTTCCGCCGCGGTGAACTCGGGAAGCAGGTAGTGAAATTGCCACACGAACCCGGCATCGCGATTGCGAAACCTTGCCGCCTCGTCCGCCGATAACGAATTCAGCTTCAATTGCGCGCAGTATACGTCACCCGCGGAAGCGTGATCAAGCGCGCTGAGGATGTGCAACAAGGTACTCTTCCCCGCGCCAGACTCACCGACGATGGCAAGCATCTCGCCACGATTCACTTCAAACGATAAATTCTCAAAGAGCACCAGATCCGATTCGCCGGACCGGAAAACTTTTTTCAACCCACAAACTCGAAGCAGCGCATCCGTCCCGTTGACGGCAAGTGCATTCGCCGCTTCTTCCCTTAGATGCACACCGCCTCCGCAAAGCTCCATGCTGTCGCTCCAGTAGCGATCCATGGGCCGAAACAGTAGAGCAACGATGTTCTCACATTAGGAACTGAGTGCCATATGGCACAAACGAACCATATTCGCGGTCTGCGAGCCGAAAATTGAGCTGCCAAAAATCTGCGCCTGATCGATGGGATTCCCGATAAGAATTCGGATGTGCAGGAAAGAGTGCTCACGAGCTTAAAGGAGATTACGGGACAATCGTTCGGAAACAGCGCCGCAGATACGACGTCCGCGCAGAAATTAAAGAACGAGTGGCTACTCTGGTGGGCAGCGCACAAAGAGACATTTGTTATACCCGAACTCAAGTTTCTCTGCGAAATGAAATAGTGCCCGTCACGACTCGAACAGTCAAAGTCCCGATTACAGTTGAAATTGCGGCCGAATTGGACGATGGCGGCTACCCTGCACGAGCACGACGCGGCTACGGCAGCCGGTCCATCAGCCCTGGCAGCGTCTTCATCAGGTCGTTATAGATCACCATTACCGCGAACAAAACCAGGAAAACGAACGCCGCCTGGTAGACGCGCTCTTTGATTCGCAGGCTGACGTCGCGACGCATGAGGCCTTCAATCAAAAGAAAGAGAATCACGCCGCCGTCCAGAATTGGAATCGGCAACAGGTTGAAGATGCCAAGGTTCAGGCTGATCCCAGCGGTCAGTTCCATCAGCGGGGTCCAGCCTTTCTGTTGCGCCGCATAGCCGGCATCCTGCGCGATGCCAATCGGGCCGGAAACGGCGCGCAGCGAGACTTTACGCTGCACGATCTTCTTGGCCAGTTCAAGAATCAGGACGGAATATTTCTTGTTCTGGTCCAGCGAAAGGCTCAAGGCCTGAGCAAACGGCAAAGTAGTAACCTTGGTTTCGCTCTTGTTCAGGAAGCCCAGGCGGTAACGTTGCTCCTTCGGGTCTTCGGTCTTCGAAAGCACGGGCTTTACCTGCAAACTCAAGGTCTGACCGCCGCGCAGCACGGTGAGGCTAACGGGTGCATCCTTCGTCTGCTGAAGCCGCTCGATCATGCTTTCGATCGAGACCAGCGTTTGGCCGTTCATGGCGACGATTCTGTCGTCTTCTTTGAGTCCGACCTCGGCAGCCGGCGTGTCGGCTTCAACGTGGCCGACAATGACCGGTTCCTGCGGATACCAACCTGCCGAACCCACCTCTGAAGTGGTGACCGACTGCGGAACTACGGTTTTCTGGAGAAGTTCATTGCCGCGTTCAATCGTGATGTTCAGCGGCTGATTGGGGCTCAACCACACTCGGGGCTGCAACTGCTCCCAAGTAGGGTTCTCAATTCCATCGACCTTCACAATGCGGTCGCCGGGCAGCAAGCCCGCCTTGGCCGCCGGCGAATCGTGCTTGATCCCTTCGATGACCGCGGGCTGGTCGAGAAAAACTGGATACTCGTAGTGCACCATGTAAACCACAGTGAGCAGAAAAATCGCCAGCAGAATGTTCATCGCTGGCCCAGCGATGGCGATCAGAAACCGATGCCAGCGGGGATGCGACATGAATTCGCCCGGATCGCCGGTGCGCTCATCCATCGGGTTTTCGCCACTCATCTTTACGTAACCGCCAAGAGGGATGGCGTTAATCCGATAGTCGGTCTCACCGCAGCGGATGCCAAACAGCCGTTTGCCAAACCCAATAGCGAACTGCTCGACGCGTACCCCCAGCAGCTTGGCCACGGCATAGTGGCCAAATTCATGGATCAGGATCATGAAACCGAGAACGACCGCGACCGAAACGATGGAAATTACAATGTCAGACATAAAAGGAAATACGAACAGCTCCCCCAATTAGATTCAATTAGATCACCGATGTTGCGCGGAATGGAATACTTTCTTTGATAGTTGCAATCCGCTCCTGGGAATATCGGCGCGCATCGGCATCCGCTTCAAGCACTTGGGCGATCGATGCCAACTTTCCCGAATCAGATGCTGAAACAGCGTCCTCGATGATCCTCGGAATATCGTTAAAGCCGATGCGGCCTTCGAGAAACGCAGCGACCGCAACCTCGTCCGCAGCGTTCAGAGCCACGGTCTTCGCCCCTCCCGCCTCCGCAGCCTCATACGCCAACCTCAGACAAGGGAATTTATTCATGTCAGGAGGGGTGAAGTCCAGATGACGCAAGTTACTCACGGGAAACCGCATATCCGACTGAATCCGATCGGGATATGTTAGGGCGTAGAGAATCGGCAGGCGCATATCCGTCACGGAAAACTGTGCCAGGATGCTGCCATCGACGAACTCGACCATCGAATGAATAGTCGATTGCGGATGGACGATGACTTCCACTTTCGCGGGGGGCATGTGAAATAATCTGCATGCCTCGATCACCTCGAAACCCTTGTTCATCAATGTGGCTGAGTCGATGGTGATGCGCCTGCCCATTTTCCAGGTTGGATGGTTGAGAGCTTGCTGCACCGTAATCGAGGCGAACTCCGAAGCTGGAGTGTTCAGGAATGGCCCGCCGGATGCCGTCAGCCAGATGCGCTCGACTTCCTCCATTCGTCCAGCACGCAGGCACTGGTGCACGGCATTGTGTTCGCTGTCGATTGGGAGTAAGGGGTTTCCCTGTTTTCGGGCTTCGGCAGTAATCAATTCGCCGGCAGCGACGAGGCATTCTTTATTCGCCACGCCGACGGTCTTTCCTGCTTTTACGGCTTCGTAAGTCGCTTCGAGTCCGGCAACCCCCACAATGGCACTAACCACAAAATCGACGTCCTGTCGCGTTGCGACGTCGACGAGACCCGCCGGCCCGTACACCACCTCGACATTGTTGATTCCTGCGGCCTTAATACGTGAGCGCAGGATATCGGCATTCTCCTCCGACGATATCGACATCACGCGCGGGCGCCAGCATTGAATTTGCTCGAAAGCCGCTTCGAGGTTGTTGCCCGCGGCCAGGGCTACGATCTGAAATCGATCAGGATAGGATTCGGCTACACTAAGCGCGCTGCGACCGATCGATCCTGTGGAGCCCAGAATGGCAATGCGCTTCATGCGTTTGGAGAAAAGCAGCCGCGTCGCAGGCAAACCCACATTTTACCTGTTACCACGGGCGCGCGGGTGGGAAGAATGATGAGGCGTAAAGCCATAAGACAGGGGCGGCGAAGAGCAAAGCGTCGATGCGGTCCAGCATTCCTCCGTGGCCGGGAAGAATCGTGCCCGAATCTTTCGCGCCCGCGCCGCGCTTAATCAAAGATTCCACCAGATCGCCGAGTTGTGCTGCGGCGTTCACGGCAATCGTCAACAGGATAATCGGCCAGAAGTCGGGCTTTTCCAGGCCGAATAATCCGTCGCGGCGCTCGATCATGCTGGTGCGCAGAAGAAACGAGCTTATGGGCAGCGCGTAGGTGAATAGGGCGATGCCGACGGTCAGGCTTGCGGCGAGCGAGGCGGCGGCGCCTTCCCAGGTTTTTTTCGGGCTGATACGCTGAGCCATTAAATGTCGCCCCAGAGAGCGGCCTACGAAATAGGCGAAGATGTCTCCCGCCCACACCACCAGCAGCAGATAGAGAAGCCAGAAAGCACCTGCGACTTGCTGGCGAAGTTGCACCAGCATCGCCATGGGAACAGCAATATAAACAAACGCGAACACCGACGTAGCTGCCGCAGGATACGCTTCCGCCATTTCCCTGCGCCGCATGGCGATGCTCAAAAAGAGAAACGGAGCGATCGCGCAAGCAAAGCCAAGGCCCAACACAAACTTCAGCGCAGATATCTGCGGCGTTTCTGAAAAAGAGGAAGCGGCGAGCAAAACAAACCACAGCGCCACGAAAGCGTAGGTTTGCGGGCGAAATGGTCGTATTCCGTAAGATTCCGTCAGCTTGAGAAATTCGTGGAGTGTAACCAGCGTGACGATGGCAGCTACTGCAACCAAAACTATTACGGGGGCGCGCAGTATTAGCACCAGCACAATTGGAATGAGGGTGACGGCGGTCGCGAGGCGCTTCAGCAAGGCAGGAAGGCCCCGGAGACGTGGGTTTCAGTGACGGTGAGCGAGCTTGGCGTCATGATCTTGTGAGTGGTTCGAGTTTGTTCCTGAGTCGGTCCCTGGCTTGATAGGAGTGGAGTGGTGCGCGCTTTGTGCAGTGACGTTTGTGTCGTTATGGTTAAGCCCGCCGTAACGGCGCTCGCGCTTCTGGTATTCAGCGAGGGCCTCGAGCAGGTGAACGCCGCGGAAATCAGGCCACAACGTTGGCGTCACATAAATTTCCGCATAGGCCAATTGCCACAATAAAAAATTACTCAGCCGCATTTCTCCAGAAGTTCGCACAACCAAATCCGGATCCGGCAAATGACTCGTGTAAAGATGCTCGGCGACGCTCTCCTCGCTAATCTGGAGGTGCTCGAGGCCCCCATTTCGCGATGCCGCTTTGACCAGTGAGCGGAATGCGTCAACGATTTCGCTGCGTGCGCTGTAGTTCAGGGCAAGCGTCAGAACGGTGCCGCTATTTCTGGCCGTGTTCTGCCGCGCCCACTCCATGCGCTCCTGTACGTCTTTTGGCAGTTCCTGCTGGCGTCCAATATATTCGAGCCGAATATTGTTGCTGTTAAGCGTAGGCAGTTCTGCTTTTAGATAGCGGCTGAGCAGGCGCATGAGAAAGTCGACTTCGCTCCTGGGGCGCTTCTTCCAGTTTTCCTCGGAGAAGGCGTAGAGCGTAATCGCATGAATGCCGATGCGCGCGGCGGTTTCGACCGTCGAGCGGACAGCAGCTACTCCGGCGCGATGCCCGGCCACGCGCGGCATATGGCGCCGTTTTGCCCAGCGCCCGTTGCCGTCCATGATGATCGCGATGTGTCGAGGGAGCCGCTCTGGATCGAGCTTGCGGTAAACTTCGCTTTCCTTATGATCCAGCCCGGCGGGAACCTTTGCCTGCAAGGCGATAGCCCCTTCCGAACCTGAAGCTACCACAGCGGCGAAGCGGGTTGCAATGCGCGCGGTGCAGGATCCGCCCTTTCTATTTCGCTTCTTCGGGAATGATCATTAGCTCCAGCTTTTCCGTCCGCCGCAATACGATTAGCGAGCCCCCCAGTCCGACGCGCACGTCTGTCAGCAGTCGGTGCAGGTCATCCACGCCTGCCACCGGCTTACCCTCCAGAGCGACAATGATGTCGCCATCGCGCAACCCCGCCCGCTTCGCTGGACTATTCTCTTCGACCAACAACACCATCGCTCCGGATTCCTTCGGCAGATCATAAAAGCGCACCACGCGCCGGTGTACCGGCACAGTTTGCGCGGACACTCCGATGTAGCTGCGGCGGATTCGACCATCCCGCAGCAACCGGCTGGCTACGAATTTCGCGGTATTGATGCCGATCGCGAAACAAATTCCTTGCGCGGGCAGAATGGTCGCGGTGTTTACGCCAACGACGCGCCCTGCAGAATCAACCAGCGGCCCGCCGGAGTTGCCCGGGTTCACGCAGCATCGGTCTGGATGACGTCGTCGATCAGGCGCCCGGAATATGAGCGCAGGGAACGCCCCAGTGCGCTTACGACCCCGGCGGTCACGGTTGACTGAAATCCGTAGGGATTGCCGATCGCGACTACCAGTTGCCCCACGCGGAGCTGCTGCGAGTCGCCGAGAGCAGCCGCGGTAACGTTCGGCTCGTCTACCCGAATTACAGCGAGATCGCTCGCGGGATCGTCTCCGATGGCAGTGGCGGGCATATGACGACCATCTGCGAAAGTTACACCGATTCGACTCGCATCGTGCACCACATGACTGTTTGTGAGAATGAGGCCGTCCGGAGTGAATACAAAGCCGGAACCGCCGCCCCGGCGCTCGCGGGATTCACCCGAGGGCGTGCGGCCGTCAGACTGATGAACCTCGATATTGACCACCGATGGGCTGATCTGCTCGACCGCGTTGACGACGGCGCGGGAGTAGGCGTCGAGAAGGGGAGCATCCGGGTTGCTCGAGCTGGCGATCACCGGAGTGTCACGGAGAGCACCATCCGCCGCGAATTCCGATCCAATCGGCGATGCCGAACTTATTGTGAAGGCAGAAAGAACTTTTCCAACCTCTTCCAGGTTCATGTGTGGATAGATGTTGGTCGATGTAACGGGGATTCAGTGGGGGTATCTGCCGCTTTTGCCGCTAAAGTGCCGGATCGCGAAGGCTAGGTTCCGGTGCCGAGGAGTTCGATCACTTGCGGCTTGGATGAAGCGCTGTCGACGATGCTGATGGTGCCCTGCACCGCGCCCTTTTTCGTTGGAGAGAACGTGGCGCTGATGGTGCACTTCGCGCCAGACGCCACGCTCGACCCGCAGGTTGAGGTTACGGCGAACCCGGTGCTGGCCTTCATCGACTTGATTTTCAGCTCGGCCGTGCCGGTGTTGGTAAGGGTGACGGTTTGCGCCTTGCTCATGGTGCCTATTGACTGGGTCTTGAAGTTCAAAGGAGTGGTCGGTGAGAAGCTGACCACGCCCGTGTTAAGCAAAATCGTTATGTAGCCGGGATTGCCGCCCTCGCCTACGATGTCAAGCTTCCCGTCTCCGTTGAAGTCCCCCGTCGCGAGGTAACCGACTTCCGCCGGATACATTACTGGTGCTTGCAGTGTCCCATCGCCGTTGCTCGCGAGCACGCTTATTCCCGCCTCAGACGGAAACTGGAAATAGGACACCGCAACATCGTCTCTGCCGTTCCCGGTAAAGTCGCCTGCGGTTACCCCGCCGGGAAAAGAAATGTTGTAGTAGACGGATTGTCCAAACCTTCCGTTGCCTTCCCCGAGCAGGACGTTCAGGCTGCTGTCCTCCTCGCTAACCTCGGCAAGGTCAAGCCTCCTACGACTGGCGGTGAAATATCCCGACGCGAGTGACTGGGGAACTGGCGAGACAGAGTACCGGCCGTCGGCGGTGAATGTTCCGTCGCCGTTTCCCAGTAGAATCGCGACCTCAAAATTAGGAAAAGCCTCGCCCGCGGTCGCGATATCCAACAGGCCGTCGTCATTAAAATCGCCGGGAGTAAGTTCGTATGCCGTTAGTCCGTGGGGCAGTGGCGTTGTGATGGGCGCTCCAAAGGTTCCATCGCCGTTGCCAGGAAGGATCTCGAGGCAGCTGCAATTGGTTCCGCTGACGCTCTCTCCCTCGATCGCGGCTATGTCCAAAATCCCATCGCCGGTGAAGTCCCCTAGAGCGACCATGTACGACTCAGCGGTTGTCGGGTACCCCACTGCTGGCTCGAAGGTCCCGTCACCGTTGCCGAGCAGCACCCAGACGTTGTCGTTCAATTTATCGTTGACGACGAGGTCGAGCACTCCGTTGTTCCTTAGGCTTGCGGTCGCACCGTAAAGCGGGAAAATTCCGGCGATGTAGTTTGCTCCGGAGTGAAACGTTCCATCGCCTTTTCCGAGGAGTATCTGAATTTCTCCCGTGGTCGGAGTATTGTTCACTTCGGCCAGATCGGGGACGCCGTCGCCATTGAAATCGCCGACAACGACGGTGACCCCGTCAGCCGCGAGGATGCTTGATCGCGTCTCGAATTGGGCTGGGGCCGGCATACCGAGGGCTGCGATCCACGCCGCCAGGACAACTGATGTACGGACTATGCGCCGGAACATAACGCCTCCGAAGGGGCAGCGCATAATGTTAGCACCGACTCCCGCGCTGCTCAATGCCATTTGCGCCGCAGCGGCTAGCCATTTCAAGGTGCAATACAGCACGCTACCCGCCCCCTGGGCCTGGGGTTGGAACACAGGGGATTAACGCGGTAGGGCCGAAAGTGTGTTATCGTCCTTGTCGCGAAGGGCCAATCACAGCCTAGGAGGGACTCTCATGTCCGGAAAATTGGCGGGAGTAGTTGTGTGCCTGCTCGCGGGTGCCGCCGTCGCGTTGCTCTGTCTGCCTCATGCCGAAGCACAGGCAATGCCACTTGGACAGGTTTCAGGCGTTACGAACACGGCTTGCCCGCTTCTGCAGAAGGGCTTCGACCTTAACTCGAGCACCCAGTGCTTTACCGCACAAGTGATCAATTGCCCAAATGCAGATAACCTGTCATTCGCCTACGCGGTCACGCCGCCTGCTCAGGGAACACAGCTGTTGGGGACGATCGTGCTTCTCACAGGGGATGGTGGCACCTATGCCAGCACGCAGGCCTTCGCGATGTATTATTGGCCGTACTACCTGAGCATCGGCTATCAAGTGGTAGAGGTCGCCTGGGGGTCAGGAGCCCAAAGGAATGGAACCGCGTGGGAGATTGCAAATTCCAATCCAGATAGCTCGAACAATGCCAATATCCTCAACGCGGCATGCCGGCCCGCGACGTTCTTAAGCTACGTGAGAAACGGCGGCACGATCTGGAGCGCGGGCACGGGGATGTGCGTCCACGCCAACAGCGGCGGTGCCGGCGCGGCGGCTTACACGCTCACCTAGTATAACGGCGGATCCTTCTTGGACCGGGTCTTGTTGGAGAACGGACCAGTGTTCAGCGATATCAAATCGCGGATGCGTTGTGCCCAACGGACAGTACACCTTTATTTGTAACGGCAACCAAGGCAACGGGTGCAGCAACTGGCCAGTTCAACGTGAAGACCCACCCGGCTACTCCTTGGAATACGTTCCCGGCGACGCGAGCTTTGTAGACCAGTGGACGGGAAATGCCGCTACCAACCCGACGGCGCCCTGCGCAGGCAGTAATCCCACAAACTATTCCTCCGGTGTTAACGGATGGACAGCGCAGAGCATCGTTGTCGGGTCTAGCCCTGGCTATGCTCCGACCTTCAACTACCCGAGCACGGGGATATCGTCTTTTCTGTGCCAGAGCGTTTCCAAGCTGGGGGCGCAGATTAACAACTCTGAATCGGAGGCAGGATTGTACTACGCTCAGTTCACCCAGCAATCCCAGACTGGCAACTACCTCCTGGTCAATGCCGTGGTGTGCACTTACAGCGAGGACGTCGAGGAGGGCACTACAGCCTACGGTGGCGTGAGTTACAACGGGCAGACTTGCACAACACAAGGCGGACAGCAGGTCTGCAACAACGCCTATCAGGCGCTGGAGGTAGACATGGCCAGTCCCTCCGTGCAACAGGCGCAGAGTTGGAAGACGGCCTGCTATGCCTTCAGGAGAAACTAAAGCGTCTGTCCTTCATGGGAGCCTGGCACAATAAAGCGCGCACGGACGGTCGCCGAAAACTAACGCAAGAAAGCCGGGACCAAAGACTTGGTCCCGGCATGCAGTTGGCGTGTTGCCCGGATAAATTTGGATGCTCGCCTCGCGCTTTATGCTTCGACGCAAAGCGTCGAAGCGCGCGGTGGCCCGCCCAGATCCTTCGCTTGGCAAAGAGCGCCTCGGTCAGGATGACAAAAACCTACGCCGTCCTTCGTGGCCTTACAGTCAGGTCGCGCACCTGGGTCAGAATGCTCGACATCTGCATCCCGTTCAGCTGCGAAACGAAGGGCAGAATTTCGGCGATAAACTGATCTTTCATCAGTTCGCTGACTTCTTCCTGGCGGCTCTTTTCGCCGCCGCTGAGCAGTTCCGGCACGGTTACCTCCAGTGCTCGCGCCAGCCGCTCCAGTGAAGACAGCGTGGGCGTGGCCTTCTCATTTTCAATTTTAGAGACGTAGGTACGGGGCACGGCCATGCGCCCGGCAAGCTGGCGCTGGCTCAGCCCGTTGCGCAGGCGCAGCGAGCGGATTGACGTTGCCAGGTTCAGATGCCCGCGGCCAGTGCCCGGAATGGGCATCATCACCGGCGGCGTCATTACCACCGGTTCGGGCTCGGGTTCCTCATCGAGCGACGAATGGCAGCGGCGGCAGTTATTGTTGACGGTGCGGAATTGAACTAACAGGCAGTGATCGCAACGTACGACTTCCCTAGAATCGACCGGGGCAAGAGTCGTGGCCATCGGGTTGTGGGAGTGCCAGAGCGGGCTCTCCGTACTATCAGCAGAACCTATAAACCTTGGGGGAGAGGTTCAGCTTGCAGGACAATCTGCGGTACAAGGCCTGTGGAAGTCAAGCTGAAAATATTCCCCGCGATCAATTCCTCGCGATGAAAATTGAAGTCGCGGCGTAAAAAGCGGCATGCCTGCTGTGCGGACACACGATTCCGCTGTCGAGCATCGAGCTGTTAACTAGGCAGGTTCCTCGGCTCAGCCAGCCTGCTCCCGTTCATCGCACGACCACGGCTCGCTTGCGTTCCTGGTCATCGCTACGGGACCGATACCTTAACGGACGCGGTTTTGCTGCTCTCCTCACCGTAGGTGTTGACGGTTGTGGCCGAGTAATAGTACGTGCTGCCATTGGAAACGGAAGAATCGTCGTAATCGGTTGCGGCGATCAGGCCCGCATTAATTTTGGTCCACTTCACACCATCGGGGCCGCGATAAACGTTGTATCCTGCAACATCCTTCGATGTGGAAGCATTCCATTTCAGGCTCACCACGTGTTCCGCCGAAGCCTGAACCGTGAGAGCGTACGACTTTTTGGCAACATGTTCGCCGCAATCGGTCACCGAGGCAGTGAAAGAGTACGATCCCGACTTACTTGGAGTTCCGTCAAGGTCGAGATCGAGCGAGTTGGCGGAGGCCTTGGCAGTGATCCCGTTGGGAAGCTTTCCCGAAGAGATGGACCACTTGTAGGGAGTGCAACCACCCGAAGCTTTCACAGCCGCAGAGTAAGCTGTATCAACGGTGCCGTTGGGCACCGACGTGGTATTGATCTCGATCGCAGAAGCCACACAGTTGCAAACAGCCAATAGAAGAAAAAAGAAAACGAAGAGAAGGCTGGATTTCATTTATCGATTGTCTGCGAGAGCTATGACTTCGGGCAGGTTTGAGAAGTTTGGGAACCCTGGAGTTAGGGGATTCGCCTTAGACTGGAGTAGCAATTTTCCAGCGGGTAGTGTTGAAATCACCCGCCGGAACTGCGATCAAACGAGCCGGTCTAACACGAGTTCGGCCAGAGTTATTCTCAAGGAGAGGTATCTTAAGAAGCATGTCTACGATTTCGCGTGAAGCAGCATGGAAATTGCTCACCGAGTTCACTGAATCGGAAAGTCTGCGCAAGCATGCGCTGGCGGTGGAGGCGTGCATGAAGGCATGCGCAGGAAGATTTGGGGGATCGTCGGCGAGTCAGGCGCGGGAACTGGGGATATCTGAGGAAGAGTTGTGGGCGGTGGTTGGACTGATTCATGACTTCGACTACGAAAAATATCCCAGCCTGGAAGATCATCCCTACAAGGGGAATGGAATTCTCGAAGAACGCGGCTGGCCGGAGGTCATTCGCCGCGCCATAATGTCGCACGCCGAATATACCGGCGTGACGCGCGACACTCCGATGGAGAAAGCTCTCTTCGCCTGCGACGAACTTGCCGGATTCATCACTGCCGTAGCTCTGATCAAGCCCAGCAAATCTCTGGCCGAAGTTGACGTGAAGTCGGTGCGAAAAAGGATGAAGGACAAAGCGTTCGCTAGGAAGGTGAATCGGGAAGACATTGTTACCGGCGCGGCGGCTCTGGGTGTGGATCTGGATGAACACATTGGGTTTTGCATTGAGGCGATGAAACCGATTGCCGCTGGGTTGGCATTGGACGGAAGCGCAGGGAAGGCGAACTGAGCGCTCAGCGCAGCGCTTCTGCGATCTTTCCGGTGCTGATCAACTCCGCAATCATCGCGAAGTCGTTGTACATGACGCGATCCTTATCCACGGTCGGGCATACCGAACGAATCGCCGCGTGCGCCGCCTGACCACGCTTGGAAGATTTCAGCGGAGCCAGGAAGTCGATTGCCTGCGCTACGGCCATCGCCTCAATCGCCAGCACATTGCGCGTGTTTTCGACGATGCGCTTCAGCTTGTTCGCCGCCGTCATGCCCATCGAGACATAGTCTTCTTTGTTGCCCGAGGTTGTGATCGAATCCACCGATGCGGGATGGGCGAGCACTTTGTTCTCGCTGGCCAATGCCGCAGCCGCTACCTGAGCCATCATGAAACCGGAGTTCAGTCCGGCGCCCTGCGCAAGAAACGGTGGTAATCCCTCGCTCAGCGCCGGATTAACCAGCCGCTCGATGCGACGCTCGCTGATGCCGGCTAACGCGCTCAAGGCGATGCCCAGAAAATCCAGGGCGAAAGCAAGCGGCTGGCCGTGAAAATTTCCTCCCGAGATCACGTCGTCGCCGGAATCGGAAGATCTGGCCACAAACACCAGCGGATTATCCACGGCCGAATTGCATTCAACCTCGAACACCGCGCGGCAATGCGCCAGCGTATCGCGCACCGCGCCATGCACCTGCGGAATGCAACGCAGAGAGTATGCATCCTGCACCCGGCCGCAGGTGCGGTGTGACTCGCGAATCTGGCTGCCATCGAGCATCTTGCGGAGATTTGCGGCCGATTTCATCTGCCCCGCGTGAGGGCGCGCTTTGTGAATGCGTTCGTCGAAGGCCGCGTCAGTGCCCTTGAGCGCATCGCAGCTCAGGCCTCCGAGCACATCGGCGGAATCGGCCAGGATTTCCGCCGCAAGCAGCGCCAAAGTTCCGACCGCCAGCATAGCCTGCGTTCCATTAATCAGCGAGATGCTTTCCTTGGCTTCCAGCACCAGCGGTTTGACCTGCCCTCGCTTCAGCGCATCGGCAGAGGCAACACGCGTGCCGGTCGATTCGATGCACTCACCCTCGCCGATCATGGCCAGCGCCAGGTGGGCGAGAGGAGCGAGGTCGCCGCTGGCGCCTACGCTGCCTTGCGAAGGAACGAAGGGCGTGACTCCGCGGTTCAGCATTTCGCATAAAGTATCGATTACGGTCGCACGAACGCCCGAGAAACCTTTTGCCAGTGAATTGGCACGCAAAAGCATCATGGCGCGCACTTCCGGCGCAGAAAGCGGTTCTCCGATGCCAGCCGCGTGTGAGCGCACCAGATTGATCTGCAGTTCGCGAATCTGGTCGCCCGCAATGCGTACATCGCTCAGCTTCCCGACGCCTGTCGTAATCGCATACGCCAGCTTGTTTGCGGCGACAATATCGTCAACTACAGCGCGCGCTTTATTTACACCGGCGCGCGCGTCCGCTGCTAAGAGTACGGCGCGCCGCTCTACCGCGACTTCGCGCACGGCTTCCAGAGTGAGATCATTGCCGCTGATGTGAAGAGCGTTCAAGATTGGTTTCCCGTTAATCAGCTTCCCCCGTCCACGGGAGACCGTGGCGCTTTTCCCAGGGCGGCTCGAAATGTGTCCAGATATTTTTCTGCCAGCACAGCAATTTTCATGTTGGGATCGGTGACGATATGCGTGGTATCGCCTTCGGCGATCAACGTGCCATCCTCGGCTCGCAGCAATTCATATCCAAAGTGAATCACCGACTCTCTCACATTCAACAATCGCGTACGCACGAGGATCTCGTCATCGTAGCGCGCCGGAGCGCGGTAGCGGCACTTTGCCTCGACTACTGCGACGTAGCATCCGTCCTGCTTTTCCATGTCACGGTAGGAAAAGCCCAGTTGCCGCATAAGCTCGACGCGTCCGATCTCAAACCAAATGAAGTGGTTCGCATGATAAACAACTCCCATCTGATCGGTCTCGGCATAGCGCACGCGCAGCCGGGTCTCATTTACGACCGGTTGATGCTGCGAAGTCATTTTCCGCTCCACACCGGCTTGCGTTTTTCGAGGAACGACGTAATCCCCTCGCGAAAATCGGCGGTGGTGCGCACCGCCGCATTTTCTCTTACTGCCGATGCGATCTGCACATCCAGCTCGGCACGAGCATGTTCGTTTAATAATTTCTTGGTCGCGCGCAACGAGGATGGGCTATTTTCCATCAACTGCGCCGCCAAGGCGCGGGCGCGAGCCATCAGGTTTTGCGGCTCCGTGATCTCGTTGACCAATCCCATGCGCGCCGCTTCTTCAGCACCAATGATTCTTCCAGTCAGCAGAAGATCGCGCGCATATTTTTCTCCGGTCTGCCGTAACAAGAACGTGGAAACAATTGCCGGTACAAAGCCGATCCGCACCTCGGTATACCCGAATTTGGCTTCTGGCACGGCTAACGTGAAATCGCATAACAGAGCCAGCCCGGTACCCCCCGCGATGGCAGGCCCATTCACCGCTGCAATCGTGACCTTGGGAAATTCATACAGCGAGCGGAAGAGACGAACCATAGTCTCGGAATCGTGAAGGTTCTGCTGGGGCGTTCGGCCGAGCAATGATTTCAGGTTTTCCAGATCCATGCCCGAGCAAAAGGCCTTGCCCGCCCCGGTCAAGATAAGCACGAGCGCGCCGGATTTCTCCACTTCCTCGAGTGCTTGCAAAAGATCGTCAATCAATTCGAAGCTGATCGCGTTGCGCTTCTCGGGACGGTTTAGCGTGATCGTGGCGACGCCAGAGTCGAGCGCGATTTCGAGAGTTTTGTAGTTCATAAGCGCTAACTTGCTGCCGCAGCGTGAGTGTATCGGGCTTCGATTTCGTTGGTTGCTTTCAACAGAGCGTCAAGCGATTTCAACGGCGGCAACGCAGCGCCGCGCTCCTTTAAAACGGAAATGAGGGTTTCAGTCGAGATGTTCCCGACTAGCGCGTCCTGGGCGAAGGGGCAGCCCCCCAATCCGCCTAAGGCCGAATCAAAGCGGCGGCAATCCGCGTCATAAGCCGCCAGAATCTTTGCCGCTGCCTGCTCCGGGCGGCTATGCAGATGCACCCCGACCTCCAGATAATCGTATTGTGAAATTACCCGGCCCAGGAGTTCACCGATCTGTTGCGGCGTCGCCATGCCAACGGTATCCGCAAGAGAAATCGTGTGAATTTCCTCGGACTCAAGCAGGCTGACGGCTTCAGCTACTTCCTCGATGCTCCACAAGTCGCCGTAGGGGTTCCCAAATGCCATCGATATGTAGACGACCAGATCGAGTCCTGCATCGTCGGCTTTTTTCTGGATCTTCTCCAATTCGTCGAGGGCCTCTTCGGCAGATTGATTTTGATTCTTGCGCAGAAAAGTCTCCGATATCGAATAAGGAAAGCCGAGAGTCCTCACCGCTTGTGTCTCGATAGCACGCTGGGCGCCCTTCTCGTTGACCACGATCCCGATAAGCTCTACGTCATCCGGCGGATCGAGTTCTTTCAGCACTTCTTCCGAATCAGCCATCTGCGGCACCGCCTTCGGCGAAACAAACGAGACAGCATCAATGTGTTTGAAGCCCGCACTAATCAGCGCTTGCAGATAAGCGCGCTTGATGTCGGGCGGAATCTGGCCCTTCAGCCCTTGCCAGGCATCGCGCGGACATTCGATCAGTTTGACGATCTCAGTCATTCGAAGATCACGGGCACTGAGTAATTGGGAAATTCAGTGATTGAGTAATCCTAGTATCACCAGTACTCCGCACCCTAAATTGTTAATAGTCTTAAATCACTCAGCTGCTAAAATTACACAACTACTCGATGCTTACGTTTGCAGCACTCCAACTTTGAACTCAGCCACATCCGGGTTCAGGGCCGCCGCTTCCAGCGCCTGAGTGATGGCATCCCGTGTCTCGATCGGATCAATGATTTTGTCGATCCACAACCTGGCGGCGCCGTATCGCGGGTCGCTCTGTTCGTCGTAAGTGCGCTTTACCGAGTCGTAGAGTTCTTTCTTTTCTTCATCGCTCAACTTCTTGCCGCCACGCTCTAATTGCTTCACTTTGATTTCAACCAGGGTTCCTGCCGCCGATTCCCCGCTCATCACAGCGTAGCGGGCGGTTGGCCACGCGAATACGAACCGTGGATCATATGCTTTGCCGCACATGGCGTAGTGTCCAGCCCCGAACGAGCCGCCTACGATCACCGTGATTTTCGGCACGACGGAATTCGACACGGTATTTACCATCTTCGCACCAGCTTTGATGATGCCGCTCCACTCCGCGTCGCGCCCAACCATGAATCCGTTCACATCCTGGATGAAAACCAGCGGAATCAGGTTCTGATTGCAGTCCATGATGAAACGCGCGGCTTTTTCGGCGGACTCGGTATAGATGACGCCCCCGAACTCGACGCGCTTGTGACCTTCATGGTCGGTTTGTTGCGCGTGCAATTTTTGATTGGCGACAATTCCAACGGCGAAGCCGCCGATGCGTCCATAACCGCAGATCAAAGTCTTTCCGTATTCCGGTTTGTACTCGTCAAATTGGCTGCCGTCGAGGATGCGCGCGAGGATTTCCTTCATGTCATAGGGGCGCGCCGGCGACGAGTCGTAAATGCCGTAGATTTCCTCGGCCGCTAGCGCCGGCTCGACCGGTTTTTTTCGGTCCCAGGGAGATTGTCGGCGGTATCCCCATTTCTCGACGATCGAGCGAACGCGCGCGAGACAAGATTCATCATCGGGTTCGCGAAAATCGACGGTACCGCTGATCGCGGCGTGCATCGCCGCCCCTCCCAAATCTTCCGCGGAAACTTTCTGCCCAATCGCCGCCTGCACCAGCGCGGGGCCGGCAAGGAAAAGTCCGCTGCCGTCGGTCATCAGAACGTGATCGCACATCACCGGCAAATATCCGCCACCGGCTACGCACATGCCCACTATGGCGGCGATTTGCGGAATGCCCAGCGCCGACATGACCGCGTTGTTGCGAAAGACGCGTCCGAAGTCATCTGTATCGGGGAAAACATCTTCCTGCAGCGGCAAGAACACGCCGGCAGAATCCACGAGGTAAACCGTTGGAATGCGATTCTCAATTGCGATGTTCTGCGCGCGAATCACTTTCTTCGAAGTCATCGGAAAAAACGCGCCGGCCTTCACGGTTGCGTCATTGGCAATGATCATCACCATGCGAGTGTGAATGCGCGCCAGGCCGGTGATCACGCCGGCGGCGGGCGCCCCGCCCCACTCTTCGTACATGCCGTTAGCCGCGTACAGGCCTAACTCGAAAAATGTCTTGGAATCGGCCAGCAAATCGATTCGCTCGCGCGCCGTCAGCCGCCCTTTGCCATGCTGGTTTTCAATCGCCTTGGCGCCGCCACCTTCGCAGATTTTCTCTCCTTCATTGCGCACCTGCGACATAAGGTCGGCCAGAAAGCGCATGTTGGCTTCGAAACGCGCCGAAGTAGGATCGATGCGCGTGGTCAGCATGTTTGCTGGCTTGGTGGCGGTGTCTGGAAGAGTTTCGCTGCGGTTGGCCATGGCTGAAAGGTCGGACTGTTTACGGTATACCAGCCACGCCGGAGGGCGCAATCGAGGGGTATCATGTTGGCTGGCGCAAAGCATCGTCGACCAGGGCACTTGGCGACGCCGACCTTCACCTACTCGAGCACGGCGACAACCGCATGGCTCTGTCAGCGTCTACAACCCCAACAATAACAACTGCACTACGAATTACACCCAGAAATACTGTCCGAACAATTCCACCCCACCGGGGGAGATTTTTCACTCGCAAATTACTTCTTCGAACCGGCCGCCGCACTACAACGTGTACGCAGTCGACAACTGCGGCGGCTCTGAAGGCGTTATCGATGGGACTGTCGCTGCCGTCAGCGGCGAAAGTGGCTCGACGGCAATCGAGCAAGACATGGCGGGGGACCAGAGAATTCGCCTCCAGCTCAATGCATTCACCGAACTCACTAGATAGGGGTTGAACAATAGGAGCGCAAAGGGCGGCCCGAGACAGCATCATGTAGGGGGCGAATCCCGTGCCAAACGCGGCTTTTCGGCCACAGCAACTGGATCTCCATTGTATTGAGGACTAACGGGCCGATGGCTCAGCCGGCGGAAATTACTCCTGCGCCTTTCACCTTGGCGCGAATGAATTGGACAATGTCGTCCATCGCCGTGCCGGGCTGGAAAATTGCAG